>Ga0081539_10002938_pt1 | contig 22439 bp, 23 predicted proteins | sample TabmetS4T2R2_FD_71023 | JGI IMG/M metagenome (GOLD analysis project Ga0081539, IMG submission 71023) | Tabebuia heterophylla rhizosphere microbial communities from the University of Puerto Rico - S4T2R2 | ecosystem: Host-associated > Plants > Roots > Rhizosphere ...
CCGACACGGCGGGGGTCCACGCGGGGGCCGACGCGCTCGATCTCTCCCGCGCCGTCCTGATTGGGGACGATCGCGTCGAACCCGCCGGTGAGGCCGCCGCCCAAGCGGGTCTTCCAGTCCGTCGGGTTCACGCCCGAGGCGCGCACCCGGACGAGCACCTCTCCCTCCCCGGGCTCGGGGACGGGCAGGTCGACGAGATCGATGCGGCCGGCATCCGGGCCGGCCGTGGGGTATCGGGCGGCGCGCATGCCTAGATCATCGCGATCTGGCGCTCGACGATCCGCGCCGCGCGCACGGTGTTGCGCAGCACCCAGACGTCCGTGATCGGCCCCACGCCGCCGGGCACCGGGGAGACCGCCTCCGCGACCGGCTCGACGGACTCCGTGTCGACGTCCCCGGTGAGGACCACGTTGCCGTCCGGACCCTCGGTCGCGTTGATGCCGATGTCGACCACGATCGCGCCCTCCTTGATCATGCCGCCCGTGATGAGGTGCGACACGCCGACGGCGACGATGAGCAGGTCGGCCTGGCGCGTGTGCTGCTCCAGGCGGCCGGCGTCGGCGGTGTGCTTGTGCGCAGAGATCACGGTCGCGTTGCGCTGCAGGCCGAGGATGGCGGCGGGCTTGCCGACGTTGTTGGACCGCCCGACGAGCACCAGGTCCATGCCGTCGTAGGCGACCTCGGGATCGCGGCCCATCGCCCGCGTGTGCGCGTCGAGCATGTGGAACGCCGCGGCCGGCGTCGAGGGGATGAAGCGGGGCATCCCGAGGGAGAGCAGCCCGGCGTTCGTCGGGTGCAGGGCCTCGACGTCCTTGAGGACCGGCAGGGCGTTGAACACGCGCGACTCCGGCAGGTGCGGCGGCAGCGGCCGCAGGACGAGGATCCCGCTGATGTCCGGGTCTGCGTCGAGCTCGGCGATCTTGCCGATGACCTGGCCGAGCGTCGCGTCGCCGGGCATCTGCTCGACCCGCGACGCCATCCCCATCTCCTGCGCGTTGCGGTCGATGCGGCGCTGGTAGACCTGCGCCGCGAGGTCGTCCCCCACGAGCAGGGTGGCGATGCCGGCGGGCCGGCCGAGGTCGGCGAGCTCCGTGCGCAGGGTGTCCTTCAGGTCGCGGGCGATCGCCCGACCGTCGATCAGCATGGGTCCTCCTTCTCAGTCCGTGAACGGGCCGACCGGCGGCGCCGACATGATCTCTATGAGATGCCCGACCGGGTCGCGCACGAAGACGCGCTCGGCGTCCCAGGCGTTGGAGCCCTCCCGGACCTCGAAACCCGCAGCTTGCAGCGCCCGCACCGATCCGTCGTAGTCGGGCACGAGCACCGCGACGTGGCCCACGTCGGCGCAGATCGGCGTCTCCACGTCCGCCAGGTGGATCTGGGTCCCCTCGCGCGCGACCCACGCGAAGCGATCGCGCAGCGACACCGGAGCCTGCATCGGCTCGAAGCCGAGCAGGCCCCAGAACGCGACGCAGGCGTCCCAGTCGCCCTTGGGCACCTCGAGCGTCGCGTGCTGGAGCATCAGTCGATCAGCGCCTGGCTGACGAGCTGGCGCAGCTGCGGGCGGATCGGATGCGCGCTGGACGGGAGCAGCTGCGTCAGGAACAGCACGCCGAGGTCCTCGAGCGGGTCGAGGTAGAACGCGGTGCTTGCGGCTCCGCCCCACGCCAGCTCCCCCACCGAGCTCGGCACCTTGCCGGCCGCCGGATCCAGGACGACGCTGAACCCGAGGCCGAAGCCGATCCCGTCGAACGCGCTCTCGGAGAACAGCGGGCGGCCATACGTCTCCAGGTCAGCGTTGCCGGGGAGGTGGTTGCGCGCCATGTACGCGACGGTGCGGGGGCCGAGGAGCCGCACCCCGTCGAGCTCGCCCCGGCGGAGCAGCATCCGCATGAACCGCAGGTAGTCCGCCGCCGTGGACAGCAGGCCGCCACCGCCCGACAGGAACGCCGGAGGCGCGTACGCGGCCTGGCCGATCACGTCGTTGCGGATCGCCCTGCCCGTCTGCGGATCGGGCGAGTAGAGCGCCGCGAGGCGCTCCGCGTCGCCGTCGCGCAGCGCGAAGGACGTGTCGTGCATCCCCAGCGGCTCGAGGATGCGGTCCGTGAAGAAGGCGTCGAGCGACTGGCCCGAGACCACCTCGATCACGCGGCCGAGCACGTCCGTGGCGACGGAGTAGTTCCACTCCGCGCCGGGCTGGAACAGGAGCGGCAGCCCCGCCCAGGCGTCGCAGGCGCCCGCCAGGTCGAGGTCGGGCGGCGAGCCCCACTCGAAGCCCGCCTCGCGGTACAGGCGGTCGACGGGATGGGAGTGGTGGAAGCCGTAGGTGAGCCCGGCGGTGTGCGTGAGGAGGTGCCAGACGCGAAGCGGCTCGGTGACGGGCTCGGTGACCGGCTTGAGCGCAGTGCCGCCGCGCCACACGCGCGCGTCCGCGAACGAGGGGAGGAAGCGGGCCACCTCGTCCTTGAGCTCGAACGCGCCCTCCTCCCACAGCATCATGGCCGCGACGGAGGTGATCGGCTTCGTCATCGAGTAGATGCGCCAGAGCGTGTCGGGCTCGACGGGCAGCGCGGCCTCGAGGTCGCGGCTCCCCGCCGTGCGGAGCAGGACGAGCCGGTCGTGGCGGATGAGCGCGACGAGCCAGCCGGCCAGTCGCCCGTCGTCGACGTAGCGGCGGTAGTGGCGCTCGACGCGCTCGAGCCGGTCTCGGTCCAGGCCGACGTCCTCGGGGGTCGCCTCGATCTGCGGGGCTTGGCCGGCGGACGTGCTCACGCCCTCCATGATGACGAGGTCCGCCGAGCGACGGCTGTCCCCTGGGGCGCGGCCCGTTCGTCGTGAGGGCGACGATGATCCTCACCAAGGAGGCACACGACATGCGCTATGCCCTGCTGATCCACGAGGACCCGGGCTCCTACGACGGGCTCGGCGACGACGAGCTCCGCGCGCTCACCGGGGAGTACCTGGCGCTGCGCGACGATCCGCGGATCGTGGACGGCGGCCGGCTGAAGCCGATCGAGACGACCACGACCGTGCGGGTGCAGAACGGCGAGACGCTCGTCGCCGACGGTCCGTTCGCGGACACCAAGGAGGTCTTCGGCGGCTACTTCCTCATGGACGCCCAGGACCTGGACGGCGCCATCGAGATCGCGGCGCGCATCCCGGCGGCTCGGATGGGCGGCGTCGTGGAGATCCGCCCGCTCGTGGAGTACCCGCGCTGATCGAGAGGGTCTTCCGCGACGAGTGGGGCCGCGTCCTGGCCTGCCTGATCGGCTTCCTCGGCGACTTCGACCTCGCCGAGGAGGCCGCGCAGGAGGCGTTCGCGATCGCCGCGGAGCGTTGGCCCCGCGACGGCGTGCCACGCAACCCGGGCGCCTGGCTGGTCGCGACGGCACGCAATCGCGCGATCGACCGCATCCGGCGCGAGCGCACGCTCCAGGCGAAGACGCGGCTGCTCGAGGTGCCCGAGACGATGGAGGACGAGATCGCGGAGACCGTGGTGCCCGACGAGCGCCTGGAGCTCATCTTCGCCTGCTGCCATCCGGCGCTCGCGCTCGAGGCGCAGGTGGCGCTGACGCTGCGCGCGCTCGGGGGCCTCGAGACGGACGAGATCGCCCGGGCGCTGCTCGTCGCGCCCGAGACGATGAAGCGGCGCCTCTCGCGCGCGAAGGCGAAGATCCGCGACGCCGGGATCCCGTTCAGCGTTCCGGCCGAGCACCTGCTGCCCGAGCGGCTGGCGGCGGTGCTCGCAGTCGTCTACCTCATCTTCAACGAGGGCTACGCCGGACGCGAGGAGCTCGCCGCGGAGGCGATCCGGCTCGGCCGGGTCCTGGCCGCGCCCATGCCCGACGAGCCCGAGGTCCACGGGCTCCTCGCGCTCATGCTGTGCCACCACGCCCGTCGTGCCGCGCGCTTCGCGGACGGGGAGCTCGTGCTCCTGGCCGATCAGGACCGCTCGCTGTGGGACGCGGCGCAGATCGCCGAGGGACGCGAGGTGCTCGACCGCGCACTTGCTTTGCGCGGCCGCGGGGCCTACGTGCTGCAGGCGGCGATCGCCTCGCTGCAGGCGGAGAACCACGTCGACTGGCCGCAGGTCGCGGCGCTGTACGAGGAGCTGTCGCTCCTCACGCGCTCGCCCGTCGTCGAGCTCAATCGCGCGGTGGCGGTGGCCGAGGCGGGTGCGCCCGAGGCGGCGCTGGAGATCGTCGAGCGGGTCGGACTCGACGACTACCGATACGCGCATTCGACGCGCGCAGAGCTGTTGCGCCGCCTCGGGCGACCCCGGGAGGCGTGCGCGGCGTACCGTCGAGCGCTCGAGCTCACCCTGGCCGAGCCCGAGCGCCGGTTCCTGGAGCGCCGCCTCACCGAGCTGGGAGGGGTTTAGTCCTCGACCTGCGGCGTGAGGTTGCGGATGCGGCCCTCGCGGTCCACCGAGAGCAGCCGCAGGCCGCGGTCGGCCTCGGCGAGCACGAGGACGCTGCCGTCATCGGGGTCCGGCGGGCAGGTGATCGACTCGGCGACCGCGTGGCGCAGCTCTGCGACGCGGCGCTCCTGTGCGATGGTCATTCGTGACCTCCAGGTCGTCCTTGAAAGGTTCGGGCGGGTTGGCATGCATGCTCCCGCCCGGCGACCTTGCACACATGGGCGATCCTCGCGCGATGCCGGTGCGAGAACTCGCAACCTCGCGCGCCGACGCGTCATCGCGCGTCACCGTCGGGCGCGAGCATCGAGATTGCATCTGGCACCGCTATCCGGGGGTGGATGTCGATCTCGATGATCAGCAGCCGAGGCGCGCCGCCAGATCGCGCTCGTCCTCGGCGACCTCACGCCGGCGGCCGCTGCCTCGCCTCCTCCTGAAGCACCTCGTGTGCGACCCAGGTCCCGTGAACCTGGTTGCGCAGGCGGATCGGCACCTTCACGCGGGCCACCGGCCCGTTCTCGAGCGCGCCGGCCTCGAGCACGACCACGTCGGAGGTGTGGTGGTCGTGGAGGTCGACGACCATCGCGATGCACCCCTCGTGCCCGGACCGGCGCGACGGGATGTGGACCGGCTCCTGCAGCGTCGTCGTCGGGCCCGAGTTCCACGCCGTGACTTCGCCCGTCCGCACCTCGAGGCGCCGCACGGAGTTGAACCCGGCGCCGACCGGCCCGGCGACGAGCGGCGGGCCGACCTCCGGGTCGAACGTCTCGTAGTAGCCGACCTCGTAGTTCTTCATGTGATCGACGTCCGCCACGAGCGGGAAGTCCCCGCCGCCGGCGAGCCTGCTCTCCACGATCTCCTCGCCGCCGTTGGCCATGTCGAAGGACCATCTGACGAGGCTGCCGCCGAGGTCCTTCGGCGACACCTCGATCCCGCTCGCCTCGCGGACGAACGGGAACGGGTTGAAGCGGCCGCACCCGAAGTCCAGGTGGACCGTGGCGCCCTCGGTGTAGGCGTTCATGAAGTGGAACCCCGACCGCGCCTCGGGCATGCGGAACCAGCGCATCTCCGAGACGCTCCCGCCGCGCGGCATGATCCCCACGTAGGTGTCCTCGTCGGTGCGGTAGTTCCACATCGGCCCGCCGGCCTTCATCCGCTCGAGGTCGGGGATGGAGGGGAAGACCGGGAAGACCACGTGGTCCTTCGTGACGGCGAAGTCGTGCATCCAGGCCGGGTACGGCGTCTCGAAGCGCTCCTCGGACACCAGCTCGCCGTCGGCGGCGACCACGCCGTAGGCCACCGTCGGGGACGCCAGCCCGTCGGCCTGGTAGCCGATGATGAACATCTCGCCGGTGTCGAAGTCGATCCGCGAGTGGGCGGTGTGCGTCTGGCTGCGCCACTTGCCGTCGTAGTCGTAGCGCCCGACGGTCTCCAGCGTGAAGGGGTTGATCTCGTACGGGAGGCTGTCCTCCTTCGTGGCGAGCAGCCGGCCGCCGTGCCAGATCGGCGTCGTGTTGGCGGCGCCCCGGTCCACCTTGAAGCGAACGCTCTCGTCGTCCGTGTACGGATTGCGGTAGAGGCCGAAGAGCCCGCGGCGCGCCCGCCGCTCCGCTTGGAAGCGCTCGGTGCGAACCCATTTCTGCGCGTAGTCGACGTGCCCGGCCTCGAAGCGGAACGCGCCGACCATCCCGTCGCCCGAGAGGTAGGTGTCCTGGCCGAGCATCGGAGGGAACTGCGGATCAGGGATCGAGCGGAACCAGGATCCGTGGATGTCGTCCGGGACCTCGCCCTCCGTCACCTCCAGCTCGAAGATCTCGCACTCGATGCCGCAGGGCTCGTTCATGCCCTGGAAGTCGAACGAGTCGGGCCAGCGACCGCTCATGAGGCCGGCTCCCACCGCGCGCCGGTCACCGGGTGGTCGTAGTGGAAGGGCACCACGTCGGTCTCCGGCCACAGGTGCGCCTCGATCAGCTCGTCGGGGCCGACCGGATCGTCCGGGTAGGTCGTCTTGAAGAACGGCACGAAGTTGGGCGGCGTGTAACTCCAGCCGTGCTCGAACGTCGCGTGCCACTGCGGCCGGTAGTCCAGGACGAGGAACTTCCAGACGCCGTCCTCGCGGACGTACGTGTTCTCGTACAGGCCGCCCTCCCACCACTGGCGCAGCCGCTCACGCCCGGCGCCCTCCGGCCGCGCGACGCTCTCGTGGGTGCCGGCCTGCATCGTGCAGCGCCAGCGCGCGTTGGCGCTCTGCCGGTCGGCGGCGACGTGGATCACGTCCTGATGCATCGGATGGTCGAGCAGGAAGCCGGGGATCGGCCCGTTGCGGCCGCCCGTGAAGTTCTTCCGGAAGCGATCGATGTAGAGGCGCCGCACGCCGTCGCGGCCGACGTAGCGGCCGCCGAAGAAGCGCACCTCGCCCCGGTCGGAGAAGAGGTCGGCGACCTCCTCGTACAGGCACTTGTCGAGGTAGTAGCCGTATGCGTGCTGCAGGTTGCGGATCGCCTGGGTGTCCTCCAGGACCGCGATCCGCTGCGTCAGCTCTGCGACCGTCCGTTCGAGCTCGGTCACATCGGCGACATCGGACACTGGGAATCTCCCCTCCCCTCGGTGACGTCGTGACCGGTGTATCACAGCAAACGTCAGGCTGCCTTAGAAGCCTCCGGACCCGTCACGTCTGCCGCCGCCGCGGCGATGATCTCGTAGGAGCGCCGCCGCGCCGCGTGGTCGAAGATCGTCGAGACGACCATGAGCTCGTCCGCCGCCGTCAGGTCGGCGAAGTCCTGCATGCCGGCCCGCACGGTCTCCGGGGAGCCGACGACCGCGAAGCGCAGCATGTGCATCGCCTGGGCGCGCTCGGCCGGGCTCCAGTCGATCTCCTGCACGGGCGGCGGCAGCGGGCCCGGGCGCCCGCGCCGGATGCTGGCGAACGCCTGCTGGATGCTCGTGAAGAGGTGGCGCGCCTCCTCGTCGGTGTCGGCCGCGACGACGTTGAGGCCCGGCATGACGTAGGGCTCGGCGAGCTGCGCCGACGGCCTGAACGTGTCCCTGTACAGCCGCAGCGCTTCCAGCAGGTCGTCGGGCGCGAAGTGCGAGGCGAACGCGTACGGGAGGCCGAGGAACGCCGCCAGCTGCGCGCCGAACGTGCTGGAGCCGAGGATCCACAGCGGCACCTGCGCGCCCGCCCCCGGGACCGCCTGCACGGGCTGTCCGGGACGCGCCGGCCGGAGGAACGCCTGCAGCTCCTGGACGTCCTGCGGGAAGTTGCTGGCGCTCATCGGGTCGCGCCGCAGCGCCTGCGCCGCCAGCCCGTCGGTGCCCGGCGCGCGGCCGAGCCCCAGGTCGATCCGGCCCGGGTACAGCGCCTCGAGCGTCCCGAACTGCTCCGCGATCACCATCGGCGCGTGGTTGGGGAGCATGATCCCGCCCGCGCCGACCCTGATCGTGGACGTGCCGCCCGCGAGATGGCCGATCACCACCGACGTCGCCGCGCTCGCGATCCCGGGCATGTTGTGGTGCTCGGCCACCCAGTAGCGGCGGAAGCCCAGCGCCTCCGCGCGGCGCACGAGGTCCAGGCTGTTGCGCAGGGCCGCCCCAGGGGTCGACCCTGCGGTGATCGGGACGAGGTCGAGGAGGCTTACCGCAATCACGCGCCGGGTCCTGCCACGGCACCGAGAACGGAGGCTCTGCCGACGTTCTCAAGCATGAGCGGAGGCTCTGCCGACGCTCTTGCCGGCCAGCCACGGATAGCGCTCGGTGTCCTTCCCCGCGTAGTCCGGGTCCAGGTAGATGAAGACCCGCTGGATGAGGAAGTCGCGGATCTCGAAGACGTCGCACCAGCGGCCCGCGGCCCATTCCGGCGGGCCCGCGCGCCACTCGCCGTCGCGATGGACGCCGTAGCTCGTGCCCTCCGCGACGATCGTGTCGCTTCCCCCGAAGATCCAGTTGAAGCTCGCGTAGTCGTGGCGGATCGACTCGATCGTCGCCCCGACGTCGCCGAACAGCTGCCCGATCTCCTCCTTGCCGTTCGCGATCCCCCACTTCGCGAAGTAGACCTGCGCGTCGTCGGCGAACAGGTCCAGGATGCTGCCGCCGGTCGACGTCACGCCGCCGTTGTCGAAGGCCTTCAAGTACTCGAGCGCGACCGACTTGCGCTGCTCGTCGGTCATCGTCTGCCGCGTCACCGCCATGCTCATCCTCCTGTCGTCGTCTGCTCCCGAACGAGCCGGCCCGCGAGCGAGCCGGTCCGGGACGGCTCGGCATGCGCCGCCTGCGCCGCGCGGTAGGCGAACGCGATGATCGGGCCGAGCGTCGCGCCGCCCGCCCAGTAGGCCCTCGCCGACGGCGAGGCGACGCAGTTGCCGACCCCGTAGAGACCCGGGATCGGACGATCCATGTCGTCGACGATCTGCCCGTCCGGCGTCGCCTTCGGGCCGCCCTTGGTGTCGAGCGTCCCACCCGTGACGAGCGCCGCGTAGTACGGACCCTCGCCGGCGAGCGGCCACATCGTCGGGTTCGTGCGGGCGGGCGGGCCTTCTTCCTTCACGTCGCCGTTGAACAGCTGCTGCACGGCGCGCTCGCCGCGACCGAAGTCCTCGTCGACGCCGCGCTGCGCCAGCTCGTTGAACCGCGCGATGCTGGCCCGGAGGTTGTCGGCGAAGTCGGCGCTCGTCGCGGCCCCGCCGGTCGCGTGGGCGACCTTCTCGAAGCGCGCGCGGATGTTGTCCCCCAGCTCCTCGAGCGTCTCGCCGCGGATGACGTGCGCGTCGCTCGCTCCCGTGTCGCCCACGATGAGCCGCCCGTACTCGTCGCTGGCGCTGTGGCGCTGGCTGCGCTCGTCCCAGACCTGCACGAGGACGAGGTGCGGGTACTCGCCGGCGATCGGATCCCAGCGGAAGAACGTCTGCGCGAGCTCGTTGTACGGGAGCTTCTCGTTGACGACCCGCCGGCCCGTCTTGTCCACGAAGAGCATCGAGTCCCCGGCGACGGAGAACATGCCGATCAGGTCGGGATCGCGCGCGAGCGCCTTCTCGATCGGGATCGGACACATCCACGCGTTGTTCATGTTCCGAAGCTGCGCGCCGATGGGGCTCGCGATGCGGACGAGGTCGCCCTCGTTCGTGATCGCGGCGCACCCGCCGTAGACCGGCGCGGAGAGGAAGTTCGCCCGCAGCTCGGGATCATGCGTGAAGCCGCCGGACGCGAAGACGACCGCCTTGCGCGCGCCGATCCGGACCGTCTCGCCGTCCGCGGTGGTGGCCTCCACCCCGACCACCGCTTCGCCGTCCACGATGACGCGCTGGACGCGATGCCCGGTCCGGACGTCCACGCCGTCGCGTTCGGCCGCGGCGCTCATCGTGCGGATCGCGTTCTCGCCGCCGTCGGACATCGTCTCGCGAGCGTCCACGGGCACGAGGACGCGGCCGGTCGGCGCCTTGTCCTCCGGCAGCTCGGCCCAGTAGTCGGGCACCGCCTCGCAGTGGCGATAGGGCAGCGCGCCGCGCTCGGCGAGCAGCTCCGCGGCGGGAGACGCGCTCTCGTAGATCGCCCGGATCTGCCCGAGCTCCCACGGGCTCAGGCCCAGCGTCGGGCTGTCCGGGTCGTAGCGCTCCGGCCGCGACAGGCGCGCGCAGTAGCGCAGGAAGTCCTCCTCGGGGTCCTCGACGCCCAGCGCGCGCATGGGCTCGTTGCCGGGCACCCAGTACCAGAAGGCCGCCTTGAGCGCGGTGCCGCCGAGGTGCGGCGCCTTCTCGAGCAGGACGACCTCGTCGCCGAGCCAGCGGGCGAACAGCGCGGTGGGGAGCCCGGCTCCGCCGCCGCCGACCACGACGACGTCCGCCTGCGCGTCGGTCGGTCCCGACGCCGCCGGCCGTGCCGTCTCGCGCGGTGCCACACCCTCCATCGACCCCTCCTCTCGTGGCTGGTGGGGCGAGGCAGAGGCCCCGCCCCATCGCGGAGATTAAGACGCGACGACCACTCAGGCAGCGACCTCGGGGGCGAGCACGAAGTCGTAGTGCATCGTCCAGTGCTCGCCGCCGCCGATGTCGCGCCCGTCGGGCGTCTCGGTGCCCGCGTCGTGGTGCTCGAACCCCTGGATCAGGCTGCTCTTGACGCCGAAGACGGCGTCGGAGTCGAGGTACTCGTCCCCGTCGACGAACACGTGCGTCGTGCAGGTCTTGTAGCCCGGCGCGCTGATCTGGAAGTGGATGTGCGCGGGACGCATGGGATGACGACCGGCGCCCTTGAGCAGGTCGCCCACGGGCCCGTCGTGCGGGATCGGGTAGGCCTCCGGGAGGACCGACCAGAACCAGTACCTGCCGCCCTCGGCGGTGTCGATGTTGCCGCGGCCCTGGGGATGGTCGAGGTCGGCGTACTGGACGTCGTAGTTGCCCTCGTCGTCGGCCATCCAGATCTCCAGGTGCGCGCCCTCGATCGGCTCCCCGCCCACGCTGGAGACGACGCCGTGGAAGTAGCAGGGGATGCCCGAGGCGCCGTTGGCGATGTCGTCGCCGTTGGAGTACGCGGGCGAGTTCGCCACGAAGAAGGGGCCGAAGACCGTGTTCTCGGTCGCGCCGTCCGGCACCGGGTGGTTGATGCCGATGACCTGCATGGAGAGGCCGAGGACGTCGGAGAGCAGGATGAACTCCTGGCGCTTGTCGTCCGTGATGTGCCCGGTCCTGGTGAGGAAGTCGATCCCGTAGGCCCACTCCTCCTCGGTGAGCTGCACGTCGACCGCGAACGCGTGCAGGTGCTTGACGAGGGACTGCAGCACCTCCTTGATCCGCGGCGTCTGGGCGTTCTCGAAGCTCTCGAGGACGACCTGCGTGAGCCGCTCGTCCGAAAGGTTCCGCGTCGCTGCTGTGTCAGACATGGTCCTCTCCCCTCTCTCAGACCTTCTCCACGACCATCGCGATGCCCTGACCGACGCCGATGCACATCGTGGCCAGGCCCAGGCTCACATCCTCGCGCCGCTGCATCTCGTGCACCAGGGTCGTCAGCAGGCGGGCACCCGACGCGCCGAGCGGGTGGCCGAGAGCGATGGCGCCGCCGTTGGGGTTCAGCCGCGGGTCTTCGCCGTCCATCCCCCACTCGTGGATGACCGCGAGGGACTGCGCGGCGAACGCCTCGTTGAGCTCGACGATGCCTATGTCGTCCATCGTCACGCCGGCGCGCTCCAGCGCCTTGGCGACGGCCGGCACCGGGCCGATCCCCATGACGCGCGGCGGCACCCCCGCGACGGCCACGGAGCGGATCCTCGCGAGCGGCTGCAGGCCGTGCGCCTTCGCGTAGCCGTCGGAGGCGACCATGACCGCGGCGGCGCCGTCGTTGAGCGGGCTGGAGTTCCCCGCCGTCACCGTGCCGTCCTTCGTGAACGCAGGCCGCAGCTTCGCCAGCGCCTCCATGCTGGAGTCCCGGCGCGGGCCCTCGTCCGCGTCGACGACCGTGTCGCCCTTGCGGCCCTTCACAGTGACGGGGACGAGCTCGTCCGCGAAGCGACCCGCGTCCTGTGCCGCCACGGCCTTGGCGTGGCTGTGCAGCGCGAACGCGTCCTGCTTCTCCCGGGAGATGTCGTACGTCGCCGCGAGCTCCTCCGGGCGCTCCTCCTCCGTGGTGACGACGAAGCGCGCCTGCGCGAGGTTCTCCGCCGTCTGGCCCAGCGAGTCGGTGTGCCCCATCTCCTCCATGCGCGGGTTCGTGAACCGCCAGCCGAGGGTGGTGTCGAAGACGGTCTGGTGACCGGTCTGGAAGGGGCGCGCCTCCTTCATCATCGCGAGCGGCGCGCGGGTCATGGACTCCACGCCCCCGCCGACGTAGACGTCGGCCTCCCCGAGCTTCACGGCGCGCGACGCGTACGCCACGGCGTCGAGCCCCGAGCCGCACAGCCGGTTGACGGTCACGCCGCCGACGTGCTCGGGCCACCCGGCCAGCAGCAGGCTCATGCGTGCGACGTCGCGGTTGTCCTCGCCCGCCTGGTTCGCGCAGCCGAAGACGACGTCCTCCACCTCGGCGGGATCGACGCCGGTGCGCTCGGCGAGGGCGCGCAGCGCGTAGGACCCCAGGTCGTCGGGGCGCACCGTCGAGAAGGCGCCGCCGTGGCGCCCGACCGGCGTGCGCACGGCGCCGACGATCCAGGCCTCGTTCTCTGCCATGGGATTTCAGCTCCTCGTGGTCGCCGGCTCGCTGGAGCCCAGGAGGCGGCCGGCGTACGCGTCCTCCAGCAGCTGGCGGATGTTGTGCTCGTCGGCGGGCCGCGGGTTGTCGGCCGGCACCTTCTCGAGCACGAGGCGCGTGGCCTCGTCGAGGTCCTCCTCGCGCATGCCGATGTCGCGCAGCGCCGTCGGCGCGCCGATGCGCAGCGCCAGCGCCTGGATGGCGACGGCGGCGTCCGTGCCCTCGGCGCCCAGCGCCCGGGCCACGCGCTCGCCTACGTCGGGCAGCTCGGCGGCGTTGAAGGCCGTCGCGTACGGCAGCACGACGGTGTGCAGATCGGCGTGAGGAAGGTCGTATGCGCCGCCGAGCACGTGGCAGATCTTGTGGTGGATGGCCGAGCCGGCGACCGCGAACGCCGCGCCCGCGAGGTAGGCGCCGTAGAGCGTGTCGGCGCGACCGCCGAGGTCCTCCGGGCGCTCGACCGCGACGGGGACGCCGCGCGCGAGGGCCCGGATGCCCTCCTCCGCGGCGAGCGACGTGATCGGGTTGGCGCCCGGCGCGTAGAAGGCCTCGACGCAGTGGGCCATCGCGTTGATGGCGCTCGGGCCGGTGATGAAGGAGGGCAGCGTGACGGTCAGCTCGGGGTCGTAGACGACGACCTTCGGCAGGACGCGGCGGTCCACGCCCGTCTCCTTGCGCGCCGCGGTCGTCATGCCCCACACCGGCGTCATCTCCGAGCCGGCGTACGTGGTGGGGACGGCCACGACGGGAAGGTTCGTCGTGAGCGCGATGATCTTCGCGGTGCCGGTCGTCGAGCCGCCGCCGATGCTGAGCAGCGCGTCGGCGCCCGCGTCGGCCGCCGCGGCGCGAGCGCGCTCGGCCACCTCGTTGGGCACGTGCGGGCGGACCTCGTCGAACACCCCGACGACCCGCTCGCCCAGCACCGCCGAGAGCTCCTCGGCGAGCGGCCGCTCCTGCTCGGTGGCGATGAGCAGCAGGCGCTCGACGCCGAGCCGGTCGATCTCGCCGGCGAGCTGCGCCCGGGCCGCGCCTACAGCGAAGACGACGCGCCCGGGGAGCGCGTCGTAGGTGAACGAGCCGATGCTCATGTCGTGACCCCGGAGCGCCGGCCGTTCGCTCTGCGAACACTTGTGCGCATACGAACTAGCTTACTCCTGGCGCAGCCACCAGACGAGCGCGACGGATCCGACGCCCGCCGCGAGCGCGAGCCAGTAGGTGACGTGCTGGCGCGTCTGGATGCGTCGTCAAGACCGCCTGGGGACCCGCCTCCGGCGGCCGTTACTGCCTCGGTTCGTACGATCACCGGGCCGCCGTCGGCACCCCTTCAGCTCCCGGGGCCCTCTCGGCGGACGCCCGTAGCTCGCGGAGCGTCTCGAGCTCCTGGTCGCTGGGTGGCGGCGTGCGCTGCAGGTCATCCGCGACTCGCAGGTCCCATCCGGTCGCCTCCTTGACCTGCTCAGGCTCCACGCCGTGGTGCACGGCCGCGAGGACCAGCTCGCCCTCGTCGTCCGACGGCCGCAGGACGCCCAGGTCGGTGATGACGACGATCGGCGCCCCGGCGGGGCCGACCGACGTCACGAAGTCGAGCTTCTCGACGAACACCCGCTTGGAGTGGCGCACGAGCACGATGACCTCGCGCGAGCGCGCGGCGATCTCCGGAGCGCCGCCCGCCCCAGGCAGGCGCACTTTCGGGGAGGCGTAGTCCCCGATCACCGTCGTGTTGATGTTGCCCTTGCGGTCGATCTGCGCGGCGCCCAGGAAGCCCACGTCGATGCGCCCACCGCCGACCCAGTAGTTGAACATCTCAGGGACGGAGACGAGCTCGTCCGCGGTCTCCGCCAGGTCGTCGTCGCCGATCGACAGCGGCAGCCGGCGCGGCTTCGCGCCGATGGCGCCGGACTCGTAGATCAGGACGGTGTTCGGCGCGTGCAGGCGGCGCGCGAGGTTGGCGGCCGCGTTCGGGGGCCCGACGCCCACCAGGCACGTCAACCCGTCGCGCAGCTCGCGCGCGGCGTTGATCGTCATGAGCTCCGTCGCGTCCCAGCCGTTATCCGACACTGATCTCTCCTCGCGCCGGGACGACGTCGCTCTGCGACGGAGTCCCAATGGGCGACGAAGTCGACCACCTCACGCGGTCACTCCCTCCGCCGCCATCACATGCTCCTCCATCCAGGCCCGGAACCCGTCGCGGTCGCGGGAGATCTCGTCCCAGACGGAGTAGAAGGCGTTGTCGCGCGTCGAGTACCCGTGCGTGTAGGAGGGATACGCGCCGCCCGGCACCGTGCACACCGCCGTGACGACCCAGTGCGGCAGGACCGTGGCGTGGGGGCGCGGCTCGAGCTCGTCCACGACCTCCTCGACCGTCACGATCGCTCGCTTGCCCGCCAGCACGGCCTCCTTCTGGACGCCGGCGAGGCCCCAGAGCATGACGTTGCCCTGCACGTCGGCCTGCTGCGCGTGGATGACGCTGACGTCCGGGTTGATCGCCTTCACCGCCGAGAGCTGCTCGCCGGTGAACGGGCACTCGACCTGGCCGACCTCGGGGTTGAGCTTCGCGAGGTCCGTGCCGATGTAGCCGCGCAGCGCGGCGAACGGCAGGCCGGCGGCGCCCGCGACGTACGCGTTGGCCAGACCGGCGTGCGAGTGCTCGACGATCTCCAGCGGCACGGGCCAGCCGTTCTCGACGGCATCGCGGAAGCGGTGCAGGGAGCCGACGCCCGGGTTGCCGCCATAGGAGAAGATCAGTCTGCGGGCGCAGCCCATCCCGATGAGCTGGTCGTAGATCAGGTCCGGCGTCATGCGCACGAGCGTCAGGTCCTTGCGGCCCTGGCGGATGATCTCGTGCCCGGCGGCGAAGGGGATCAGATGGGTGAAGCCCTCGAGCGCCACGGTGTCGCCGTCGTGGACGTTCGCCGCGATGGCGTCGGCGAGGGACATGTGGTGTTCGCTGCGCGCACGCATGTGCGCCCACCATATAGAGTCCGCGTTTGTGAGAGAAGACACGCCCGCGCGCCGGGAGGGAGCGCGCGAGACGCAGTCGGTTCAGTCCCTCGAACGGGGTTTGGCGGTGCTCCAGGTGTTCTCCCGGGAGAACCCGGCACCGACCCTGAGCGAGGTGGCCCGCCTCGCCGGCACGACCCGCGCGACGGCACGCCGCATCCTGCTCACGCTCGAGCGCCTCGGCCACGTGCGGTCCGATGGTCGGCGCTTCTCGCTCACACCGCGCGTGCTCTCGCTCGGCTGGTCGTACCTGTCCTCGCTGAACCTCTGGGAGATCGCCCAGCCGCTCATGGAGGACCTCGTCGAGGAGACCGGGGAGTCCTGCTCGGCGGCGACGCTCGACCTCCCGGACGTCGTCTACGTCGCTCGTGTGCCGACCCGCCGGATCATGTCGATCACGCTCGGCGTGGGCACGCGCCTGCCCGCGCACGCGACGTCCATGGGGCGTGTGCTCCTCGCGGCGCTCGACCGTGAGGAGCTGGACGCCTTCCTCGCCTCCGACGCCCTGGAGGCGCTGACGGAGCGGACCATCACGGACCCCGCCGCGCTGCGCGAGGTGATCGGCGAGGTGCGCGCGCAGGGCTGGGCGCTCGTGGACCAGGAGCTCGAGCTGGGCCTGCGGTCGGTCGCCGCCCCGATTCAGGACGGCGAGGGGCGCACCGTGGCGGCGATGAACGTCTCGGCGGCTGCCTCGCGCGTGCCGCTGTCGAAGCTGCGCGAGGAGATCCTCCCGCATCTGCTGTCGACCGCCGACGCGGTCTCGACCGCGCTCGGGCGCTCCGGCAGCCCGCAGGAGCGCCCGCCGGCCGTCGCGGGCGCCGTGGAATCAGCCGTCTAGGCCTCCGTCGGCACGGAGACCGGGAGCACCGCACGGACCACGGTGCCCTCCCCTGGCGGGCTTGAGATCTCCAGCGACCCGTCGCATGCGCCCACGCGATCGGCGAGACCGCTGAGGCCGGAGCCCGTGCTCGCCCGCGCGCCGCCGACGCCGTCGTCGGCGACCTCGATCGCCATCTCCTCCCCCTCGACGGCGACCCGCACGGTGGCCCGCGATGCCTGCGCGTACTTCGCGACGTTCGTGAGCGCCTCGGCGACCGTGAAGTACGCGGTGGTCTCCGTCGCCGGCGGGAGCCGGTCCTCCGGGACTTCCAGGATCTCCACCGGGACCGGCGCGCGGTCGGCGAGCGCGGCGATCGCCGGGCCGAGGCCTCGCTCGGTGAGCACCGCCGGGTGGATGCCGCGCGCCAGCTCGCGCAGCTCGGAGGACGCCTCCGCCAGCTCGGCGGCCATCCGCTCCAGGAACGGCGCGGCGTCGTCGGGCTCCTTCTCGATGCGGGCCTTCGCGAGCCGCACCTCGAGCGCGAGCGCGACGAGGCGCTGCTGCGCGCCGTCGTGCAGGTCGCGCTCGATCTTGCGGCGCGCCGCGTCGGCCGCGTCGACGATCCGCGCCCGGGAGGCGCGCAGCTCCTCGGTCCGCGCCTGCTCGATCTCGCGGCGACGCAGGGCCTCCTCGGCCGCCCGCCGTTCTGTGATGTCGAAGAGCGCGCCGTCCATCCACCGCCTCCCGCCCGGGCCGCGGACGAGCTGACCCCGGTCGAGCACCCAGCGCACCTCGCCGTCCGCCCGGACGATCCGGTACTCGAGCGCGAGCGGCCTGTCGTGCTCCTCCGTCTGGGCCACGGCCTGCAGGACGCGCTCGGCGTCGTCGGGGTGGACGATGCTGAGGATCGTGCGACGGCTGGAGGCGATGAAGTTCGTCGGCGGGTAGCCGGAGATCCGCTCGATCTCGTCGCTGACCAGCTCCAGCGCATGCCCCGCGTGCCAGGCGGAGCGGTAGATCGCACCCGGCACGTTGACCATGAGCGCCTGCATGAGGGCGTCGTCGGCGCGCTGGCGCGCCGCGCGCAGGCCGATCCGGGCCCGGGCGAGGAGCTGCCCGCGCGTGAACGGGCGCTCGAGGTAGTCGTCGGCGCCGGCGGCGAGCGCGGCGTCGGTGGTTCGGCCGCGGACGGATCCGGTGATCGCCAGGATCCAGGCGTGCTCGAGGCGGGGATCGTCGCGCAGCGCGCGGCAGACGCCGGCGACGTCCGGGCCGTCGGGCTCGTGGTCGGCGATCACGAGGTCGGCCGGCGCGGTGTCGGTCTCCTCGCGCGCGGCGGCGGCGGTCGCCACGGCGCGCGCGACGTGGCCGCCGGCCCGTAGCCAGGGCCGGACCTCGGGTTCGACCGCACCGACCAGCAGCACGCCGGCCGGACGCCGTCGCACGGAACCAGCGGGTGGCACGCTGTGATTATCGCGCGCCGTCCAACGGCTCCCGATCGGACCGAGGGAGGATCATGCAGGTCAGCCAGCAGACGAAGGGCGAGCGGTTCCGCGCGTTGCACGCGGGGCCGCCGTTCGTCATCTCCAACCCGTGGGACGCCGGGTCGGCACGAGTGCTCGCCGCGCTCGGCTTCGAGGCGCTCGCGACGACGAGCTCGGGCTTCGCGTTCACGCTCGGGCGACCGGACGGCGGCGCGACGCTCGACGAGGTGACCGCGCACGTACGCGCGCTCGCGGCAGCGACCGACCTGCCGGTGTCGGTCGACCTCGAGCACGGCCACGGCCCGGCGCCGGAGGACGCCGCGCGGGCGATCACGCTGGTCGCGCAGGCCGGCGCGGTGGGCGGCTCGATCGAGGACTACGACCCGAGCGGCCACCTCTACGACGTCGACCACGCCGCCGAGCGCGTCGCCGCCGCGTGCGCGGCCGCCCGGGCGCTGGACGTCCTGTTCACCGTGACGGCCCGTGCGGAGAACCACATCCGGGGCAACCCTGATCTCGGCGACACGATCGCTCGCCTGCAGGCCTACGAGCGCGCGGGCGCCGACGTCCTCTACGCGCCCGGGCTCGGCACCGTGGAGGACATCGCCGCGGTGTGCGGGGCAGTCGGCAGGCCCGTCAACGTGCTCGCCCGGCCGGACCTCCCGTTGCGCGAGATCGCCGACGCCGGCGCGCAGCGCATCAGCGTCGGCGGCCAGCTGACGTGGGTCGCGGTCGGCGCGATGGCCGAGGCCGCACGCCGGATTCGCGACCTTGGGGACCTTTCCGCCCTCACAGCGCAACTTTCCGGAAAGGAGATCGCCGTGTTGCTCGCGCAGGCCGGTTGATGACCATCCGTTCACTTCCGGCCGCCGGCGCGGTGGTTCGCTGCCCGCCATGCATGCTCCAGCACGACGCGCGGGCCTCATCGTGGCCGGCGCCCTCGCCGCCCTGCTCACGGCGGCCCTCCTGGTGATGACCGGGTCGGCCGCGGCCGGCTCGTCCAAGTCTTCCGCGGACGGCCCGCTCGTCTTCGGGCACCGCGGCGCCGCGGGCTATCGCCCCGAGCACACGCTCGCCTCCTACGAGCTGGGCGCCCGCATGGGCGCGGACTTCATCGAGCCCGACCTCGTCACGACGAAGGACGGCGTGCTCGTCGCCCGCCATGAGCCCGAGATCAGCGGGACCACGGACGTCGCGGACCATCCGGAGTTCGCCGATCGCAAGACGACCAAGACCGTTGACGGGACGGAGCTCACCGGCTGGTTCACCGAGGACTTCACCCTCGCCGAGCTCAAGACGCTGCGCGCGAAGGAGCGCCTCCCTGACCTTCGCCAGCACAACACGATGTACGACGGGCGCTACCAGATCCCGACGCTCCAGGAGGTCATCGACCTCGCCAAGAAGCTCTCCAAGGAGCTGCATCGCACGATCGCCATCGCGCCTGAGACGAAGCACCCGACGTACTTCAAGTCCATCGGCCTCCCGCTCGAGCCCGCGCTCGTCAAGACGCTGAAGGCGAACGGCTGGGCCGGGAAGAAGGCGCCCGTCGTGATCCAGTCCTTCGAGACGCAGAACCTCAAGGAGCTCAACGAGCAGGTGGACGTGCCGCTCGTCGCGCTGCTGGACGAGAAGGACCTCGTGCCCGCCGACGTTGCCGCGGCCGGTGGCACGACGACGTTCGGCGACTACGCCACGCCCGAGGGCCTGAAGGGCCTCGCCAAGTTCGCCGACTGGGTGAGCCCGTGGAAGCCGTACATCGTCCCCACCGACGCTGCGGGCGAGTGGCTTGCGCCGACGAGCTTCATCGACGACGCGCACGCCGCCGGGCTGAAGGTCGTCGCGTACACCTTCCGCAACGAGAACCAGTACCTGCCGCCGTCGCTGCGGTCCTCGACCGTTCCCTCGGACTACGGGGACGCGTTCGCGGAGTACCTGAAGTTCTACGGCCTCGGCATCGACGGGGTCTTCTCCGACAACCCCGACACGGCCGTCGCAGCCCGCAAGGAGTTCCTGGGCTCGTAGGCGGTCAGGAGACGCGCGCGAGGGCGGCGTCCATCGCCGCCCCCGGCGCCTCCACCACGCGCCCGTGACCCGGCGCCAGGCGCGCCGGGTCCAGCGCGCGAAGCGCCCGGGCGCTGGCGAGGGCGGTCGGCTTGTGCCAGGTCGCCATCGAGGGCAGCGGAGTCCGCGACCTCCCCTCCGCGCTCGTCGCGACGCGCAGGTAGGTCGAGTACGCGTCGCCGCAGTACAGGGTGCGGTCGCGCGTGTCGAGCAGCGCGACGTGACCCGGCGTGTGGCCGGGCGAGGGCACGACCTCGAGCGACCCGACGCGCTCGCCGGCCGCGAGGTGCCCGGTCGCCGCGGTCCGCACCTTCATGGCGCGCAGCCTGCCCTCGGGCTCGTGCGGGTCGCGGCTCGCGTCGCCCGCGAGCAGGCGGGCGTCGCGCGCCGAGATGAGCACCGTCACGCCGGGCAGCCGCTGCGCGAGCGCGTCGAGCGAACCGATGTGGTCGGGATGGGCGTGCGTGATGACGATGCGCACGATCGGGGCGCCGAGCCGCTCGGCGGCGGCGAGGATGCGACCGGCGGTGCCGCGGATGTTCGCGTCGATGAGGGTGAGCCCGTCGTCCTCGGGAACGAGCCACGAGTTCACGAACTTCAGCCGGTTGACGGCAACGGGGTCGGGCATGCGGCCGCAGGCTAGAGGGTGGCTCCGGACACAGCAGAGCCCCGCTCTCGCGGGGCTCTCTGCCCGGTCTCGATCACCGCTGAACTACTACGTCCCAGGACTTTGAGTGTGCATGCCTGGGCGGCGTGACACTCCCGACCACCAGGACTGGCCGCCCCCTGACGGGTGGCGCGTTGCCTGGGTGGGCGCTCGAGGCGCCCTCGGCCGAGTGGGCAATCCGCCGGACCACCGAGGGTAGAGGAAATCAAGACGCCATAGTGGTGTGCGTGTCCGACCGCCACGACATCGAGACCCGCGAGGACTGCGAGCGACTGGTCCGCGCGTTCTACGGGCGCGCGCTCGCCGATCCCATCATCGGCTGGCTGTTCACCGACGTCGCGAAGCTCGACCTCGAGGCGCACGTCCCCCAGATCACCTCCTTCTGGGAGACGATCCTCCTCGGCGCGCGGAGCTACAGCGGCGGCGCGTTTCGCCCGCACGCCGAGCTGCACCTCAAGGCGCGCCTGCGCGCGGGGCACTTCGAGCGCTGGCTGGCGCTGTGGCGCGCGACCGTCGACGAGCTGTTCGCCGGGGAGCGGGCCGAGCTCGCCAAGGCGCACGCCCTGCGGGTGGCGCGGGCGTTCCACGGCCGCCTGGAGGCGCTGTCGGCCGGCGTGGAGCTCGGCCCCGCCCCGCTGCAGATCGAGGTCACCCGGCACGGTCCCCGCTAGAGCCGCTCGTCCGTCGCCGGGTCCGCGGCGCCGCCGTAGTAGCGGTCGAGCACCGCTCCGAACACCGGCTCGTCCGGATCGGCACGGGCGAAGAGCGTCATCGACGAGCGCAGCTTCACGGCGTCGATCCCGCCGAAGATCTCCTCCGCGCTGCCGCCTGGGAGCTCCGTGAGGATGCGCGCGCACTCGCGCAGGCGGGCGCCCAGCACGGGGTGGGCGAGGAAGGCGCGCGCCTCGTCCAGCGACGAGATCGCGTAGTGCTGCGCGGTCGGGCTGCGGCCGAGGCCCGCGATCTGGGGGAAGACGAACCACATCCAGTGACCCGTCTTGCGTCCGGCGCGAAGCTCGGCGACCGCGCTGTCGTGGACGCCGGCCTGCGCGTCGAGGAAGCGCTGCAGGTCGTAGGGGTCGGCCATGACCTCGTGGTCGTCGAGCGGCTGCCCGAACTCGGGGCAGGCCTCGTTGCGGCACTCCCATCCCGGGTCGGTGTCGGCCAGGTCGCGGCTCGCGGGCTGCCCGCAGGTGGGACAGAGGGGGATGGAACGGGACATGTGCGTAGTGTCGCGCCGTGCTCCTCTACGACTCACCGGTCTCTGGCAATTGCTACAAGGTCCGGCTCCTGCTCGCCCACCTCGGCCGCGACTACGAGCGCCACGCCGTCGACGTCGTCGACCGCTCCGGCCGTCGCGACGTGCTCGGCGACCTCAATCCGGCGCTGCGCATCCCCACGCTGGTCCTCGACGACGGGCGTCCGCTCGCCGAGTCCGGCGCGATCCTCATGTTCCTCGGCGAGGGCACGCCGTACGTGCCGCGGGACGCCTACCTGCGCGCCCAGGTGCTGCAGTGGCTGTTCTTCGAGCAGTACAGCCACGAGCCGTACATCGCGGTCGTGCGCTTCTGGGTTGCCTACGCCGCCGAGCCGCCCGCCGCGAAGCGGATCGAGGCGCGCCGCGCCGGCGGCTACGACGCCCTGACCGCTATGGAGCGCCACCTGACCGGTCGGGAGTTCCTCGTCGGCGAGGGCTACACGGTCGCCGACATCGCCCTCTTCGCGTACACGCACGTCGCGCACGAGGGCGGCTTCGACCTCGCGCCGTACCCGGCGGTTCGCGCATGGCTGCAGCGCGTGCGCGAGCAGACCGGGCACGGG
>Ga0081539_10002939_pt1 | contig 22419 bp, 15 predicted proteins | sample TabmetS4T2R2_FD_71023 | JGI IMG/M metagenome (GOLD analysis project Ga0081539, IMG submission 71023) | Tabebuia heterophylla rhizosphere microbial communities from the University of Puerto Rico - S4T2R2 | ecosystem: Host-associated > Plants > Roots > Rhizosphere ...
CGAGAAAGCCGGCAGAGATATCGCCTTGTTGGAAGAAGGGCTGAGGGCCGAACCGGACAACTCACGTTACATGTTTTATCTGGCCCAAAGTTACCGTGATGCGGGCCGGTATCACGACGCACTGAGCTGGTACCGAAAGAGAGTAGAGGCTGGAGGATGGCGAGAAGAGGTCTGGTACTCGCTTTACCAAATTAGCCTTTTGCAACAACTGTTGGGGTATGATCAGGCGACGGTGCTCGATTCCGCCCTTCGAGCTTATGAGTACAATCCGGCGAGGCTCGAACCATTATATCTTTCGATCAAGAGTTATCGAGAGAATAGAGAATACCGTACCGGGTACCTGCTCTCGAGAGCCCTCATCGAAACCTCATACCCGGAAGATGGCCTTTTCATCGAAATGGATATTTATGCCTATAAATTGCCTCTCGAATATGCAATCTGTTGCCACTGGATTGGTAAGTTTGCCGAAGCGATTAGAGTCTATAATGAGATGCTGGATTCTTCGAATCTGCCGGTTGAATACCGTGAAACGGCTCTCAAGAATCGAAAGTTCGCCCTCGAAGCATCTTATCAAAGAGCGGCCGCGCCTAGTTCGAAGCGGAACAAGATCAAAGTCCTGGTCCCGTTCTACAACCCGGGGCATTATCTCGAGAAGTGTGCCAACAGCCTTCTGGCTCAGGACTACGGCGACTTTCAGATAATTTTTATTGATGACTCTTCGACCGATGGGTCCGCAAGCCGGGTGCCGGTTGAGGACTCCAGAGTAACGTTGATCAGCAACAAAACCAGATGTGGCGCAACTAAAAATCTCCATCGAGTGTTGCGGGATTGGTGCGAGCCGGATGAGATCGCCGTTCTGGTTGATGGAGATGATTGGCTCGCAGGCCCGGACGCCTTGACGCATATCGATTGGTTCTATCGGGAATACGATTGTTGGGTCATGTATGGCCAGTTCCTCTACTCAACCGGGGCATATGGGATCTGCAAACCTTACCCTGATCGAAAATCGTTCTCGCGATTACGCGACGTCTGGTATTCCTCGCATATCAAAACATTTCGAAGCGGCGTTTACCATAAGATTGAGGAACAGGACCCGCTGTATTCATGCCTGAAGGATTCAAGCGGGAGGTGGTATACAACGGCCTGGGACATGGCCCTGATGTATCCCGTTATGGAACTGGCCGGGTTCGACCGGGTAAAATACAACGATACCGTACTCTACATTTATAATGTCGAGAACCCGCTTTGTGATTTCAAGTTGCGCAGAGACGAGCAACTGCGGAGTAACCTGGAGATTATCAGCAAAAGACCATTTCAACAGATTCAATTGGAAACTGTGTGAAGTAAAGGCAAGGAACTCGGTCTCATTTCTTTACGCGCCGCTCTTTGATGGTGCGGATGCCCTTTTCAACAATCGGTCTGAGGGCTGGTTTGAGCGTGAGACATCTCGCGAAATCTTTCTCGGCCTCAGCATCCATTCCCTGTAATAGGCGAATTAACCCTCGATCTGCGTAGGCCTCTGCGAGGGCGGGGTCGATCTCCATTGCGCGATTGTAATCGACCATGGCTTTATTTATATCCTTCTGTTCAAACCAGGCCAATCCCCGGTTGTAATAGGCCCAGGCCATCTTAGGATCGATTTTGATGGCTTGCGTCAAGTCTGCTACTGCTTCCTCAATCTTCTTCTTATCCTCGTATGCGACTCCGCGGCCGTAATAAGCTACCGCACATTTAGGATCGAGCGCGATCGCTCGATTGAAATCGGCGAGGGCGCCATCAAAATCTCCCCGGTCTCTGAGAATAGTAGCGCGGTTGTTGTATGCTTCGACGTTATGTGGATCGATGGCGATCGCCCTGGTGAAATCGCTCAGTGCCTCTTCTATCTCGTTCTTGGCCTGGTGGATCGCTCCACGATTGTTGTATGCATCAGCCAATTGAGGGTTGAACCTGAGCGCCTGGCTGTAATCGGCCATCGCTCCTTTTACGTCTCCCGACTGATGACGGGCGAGGCCGCGATTGAAGTAAGCTTTGGCCGCCAGCGGATCGATGAACTTGATCTGATCAAAGCCCCCGCTTTCTCCGGATAAATTGGTCTGTGGCAGTTTCGTTGTCAGACTGCTGCTCAACTCAATCGCCTGCGTGTAATCGGCGATCGCACCCTCGAAATCCCCCTTGAGATATCGCTGAGTGCCGCGGCGACATAAGTCTTGCACAATTTGTGGAGGTTGGGCGGAGATTGCTGAACAGAAGAGTGCTATCACACAAGTGACGATGAGATACCGAAATCTGGACATAAACAGACCCCCATGAAGATCTGCGACAATCTTCTTTAAGCTCTATTAAGGAATTAGCAATTCGAGGTATAAGCTATCCTCGGAACCTGGTCTCTCATGAGTTTGGGGATGAATTATCTTTTTGAGAGGTGGCAGGCGGAGCGGGACCCGCTCCGCCTGAGGCGAGGCAGTTCAATGTTCTTCTTCGGGCTGGCCTTTCATTTTCGCTTTATTCTTCAGTTTCATTTTGATCTCGGCTTGGTCATCCGGCACCTCAAATAATGTGCGATCGGGCTCAGTGCGGTTGATATTGGTCAAGCGATAGGTGGTTTCGCCGCTGCGGGGATCGCTGTGTTTGGTGAGCACCAAGACCTGCAACTCGGGGGAGTACCATTCTTCAGTGACGATATTGATTGGCAGGTCGTTGCCGATCTTGCCGGCGGGGATAGTCAAAGTTGAGCGTGTGCCTTCGCATTCGACGCCTTCGATCACCTGCTTGCCGAGAGACTCAACCGGCGCGCGCTTTTTCTTGGGAAGGGGTTCATCAGACGATGTGCTGCGATCATAGTATTCAGCCAACTTCTCATTCTCATGGACTCGCTTTATTCCCGCCGATTCGACACTCATTATACTGACATTAGACTTATTACTGATGCGTTTGACTGGTTTAGAAGAGTCACTGATGCCTTCGGCGGAACCACTCTTTTCGAAGGAATAGTTGGTGCCGGTCGCCGGGTTGCTGATGAAGACCTCAGTTATGCCCTGTTGCGCTTTTGTGAGGTTCTCGCGCCGCGTGCGCCCCTCGCTGTCACGATAGACTGCGGTCTTGGTCTTATTCGTGATGCGATTTCCATCAGCAAGCGTCTGGATGGTCTCTGCCTCGGCAATCGCCGAATAGGGAGCGCCTTTGACCACTTTCGTCTCGAAGCCGAATTGAGCCTTCACGTTCCTTAAACTGACTTCGAGATCGATCTTGGTCTCGACCTCCTTTTGTTCCTGTCCCTGTTCTTGCGCCCTTGCTCCGGCAGCGATCAGCGCCAGCAGTAAAACAATCGATAGAATAAAGCTCATGCGGTGTTTCATGACTGTCTCCTTTGTTTCGCTAATGATTGGTGAAAAAATGCATTGTTAGCGCGCTGCGCCGGTCTCCGGCAAGAAACGGATGGCGCGCGCCAATCCGTCCTGTCCTAGCAACAGGTCGGCCTTCACGAATTGATTTCTGTTCTCCGCAGTAATTGGCAACCCGAGGTTGATGAGGGTTGATGCCTGCACCTCGACGCGCACTACTCGACCGCTCTCCAGTGGTGAGAGCTCGTCTTCCTCAACCAGTGGATAAAAGCTGGTTGCAATCTCGGTCTGAGCTGCGCCATTCCGGCCGGCGGATCGCTGCCTCCGCGGATGCCGCACCTCGGCCGATTGATGCGATGGTGTTTCCATCTTCTCGATCTGGGATCGATCGGCACTCGCCGTATCGTTCGCCACACTGTTCGCCACACCGCTTGGAGGCTTCGCCTCTTTCCTGGCGTCAGGCGCAGGTTCTCGCGGCGTTGAAATGCTACGTCTGGCCTCTTGACTGCGATCGGGAGGCGACGGCTTGAGCCACCTCAATCCCATCAATAAGACGAGAACGATGGCTGCGGCGATTGCGGCTTGGACTGGCCATTGTCCCCACAGCTGCTTAATTGATCGCCGAGTGCTCACCGGCGCGCCGCGTCCGGCCTGATCACGGAAAGCGCGGCGCAACGCGGCCTCGACGTGGGGCGAGGCGCTTTCATTGATCAGGTTTGCCGCCAACTGGCGCACTGCAGTGGCGACGGCGCGTTGAGACGCCAGAGCATCCGCGCAATGCGCACATTGTTCGAGATGCCTGAGCGTTTGTTCGCGCGCCTGGGATTCAACCGTTTGTTCGCGGGCCAGGCGATTAATAGTCGTCTCGTAATTTTCGCACTTCATACCAGGCACCCCTTCGGGTCAATATTGAGTGAGGCGGCATCGACCTTGCCACCCGTCCGCAGCTTCTCGGCCAGCAGCCTGCGCGCGCGATTGAGACGCGAACTCACGGTGCCGACCGCGCAATTCAGCGCGAGGGCCGCTTCTGCATGACTCATCTCGTGAAAGTCGCACAGCACAATGACCTCTCGATAATGTGTCGGCAAGGCCAGGACAGCCTGTCTGGTCGCGATCAGGATCTCGCTGCGAGCGAGTTCGCCGAGCTGATCATTGGCCGCAGCCAGTTGATGCGCTGGCGCGGATCCTTCATCATCCGGTTCGTCTTCAAGCGGTGCATAGAGCCGGTTTCGCGCCAGGACGCGGAGGACTTGATTGCGAGCGACTCCGTACAGATAGGTTGCGAGCGGCCCGCGAGCAGGATCGAACCGATGAGCCCCGCTCAACAATGCCAGAAAAACCTCTTGCGTGACATCATCAGCGATCGCGCGGGAACCGCTCATTAGTAGCGCGAAGCGAAAGATGCGGCCCTGATACCGGTGGTAAAGCGCGCCAAATGCTTCCTCGTCCCGGGCCGCCGTTAGCTGGAATAGCTCATGATCGCTGTCTGGTTTTGCCATCTTCATCGTCCGTTAAGCATCCATCTCTCAGTCGCTACTGGTAATTCATCCGGCGAGTCAAAAAACCTCCAAAAATTTTCGACTAATTTTTTGTCCCGGGGAAGTTAGAATCAGTCGAAAGATAAATTAGAAAGAGAAGACTCCAGAGGCCGAAGGAATAATCCAAACGGGAAGTTTTTGAAATCTTCCGTTTGGACTGTCCTTTCGGCCTCTGGAGTCTTCTCTCTTGAAAATTGCCAGATGGCAGGCTCTCTATTTCGAGCCTGACGGCATTATTTTTTGTCCGGCTTGATGAACTGCAGGGGAGCGCGGTCGAAATCGTCTTTGCATTGTTTGCTGCAGAAGTAATAGGTTGTTCCCTTATAATCAGTCTTCAACGCGGTCTTCTTATTGATCTGCATGTTGCAGACCAGGTCGTTGACCTCCTCCTCCGGACGGTTGTCGGTCTTTGGCGCGGCGGCTTCCGATCGCGCTGGTTCCTGCTTTTCCGCTGCTGCATGAGCCTCTGCGGCTTCTCGGTCTGCCTGGGCTTTCAGATAGTTCGGATTCAACGTCCCCTTCTCTTTGGCAATCGCAAAGACCGTCGGGTAGAACTGCGCAAAAGAGTTTTCGACGGCTGCGTTTGTGCTGTGGCAACTGAAACATCCGGCGTCCTTTGGGAGAGCTTTTGCGGATTCGGCGTCTCTCCCGAGTCCAAAGTACGCCCATTTTTCAGGGAAACGGCCTTCATCCTTGACGGCTGCTTCCACCGCTGCCAATTCACCCTGGTAGCGTCCACCTCTGGCGAAGCTTCCTTTTTCCATTGAGCGGCGAATCTCCAGAACGAAGATCGTTTGATCGGGCCACTTGCCGGTCTTGACAAATTGCTTGTACGCCGGTGGATTGACATAGACGTTTTCAAAAGCCGGGTCGGTCTGGTTGCCTCCCGGCCCATATTGGAGTCCGAGACTGGTGCTCAAAAATACCCAATTGCGGTAGTTGACCGGACGCAACAATCGATTATCACTGGTGAATTGCGGCCCGTCCGCATCCTGACCCGCCGTCTTCGAGGTACTGCCAAGGTTTGAGAGAAGGATCAGGACAATCGCTAATGAGGCTATGATCATTTTCGCTTTCATTTCAAATCTCCCTTGATTAATAGATACGTGGATGGCGCCTGAACTGACCCCTGAGAAGGCGAAGCGCCGGCCTCAACAGGATGCGTTGACAGTATTGAATATTTCATTACTCACTCGGATCGTAAGGCGAGTTGCGGCTCGATCCGAGTAGCTTTTGCTGCCGGCAGATAGCATGCGATGAATCCTGCCAGTATTAACAAAAGCGAAATCCCCGTGAAGGTTAATGAATCCGTCGGCGTGACTTCGAAGAGCAGCTCTTGCAAAGCCCTCGTCAACGTCATGGCGCCGGCCCAGCCCAGGCCTATTCCAATTAGCACCTGGGCCATTCCCTGGCGAATGATCAAGCCGAGCACATTGGATGTGCTCGCTCCCAGCATCATGCGGATTGCGATCTCATGCACGCGCTGGCTGACGGAAAAAGACAGCAGGCTGCTGATTCCGGTGACCGCGATCACCAAGGCAAGCAGAGCGAAGAGCGCCAGAAGATTAGCGGTCAATTTGTTGAGCGCGAGGGAGTCATTGCTTGTTTGGGTGAGAGGTTCGATTCGCGTAATTGCGATTTCCGGATCAACTTCATGAATTACCTGACGGAGAGTTTGAGCGGTGGCGTGAGAGTCCCCGATCGAGCGGACCACGATGGCTCTCAGATGCTCCGGTTGCTGTGCGGCCGGCAGGTAGATTTCATCCGGTGAATCGGCATCGAGGCCAAATTCCTTGACGTCGCCGGCTACTCCGACTACCACAGTCTTTTGCGCTTCGCCGCTGCCAATGAGCGTTTTGCCGATCGCATTCTGCTCACCCCACTGCCGCCGTGCGAGCGACAGACTGACGATCGCCACCGTCGCACGATTTTTATCGTCGGAGTCGCCAAAACCTCGCCCCTTGAGAATCGGGATTCCAAGCGTCTCAAAATATCCCGGCGTTACAACGCGAATCGCCGCCGTTCTGTTTGCGGGCTGCCCGTCGGCACTGAAATGTCCTAACCAGGGGCCGTAGGCGGCGACATCCGGGTCTAACGGAAAACCGGACGAGAGCGCGGCCGTCAGGATCTGAGGTTGGGAACGCAATTTTTCGAGCAACCGGGCGCTCACGTTCTGCCAATCTTCGTCTGTGATGTATCGAGGCCAGATCAGCTTGATCCCCGCTGCCACGACATTCTCTCGGACAAAGCCGGGATCAACACGTTGTAGATTGATCAAGCTGCGGACCAGAAGTCCGGCTCCGGTCAAGAGCATGAATGAAAATGCCACCTGGCAAATGACCAGAAAATGCCGCAGATATAACCGCCCTGTGCGCCGAGTGAGGTGAATGGCGCCCTCCTTGAGGCCGGAACTCAACTCTTGCCGCGAGGAGAGCGCGGCAAGCGATCCGAAGATCACGCTTGTCAATGCCGCGCCGGTTAACGCGAACAAGAACGCAGAGTGGTCAAGGCTGATCTCTCTCGCACGTGGCGTGAGCCGCGCCGCGAGATCCTTCAATAACTCCATGGTGCCGGATGCGAACAACAAACCTCCCACTGCTGCCAGCCCAGTCACGATCAGACTTTCGGTGGCCAATTGGCGAAAGATGCGGCTGTGCGTGGCGCCGAGAGCCGACCGCACGATCAATTCGCGTTCGCGTTGGACCACCCGGGCCAGCATCAGATTCGCCACATTTGCGCAGGCAATCAGAAAGACGCAGGTTGCCGCACCCATCAGCAGCCATAACATCGGACGCGCATTCCGCGTGATCTCTTCCTTTAGCGATGTCGCCGCAATTTCATAACCCTTCTCGGCCGGATAGGTTTGGGGATGCTCGCGCATGAGTTGTTGTGCGATGTGCGCCAGGTCCGCGCGTGCCTGTTCGATTGTGACTCCGGGTTTGAGCCGTCCGAAGAGTTTCATCATCCGGCCCTCGCGATTGCTCGCGAAGTTTGGCGCCGATCGGAACGGACAGGCAACCGTCGTCATGAAGACATCGTTTTCATGCGGATATTGCGGCATCGGCGGGAGCACACCAATCACCGTGTGCTCGCGATCGTTCATCCGGAAGACCTTTCCTACGACGTCCGGATCGCCTCCTCTCTTCTGCCAGTACTCGTAGCTCAGGAGCAATACTGCCGGCGCATCTGTCTGCTCGTCCGAAGCCTGAAAATCCCGGCCAAGGATGGGCGTCACGCCGAGCATACTGAAGAAGCCGGCAGAGACAATGCCCGTCCGCACGCGCTGCGTGTCGCCTTGGCCAAGGAGCGTGAAGACCATGCTGTGATACTCAGAGACCTCTGCGAGCGTTCCGTTCCGCCGACGGTAGTCGTCGATCTCCGGTAGAGAAAACTGCATTTCAGAGATCGTCGCCTGTGGGACGAACTGGTGAATCTGGATCAGCTCATCACCGTGAACGTAAGGGAGGGAGCGCACCAGGACGGCATGAAGGACGCTGAAGATCGCCGTGTTTGCCCCGATACCGAGCGCCAGGATGATGATTGCGATCGTGGTATAGCCGGGCTCTTTGGCCATTCTCCGCAGTGCGTATTGTGCATCCTGCCGGAGAATGGCGAGGTGTTCCCGTGGGGCCGTCTGAAGAATTCCCAGAACGGTCTCTACCCACAACGCCAGAAGGCCGACAATGCCCCGCCTGCGAGAGGCTTCCGCCCGTTGATCGCGGAAGACTTCTTCCATCTCGCCCCCGAAATCGCCTCGAAAATCGAAGGGCAAGACGCGCAACAACAACCGGTAGGCGCGATCGGACAGAGATGGAGGTTTATCCGGCATGGGCATGAGCGGTGTTCCTATACTAACCGGGTCTTCTTCACGAGCTTTCGATCGAGGGCCCGAGCGACCAGCCTCTGCATTCTCTCGACCTCAGCGGCCGCAGCCGCGCGACCTTTCGGCGTCATCCGGTAATAGCGACGTCGCTGGTCGTCATCGACCGCGGGCGGCCGATTCCTGCACTCTAAGATTAGCCCATCCGCGAGCAGTCGCTTAATGATCGCATAGAGCGTACCTGTACTGAGCCGGACCTCTCCTTCACTATGTTCCTCAACATCCTTGAGGATGGCGTATCCATGCTTGTCGCCGTCCGCCAGCGACAAGAGCACCTGAAAGGCGGGAGATGAAAGCGGCTCCGGATATTCAATCGGTGATTCTTGTGATTTCATGGCGATGCCTCTCACTATATCTTGCTATCCTAACTATGGCGGCACCAACTATAGTTTGCATTGGCACAGAAGTCAAGAAAGGATGAAGAAAAGAGGGCGAATGGAGGAAGACGAAAGGACGCAAGAAGGGAAGGGTGAGAAAGGAAAAGGATGATGGATGAAAGATGAAGGGTGGAATGTTAATGAAAAGAAAGGATGGGGGATGAGGGGTAGAACGTTTTCTTTTTATAAAAAGAAGGCGTGTTTCCTCCTTGCAACCTATCACTTAAGTTCTTTGAACTGTGGCGGGTTTTCAACCCGCATCTTCTTTCGCTCCTCGGGAGCGGATTGAAAACCCACGCCGCAGTTCCGAGGGCTCCGGGCTCCGCGCGCTAAATTTCAAATACTTAAGTTACGGGCTACTATTTCCACTTCATCCCTCATCCTTTTCATCCCTGTCTGCTTCATCCTTTCCTTCATTCATCCTTTTGTAGTGTCCGTTTTTGGCCAGGAGTTCCTCGTGTGAGCCTCGTTCGACGATTCGCCCTTCGTTCAGCACTAGAATGAGGTCGGCATCGCGAATAGTGCTCAGCCGATGCGCAATGACGATTCTTGTGCAATTGAGAGCCGCCAGATTCCGGTGGATCTGACTTTCAGTGATCGTATCCAGTTCACTGGTCGCTTCGTCGAGGAGGAGAATGACTGGTTGACTGACAAGCGCCCTTGCCAGCGCCAGGCGTTGTCGTTGACCACCGGAGAGTGATCCGCCGCCGTCGGTCAGAATTGTCTCGTATCCCATGGGGATTCCGGTAATGTCATCGTGAATATGAGCGAGTTTGGCCGCCGCGATGACCTCCGGCATGGAGATCGACGGATCCTTTAATGCAATGTTCTCTCGGATCGTTGCGCCAAAGAGGTATGAACGTTGGGTGACGATCCCGAATTGGTGGCGGACCGATTGCAAATCCAACTTTGCCAGATCCACGCCGTCATAAAGAATACGGCCGGAGGAGGGTTGATAAAGCCCCAACATGAGTTTGGCCAGAGTAGATTTGCCCGCTCCCGATCTGCCCACGATTGCCACTTTCTGACCTGGGGCGATCTTCACCGATACATCGCGCACTCCCGCCGGAGTGAGTGGCCCATAATTGAAAGAGACATTTTCCAATCTGATCTCGCCGGTCAGTGGTTCGGTTTTAGAGACTTTGCTTTTATCTTGTTCCGGCGCGGTCTTGAGGACATCCTCGATCCGCTCAATGTAACTGCGGAGCAACTGCAGCTGCAAGGCGGTAGAGATGAGAGTCGAGATGGGACTGAGGAAACCGGCGGCCAGCGCGCTCAACGCGAGCATGGCGCCCAGGCTCAGATTTCCGTCGAGCACCTGGATTCCCCCGAACCACAGCACGAGCAATGGCGATCCCATGCGTAACGCGCCCATCAGAGAATCTACCGTGGCGCTCAAGCGGCCGCGGCTCAGTGAGAGGTTCAACGCATCGACGAATAAATTCGACCATTCTTCGACCGCGCGATCTTCGGTCCCGCCGGCTTTTAAGGTCTCGATTCCGGCGAGCATTTGCAACAGGTAGCTCTGTGCCCTGGACTGCCTCTGCAAATCCTGAGACATCAATTCTTGATAGCGGCGATAGGTCAGCAGAAAGACGCCTGCTTGCATCAATCCCAGAAAGACGACGAGCAAGCCCATGAGCGGACTACTGATGAAGAGGATGATCAGGTAGAGGCCGGCCAGCGTTCCGTCCAGCAGAGCGGAGAGCATGCTCGAGGTGAGCATCTCACGAATGATCGAGTTGCTATTGACGCGCATCATGAGGTCGCCTTCTGACCGCTGCTGGAAAAAGACGTAGGGTAAGGAGACCAGATGATCCAGGAAGCCCAGCGTCATCCGTGAATCGAGGCGCGTGCGAAGATGGAGCAAGAGGTGCGAACGGACGAGCGAGGCAAGAAAGTGGATCGAGATGATGACCAGCAGCCCAATGCCCAGCACGCCGATCAGATAATGATCGCCATGCGGAATGACGCGATCGACGAGTATTCCTGTTACTACCGGCACCGCCAGCGCAAGAAACTGAAGGAGGACGGAGATGACCGCGATGCGTGAGAGCAACCCCGAGCTTCCGATGAGATGTTTGACATAGCTCCAGACTACCCGTTTCTTGTCGGCCACCTGTTGGAAATCATCGGCCGGCTCGAGGATCAATGCCACACCTGTAAATGAGCGGTTGAATTGCTCCATCGAGACGAATCGCGGCCCATAAGCCGGATCTATAATCTCGACGCCGTTCTTGCGCAACCTCTCAAAGACGACAAAATGTGCGAACTCCCAGTGAAGAATGGCGCCCTTTTCCAGGTACGGTAACGCGTCGAGATCCAGCTTGACGCCGCGGCCACGCAATCCGTACCAGCGCGCCGCATTGAGTAATGACAGAGCGTTCACGCCGTCACGGCTGACCGCCGTCGCCGCGCGAGCCTCGCTCAGTGGAACATGTTTGCCATGATAGGCCAGGACCATTGCCAGGCAGGCGGCACCGCACTCGGTCGTCGATAATTGCTGAATAAACGGGATGCGCCGGGATGCATCCTTGAATTCAAGCTTGCGCAGGGCAGGGAAACGATCGACGAACCAGGCGGCGTCTTTCGTCCTATTCATCATGATCTCCCCCTACTGCTCGCAGTCCCGGCACCAGCGCGAACAGAATGCTTTCCGAACGCACGCGGATTTCGGCTGTTCCGGGCATTCCATCGTGATATTGCCGCCAGCGGCCGTTCGCATAAAACTGTGCAGTCGGCAAATGGGCTTGCACAATGACCGACGAACCTTGGAGCGCGAGCGAATCAGCGATCTCCTGCCCGAGAAAACGGCGAACTTCGCCGGGGCCGACTACTTCATTGCCGATAGAATCGATCGTTAAACTCTGATAGGCATAACGGAATCCGTTGAGCTCCAATCGGAGTTGATGTCCCTGCTTCAGAAGCGGGCGATAATGTCCGGGCAGGACCGCGATGACCGAAAGAGCGTCGGCATCACCGGCGATCGTTAAGAGCGACTCGCCGGGAGCGACAAGCTGATTGGGACGAATGCGGAGATCTCTGACAATTCCCGCTGTGGGAGCAAAGATCATGCGCTCCTTGAGCCGCCTTTCGGCAGACTCGATTTGGACGCGCGAGGCCGCCAGTTGTTGTTGTGCGAGCAGGTCGTTCGGATTTCTGAGCCGGTTGATCTGCTGTGAATTGAATTCCCGGTTGAGACGCTCCAGTTCGATCCTCTCTTGCAGGTCATTAAATCGTAAGAGCAGTTGATGCGCTTCGACGCGTTGCCCGGGCCTGATCACAATCTCAGCAATCGTGCCGCCAGTCATCGCCGTCACGGTGGTCCGTCCGTCATCTCTGACGACGGCGACTCCGGTCGCGTATTCATTAATCCTTCCGAAACAAAGGTAGCTGAAGCCGACCACGAAGACGGCGACCAATAACCAGTAGGTCCAGCTCGTCCAGCGAGGCGAGATTCGCAAAATGTCGCCGTGAATTAGCTTTTCACGCGAGTGGGAGTCCAATGCTTCTTCACGAAAAATTGTTGATCGACTTGGCAATGGTTACGCCCTCCGCGGCGCGTTAGTTAAGGAGACAAATCCGCTCTCGCCCGGCTTAATCCGGCCATTCAAAGCGGCAGGTATCTTCAATTTCGCTTCGATGACTGTCTCTTGTGACAAGGCGTCCACACCCGGAGCAATGTGTTCAATCATTGCCGGAATCGCGATGTCCGACCCTTCGAGGTAAAAATTGACGATTGAGCCGCCGGCCAGTCCCGATCGTTTCGTTTCGGGAACAGCGAATCTGACCCACAGATCGTTTGATCGAAGAAGGCTGATAATTGGAGTGCCGGAATGAACGGTGGCTCCCGAATCGAGGTAGCGGGCCGCGACCGTGCCTTCAAAGGCCGCTTTGATGACGGTATTGGTCAGGGCTTCTGTGGCCTGCTTGACTCGGGCCGTTTGTTCGGCAACGCGCGCGCGCGCCGCTTCGAGATTGATCTCCGCTTTCTCGACTTGAAGTCGCGCGGTTGCTAACTCCTCGTTTGAGAGCACGCCTGATCTGACAAGCTCCGCTCGCCGCATGGCGCGGGCTTCAGCGTCCTTGAGGTCGAGCCGGAAATTACGCTCTTCGGCCGCGGCCGACCGGAGGGAAGCTTCGGCTATCTCCAGTTGTTGAGCGATCGAGGATGATTCGATTCTGGCGATGATTTCGCCGGATTTCACGTGATCGCCGAGGTTGGCATAGATTGCCTCTAACCTGCCCTCGGACCGTGCGACGATGTCCGCCGATTGGCGCGCGAAGATCACCCCGACATACCGATCGGAAGCCGTTAGTCCCGATGCGCTCTGAACTCCAATGCCATCCGGTGGCCTGGCAATCGGGCCGGATGTTGGAGCAGATGTTGGAGCGGTCGGCGCTTGAGCGATGTCCGATGCGGCGCCGCGAGAAAGAGGCTTACTGCTCATAATCAATGCGCCGAGTGCGATTCCACTCGCGAGCACGAGCACTGTCAGGACGAGCGAGTTTAGTGATCGATGAATCATCTTTCAGTGACCTTGAATGAATGGATTTACGCCGACAGCGGCGGAGGTTCGAGGATGAGCACTGACGGGATGCGAGCCGGCTCAGCCAGGCGAAGCAGTTCATAGCCAATGCCCGCTAATCCGGTCATCAATCCGGGCGACTCAACGCCGAGAGGGATTCCACAAGACCATCCATGCTCATCAATGCTCTCCAGGATCATCGCCGCAAGACGAGAGGCTTGAGTTCCATACCATGGGTCATTGAGGATGCTGCCGGCCTCCAGAATCAGCTCAAGATTTCCGAGGTCGCCATGGCACAATGAATGATTGCTGCCAAAGCCTTGCTCCAAAGTGGTCCGCAGCGCGATATCGATCTCAGTGCGAATCTCCTGATCATCAAGATGCCGGAGCAGGCGCAAACGCGATAATCCGATTCCGGGCGCGCCGTGGCACCACGCTGTCATAAAGATCTCTTTCTCCGGATCGCTATTTTTCTCACGGACCGATGGCTCGTAATCGCGGAGATCGGGCCAGTTTCCTTCTCCCGGAGAAAAGATGCCGCGTTCGTATTCGATCGCGCCCAGAGCGCCGGTGCGAAAGCGCTCATCGCCGGTCAGGGTGTTCAGCTCCAACAACGCCCATGCCACTCCCGCGGCGCCGTGTGAATACCCGGCGAGCGGTTTGGTTCCTCCAACCTGTGGGACCCAGCCGAGACCACGCTCCATCTTCTGGGCGCGTGCCAGGAGCCGGTCGCCGCATTGAACGGCGGCGGCGAGCGTCCGATCCGATGGTGCGCAGCGATAAAGGCTGAGCAAACTGCCGATACATCCGGCTGACCCACCGACGATATCGCATAGATTGTCCTGCTCAATGAGGTTTGGAAGCCGCTCGACGATCTCTTCGGCTTCGGAGAAAAATGCCGATTGCCCCCAAAGGATGCCTAGATGGGTGAGGCTATAGATCACTCCGCCCCATCCGCTAAACCCGCCGATTGCCGTGGTGTAAGACTGATCTTGCTTGATCTGGCGTCGGACCGTCGTCAAAGCGGCCTGGGCGAGATCGGTGTAACGCGCCTCTTTAGTGATCGCTCCGAGGTAGGCGAGGAACAAGACGACACCCGGTAATCCGTTGTAGAGGTCTAAGCCCAGTGGCAAAAGAGACCATTGATTTTTTGCCGTATACGTCAAGCCAATCCAGGCTGCATCGCCATTGCCGCGCAATGCCAGCGTCTCCAGTCGATCACCTACAGCGCGGGCCGCCGCCAGCAGCCGCTCGCGGTCGGCCACAATCTGTGGTTCAGAGAAACGATGACCCACATGTCCGGCGTTCTCTCCGCCCATGACCAGCGTCGTCAGTGAAGCGCGAATGAACCATAGTTGTTTGGCGCAATCTTCATCGTTCAATTGTCGAATGCGCTGCCGGACGAGATCTAGACCGGATTGATCGAAGAAATCGGCGAGGCGCACGCCGGGGCTGGGCGTGAGGTCCCGTGAATTGGGCCGTGTCGTGAAGATCGGAATATCGTTGTTCCAGAGGTCCTCGCGCTCGAACGGGATGATTTTAGCCAGGTGCGGGTTGTGCTCGATTCCGACCCAGAGCCGATCAAACAATCGGTCGCGGTCGAGGCTGTTGCGCAGCACATCGGGATGAAAACCCTCGAACAGCAACAGACCATAAGTTCGCGTGGAACGCAGAATGACGCGTACTTCATCTTCAGCAAAGCAAGCCAGTGGCCCACCTTCCTCCAGTAACCGGTCGCGGTGTTTGATCAGTAAGCGGTAGATCGCGGTGAATCCGGTCGCAATAGATTCGGCATAATCCACCACATTGACTTCCCTTTGATTGAGGGTCGGCCGGTTAGGCTTGCCCGGGATCTCGGTCCGCTTGCGCGTGAGGTGCATCTCATCCGTGCCCGCGCCTTCCCAGTGCGGTACGCCGAAAGGCGTCAGTTGGCCCGCCGGTGCGCCCAGACCGCTGATGTCGATGCCGTCGGAATCTCCGTTGGCCCAAATCCGCTGTGGTAATAGTCCGATGGCGAGAACGGAATCATAAAGGCTTTTACCGGCAATCTGATTGGCCTCAGTGATCTCTGCGTTTCCAATGTGCGGGTGGAAGAGAGCTTCCAGATCAACCAGCACAGGATGTTCGCCTGCCGCGATCAGGTTCTCGAAGTGAAAATCGGTCGCCTGCAATGCGTAAAGCAGCGCGAGATAGCCTCCCTGACGTTGATAGAACCGCTGAACCTCTTCCTCAGAGCCACAGGCCTCGACTTCAACGAACTCAACCCACCCGTAAGTTCCCCGGTCGATAATTTTGAGCGTCCGGAATGGCGGATGGTCGCCCCTCTCGTTGAGCCAGGCCAGCAGTTCCTGAAAGTGGAGACCGACCGCCAGCGATTTCGGTTTGTAAATGAGCTGAAAGCCGGATTTAAATTTCGCGATGATGACCGATCTCCCGCTGCGGTGGCCGTCGCCCGCGCCGGTATCCAATGCAACAAGTTCGTCCGGATTTTGATCGAGGTTGAAAGTCGCACGAACGGCTTCCCAATCTGCGCAAAGATGATTGAGGAACTCAAGACTATAGCTGACCCAGTGATTGATACTGATCGTCAGTTGGCGAGCAAGAGTCGGATATTCTTGCAAGATGGCCAACATCGTTTCGCGTTCTCGCAGCCGTTGAGTGAAGTTCTGAAATCTCGCTTCAGCCGTATCTCCGACGAGCAGGCCCTGGAGCCGGGCGACATTGAGTTCCAGCACCAGAGTCCGGCTCAACATCATGAGCAATTGCTTCGGCAGATTCTCGCTGAGGACCTCTTCGATGGTGTCCGGATCGAAGGGGTGGCAGGAAGAGGTCCGGAGCAGAGTTTGTAACCCTTCGCGCAGGCGGTGACGACCTTGATTGATCAGCGGCTCGATGGCGGATAAAAAACCTGCCGACTTTTTATCGGGCGGCGCATCCGGAGGAGAGGCCGCATCAGTAGCAACGGCATGAGAAAATGCTTCAGACAGATCCGCCAGCCACAGCGGGGCCACGGGGAAACGATTGCGGACCGATTCAGTCGGTTCTCCGAGCAGAGACCGGAATTCGTCTTCTGTCATCCCATCGATCGCGAGACGCTGGGCGAAATAGGAATCATTCGTGAATGGCGGTTGCGATCGCCAGTTCTGAATTCTTTTATCAGCCAGATTCTTATCCACGGATAAGTTCGGAAATAAGCTCGACTGTAAGTCCGGCCACTCATTTCGGATTGTATTCAGCGTGGCCCGGCGTTCCAGCAGAGTGGTTCCCTGGTACCAGAGAGGAGATAGAAAACATTTGTTACTCATCGCTCTGTCCTCTATCGATCGGGTATCGATCGGGTATCGATCGGGTATCGATCGGGAATGATCGGGTGTTGATCGGGAATGATCGAGATCGGGATTATCCGGGCGAGTCCGAGGACTCACCCGGAGTTTCCGGATGACTGTCAACATCGATTATTGATTTGATGTCACAGGAGTCAGCCAATTACCGCATAGCAGCAATTGGTCAAACTGCTGAGAGGACGGCTAGTTTGACACTCAGGATCGCAGGTGATCCTCACCTTGGTCGGTTGAGGCAGACCGCCCGCGACCTGATCCAATTCCGATTCAGTCAATTCGATCATCCCCGCCGGATGATCCGGCAACAAGGCGCGTTCGGCCTCGCTGAGCTTCTGACGATACTCTGGGTCTTTCCATGCTCGAATAATATCCAGATGTGACATTATTGAAATCTCCTTTACTTAAGCGTCAATCGTGACGCATCTCTTGTCTTGAGCCTGCGATCAAAAGAAAATCTCGGGATCGCAATCAAAGGTGGGGCCGCAGACATTGGGAAGTCTCGTATACGGTGGCGGACACCCACCCGCTTTGGTCGTATCGGGTAGCTTTCGCAGTCCGCCCGCGACTACATCCAGGTCGGCGTCTGCCAGCTCGATCATTCCTGCCGGATGAGCCGGCAGCAGCGCTCGCTCGCTTTCGCTCAGTCCTTGCCGATATTCTTCGTCTTTCCATGCTCGAATAATATCCAGGCTTTTCATTGGTAATTCTCCTTTTGTTATTTGGTGATTGTCTTCGCGCTCATTGATCGATAGCCGGTTCAATCAAGGTTCTGAGATTTGACGATCTTTTCAGAATCGGCGAGACGATCAAAGTAAATTGTCATGATCACAATTCACCTGACGGCCAATCCTGATCGGATGTTTGCTGGGGGATAGGAAAGATCGTCGGTTTACGGAGACAGTCATCCATGGCTACTGACCACTGCGCTCGGAGGTTAAACCTTGATTTTTCGCGAAGTAGCGTAAGTCCCGCATCAGGCGGAGGCTGAAGACAGAAGCTTACCCTCTTGGCCTAGATTCAATTCGTGAATCTCAGAGGAGTAAGTTGGTGAATCTTTCCGGATATTACTGTCGGCTGGAAAATTTTTGGATACTCTTCAAATGATCACAAAACCAGTGGCAAGGAGCCTTCGATGGAGGTTCGCTCTAATTGCGGTGCGACGCCGTGATTCCAGAGCTTCACCCGATGCGCGATCCGGTAGGCGAGCGGGCCACCATCGGTCCGCTCGCTGCGCTCCACTGGCCGGGGAATCGAGACGAATTCAACCTCCAATTGATCGTTGCTTGCGCGCACCACGGAATAGCCATGTCCGCCGGCATCGAGGAAAGATAGGTGTGGAGCCGCTTGAGGGTTTCGCTCGGCCAGCGCCTGACGCAGGTCCCCAGTCTTTTGCAAGGCGAGAGCCGCACGCACCCCATGCATCATCGAAACGTTCATGGCCGGTTGGACCGGAAGATCGGGCGATTGCTGAAAGAGATAGATCGCCCGCAGTGGATGGTTTCGGGGAAGTGCATATTCAGCTGCCTCGAAGAGACCCGGAGCAGAGACCGAACCGGTGACAAACTCTACCGCTACCGGATCGAATCGTTTCGGCGGCAGAGATGATGACACCACACCCGCTTGAAAGGAATGCCGGTCGCCGGCGATCGATACCAATCCGGTGATCTTCTCGCGCCGGACGATCTCTAAAATCTCGGCTCGCTCTGTGCAGTAAGCAGACCAGTCATCATCGCCAAGCTGCGCGCAACCGCTGGTCGGCCACTGCACCCCGAGATCCGGTGGCAGGTTCTGAAGGTCCAGCCGCCAGTCGAGCATGCCGACCGAATTACCCCATAACTTCCACGGCGCTTGCGAGGCGCGCAGTTGATGCAGGAACCAGGCTTTTTGTCCGGCTCCGAGCATCGATTGCGGCGGCGCATCCTTGCGTGGATTGGGGATCTCCGCACCGGCGAACCGAATCGTCTTTGGTGGCCGGCCGCCGTTGTAAGCCCGTCCCGCGTCTAAGATCTCCACCACATCTTGCGCCAGAACGTATGGGAATTGCTTGGGTTGGAACTGCGCAGCCTCCGGACGATTGACGACTGGCTCCGACCGGAACGAACGGTTGTCGGTGAGGATCAGCTCAACATTCCTTCCCCATCGGAGGGTGCGGAAGATTTTGAGGCTGTTGATCGCGCTGATATTTCCGGGCTCTCGGCCCAGCCCGTGATCGTCGAAATCACGAATGGGCGCGTCGGCGACGACGGGCGCTTCATATCGATCAAGAATTGAATTGTCCGGTTTGATTATCCTGGCCGGTTGGTACTCGAACCAGGCCTGATTAGCAGCCACTTTGCGCGTCTGCGCCGGGCGCACGCCGCTGAAGTTCTGTTGGCTCTGCCATCCCTTCCAGGAAAATTCGTGATTGTCCCACATACAAACGAATGGCCAGCGGGCGCGGGCATCCTGTAGATCGGGATCCTGCAAATACGCGCGGTAGAGCGTCCGGTAATCCTCGACTGTCGTCGGCACGTGAAAGTCACCGATCTTTTCGCCATTCTTGTAGCGAACGATGTCGCGCAGCCTTCGCCCATACATCCCTTGCGGGCGATTCTCGGGATACCAGACCACTTCATAGATGAAATCACCAAGATGAAGTACGAAGCCGAGTTGGTCCTCGGAACCCCGACGCTCGTCTTCCCAAATCATCCGGCGATATGCCGTCGAAGCCCCTTGCTGAACATTCTGGCAGCTCACAAAGGCGAATCGCACGGGGCGGCCGTCCTTGTCCGAAGGCGCCGTGATTGTGCGGCCAACGCGGCTGCCGAGGCCATGCTCGTCTGTAAAGCGATACCAGTAGACGCGGGAGGGTTTAAGGCCGGCGGCCAGCACACGACAAGTCCAATCCGTTTCGGCTGAAATTATCGCTTCAGCGACGGCTACCACTCGGTGAAAGCCTTGATCTTCGGCGATCTCGACTGTCAACCTTGACGCGGCATTGTTCTGTGCTGGAGGGCGACGAGTCCACAAGATCACGCTGTCAAGATGCGGATCGCCGGAAGCAACGCCCTGTGGGTAGAGATCACGCCGCTCTCGCCATTTAATCCTGGAATCGCTCGCCTGGGGCGACTGCCAGGCGAGGGCAGCTCCTAACGATGCCGCCATTTCAATGAATTCCCGCCGAGTCATCACAGACATTAAGACCTTCCTGCTGTCGATTGGTTGATACTTTATAGATGCGGACTGAAAGCGATCTTTGGCTTATCCCATTTTTTATCCGGCACCATGCCGCGCTCACGAACTGCTGGTGGCCGTGCGTCGCAGCGCGACGAAGGTCATGTCGTCGTCGGCCAGTTTGCCTGCCGCCCATTCATCGCCTGCCTGCAGCAACCGTTCCAGAATGATATGTGGCGCCGCCGAGGCGTGCGCAAGCAACAATTCTTGCGTCCGTTCATATCCGAACATCTCACCCGCCGCATTGAACCGCTCCGGCAAACCATCGCTCAGGAGCAGCACCATGTCGTTTACGGCGAGCGTCAGCTCGGCCTGGCGATAGTCGTAACCCGATAAACCGCCCAGCGGCGCGCCGTGCAAGGGAACCTCTTCGATGGTCCGTGTCGCCGCGCGATAAATCAGAATCGGCGGCATCCCGGCCACACTGCATTGCAATTGACTGCCATTCAATTTGACTAGCGTCAGCGCCATAAAGAGCGAGCGCAAATTCATCTGCTTCAGGGCGCGCGAGGTTTGCGCGAGCGTTTCCGCCAGATTGGTTTGGGCGGCCAAATGCTTGAACAATCCTTTAGTCGCCGTGACGACCGTGCCTGCTTTCAAACCGTGCCCGGTCGCGTCGCCAATGGCGATCGTCAGTGTGCCGTCCGCGCCGACGTGAAAATCATAGTAATCGCCGCCGACCTCGGTCGCCGTCTTCATCAATGCCGCGATCTCGACGTGCGGCAATTGCGGCACACTCTTCGGCAGCATCGAAAGCTGCAACTGACGCGCTTCTTCCAGTTCTTTCGCACGCTGTTCGTTTTCTGCTTCGATCTCCTGACGGCGGCGCGCTTCGGCGATCATGCGTTCGACCAACTGCGCGTTTTCGAGCGAGAGCGAAGCCGAGGTGCCGACCGATTGCAACAACCGTTTGTCTTCGCCGGAAAACGGGAGATCGCCCAGCCGCGAGCCGAGCGCGACGACGCCCGGCATGGCGTCCTTGGTTCTGAGCGGCAACAGCAACGCTGATTTCAGTTCGAGCAGCGTTTGGCGTTCTTCACTCGTCAACTGCGAATGGCCGTTGGTCGCCGCCAAATCGAAGGCCGGATCGCCTCCGTCGAGTTCGAGAGGCTCACCCGTTTGCGCCAGCTGCGCCAGCGTCGCGGCGGAGCGTGGCAGAAGGTTCAGGCGCGGACGATTGACAGCGCAGCCTTCCGCCGAGCTGTATTCGCAAGCGTAAGCGCTGCGGTAATCACCTGTCTCTCCATCGCGCAAAAAGATCACCACGCTTTCGGTTTGCAGCGCCGATTGGAGCTTGTTTGCCACCAATCCGAGCAGGCGCGGAATCTCGGTCGTCGTGCGCAGAGATTCTGACAATTCGGCGACGATTTGATGCGCATCGTAAGCCTGCCGGAAGAACTGGCGGTCAATCACCGGCGCCAGATAGCGGCGGTGCAGCCAGCGCGCCACTTGCCATGCCGCGATGCCTTCGGCAGCCGAAACCAGGCCGATGGTCAAGGCTGATGGGCGCAGATACTTGAACAACAGTGCCACCAGCGCCGTCACAATGAGGCCGGCAAACAACAACGCCAGCAAAATCGAACCGCGCGAGACCAGTAGATAACGCACACCGCGCCGGATAATGAGGCTAATCGGAATGACGCGATGGCGGACGATGGCATAGGCGAAGCTGAGCGGGACGAGTGGCAGCGTGAAGAGCAGCGAAAACACCAACCAGTCCCAGGTGGTTTTATACTTCTCCCGAGTGTTTGTCACCTCCATTACGAGCACTAGAAAAAGGCTGCCGAAGCCGATCAGGCTGCCCCACATCACGACGCGCAAACGCCTCCGCCCCGCCGTATCTGCCGTGCGGTAACTCAGCCACAAACAAAACAGCGCCGCCAATAGATAGCCCAGCAGCGAAAGATAGCCCGCCACCAGCAACCCGTGCTCCCACAACCAACGCGACGACGGCCAACGGAGGATAGAGATAGACCATTCAAGCGGCAACCGGGTGACGCCAAAAGCCGGCAGCACAAACAGGCAGAGCGGCGCGTAGAGCCACCTCGTCAACTTCGGCCAGCGCCGCAGCCAGGGCGAGGGTTGGGGAAAATAGAGGAACAGATGAAACAGCAGTGGAATGGAGAAAAGCCCGCCGATACTTGCGAAGGCGACCAGCAGCGCCAGCCAATCGGCCAAGATCTCTTCCTCGAAACCGCCG
>Ga0081539_10002940_pt1 | contig 22418 bp, 21 predicted proteins | sample TabmetS4T2R2_FD_71023 | JGI IMG/M metagenome (GOLD analysis project Ga0081539, IMG submission 71023) | Tabebuia heterophylla rhizosphere microbial communities from the University of Puerto Rico - S4T2R2 | ecosystem: Host-associated > Plants > Roots > Rhizosphere ...
TGGCCCCTCCTTGGATTGCGGCGGCCTGGCGCCGCTTTGGTATCGATGATGCGCGGTCGAGGCCAAAACGGGGCCAGGCCGCCGCACTCCGAGGAGGCTCTTTATTCCCTTGGGGCGACGATGCTCATGATCTCTGCGTCGGCGGCGAGCTGACCGTCGACCTTCGCTTCGCCACGCATGCGCTGCACGCGCGAGCCGATGCGTAACGCGGTTACCTCGAGGACCAAAGTATCCCCAGGCACGACCGGGCGACGAAAACGCGCTTCCTTGATCCCGGTAAACAAAACCAGTTTCTGATCGCGATCTTCAATCTCGCGCAACGCCAGCACGGCGCCGACCTGCGCGAGCGCTTCGACCACCAGCACACCGGGCATCACGGGCGCGCCGGGAAAGTGGCCCTGAAAAAAGTACTCGTTAATACTTACCTGCTTGATGCCGACGATTCTCTCGCGCGGGACGAGCTCCACAATTCGATCAACGAGGAGAAAAGGATAACGATGCGGCAGGAGCTTCTGAATAGCCTGTGCGTCGAGAATTGTTTCCATCATCTTTAAGCCACAAAAAAGCACAAGAAGCACAAAACTTCAAGTTCGTGTTTCTTGTGCCTCCTTTGCGACTCTACTTTGGCGGCGTGGTGGTGGTCGCCGCCGTGACCGGATTCTTGCTGTTGAAATCGGTAATGAACGCGCGCGTGATGTCGATACTGTCAGCCGCGTACAGCAACGGTACCGATGCAGCGTCGATGATTATGTTGATGCCGCGCGCCTTGGCAAAAGCTTCGAGCGCTTTGCCAATCTCATCCTGCAAGGGGGTAAAGAGCTCCTGGCGGCGACGATTGTACGAAGCCTGGGCATCCTCACCTTTGCGCTGAATGTCTTTTTTCAATTGTTCCAGCTGATCGATCTTGGCCTGTAACGCCTGTTGGTTGATCGGGGCTCCTTCGGGCGCCTCGCGCAGCTTGGTGATTTCGGTATCAAGCGTCTGCGCGCGCGTTTGCATCTGAGTGAGCTCGTCCTTGGTCTTCTGAAACTCGCCGTTCAGCTTTGTCACCACGCTGTTGAATTTCAGGATGCCGGTTTTTTGATCGAGGAAGAGATCCGTGTAGATAACAGCCATCTTGCTCATCGGCAATTGCACTGTGGCGGGTGCCGCTGGAGCGGTGGCTGTCGGAGTCGGTTGCGCAGCAGGACGTCCTGCAGGCTGCTGCGCGCTGCCCGAAACGGCGAAGGCCGCGACGAGCAACGCGCTAACTGGAAACAGGTGACGTTTAATCATGGCTGTTACGTATAAGTCCTATAAGTCATAGGACCTATTACTACGGCTGCGTGACTGACGCAGTCGCCGGGTTCTTGCTGTTGAAATCGTTGATGAAGGCACGGGTGATATCGATGCTGTCGGCAGCATAGACCACCGGCACCTGGCTGCCGTCAACAATCACCGTGATCCCGCGCGCTTTAGCAAACGCTTCGAGAGCTTTGCCGATGTCCTGCTGCAACGGCAGGAAGATCTCCTGGCGGCGCTTGTTGTAAGCGGCCTCGGCATCCTCGCCTTTGCGCTTGAACTCGGTCTGTAGCTGCGTGAGCTGGTCTCGCTTTGTTCGGATGGCGTTCGGATCGGCGACGCTCTGAGTATCTTCGATCTCTTTGCCGAGCGTGTTGATCCTCGTCTGCAGGGCCTGGAGCTCAGCCTGGCGCGGCTGGAATTCACGATTCAGAGTGCCCAGCAAACTATTGAATCTCGCAATACCGGTTTTCTGATCGAGAAAAGCGTCCGAATAAATCATCGCCATCTTGCTGTCCGGGACGGCCACGGTTGTTTGCTGTGGCGCTGCCGGCGTCGCTGCGGGCGTTGTGGGTTTCTGTTGTGCTGACACGCAATATGCAGCAACCGTCAGCACGGCAACCGCAGCGGAAAAACGAGCTATCTTCATAACTTTCTTATGGTACTCCTTAAGTTGAGGGCGATGGACAAACCCTTTAGTTGTTCGTCCACCCACCAAGGTTGGCTCAGGCGATTAGAAAGTGCGCCCGACGCTAAAGCGAATAAGTCTCTTTTTTTCGTTAAAGAAGAACGGAAACCCGTCAATGAATTGGTTTGGCCGGGCGTTTGGATTATACGCAAAGATTAAACGAAACGGTACATTGATGACGGGCACCTGGACGCGGACCTCCGCACCCAGACTCGACCTGTAGTCGCCAATCCCGTTGAACAATGCCTGCGACAATCGCACGGTGCTATTCGTCTGAGCCTCACCGCGCAGGAAGACGGGCTGGAACCCCGGCGGAAGACCAGTGAATGGATCTGGCGGATCCAGACGTTGCGCCGCCTCGAGCTCAGCCGCAGTCACGATGCGGTTATCACGCGCCACCAGACCGACTAGCCCGGGCAGTCCCGCCAGGGCGTTATTGTTGCAAAGCGCAAGTGAACTCAAACTAATTTGCACCGGTAAGATCGTTCTGGGACACGCCGCCTGATTCAGGAAACCAACAGTTGAAAGAAACGGCTGATCCGGCAAAAACTCGCTCGAGAACGACTGGTCCCTCTTCGACCTGAGATTGAACGCCGTGCCGATGTCCGCAAAAGCCGCGAGCTGCACTACGTCGCTGACGATCGGAATGCGATACTCGAAGTTACCGAGCATCTGCGTGTCGCCACCGACTGAAGTAAATGAGCGCGGCAGTCCGGCAACGTTGCTGCCGCTTGAGCCAGTAAAGGTGCCGAGAACCGCAGCGCCCTGCAAACCGGGAATGGGCGTGGGCGTGTTGGCCGGGTTCGAAGCAACAACCACGTTCTGCGACGTGATGAACGTGTCGACCGGCGCGATCGGGCTGATCGAGCGTACGTTGTAACCGCGAATTGTGAATTCGTCGCCGAGGAAGAAACGCTCGAAGATCGGAATGCCGTCGACAAACGCGAGCGAGTTTGCATTTCGCACTTTCGACGTCGTGGCGAAGCTGCCCACCGTACCCGCGATGATGCGGAAGCCGAAGACTTCCGGATGGGCCGACTTCTTACGTCGCATCGGGAAGAACTGCGTGTATGAAAGCGTCGGCTGATACGTACGAACGTCACCGCCGAGTCCTGCAATCGCGAGGGCCGCCGACAGCTCACGACCGCGGGTCGGATCGACGCTCGCGTTGCGCGTATCGTAGGTGAAAGTCAGTGTGCCGCGGCTCGTCAGAATGTTTGGCTGACGATAGACCACGGGAATGAACGACTGCGGATTATTCGGATCAGCATTCGCTTCCGGATCCTTCACGCTCGACAACGAAACCTGGTACGAAGCGCCAACGCGCGAAAACTGCGTGAACCGTCGCTTGCGATAAAACTCGGAGAGCGGTGAACTGACGAAGATCGAGCCGCCGTACGAGTCGCGCGTGAACAGGTTCTTGTCGTTGATGTTGTTGAAGTTGAACCGCGAGCCAAGCAGGTCTTCCTGCGCGCCGATGTTTTGCGAAAGGAACGTGCCCTCGCCAAAGAACTTCTGCGAAAACGCAAACACCGAAAAGCCGGCGCTGATCGGTCTGTCTCTGATGTACGGCTCGGTAAACGAGAACTGGAACGAGCGCTGGCGATTGCCTGCCGCGAGGTTGAACGAAAGCACTTCACCGCGTCCGAGCAGGTTGTTCGTCGAATATTCGAGACCGAAGAACGAACCGCCAATACCCGAGATACCACCGTTGAACGAGATCTGCTGGCGGCCGCGTTCACTCACCTTTAGCGAAAGATCGACAGTCGCTTCTTCATCGTTCGTACGGCGATCGACGTCTTTGTCTTTGTCGATGGGATTGAAGTAGCCGAGCTGGTTGAGCTTGACGACCGAGTATTCCCAGTACGCGTCGTTGTAGATGTCGCCTTCGTTGATGAGCACTTCACGACGCAACACGTTGTCGCGCGTGAAGGTGTTGCCGACGAACTCCAGACGCCGGAGGGTAAACTGCTTGCCTTCTTCGATCGTGACGGTGAAGTCGACTATGCCTTCATTCGGATTTGCCGGATTGTCTTTGAAGTTCGGAACCGGCTCGGCGGTGTATTCGATGAACCCCTGTTGACCGTAAAACTTCTTCAGGTTCTCAAACAAGCCTTTGCTGACTTTCTCGCCGTCGGCGATGTCGCCCTTGTTGAGACCGATTACTGCCCTGATCTGCGCTTCGGAGAAGATCGAGTTGCCTTCAACCTTGAACTCTCCGAGTCGATAAACCTTCCCTTCCACGATCGGAACCGTGACGCGTAATCCCTCATCGACTGACGAGATAAACGGCAAAGGCAGGATCGGGAAACCAGTGCGACGACGGCCCACGCTCTCGACTCTAGGCTCGCCGTGTCGCGCTTGCAGGTATCCCTTCGAGCGCATGTAGTTGTCGACGCCGCGCAGGTCGTATTCGAGTTTTTCCCGGTCGAGGATATCGGTGCTCTTGAAGCGCGAAATCAGCCCCGCTTCTTTCACGTACTTCATCGCGCCGCGCAACTGCCCGTCGCTGAAAACCGTGTTGCCTTCAAACTCGACGTCGACCACACGAACGCGGTCGCCTTCGTTAACGTCGAAAGTGACGGCCACCGACGTTGCTGAAACTTCCTCGATGCTCTCCTGGATCGTCGCGTTCGGATGTCCGCCCGCTGAGAGCAGCTCCTTGATGACGCGCATCGCGGTGCGAATTTTCACCGGATCGTAAATGCTCTCTTTCGAAACACCGACGCGCCGCTCGCGGAAAGCCTTGAGCACGTCGGATTCCTGCACGCTCTTCAGACCTTCAAACGTCAGGTCGCGAATAATCGGCAGCTCTTTGACTTCGAAAATGATGTTCACGCCGCCGCGTGGACCGTTTTCAGTCAACACACGTGTGGCGGTCTTGTCGAAGAATGTCAGCGAGAGGAGCGTCTGGTAATCGCGCTGGACCTGATCGACGTTGTAAGGGTCGCCGGGCCTGGTCTGGATGTAATAGAGAATATCGTCTTTACGTAGACGACGATTACCGATGATGTCAACGTTCTCGACGATTCTTTGTGGCTGTGGCGGTGGATTTTGCTGGGCTCGTCCCGATGTTACCTGTAATGCGGAGATTCCAGCTAAAAGGCTCAAAAGGAAGAGCCAAAACGCGCGATATGAGTGCATAGGCACCAATTCCCTCAATAGTTCTTTCCGGGCCTCAGAAACTTCGGGGAGCTTATGAGTGCTGAACTGGTTACGAAGACAGCCCTTTGATTCACTGCCAGAATTGCCAGTTGCCAGCTTTTGAGTAGCAAAGTGGCGCATTATAAGCGAAAAAAGAGGAAACTCCAAAAGCGTATTAGCCACAAAAAGGCACAAAAAACAGGGCGCCTCCCTGGAGTGCGGCGGCCTGGCGCCGCTTTGGCCTCGATGATGCGCGATCAAGGCCAAAGCGGCGCTAGGCCGCCGCACTCCAGGGAGGCGCCCCGCTGTTTAGTGAATCAATAATGCGTCGTCGGCAGCTTCTACGCCTTCGGGACGGAAATCAAGTTCCTGTCCATTCAGGAAAACTTCCACCACGGTGGCGCCTTCGAGCTGTCCCTGAATCAGCGCCTCTGACAGGGGATCTTCCACGTATTTCTGCAACGCACGCCGGATCGGCCTCGCGCCATAAAGCCGGTCAGCGCACGTCTTCTCGACAATCCAGCTCTTCGCTTCGGGCGTCAGCCTGATCTCGAACCCGTGCCGGCTCATCGTCTTGTTGATCTGATCGAGCTGCAACTGGACGACTTCGAGCAATTCGTTGTCGAGCAACTGGTCGAAAATAATGATCTCGTCGAGACGATTGATGAACTCGGGATTGAACGTCTGGCGCACTGACGACATCACCATCTCTTCAACCTTCTCGCGGGTGGCGTCGGTGTTGGCCTGGAACCCAAGCGTGCCCTTCTTCTGAATGAAGCGCGCGCCGATGTTCGACGTCATGATGATGATGGCGTTCTTGAAGTCGACTGTGTTGCCGAGCGCGTCCGTCAGTATGCCATCTTCAAACACCTGCAACAGGATGTTGAAGATGTCCGGATGCGCCTTTTCGATCTCGTCAAACAACAACACCGAATACGGTGCGCGTTTGATACGTTCCGTGAGCTGCCCGCCTTCTTCGTGTCCAACATAGCCCGGCGGCGAGCCGATTAGCTTGGAGACTGAATGCTTCTCCATGAACTCCGACATGTCGAACCGGATGAGGGCGCGTTCGCTGCTGAATAAAAACTGCGCGAGCGAGCGGGCGACTTCAGTCTTGCCGACACCGGTTGGACCAAGAAACAGGAACGAGCCGACCGGACGTAAGGGGTTCTTCAGTCCGGCACGCGAGCGCCTGATCGCGCGAGCGAGCGCAGAGATCGCGGGCCGTTGCGAGATGACGCGCTTGTGAAGCTCGACTTCGATCCGCAAAAGCTTCTGCGTCTCTTCTTCTTTCAGCGAGTTGACGGGAATGCCGGTCCAGCGTGCGATCACGTCTTCAACGTCGTCGCGCGTCACTTCCGCCGAGACGAGCGTGTCTTCCTCGTGATGCATGCGCAGGTTCGAAGTGTCGCCGTAAGATCGCGACCACTCATTAATCTCGTTCCAGTCAGCGAGATTGCCCTGCTCGCGTCGCACGCGCAGCTTCACACGCGCGCCCGCTTCGTCAATCACGTCGATTGCTTTGTCGGGCAGGAAACGATCCGGAATGTAGCGATGCGACTGGTAAACAGCGGCTTGCAGCGCTTCGTCGGTGTAACGGACCTGGTGAAAACTCTCGTAACGTTCACGCACACCGTCGAGAATGCTGACCGCTTCAGCTTCTGACGGAGGCGGCACTTTTACTGCCTGGAAACGTCGTTCAAGCGAGCGGTCCTTCTCGATCGACTTGCGAAACTCCGCCGGTGTGGTTGCGCCGATGCACTGAATCTCACCACGCGATAATGCCGGCTTCAGGATGTTGGCGGCATCGAGCGAGCCTTCTGCAGAACCCGCGCCGACGAGTGTGTGCAACTCGTCAATGAAGACGATGTACTGCGGGTTCTCGACCAGCTCGCGCATGATCTGCTTGAGTCGCTCTTCAAACTGGCCGCGATACTTCGTACCCGCAACGATGAGGGAAAGATCGAGTGAAAGAATTCGTTTGTGTTCGAGGAACGAGGGAACGTCGCCGCGTACGATGCGCTGCGCGAGACCTTCGACGATCGCAGTCTTGCCGACACCTGGCTCACCGATCAGCACCGGATTGTTCTTCGTGCGGCGGCAGAGAATCTGCACGACACGCTCGATCTCAGCTTCGCGGCCGATCAATGGATCCAATTTATCGTTGGCGGCGTCTTCTGTGAGATCGCGAGAGAACTCGACAAGGTGTGGCGTGTCTTTCTTTTGAGTCGAGCGCGCATCGGCTCCGGACTGGCGCGCGATTTCGTCGCGCACGGCGTTCAGACGGAGACCGCGCTCGTAAAGAATCTCGGCGGCCATCGAACGCTCTTCACGAAGCAGACCGAGCAGGAGATGTTCGGTGCCGATGTGTCGATGTTGCAGCCGATCGCTTTCCTCGTGTGCGTAAGCCAGCACGTGCTTGGTTTCGGGCGCGAGCGGCAGCTCGACCGAGGTCGAAATCTTTTCACGCAGGAGCGTGCGACCCTCGATTTCCTTGCGAATTGACTCGATGGAAACCTGCGCGCGCGGGAAGAAGCGGCCCGTGAGGGTCTTGTCTTCGCGCATCAGGCCCAGCAAAAGGTGCTCCGGTTCGATGGCCGGGGCTCCGAACTGTGACGCTTCGTAGCGTGCGAAGAAGATCACGCGGCGCGCTTTTTCAGTATAGCGTTCGAACATCTTGGTATCTGTGTAACGTCCCTATAATTACCGACGCCGCATTATAACCTAGATAAAAGTGGTAACGAAGCGATGTTTTCAGACGTGATAGGCAGGTTAGGTAGTCGTAGACAGGATTTACAAGATTTTTTCATGATGACAGGTTTCTCCTGTTAATCCTGAACAATCCTGTAATCCTGTCTAACTGATCCTTCCGCCTTCAAGCACCATCGTCCGATCGCACATCCTCGCCAAACTCGCGCTGTGCGTCGCGATAATCATTATCGCCGAGTGTTTGTGCGCATAATCAACAAGCACCCGCCCGATCTGCTCGCTAATCACATCATCGAGATTGCCTGTGGGCTCATCTGCTAACAACAGTGTTGGCTTCGTCACGAGCGCCCGCGCCACAGCCACACGCTGCTGCTCGCCACCAGAAAGATGTGAAATCGGATGGTCCGCTCGCTCGCTCAAACCAGTCTCGTTCAATACACTCATCGCCTTCTCAAATGCCCGCTTTTTCTTCCAGCGCGCAATCAACAACGGCAACGCCACATTCTCAACCGCCGAGAGATCGGGCAACAGGTAGTGAAACTGAAACACAAACGCTTTCCGGTGACCATCAAACGTGATCTCGCCGTGGTCCGGCGTCTCCAAGCCACCGAGCAAGTGCAGCAGCGTCGACTTTCCCGATCCCGATGCACCCGTGATCGCGATGCTTTCACCAGCATTCGCCGTGAACGTCACACCCCGCAGCACTTCAATGCGCTTTCCATCAGGCGCGACAAAACTCTTTCGCAGATCGACGACGCTGATCATGAATCGCGTAGCGCCTCGACTGGCCGCATGCGCGACGCTGCACGCGCGGGATAGATCGTCGCAAGCACACTCAACACAAACGCAACGAGGGCCGCGACAAACATCTCGCCTGGTCGCGCGATCAGCGGCACGTTGCTGATCGAGTAAACATCCGCCGGCAGGCTAACGAGCTTGTAATGATTGCCGATCGCACACGCGATGAAACCGATGACGACGCCCGCGACCGCGCCGATCGCACCGACGACTGCGCCTTCGATGATGAAAAGCAACATCACACCCGTGCGTGTAGCGCCGAGTGCGTTGAGGATCGCGATGTCGCGTCGACGTTCGACGACGACGAGGATGAGCATCGTCGTGATGTTGAGCGTGGCGATCGCGATGATTAGACCAATGATGAAGAGGCCCATGCGACGTTCGAGCGCGAGTGCGGCGAAGAGTGGCTGGTTTGCCTGTTGCCAGTCGACAATCGTGTAGCTGTTGCCGATCGCTTTGGAAACGTCAGCGCTGACTTGCTTCACGTTATCGACGTCGTGCACCTGCACGCTCATCACTGAAGCAGCGTGATTGTTGCCGGCAAACGCGCTCGCCGTTTCGATTGACACGTAGATCCACGTCGAGTCGTATTCGAAAAGTCCTGAGCGGAAGATGCCGGCGACGCGGAGGCGACGCGTCGTCGTCGATTCGTTTGCAGGCAACACCTGAATGATGTCGCCGAGCGACAATCCGATTCGCGCGGCGAGGTCTGCGCCGACGACGGCGTTAGGGATCTCAGTTGATGGCGTCTCGAACAGTGGTCCAAACGATCCTTCGCGTAACCATCCTGATTGCGCAGCATCTTTATCGACACCACGAATCACTGCGTAGCCCGCGCCTTTCGTCCCGCGGGCGAGTGCGCCGTCGTAAGTTGTGGCTGAAGCAGTCGCAACACCGTTCACTTGCTTCAACCGGCCCGCAAGCTCCGAATAATTCTCAAGCGGACGCCCATCCGTACGAATCACACTCAGATGTGCCGTGCCCTGCAAAATCTTCTCGCGCATCTCATCGCGAAACCCATTCGACAACGCGAACGCGACAATCAGCGCCGCCACACCCATCGCAATCCCAACCACCGCGGCCACTGACGTCGCCCTCGCAGGCCGTCGCTTCCTCCGGGATCGCAGGTAGCGCAATGCAAGGAAAAGCTCAAAAGGCATAGAATTTTTAACGCGGATTACACGGATTAGGGCTTAACCGGCATACACTTCTTCGTGTCTTCCGGCCGGTTCTCCGGTAACAACCGGCTTAAGTCCGGATTGTCACGCGCCGAAGGATCACCCAGCGATCTGATCTCGTAAATCGTCTCGCTCACCTTCCGGAAACTAAAATGCTTCTCTAACTGAACAATCACCGGTATCTCGTCGCGCTGCCACCCGCACGGCAACCACCAGCGCGGATCCGCATCGATAAACACCCGCTGCCCCTGATTCAAATTCTCCTGAATCATCGGAAACAACCTATCGCCCGGCCACCCACCGCCCGTTCCAATCGACTTCCAACGTCCCGCACCAATAGACGCCCAGTAGTTCACCGCAATCGTCTGCGCTCCCGAGATCATGATCGCATCCGGCGGCACCTGTTCGAGCCGGTGCTTATACTCCCTGCTCATCGCACGCCGCTCGATAAACTCGTAACTCACCGGCCGCATAAAAATAAAAAGGACAACGGCCAGCACACCGATCAAAACCGTGCACGCGACAAACGCACGCTGCTCACTTCCGGCACGCTTCTCCGCCACCCGCAACAACCAGAACGCCCCGAGCGGCACAAGCGCGGGCAGGCCAGTCAGGAAGTAACGCCAGTTAACAGTCGTGCTGTAGTTGAAAAACAACAGCAGGTTGGCGAAGAACCCCGCCGACCACAGCAACAACAGCGTCGTCATGCGATGATGCTTGCGCCACTCCATCACCGGAGCAAACAGGTTCGTCAAAAACACGAGCGGCGCGCTGATGAAGTAAAGCAACACGTATGGCCGCAGGTTGCTGAGCTGCACCGGATGTCGCGCCGACTCGTCACGCATCGACTCACGCCAGCCATACCAAACCCAGCGGTAATGCGGATCCGTAATGAACCAGTAACCAAACCATCCCAACCCCAACACGACAAAAACAACGCACGACGCCGACACCCACAAGACTTCCCTGCGTTGAAACTTCCACCCGAGCACAAACGGCGCGACGACCAGCCACGGCGCGTAGAACGCCATCGTCTCGCGCAAATTCACTCCGACACCCAGAAGCCCTGCGCCAATCAACACCAGCCAGAACTTCCTCTGCTGAATGCCGCGCAGGTGAATGATCAGCGCCACCGCGAGCAAAAGCACTGACGGCACGTCAGTCATCACTTGCCCGCCGTAAAGCACAAACACGGGGGAGAACACGATCAAGAGCGCCGCAGTCGTCGCCGTGTAAAGTGAGCGGGTGATATCGCGCGCGAGTAGCCAACACGCAATCACAGCAAGCGGCGCCTGGGCCACCACCGCATACTTGAAGATCAAGTACGCCTGGTCGCGAGGAACATTAAAAAGCTGGTGCGCGATCTGGTAGAGAAAGTGATTACTGAAGATGAAGAGGTTGCGACCGAGCGCCATCGACGACGGGTAGCCCGCGAGCGAGAGCATCGTGTAGTCCATGCCGTCCCAGTCGCCGATGAAGGGATCGACAAAGTACAGCACGAGCGCTAACGCGATAACTGCGGGCGGTAACCACCATCGCCATGCACGCCAAAACGAGGCAGCACCAGCCGGGGCACTGGATTGTACGAATGGAAACGTCTCAGACGTGTTTGTCGTCAGGGGTATTTGGGTCAACGAGTTGAGCTTCGACCGGAGCTTCCGGGCGCTTTACCATCTTTACGCGATTACCCTGCGCATTGTACTCAACTTCGTCCATGATGTTGTAGATGAGGAGCACTCCACGGCCGGAGGTGCGAAACAGGTTTTCGGGATCGCACGGATTGGGAATCTCACGAATGTCGAAGCCTTCGCCTTCGTCTTCGACAGTGAAACTCGCTTCTTTCGGCGACAGCTCGGCAGTGATCTTCACGAGCTTAGTCAGATCGTTTTTGTTGCCATGCTTGACCGCGTTAACAAACGCCTCGTCGAGCGCGACGAAAAGATTCGAGCGTTCGGGACGAATCAAACCGAGCTTCGCGACGCGCTCCTGCAGGTAATCGAGCACGCCGTTCATCAGCGCGAGATCGCTCGGAAGCTCAAACTCGATCTTTTCATGTACGTGAGAAAAGAGACTCGTGTCGTCGACGTAGCGAAGCTTATTGGCGAGTGTCTGTTCAACTATTTCACGAAGCTCGTCGCGGTTGTAAGGCATTCGCAAATAATTTGCGGCACCCATCTTGAACGCTTTGATCACGCCGGTACCGTTTTGTTCCCCAAGTGGAGTGACGAGATGCTTGCGATGAAACTCGCTGATGGGCTCGCCGTTTACTTCCGCTTCCGAGAGGTCGCTGATGATGAGATCGAAGCTGTCGAGGTCGTCACGGCGGAGCGCCTTCTCTCGTTCGCCAGTCACGACGACATCGTGACCCAGGCGTCCGAGGGCCTGTTCGAGTAGAACACGCAACTCATCGTTATTATCGACGATGAGGATCCGGCGTTTTTCCATCAAACTCCAATCGTAAAAGAAACTGAGGGAGAGATACCGCGATCGGATGTACGAAAATGTATCGCCTCGCGTTCGAAATATATCAGAAAAGCACGTGCCTCTGCGAAATCTCTGCGCCCTCTGCGCCTCTGCGGTGAACGTTTAGCTAAAACCGCAGAGGCGCAGAGGACGCAGAGATTTCGCAGAGATCAATACAGCACTAGTCAGTTTGCAAGGAAGCCACTAATCCTGATAATCATGTAATCCTGTCTAACTGACTGATGGCGAAGCACGGAAAACTCCGAACTTACCTTGAATACGCCCCGGCCAAGTTCGTGCTGGCTACACTCGGTCGATTACCCGCTCCGGTTGCATATCGGATCGGCGAATCAATGGGCAAAATTGCTTACCGGCTCGCCGGAGATCTGCGCCGGACCGGAGCGATCAATCTTAGCCTTGCTTTTCCTGAGAAAACTGACGAGGAGCGGGCCGCGCTTTTGCGCGAATGTTTCGAGAGTCTCGGTCGTGAATTGGGACTGTTTAGCCAGATGGCTTCGCGTTCACGTGAAGAGCTGCGGGAGCTGATCGAAGTCCAGGGCCTTGAAAATCTCGAAAAAGCGCGGGCTGAGCGTGGCGACCGGCTGATTTACTACACCGGGCATCTCGGCGCGTGGGAGATGACGAGTTTCGGGGTCTCGGTGCTTGGTTACCCGTTCACGTTTCTTGTACGCCGGCTCGACAATCCGAAAATCGAGCAGCTCGTCGATGAAGTCCGCACGAAGTTTGGCAACCGCACGATCGATAAACTTTCGGCAGCGCGCTCGATGCTCAAATTGCTTCGCTCGGGTGATCATGCGTTAGGGCTGCTGCCTGATTTGAACACGCTCGATGATGAAGCGATCTTTGTCGACTTTTTCGGCGTTCCCGCGGCCACGACGTTCGTGATCGCGAAGCTTGCTGTGCGGACAAACACGCCGTTGATCCCATTTTTCGCGCCGTGGAGTGAGGAAAAAAGAAAGTATCTGCTGATTGCTGAGCCGCCGATTCCGGCTGAATGCACTGGCGATGAAGAGGCTGACGTGCGGCGAGTGACAATCGAAATAACGCGGCGTGTCGAGAACCAGATCAGGCAGTTTCCGGGGCAGTGGCTGTGGATTCACAAGCGCTGGAAGACGCGCCCGCCCGGTGAGCCTAAAATTTATTAGCCACGGATGCACACGGATGAATACACGGATCAACCGGGCCTACGAATTTGCCGATCTCTCGACGTATTCGTTTCTCGACCGGTTGAAGATTCGCGCCGCGGACCTCGTGTTCTATTCTTTGATAAATTTGATCGGCCGCACGGCGCGTTTCGAGGTGATCGGGTGGGAAAATCACGAGAAAGCCGAGGAGAATGGCGGCCTTCCGATCTACGTCTTCTGGCACGACCGCATTTTTCTGACGACTTACTGGTGGCGCCAGCGACGCATCGTCGTGATGACGTCGCAGAGTTTCGATGGTGAGTACATCGCGCGGTTTATTCAGCGGTTTGGATACGGAGCGGTGCGGGGCTCGAGCACACGTGGCGGTGTCGGCGCGATTGTCGAGATGGCGCGTCTGATGCGCGCCGGCTGCACGACTGCGTTCACGATCGACGGCCCGAAAGGCCCGCGCTACATCGCGAAAATGGGCGCGGTGCTGCTGGCGAAAAAGTCGGGTCACCCGATCATGCCGGTCACGATGGCGCTAGAACGTTACTGGACGACGCCGAGCTGGGACCTGTTCCAGATTCCGAAACCGTTTACACGCGCCCGCGTCTACGTTGCGCCGCCGATTTATGTGCCGGCGGACGCGGACGAGGCGACGCTCGCAGCCAAACGTAATGAATTGCAGCAAACTCTCGACGATTTGAATCATCAGAGCGAAGAGTGGCGCAGATCGCTCCTAAAATCCGTGTAATCTGTGGTTAAGAAAGGTACTGAATTCATGAAATCGATTGGGCGTGATCGATGTTGAGAGCTCGAATGTGAAGATCCTGTTGCGCGACTTCGATATTAGTGGGCTTGATGCGAAGGAGAAATTGCTGCGCGACATGGTTGCGCAGACGGCGGCGAAGTTTCCGGAGGTGAAGATCACGATCGACATCAAAGAGAATTACAAGAACATGAAGGAAGTGCTGAAGAACTATCCGGAGCTGACGAACAATGCGATGGAGGCGGCGAAGCGCGCGGGTGGCGGAAATTTTCATGGGAAGCTCGAATACAACTCGCGCCGCGGGCTCGAGAAGTCGACGGAGACGCTGGTCCACCTCGTCCAGATCTTTGCGGAGAAGAGTTAACCGCGGATTACACGGAATAAAATCCGGATTTAAATCCCGATTTCAAATCCGCGTCATCCGTGGTTGAAACTGACATGACACATAGCGGCTATGTTGCTTTGATCGGACGCCCGAATGCGGGGAAGTCGACGTTACTGAACCGGCTCGTGGGGCAGAAGATTGCTGCTGTTTCCGATAAGCCGCAGACGACGCGGTTCAGGATCCAGGGTGTAATTACAAAACCGGAGGGGCAGATCGTTTTGGTCGATACGCCCGGTGTGCATCAACCGGGTTACGAGCTCAACCGCCGGATGATGGCGTCGGTCCAGGAGGCGCTGCTCGGCGTCGATCTCGTTTGCCTCATTCGCGATGCGTCTGTTTCAACCGGCAATGGCGATCGCTTCGTTCTCGATCTGGTCAAACGCTCTGAAAAGCCTGCGCTCCTTTTGCTGAACAAGATCGACAAGCTCGAAGAAAGATCTGCGTTACTGCCTTTGATCGACTGGTATCGCAACGAGCACGAGTGGCAGGAGATCATTCCTATCTCAGCGCTGAAAGAAGAGATGACTGACGTTCTTGTTGAAAGCGCGCTGCGTCATTTATCGGAAGGCGAGCCGATCTTTTCGGAAGACGAGCTGACGGATCAATCGCTGCGTGTGCTTGTTTCCGAGATCGTGCGTGAGAAGGTTTTGCACGCGACCGACGACGAGATTCCGTACGTCACTGCAGTCGTTACTGAGCGCTTCGAAGAAGTTCGCGAAGACTTCACGCGCATCTACTGCGTGATCGTCGTCGAGAGAGGGTCGCAGAAAAAAATTATCATCGGCAAGGGCGCCAGTCGTTTGAAAGACATTGGCATTCGCGCGCGCCGTGACATCGAGGCGCTGTTGGGCCATCGCGTGCATCTCGAGCTGTTTGTGAAAGTCGAGGAAGACTGGCGCAACAAGGAACAACTGTTGGATGAATATGGATTAAGCGGCAATTGACTAGCGCAACAGAAAAAAGCGGATGGTACGCGCTCGACGTTGACATCGACGGTGCGGCACACGAAGCAGTCGAATATGCGTTGATGGAAGCCGGTGCGCTCGGAACTGAAACGACCGCGAGCGGAGTCACGGCTTATTTCGCTGAGACACCAAGCCGCGAGCGCGTTCGCAACGAGTTGTTTGAAGCTTTGCGCATCTACGAGCTGCCGTCGTCGTCAGTGCGTGACATGAACCTGCGCGAAGTTGCTGACCGCGACTGGCTGGAAGAGTGGAAACAGAACTGGCAGCCAGTCGAGATCGGACGCTTCATCATCGCGCCGCCGTGGTCCAAGCTTGATGACGTGCATGATCGAGTAGTGATTCGCATCGAGCCGGGCATGGCGTTCGGCACCGGCACTCACGAGACGACTCGCCTCTGCCTCGACGCGATTCAGAAACACTTCGCCGGCGGTAGTTTTCTCGATGTCGGCACCGGCACCGGAATTCTCGCGATCGCCGCCGCTAAGCTCTTTCCACACACCCATACTGAAGCCTGTGATACCGATGAAACCGCGATCGCGATTGCGCGCGAGAATGCTGAGCTGAATGGTGTCGCTGAGCAGATCAACTTCCGGGTTGGCCCAATCGATGACTCGACTCCATCAGCCGATCTCGTGGTGGCGAATCTGACCGCCGACGTGATCACGTCAACAATGACTACGCTGGTTGGCGTGACGTGCGGGAAGTTAATTCTCTCCGGCATCCTGGAAACACAGGTCGAAATGGTCCAAACGGCTCTTCACGAAGCCGGAATCGATCACTTTGAAATCACGCAGGACGGCGAATGGGTAGCGTTCATCGTTTAGCTCAATGACACGTCGAAGATTTCATGCCCCGCCAAGTGCCTTCACGGAACAAACCGTCACACTCAGTGCTGACGAAGCGCGTCATTTGCACGACGTGCTGCGACTGAAAGCGCGCGACGAGGTTTACGTCTTCGACGGCCGCGGGCGCGAGTTTCGATGTTCGGTGTCTAATACCAAACGTGATTCGGCCGAGCTACACATCGATTCGGAAGTCGAACCCGCAAAGCCTGAATCACAGTTGCAACTAAATCTATGCGTCGCATTGCTCAAGGGCGAGAAGTTTGATCTCGTGGTTCAGAAAGCGACTGAGCTCGGCGTGACCCAAGTGACCCCACTCGTCACACGCTATGCTGACATTCATTTACGCGACGCCGCAGACGCTGCGAAGCGCGTCATTCGCTGGCAGCGCATCGCACTCGAAGCGGCGAAACAGTCTGGCAGGGCGTTTGTACCGGAGATCAGCTTGCCGCTCGCGTTCGAAGCAGCGTTGGAGATTGAAGGGGGCGGCGTGATGTTCTCGGAACGTGGCGGTGAGGCGTTGGAGAGTTTACCCGCGACACGATCGATTACGGCTTTGGTCGGATCGGAAGGCGGCTGGTCTGACGAGGAGATTGACGCGGCGCGGGCACGAGATTTTCATATCGTGACGCTGGGCGGACGGATCCTGCGCGCCGAGACAGCGGCGATCGCTGTTACCACGCTGCTGCAACATCGCTTTGGCGATCTTAGATAAGGACGCCTCCTTGGAGTGCGGCGGCCTGGCGCCGCTTTGGTCAGCGACGGAGTCGCATTTTTTCGGTGCGCGCTCCGCGCGCGACCAAAGCGGCGCCAGGCCGCCGCACTCCAAGGAGGTATTCAATTCCGAGTTGACCGAAAGCAGTCTCAGGCACAAAATAGGAACCGCTAATCGCCGGAACAAAGAATCCAAGGGGGTCGTTTGAATCTCGTATGGCAATCGATAAAGATTCCGCAGTCCAGAACGCCCAAAAAGACCTGGCCAGGCGCCTGAACATCGACGCCGCGGACGTCAAACAAAAATCGGTCGAAGATTCCGACTTCCCCGACATGGCGCTCGGCGCGGCTGAAGACGGCGAGATGAGCGGCCAGATGATCACCCGCGGCTGGCGCATCAAACTCGAAGCGCAGGGAAAAACCTACGAATACCGTGCTGACAAGAACCAGGTGAGAGCTTTCAACTTCAAGGGCAAGAATCACAGAGTTTAAATAGGTCCTATTCTTTAGAGGTACCACCATGAACCGCAACAATTTCTTCATCCACCTCGCGCTCGCGCTCGTCCTCGTTCTCGTGGCCGCTTTCGCCGGTCAACTGAGCCGTTGGCGCAAACAGTGGAAGTCGCACATCGGCGTCGTGCCCGCCACTGAGAAGAAACGAGCAACCACGGTTGAAGAGATCTCGATTAGCGAGGCGCGCCGCCTCGGCCGTCCCGAAGTGCTAGTCAGATTCAAGAGCGGCGTCAGCCAGGAAACTATCGAACGCCTGACTGCGCAACGCAACGATCGCGTCGAAGACCGGATCGAGAACGTGAGCGGGTTGGAAGCGATCGACGATCTCGACAACGCGGATGCGACGACGGTCGCGAGCGAATACTCACAGCTCGCGGAAGTCGAATACGCCGAGCCGAATTTTGAGATCGAGCTCGACACTGCTGAAGGACCGCTCGTGCCCGTGCTTCCACACGATCCGCAGTTCACCGATCAGTGGGCGCTGGCGAATTCAGGACAGCGTGGCGGCAAGCAGGGCGCGGACATCAGCGCCACGCTCGCATGGGCCACTACGACCGGTAGCGAAGAGGTTGTCGTTGCCGTGCTCGACAGCGGTGTCGATTACACGCACGAAGATCTGATCAAGAACATGTGGATGCGTCCCGCGAGGATGGCGCCGTATCACGACGAAGAGCTGGGCACGATTGACGACGAGCACGGCTTCAACGCGATCGACAGTGCTGCCGATCCGATGGACGAGAACGGTCATGGCACGCACTGCGCCGGCATCATCGGTGCAGAAGGTGAGAATGATATCGGTATCGCCGGTGTGAACTGGAAAGTCCGGATCATGCCGTTGAAGTTTATGAACGCCGGCGGTTTTGGGACCACGAAGGACGCGATCGAAGCGATCAATTACGTGATCGATCGGAAGAAGGCAGGCGTGAATGTTCGGATCATCAGCGCGAGCTGGGGTTCGACGCAGCGCTCACGCGCGCTCGGAGATGTCATTCGCAAAGCTTACGAGAACGACATTCTGTTCGTTGCCGCGGCCGGTAATTCGTCGACGAACAACGATCGAAATCCGCACTTTCCGTCGAGCTACGACGTGCCGAACGTGATCAGCGTTGCGGCGCTTGATCGAAATGATGAGCTTGCGAAGTTTTCGAATTACGGTGTGAAGAGTGTCGCGATTGCCGCGCCGGGTGTTGATATTCTGAGCACGTGGCTTGGTGATGCTTACGAGGAGAAGTCAGGGACGTCGATGGCAACGCCTGTGGTTTCCGGTGTGGCCGCGCTCGTACTCGCCGAGCATCCGCGCATGTCTGTTGACGATTTGAAAAAGAAGCTGCTCGCCTCAACCGACCCGATCGTCGCGTTGAAGGGAAAGATTGCAACCGGCGGCAGGATCAATGCTGCTAAAGCTCTAGAGAACTAAATCCGTCTTTTCATCCGTGTTATCCGCGGTTAATTAACCACAGATAACACGGATCTAAGGCTGATTTAGTTTCTTTTTACCTGCGAGCGCCTCACGATAAGCTCCGCCGCGTACGTCGCCGATCTTTATCGCCTCATCAAACTGCTTCGCCGCTTCCGCAGTGTTCTCGAGAAACAGGTTGATCCGTCCCATCGCTTCATGCGCGCGTGACATGATCGCTTTGTCACTCTCGGGCGACGACGCCGCGACTGCCATCCGGTAGTGGCCCAACGCGCGGTTCAAGCGCTCCGCCTGCACGTTCTCATCAGTCGCATCAGACGCCGCAAGACTCGCCGTCTGTCCGAGCGCGAAGAAGATGCGCGGCTCACGCGGATACTCCTTCAACATCTCGCGCAAACGATTCTCCGCATCGTTGTAATCCTTGTTGCGCAGCGTGTCTTCGATCGCCGCGAGGTCGCGCACGAGTGCCGCCTCTTTCCCACTCACCTCGACATTGGATTCCGCAGCCGACCGTCGCGCCGCGGTTCGCGCCTCACGTGCCGCCGTCGCCCGCTGCACGGCCTCCGCGTACTCCGCCGGACGCTTCGCTTCACGCACCGGATCAAACGACGCGATCATGTCAGGGAAAAAGTTCGCGAGATCAAATCCGGCACTCTCAATCCCTTTCAACTGGTCTGCAAAGTAAAACGACAACACTGCGCCCTTCTCGTATTCACCGGCGAGCCGCGCAATCGTCTCATCCTGGATCGCTTTCATCTCCTCCTGCGCCGCTTTGCCGATCGCCGCGCGGTCAGCCTCAGTCTTCGCGGCCGTAATTCTTGCTCGCGCATCAGTCGAAACAAAGTAGAGCCGCCGCATCTCCTCGTAACGCGCATCGGCCGCAGTCACGAGCGATCGACTCACACTCAGAAACACATCCGGACTGACCTGCGCACCCGCCTTCTGTCTTTCGTTCAAGAGCTGCTTGACCTGTTCACGACGCAGCGCGATGTCTTTATTGAACCGCAGCACGAGCGCGTCGATCACGTACTGAAGATACGCGCGCCGCAACTCAGACGAGCTCGGATCAGTTCCTTCCGGAACCACCGCGTAGTAATCGTCGCTGATGATGCGGAAGTTGATCGCGCCACGTGCCGCCAGCAGATCCGGCAGGATCAAAAACCGGCGCTCCTTCTGCTTGAACGTGTACGTCTTCTCTTTCGACTTCTTGTTTGGGTTCTTTACTTCAACCCGTTCCGTGGAGTTCGTGATCGGGCGCGTGTGCAGGTACGTCAAAAGGGATCGAACCATCTCGGTCGTCGGCGTGCGCAGACGATCGCCTTCAGCCTGGTACGCGCGCACGTACTCGACGAGGTGCTCGTCAATTCCGGAACGCCGAGCGAACTCCTGCACAAGCGGCGCAAAATCAAGCACCTCCAAAAGTCCCTCTGGCAGATCTTCGGAACGCTCGGGCGCTTCGAAGGCCGGCGCTGGGCCAAGCGCGAGTGCCAAAGAGACGTAGCGCGCCGCCTGGTCCGCGGGAGTCGCGGGCGCAGGCAGTTTGTTACGGTCGTAAAAAGTCTTCATCTTCTCGCGCAGCGCCGGGTCGAGGTTCGCGAGATCCTTTCGCAGCTTCACACGAAACGCCGAGGGTTGCCGGCCCGCAGGCGTGGTGTCGAGTCCCGCGACGTCGAGCGCCGCCATCACGACGATGAGCCGCGGATCGGCCTGAAAATCGACGCCGTATTCAGAGACTTCGAAAGCCGCGCCGGGGCGTTGCTGGACCGGTTGCTGTGGTTGCGGAGTAGTTTGCGAGGCCACCACTCCGGCAGACAAAACTGTAATCAGGAGGATCAGTAGAAAATGCTTCAATCCGTGTTACTCCGTATTAATCTTTGGCTTTTTCCGAGCTCGGTAAGCGCGCAGCGCCCGCAATGTTAGCGGATAAGCCAGTAGCGAACAAACCACCGAGAGCGCCATTCCCCCAACCGAAAAGGGCCACACTACGCTGTTCCAGCTCTGCACAAAAAGCAGCTTGTAATAGTCGCCGGAAAAGATCCGCGGGTTCTTCAGGAGCTCCAGCCCCTCGTCTGGGATGCGTAAAGGCCTGCCAAGGATGAATGCGCCGACGGCGTAAGACGCAATAATTATTGGGACGAGCGTCAGAAAGGGGTTGTTGATGAAGGTCCCGGTGTAGATCGCGATCTTGTTGAAGCGAAAGAGGAAGGCGAGCAACGTCGCCATGATGGTGTGAAGACCGAGGAACGGCGAGAAGGCAATAAAGACGCCGATTGAAAACGCAAGCGCCGTCCGCTCCGGTGGATCGTCGATCGCAAGCAGACGGCGAAATGCAGCACGAAACATTAGAAAAGGGCGCCTCCTTGGAGTGCGCCAACTTGTTGGCGCTTTGGTATGGTACCAAAGCGGTGCCAAGGCACCGCACTCCAAGGAGGCGCCCTATTACCTATTCAAAACTCTTCAAGGCTTCTGCTTCGTTATCGTAAGCGTCGAAAACGGTCAGCAGTTTCGTAATAACCAACAGATTCTGAATCTTATCCGTTAGATTCAGCAATTTAAGCTGGCCGCCCTGGCGCTTAACAGTCGTGTATCTGGCAATCAACTCGCCGATACCGGTCGAGTCGATGTACTTGACCCCGGCGAGATTCAACAGGAGCTTCACTTTGCCCTGGTCCGCGAGTTTCCTGACGGACTCGCGCAACTGCACACTGCTGTCGCCAATTCTCACTTCACCACTCAGATCGAGAATGGTGACGTCTCCAGCTTGCCGTTCTTTCACATCGAGCTCAGCCATGGCTTTCTCCTATTTGAAGCTATTGAGTGCGTCGGCTTCACTCTCGTAAACGTCGAAGACAGTCAGGAGCTTCGTAATCGTCAGCAGGTCCTGAAGTTTCTGGGTCAGATTGAGCAGCTTGAGCTGGCCACCTTCTTTGCCGATAGCCGTATAACTGGAAACCAGTTCGCCAATGCCGCTCGAATCGATGTAGCTCACCCCAGCAAGGTTCAGCAGAATTCGCTTTTTACCCTCTTCGAGCAGTCGCCGGATCGCAGTGCGGAGCCCCACGCTGCCTTCGCCGATAGTTATCTTTCCGCTCATGTCAAGAACGGTGACATCTCCGGCTTGACGCTCGTTGATATTCAACTCAGCCATTTCAGAAATCTCCTTTATGCAATTGCGAATTAACGTCGCTTGAGCATGCGCACCGTGGTACCACCGCCGGGTCGAATCGACCAGTCGACTTCGTCCATAAAACTGCGCATGAAAAAGATGCCACGGCCAGAGGTTTTTAAGATGTTCTCTTGGGCTGTTGGATCTGGGACTGCCTCAGGGTTAAACCCTGGCCCCTGGTCGTGGACGCTGATTTCAACAGCGTCAGGCGAGCTCTTCAAAATGATGTCGACAGTTT
>Ga0081539_10002941_pt1 | contig 22410 bp, 17 predicted proteins | sample TabmetS4T2R2_FD_71023 | JGI IMG/M metagenome (GOLD analysis project Ga0081539, IMG submission 71023) | Tabebuia heterophylla rhizosphere microbial communities from the University of Puerto Rico - S4T2R2 | ecosystem: Host-associated > Plants > Roots > Rhizosphere ...
CAGCAACGTGACGCTGCGGCCCCGGGTGGCGGTCAGGCCGAGCCGGGCCAGGATCGCCAGCATCAGCACATCCACCATCGGATAGGCGACAGAAACCGCCTTCTCGAGCGGCGTCAGGTTCGGGTTCTGCAGAGATGGATTGATCAGGAACGTCCACGCCAGGAAGCCGGCCCCGATGGTGAGGATGACGGCGTCGATCATGCTGGCCCGGTCCAGAACGCGGGCACCGGATCGGGTCAGGCTCAGCAGCCCCAGCATGACCAAGGGCACCGACACACAGAGGAACATCACGTCGGCCTGCGACGGGAACCGAGCCGCGGCCAGCGCCATGAGCGTTCCGGCAGCGAAGGTGACGTAGCCGGCGCCCAGCAGCGCCCACGGCAGCCGGCGCCGCGGGCGGTTCCGGATGGCGCCCACCGCGACGGCCGCGAACGCCGACAGGACGATCAGAGCCCACGCCGGCACGATCAGCTGGGGGCTGAACACGTAGGCGGCCACCAGGACGGCATTGGCGAACCCGTAGATCAGCACCGCCCGCTTGGACACCGGGCGGCGCCGGGAGGTGCCGTGGCGCGGCGGAGCGCCCGCGTCGGCGACCCCACGGATCACCTCGCTGGCCCGCTCCGCCTCCCGGAGGACCGCGAGCACCGGGCCGCCGCCCGTCGGCGCCTCGATCCGGTCACGCGGAATGACGCGCTGCCCAAGCCGATCCCCCTCGGGGTTGTTCGCTGATGGGCGCTCGTCTGGAGTCAAGACAACCTGCCTGGGACTGGGTGTGCCGGCCTGGACACGGTCCGGCACTACTCCCCCATGTTCGGCGTGTCGGCTTCGGAGCTGAGAGGTCCTGCACAGGAGCCGGCATGTCGCGTGATCGCGCTCAGGAATCGACCCGTTGTATCACATCGGTCACGGCGTCAGGCCTGCTTCGCCGAAAGCCACCGTGATGTCCGTCTTCGAATCACGCACGAGGGCACGATACGCAGCAATCGCGACGTCCTGCACTGGGCCAAATCCGGTCGCCTGACTACCCGGCGTCGCTCACCGCCGGCAACGCTCCGCGTCCAGCGGCTGACCGGCCGCTTCGAACCGTACGGCCGCGTCCCGCAACAGCCGCTCCGCATCCCCGTCGCGATGCTCGGCACGGGCGAGGTGCGCCCGCGCCTCCATCAACGCCGCCTCCCAGGCCGTACCCTCCCATAATCTCAGGGACTGTTCCGCCTGTCTCAGATGGCGGCGGGCCTCCTCGAGGTCGCCCACATCGGCGCAGGCCTGCGTGGCCGGCACACTGAGCATGATCGAGCAGAAGGTGCAGTGGTCCTCATCGCCGAGTGTCGACTCGGCCCGGTCGATCACGGCCCGCGCGGTCTCCAGGTCCTCCGCCGCGGTGATCATGCAGCCGTAGACGCGATGCATCAGGTGCTGGCCGATGCTGGACCACCGGGCCAACGGCAAGGCCCGCTGCAACAGGTGCCCCGCGGCCGCCCGGTCACCACGGGCCAGGTAGACCTCGGCCAGACGTTGCAGCGAGTGCGCCTCCCCGGCCGGCGATTCCAGGTCGTGATGCAGATCGGCGGCTGCCCGCAGCTCCGTCTCCGCGAGCGCCAGGTCACCCTTCAGCAGAGCGGCCTCACCGCGCAACGCGATGGCGAAGGCCACCGCCCGCAGCACACCCGCCCGTTCGGCGGTGTCGCGCAGCTCAGCAGCCAGGTCCAGCACCTCGTCGTACGGCGTGGGCCCGTAGAGCAGGTACTCGGCCACGCACAGGTGCGAGTCGAAGATGCCCACGGCCAGGTCCGGCCGTCGCATGCCGGTGCGCAGTTCGACACGCAGTCGCTGGAACCACTCGCCGCGGTAGTGAGCCAGGAGGCCTTGCAGGGTGACGAGGTCGAACAGGCGCCAGCTCGCGTCCCCGAGCGCGATCCGGTGGCGCGCCTCGGTGGCCGCCGCGTCGGCGGCCACCAGGTCTTTGCGGTAGAACGCCAGATGGCCCCGCGCCAGCAGCAGCGCGGCATCGTTGTCGGTGCCGTCGAGGTCCAGGCCGGTCAACGCCAGCTCCGCGGTGTCCAGGTCGCCGGCGATGGTCGCGGCCCGGGCCAAGCGCGTCCGTAACCGCTTCTGCCCGGCGGGATCGGACTCGGCCTGCAACGCCTCCCGGTACGCGGGAATCGCTCGGAGATCCGCACAAGCGCTGAGCACGTCCGCCCGCAACGCCAGCAGGCGGGCGACGTCCGGGCCGGTCGCGGCGGCGCGGACGGTCTCCAGCGTTGCGAGTGCGTCACGGTAGGCGCCAAGCGCCGCCTCGGTCTCGGCGGCGGTGAGGACCCACGGCACGGCCGCCGCCTTCTGGCCGGCCTGGACCAGGTGATACCCGATCCGGGCCGGTGAGCGGCCCAGCCGCTCCAGCGTCCGGGCGGCGCTGGCGTGGGCGTCGCGACGATCCTCCGCGCTGATTGCATCGAGCAACGCGTTCCGCAGCAGCCCGTGCCGGAACGCGTAGCCGGCCTCGATACGCTGCAGCAGGCGCCGGTCCAGCGCCTGGTCGATCACCGCGTAGGCGTCCTGGTCGGACAATCCGGTCAGAACGGTGAACTCATCGGTGTCGAACGCCGAACCGAGGACGGCCGCGGCCGACAGCGCGCGCAGCGAGGGCTTCGGCAGCCCCGCCGGCAGCAGCGTCCCAGTCGGCGCCGACCGGCCCGCCGAGACCGTACGTGCCAGCTCCACGACCGCGAACGGCAGGCCGCTGGACGCCTGGTAGATGGCCTCGACGAGGTCCTCGTCGGCATCGGGGTGGTAGCGGCGGGCCAGCGCGGCGGCCTCGGCGGACGGCAGCGGGCCCAGGTCCAGCGGAGTCGCGCTCCGGCGCTCGAGCAAGGTCCGGCGAACGACGCCGAGCGTTCCCCCGATCACCGGCTGGTGCCCGACGGCGATGAGGACCCGCTCGGACAGCGTGCTGCGCGCCAGGTAGTGCAGCAGCCGGAGGCTCGCGTCGTCGGCATGGTGAGCGTCGTCGATGACCAGCACGGCGCCGGCCCCCGCGGCGGCCAGGCGCAGCAGCTCCGCGGCTGCCACGAACAGCCGCTGGTGCGCGCCCTGGCCGTCCCAGCCGAACTGCCGCCCCGACAGCGCCCGCTCGATCTCGTTCCGGAAGGTGTCGCCGAGCCCGTCCAGAAGCGTGGGGTGCCGCCTGCACAGATCGGCCAGCGCCTCCAGCACCGGCGCGTACGGCCAGTCACCCTCGATGCGCGCCGACACGCCCCGGCCCACGCGCATGCGCTGCGCCGACGCCGCCGCCTCCAGCCACCCCAGCAGCGCGGTCTTGCCGACGCCGGAAGCGCCGCCCACGAAGACGACGCGGCCGCGGCCGGCGCGGGCGGAGTCCAGCACCCGGGCGATCCGGGCCCGCTCGGCGTCCCGGCCCACGAGCGGCACCGGTGCCGGGCGCCGGGCGGCGCCGTCCGGCGGCAGCAGCTCGTCGCGCAGGCGCAGCGCGGCCTGGCTCGGCGCCACGCCCAGCTCCCGTCGCAGGCCACGCTCCAAACGTTCGAACTGGCGCATCGCGGCCCGCCGGTCGCCCCCGTCGGCCAGCTGCCGGATCAGCGCCAGGTGGGCCTGCTCGTCGCCCGGGTCGGCGGCGGCGAGCGCCTCCCACCGTTCGCCCAGCCGCAGCACCTGCAGGTACAGCAGCCGCAGCCGGTCGCGGGCCTCCTCGGCCCACGGCTCGTACGGATCCTCCGGCAGCAAATCGCCGGGGTAACGGTCGGCGGCCCGGCCGGCCGCGACGCGGTCGGCCGCGGCCAGCGCCGACTCGGCCAGCCGGCGGAACGTCTCCGCGTCGACGTCGACGCGGGTGTCGGGGAACAGCGCGACCCGGTCACCACCGAGCACGATCGAGGCGCCCCCGCCCAGCGACCGGCGGGCGTAGTGGGCGGCCTTGTGCAGCCGCGGCGCGGCCTCGTCGACGGTCAGGCCGGGCCACAGCGCGTCGATCACCCGTTCCCGATGCAGCGAACGGCCCGGGCTCAGCGCGAGCATCTTGACGAGTCCGGCCGCCTGCCGCCGCCGCCAGTCGCCAGGTGGCACCCGGCGCCCGTCGACGACCACGTCGAAGCCGCCCAGCAGCGTGATCCGGATGTCCGTGGCGGGCCCCCTCCCAGCGATGCTATGCCGTCACCGGGCGACCGGAAGAGATCCGATCAGCTCGAGTTCGTCGGTCATCGTGGATGCGAGCGCCATCAGCAGCCGGCGTACCTCGGGAAGATCCCAGTCGTACGAAGCCAGTCGTTCGGTCACCGCGAGCATCGGCAGGGCCATCTCGTCGCGGACCGATTGGTACGCGGCGAGCGCGTCCAGCCGGACGGGGCCCGGCTCCGGGGCCGACAACACGGCGCGGGCGAGCAGCTCCGCGTCGCGCAGCGCGTCCGTGATGCCGTGCGTGCTCAGCGGATCCTTCCAGTAGCCGGCGTCGCCGAGCAGCGCCCAGCCGTCGCCCCACGAACGGCGCAGGTAGCCGGGCACGCCGCGGGCGTAGCGGAGGGCGCCCACCCGTTCCGCGCCGGCCAGGCGGGGTGCGACCGCGCTGCGTTCGGCCAGCCGGTCGAAGGCGTACGCGGTGCCGCGCGCACCGACCAGGTCTGTCGTCCGGGCCGCGCTGGCGCCGACGAACAGACAGGTCAGGCCGTCGTTGGTGGGTACCGCGCCGGCGCTGAACCCGGGCTGGTAGAACCATTCGTATCCGTCGACGGGGAGACCGGCCCAGTACCCGTAGAGGAACGCCGACGCGGCCCTCCCGGCCGTCTCGACCGGCGCCCCTACTTCCGCGGCCACCATCGACCGCACCCCGTCGGCGCCGATCACCAGGCCGGCCGACTCCACCCGCACCAGACCGTCGCGATCGCGGGTGATCACGCCGGACACCCGGCAGGCGCCGTCGCGCCGCAACCCGAGGACCGCCTCACCGAACCGGACTTCGGCGCCCACCTCCGCGGCGGCGTCGGCGATGACCGCGTCGAGGAGCGTCCGCCGCGGCGCGTACAGCGCATCGACGCCGGCCACCGGCCGGATGGACACCGACACGGTGTCGGATCCGTAGTGGAATGCGGTGTGCCGCACCGGCGGGGTGCCGGCCGCGATGATGCGATCAAGCAGCCCCCATCGTTCCAGCTGCACCGTACCGGCCCGCATCAGCGCGTGCGTGGACAGGGTGTCGCTGCCGTGCCGCGCCCGGTCGAGGCACAGCACCCGCAACCCCGCGCGGGCCAACAGCAGTGCGACCGACGCACCGGCCACCCGCGCGCCCACCACGACGACATCCCATGTAGGCGTCATGCCATGCCCCCGCTCATGCGGCCCTACCGGACAGTTCGGCGCCGAGCCGGCCCAGCGCGCGGTCGACCACGGTGGCCGCGTCGTGCCGTACACCGTCCAGAAAGGACGAGTTGCGCCGCGACTGCCAGCGCTGGCCGACGACGTAGAGGCCGGGTGCCGCCGTGACGCCGCCGGCGTGCCGGATCTCGCCGGTCCGGGTGAACGCCGGCACCCGCAGCCACGGATAGGCGCGGCGGTACCCGGTCGCCCACAGCACGGTGCGGATGCCGGCGTGGTGCAGGTCGAGTCCGGCCACGGAGCCGGCGGTGGGAACCGGCCGGACCGGTTCCGCGGCTTCGATCTCGCCGGCCAGTCCCGCCGCGGCGGCGTACCGGTCGACGCGTCGCAGCAGGGCACGCAACTGCCCGTCCGCGCGGCCGGTCGTCTCGGTCAGGTCGTCGGCGAACCCGATCCGGTGTCCGGCGACTCCGGTGAGCCGGCCGACCAGGCCGACACCCCGCTCGTGCAGGGAGCGCAGGTCGACATTCCGCCCGTCGGCGCTCCCCACGAGCTGGAGGGACGGCTCGGTACGGGCCGTCGCCGGTGCCGGGTGATCGTCGAGGCGCCGGTCCAGGACACCCATGGCGTCGAGCCACCACATGATGTCCAGGCCCCGGTACCGCCGCGGCATCCGGGTATGCGAGCCGACCGCGAGCACGACCCGGCGGCCGGACCCGGCGAGCTCGTGGGCGAGCTGGACGCCGGTCGCCGAGGCGCCGACGACCAGGACCCCGCCGTCGGCCAGGTCAGCCGGCGCACGGTAGCCGCCCGGGGTGAGCTGCTCGATGCGCGGATCCAACGCCGCCGCGAGCGCCGGAACGTGCGGCACGTCGCACCAGCCGGTGGCCACCACGACGGCGTCGGCCGTCCAGCATCCCGCGCCGGTCGTCACCCGGTACCGCCCACCGCGGCGCTCCACCGCGGTCACGTCGGCGCCCTCGACGACCGGCGCGTCCGCGTACTCGGCGTACGACCGCAGGTACGCGGTGACCTCGGTGGCGCTCATGAAGCCGTCCGGGTCCGGGCCGGTGTACCGGAAGTCCGGCAGGCGGCTGAGCCAGTTGGGGCTCAGCAGTCGCAGCGACTCCCAGCGGAAGGACGCCCAGCGTTCACCGACGCGGCCGCGTTCCAGGACGACATGGTCCGCGCCGGACGTGGTCAGCAGCCGGCTCACCGCCAGGCCGGCCTGGCCGGCCCCGATGACGACGACGGGGATGCGGGACATGATTCAGCCGGCCGTCACGTCGATGACCACGTCGGTGCCGTTGGTCAGCACGTCGTAGACGGCCGACCGGCGCCGGGACTGCTCGACCAGCGCGGCGAGCTGCTCCGGGGTCGCGTCGCCGTCGACGGCGAAGCTCACCCGGATCTGCCGGTATCCGTTCCGGACGCCTGCGTCGAGTCCGAGAATGCCCAGCAGGTCGATGTCGCCCTCGACGGTGGACTCCACCCGGTGCAGGGTGACGCCGCGGGCCGCGGCGATGTTGGCGAGCCCGGCGGTGAGGCAGGCCGCGATCGCGTGCAGCAGGAACTCGACCGGGGTCGGGCCCTGGTTGGTGCCGACCAACACGGCCGGGTGGTCCGCGTCGTACACGAACGGCTCGGTGCGGCTGGTGTCCTCCTGCCCGGCGCCGTAGAAGCCCTGGATCGTGGTGCGGTTGTGGGTGCCGCTGATCCAGGTGTTGCGGGCCCGGAACCGGAAATCGGCGATCTCCGGGCTGGCCTTCACGGCGTCCAGCGTGGCGAACAGCGTCGGAACGTCCACGCCATTGCGCGCGGTACGGGGGGTGGTGACGTCGGTCATCGGGATGCTCCTCGTGTCGGTGGTCGATGCCGTACCGGACGTTAGGGAGCCGACCTTCCGCGAACCTTCCCCGCCGGGCCCGCACCAATCCCCGCGATCTTGGAGTTGTGGTTGCCCTTATGCACTCTTTATTTGCTTTCGCTCCAACCACAACTCCAAGATCGCGGGGATCCTTGGCCACGTCCGTTGGCTCGCGTCCCCTACACCGATCCGCTCATCTCGTACGCCTTCGGGCAGCCGACGCGACGCCGGCGACCGCCCGTACCTTCCGCCAGGGAAACGCGGGGATCATAGTGATACGCATGGGTGACATGACTGGGCAGGTGGCGCTGGTCACCGGTGGCATTCGGGGCATCGGACGGGCGATCTGCGAGCGGCTGTACCGGCGGGGGGTGATCGTGTCCGCCGGCTACTCGGGCAATCAGGAGGCGGCGGAGAAGTTCTGCGCCGATCATCCGGGCGCCAGTGTGCACAAGGGCAACATCGGCTCGAACGCCGACTGTGAACGGGTGATCGCGGAGGTGCTGGACCGGCACGGTCGGTTGGACATCCTGGTCAACAACGCCGGCATCACCATCGACAAGACGGTCCGCAAGATGTCCCCGGAGGACTGGGACCGCGTGGTGCACGTCAACCTGTCCGGGGCGTTCTATCTGTCGCGGGCGATCCTGCAGCACATGCTGGACCGCGGTTCCGGTCGGATCATCAACATGTCGTCGGTGATCGGCTCGTCCGGCAACATCGGGCAGGCCAACTACGCCGCGGCCAAGTCCGGCATGTTCGGCCTCACGATGAGCCTGGCGCAGGAGACCGCCCGCAAGGGCGTCACGGTCAACTCGGTGACCCCCGGCTACATCACCACCGACATGACCGCCGCAGTACCAGAAGCCGCCATGCAGAAGGTGATCAAGAAGATCCCGGTCGGCCGGCTCGGCGAGCCCGACGAAGTCGCGCGCGTAGTGGAGTTCCTGGCCGATCCGGAGTCGGGCTACATCACCGGCCAGGTATACGCGGTGAATGGCGGTCTCTACATGTAGTCCTGGGGCGCCCCTGCCCGCCCCTCCCCGCGATCTTGGAGTTGTGGTTGCCCTTACGCGGCTTTACGCCTGGTTTGTTCCAACCACAACTCCAAGATCGACGGCAGAGGGTGGCGTGGCGGCATCGATGCCACGCAGGGCGGCTACCGTGTCGTGGAAGCCTTGCCGGCGATCGGCATATAGACCTTCATGGACGCCTGGGACTACGGCCGCAGATGCGTGATCACGGTGCGGCGGCCGCGCGTCGGGCAGGCCGGCTGCACGGGCGCCGAGGGCAGCGGCGCCGAGCGCGGAGGCGGCGGCCACCTCAACCGGCAACAACGGTTGACCGATGATGTCGGCCAGCATCTGGCGCCATGCCGGATCCGTCGTGCCGCCGCCGGCGAGCCGCATCCGGTCTACGCGCTCACCGGGCTCCACAAGGGAGTCGAATGCCTCGCGGACGGCGAAGGCGACCCCTTCCAGGGCGGCGCGCAACAGATCCCGGCGATCGTGGCGTGGGCTGAGGCGGGTCCAGGCGCTGCGCATGCCGGGATCTAGGTAGGGCGTCCGTTCACCATGGAGGTGTGGGAGGAAGAACGGGTCGTCCGGGCGTGGCGGCACGGCGGCGGTCGCGTACAGCTCAGCCCAACTCGCGCCGAGCACGCGGCGCACCCAGTCCAGAGTGAGGCCGCCGTTGAGGATGGCAGCCATGGCATACCAGCCGGTATCGGTTGCGGCCCGATAGAGGTGAGTCACGGGATCCGACGGGAGCGGATCCGGCAACGCCGCGATCGGCTTGACGAGTTGCGCGCCGGTGCCGATCGTCAGCTGCAGAGTTCCGGGCTCGACCAGACCCGAGCCGAGAGCAGCGGCCGCGGTGTCGGCGGCTCCGGCGGCAACGGGCAGCCCGGGGCGCAGTCCCAGCAATGCCGCGCCCTGCTCAGTGAGGCTTCCGGCCGGATCCGCGGAACGCGCCAGGATCGGCGGCAGTTTGGCTTCGTCAAGTCCCAATGTCGCTACCACGTCGGGGTCCCAGCGGTCGGCCGCCACGTCGTAGAGCAAGGTGGCCGAGGCGTCGCTGGGCTCGGTGGCGTAGCGGTCGGTGAGTGCGGCACGGAGCCAGTCCTTGGGTTGGAGCGCCCACCGGGTCGCGGCCCATGCTGCCGGTTCGTTTCCGGCCAGCCACGCGAGCAGCGGACCCGCCATCCCGGGACTGAGCGGGTTCGCCAATCGCGCTCGTACCCCAGGGGAAAGCTTTGCGTAGTACGCCAGTTCCCGGATGGCGCGCGCGTCCGACCACAGCATCGCGGCACGGACCGGACGGCCATCCTCGGCGGTGGGTACGACGCCGTGCATCTGTCCGGACACTCCGATGGCCACCGGTTCAATGCCGGCTTCCGCGACGGCGGCCTGCACCGCGTCCGAAGTGGCGGCCAGCCACTGGGCCGGGTCGCTCTCACTGTGTCCTCGCCTGGGACTGGAGACGCGGTAGTCGCCGACGGCCTGCCCGACCACGGTTCCATCGAGTGTCACCACCACGGCCTTGACCGAGCTGGTGCCGAGGTCGATGCCCAGCGTGGCGGACATGGTTGATTACCTCCTCGGGTCGGGCGAAACCGACGATCTTGTAGATCGAGGGGCGTGCTGCCGGGCGGCGAGCGTGGCAACAGGTACCCTACGCCGTTCCCTCCCCCGGCTCCCGTTCCGTCGATCTTGGAGGCGTGGTTGGCGCAATGCCGGACAAGATCGACGGGAGGGAGCGCGAGGCTTACGCTGCGGAGGGACGTAGAGAGGGAGGTGGCGTGCGGTACGCGATGGTGGCCGAGACTTACCGGGACCTGGAGCGCGCCACCGGCCGCCTCCAGCTGATCGAACGCCTCGCCGCGCTGATCGAGCAGACTCCGACGCCGCTGCTGCCGACGATCTGCTACCTCTGCCAGGCGCAGATCGACCCCGAGTTCGCCGGCGTCAAGCTCGGGCTGGCCGAGCGAATGGCCGCACGGGCGCTCGCCGAGGCCACCAGAGCGAGCGGCGACCGGGTGCAGGCGGTGCTACGGGAGACCGGTGACCTGGGCCAGACCGCCGAGCAGTTGATCGCGGACGCCGGAGGGGACCGACCGTCCACATTGGAAGTTGCGCAGGTCGCCGACATTCTCCACCTGATCGCGGCTGCGGCCGGGCCCGGCTCGCAGACCACGAAGCTCACGCTGCTTGTGGAGTTGCTCCGAGCCGCGACCCCACTGGAGGCCCGATACCTCCTTCGGCTGGTCACCGGCACGCTGCGCCTGGGCATCGGCACACCCACCATCCTGGACGCGCTCGCGCAGGTGTACGCCGGGGGTCGCGCTGCCCGGCCGGTCCTGGAACGCGCGTACAGCATCTGCTGCGACATCGGCCTGGTCGCCGCGACGCTGGCGGACGGCGGCCCGGCCGCGGTGGAACATTTGCACGTACGGCCGGGGAACCCGATCCGGGCGATGCTCGCACAGCGGATGTCCGACGCCGCCGAGATCCTCGGCAAGCTGGGGGGCGCCTGCTCGGCCGAGTACAAGTACGACGGCATGCGCATTCAGGCGCACCGAACCGGGGACGGCGAGCTCGAGTTGTTCACCCGGCGCCTGGAGCGGGTGTCCGCGCAGTTCCCGGACGTGGTCGCCTTGCTCGCTGAGCGACTGCGGCCGCGTGAGGTGATCCTCGAGGGCGAGGTGGTGGCCGCCGACCCGGTCAGCGGTGAACTGCGTCCATTCCAGGAGGTCATGTTCCGGCGCCGCAAGCATGGCATCGCGGAGGCCGCGCGGGACGTTCCGGTCAGCCTGTTCTGCTTCGATCTGCTGTACGCCGACGGTGAAGACCTGACCCGGCTGCCGTACCCGGAGCGGCGGGTCCGGCTCGCCGAGGCGATCGACGCTTCGGCTCAACTGCGGCTCTCCACAGCCACCCTGGTCGAGGACGCTCCCGAACTGGAGGCGGCGTTCGAGCAGGCGGTCGCCGACGGCTGCGAAGGCCTGGTGTGCAAGTCGGTGGCGGCGTCGTCGGGTTACCAGGCCGGCGCCCGGGGCTGGCAGTGGATCAAGCTGAAGCGGGACTACCGCAGCGAGCTCACCGACACCCTCGACCTGGTCGTGGTGGGAGCGTTGTACGGGCGTGGGCGGCGCCGGGGCGTCTACGGTGCGGTGCTGCTGGCCGCGTACGACCCCGCCACCGACATGTTTTCGACCATCGGCCGGTGCGGGACCGGCTTCAGCGACGCCGACATGGCCGCGCTGCCCGCCCGGCTGGCGCCGCTGGCCCGCGATGAGCGGCCGGCCAGGGTCGACGCACGCCAGCCCGCGGACGTGTGGTTCGAGCCGGGCATGGTCATCGAGGTGCTGGCGGCGGAGCTGACCCTCTCCCCCAACCACACCGCCGGCTGGGGCCGGATCAAGGACGGCGCCGGGCTCGCGTTGCGGTTCCCCCGGTTCACCGGCAGGTACCGGGACGACAAGGCACCCGGGGATGCGACCACTGTGGACGAGGCCGTCGACATGTTCCGGTCCGCCCGCCGCTTGCCGTCTTCCTGACAGCGCCGATCTTGGAGTTGTGGTTGGAACGAACGGGGCGATAAGCCGCATAAGGGCAACCACAACTCCAAGATCGCGGGGAGTGGGCGTCCCGGATCGTGGTCATGGCTAGCTGAGCGGTAGGCCGACGTAGTTCTCGGCGAGGGTCTTGCCGGCCGAGGCGGTGCTGGTGACCATCTCGAGTTCGGCGATCTGCCGGCGCAGGTCGAAGTCGGTGGCGTCGGAGAACCGGTGCAGCATCGAGGTCATCCACCAGGAGAAGTGCTGCGCCCGCCAGATCCGTTTGAGCACCGTGGCGGTGTAGGACTCCAGCAGGCCGGTGTCCTTGGCCTCGTAGAACGCGCCCAGCGCCCGGTCCAGCACGTGCACGTCCGCCACCGCCAGGTTGAGACCCTTGGCACCGGTCGGCGGGACGGTGTGCGCGGCGTCCCCGGCCAGGTAGAGCCGCCCGTACTGCATCGGCTCGCACACGAACGACCGGAACTGCAGCACCGACTTGGCAAAAATGGTGCCGGTCTTGATTCTGGCACCGGCGCCGGCCACCCGGGCCTGGATCTCGTCCCAGATCTGCTGATCGGACCAATCGTCCACATTGGTCTCCGGGTCGCACTGGAAGTACAGCCGCTGCACCGACGGCGACCTGGTGGAGATCAGCGCGAACCCGCGGTCGGAATGGGCGTAGATCAGCTCATCCGACGATGGTGGCGCCTCGGCCAGGATCCCGAACCAGGCGAACGGATACTGCCGGAAGAAATCGGTCCGCTGCGGAATCAACCCGCGCGTGTACGTGCGGGAGCCGTCCGCGCCCACCACGAAGTCGCACTCCAGGCTCTGCTGCTGCCCGTCGGAGGTGAACCGGATCGTCGGGGTGTCGCCGCCGATCCCGATGCCGTCGACCACCGTGTCACTGATGCCGAACCGGACGTCGCCGCCGTCGGCGAGCCGTTTGGCGATCAGATCCTTGAGCACTTCGTGTTGGGCGTACACGGTGACCGCCCGGCCACCGGTCAGCTCGTACATGTTGATCCGGTGCATCTCGCCGTTGAAGGCCAGGTTGATGCCGTGGTGCACGAACCCGTCCCGGGCCATCCGATCGCCCACCCCGGTGCGGGTCATCAGGTCGACCGTGCCCTGTTCCAGCACGCCGGCCTTGATGGTCTCCTCGATGTCCTCCCGGGTCCGCAGATCGATCACCACCGACTCGACGCCGCGCAGGTGCAGCAGATGCGACAGCATCAACCCGGCCGGCCCGGCCCCCACAATCCCCACCTGAGTACGCACTGTTCCTCCTCGGAGCGATCAAAAAGCCGTGGCCCAATCAGGCACGTTGTCTACGTATCCCGGTTCTCGGCGTCCTCGCTGCCTTCTGCCACGGCGGCCATCAACAATTCGAGGAGGAACGCCCGGTCATATGAGGGAACTTGCTACACATCGGCGCGCTCATTTCGGCGGGAGGAGGCGGTGTCCGGGCGCCGTCCGACGTCCGGGTCCGCACGCTTCGGCAGGACCGATCGGCCGCCGCTGGCCCGCCGAGCAGCCGCGCGAAGCTCGTCCCGGAAATCAGGGTGCGCGATGGCGGCCAAGGCCTCGCCACGCTGACGAACGGTGAGCCCTTGCAGTTCGGCTGAGCCGTACTCGGTGACGATGACGTCGACCTGGTGCCGGGGGGTGGTGATGACGGTTCCCGCCTCGAACCACGGCACGATGCGCGAGCGCAGTTCGCCCCCCAGCGTGACGGTGGACGGCAGGCACAGAAGCGAACGGGCTTCGAGCGACAGGCCCGGACCCGCGACGAAGTCCTCGTGACCACCGATCCCTGAATATTGGTTTCCGTGGATGGTGTCGGCCACGACCTGCCCGTAAGCATCGACGGAGATGGCACCGTTGATGGTGACGCACCGCCGGTTGCGACGAATGACGCCAGGAGAGTTCACGGCATCGACCGGAAGGAAGGCCACCTGATCGTTGCCGTCGAGCCATTCGTACAGCTCTCTGGTGCCGGCGGCAAAGGTCGCAACAGACACGCCGTCGTACTGCCCCTTGCGATTGGTGACCTTGCCGGCCTGATGCAGGCGCATGAGTCCGGGTGTGAACAGCTCGGAATGGATACCGTAGTCGCCGCCGTCCCCCTCGGCGAGCAACGCGGCGACCACCGACGGGATGGAACCCACCCCCGTCTGGAGCGTGGCCCCGTCTGGGATGAACGCCCGCACATGTTCCGCGATGGCCCGGTCCCGATCGGTGGGTACCGATTCATCTCGGGCCGGGGGCTCCCGGTCCGTCTCAATCAGAACGTCGATCTCATCGAGGTGCAAAGCGTGACCATGCTCCGGCGGCAAGCCCCGCGTGCGGGGAAAGCGGTCCGACACCTCGACGACCAAGAGCCGATCCGGGTCGGCGCCGGCCCGGTGCAACTCCTCCACTGTGGCTCCGGCATGAAGGGAGAGGCTGCACAACTGGTTGCTGTCCGGTGATGCCGCGGCCGTGCACATGACGCGCGGCTTGGCCACCGCATAGGCCGGGACGTTTCGCCGGAAGTCCAGGGGTATGAAGCTGACGGCTGCGCCGCTGTCCCGCAGCCGTCGCTCGCTCGGATCGTAGAACATGCTCAAATACCGCACCCCTGGTCGGGAGAACAGCTCGGTCTTGACCTGCAGCGCCGCCCCGAGCACACGCAAGTGCGTCCAGTCGGTGCGCCGGCCGAGTGCCTCGAGGAACGCTCCGGGTTGACCAGGGCCGAACGGGATGCCGAGGGAGTCGGTAGGGCGTACCTCGCCGGCTGCCTCGTCGGGGGTCAATCTGACGAGCATCTCTGTCTCCCTCGAAGCTGTGCCGCCCAGGTCGGAACCGGCCCGAAGCGATCGCGAGGGCGCGGCCGGCGATCTACTTCAGGTTGCGGGACCGAGCGCGACCGGCGCGCTAGGCGTAGTAGCGGTAGATGGCCTGGGCGACGAGCGATGGCTTGCTGGCACCCTCGACCTCGACCACCGCGTCGACGGCAGCCTCGACGCCACCCGCCACGTCCTTGACCTCGACCAAGGTGGCACCCATCCTGATCTTCGCTCCCACGGGTACCGGAGCAGGGAACCGGACCTTGTTCAGTCCGTAGTTCACCGCCATCTTGATGCCTTCGATCTGCAGGATCTCGCTCCACAGCGGTATCAGCAGGGACAGCGTGAGGTACCCGTGCGCGATGGCGCCACCGAACGGGCCGCTCTTGGCGCGTTCGGGATCGACGTGGATCCACTGGTGGTCATCGGTGGCGTCGGCGAACGTGTTCACCCGGTCCTGGGTGATCTCCCGCCATTCGCTGTAACCCAGGTGTTGACCCGCCAGCGCCTTGATCTCATCCAGGCCGTTGACAGTCTTGGCCATGCCGTCTCCTAAGTGGTCGAGTTTGATGACGGGTGACGTGTCGGATGCTCGTCGCCGGTCAGCTGTTCGCCCGAAGCTGGAGCAGCTGCGCGGCGTTTTCCTTGAGGATCAGCGGGCGTACCTCGGCCTTGATGTCGATTTTCTCCAGGTCCGTCAGCCAGCGGTCCGGGGTGAGGAGAGGAAAATCAGACCCGAACAGCACCTTCCGCTTGAGCAGGCCATTCGCGGCGCGGACCAGCTGCGGGGGGAAGTACTTCGGGGACCACCCGGATAGATCGATGTAGGCGTTGGCTTTGTGCGTGGCGATCGAGATGGCGGCGTCCTGCCACGGCACGGACGGGTGCGCCATGATGATCGGCAGACCGGGGAAGTCCGCGGCGACATCGTCGAGCAGCATGGGGTCGGAGTAGCGAAGCTTGATGCCGCGTCCTCCTGGCAACCCAGCCCCGATACCGGTCTGACCGGTGTGAAAAACCACCGGCACGCCCAGCTGCTCCAGCTCGGCGTACAGCGTGTAGTAGGTACGGTCATTCGGCGCGAAGGCCTGCAGGCTGGGATGGAACTTGAAGCCGCGGACGTGATGCTCGGTCACGAGCGTCCGGGCCCGGCGTGCCGCCGAGGCGCTGTGCGGGTCGACAGATCCGAACGGGATGAGCACGTCGGCGTGCGCGGCGGCTCTCTCGGCCAGTTCCTCGCTGGACAGTGGGGGATGCCCCGTCGCCGATTCGGCGTCCACAGTGAACACCACGGCAGCCATCGACCGTGACCGGTAGTGTTCCGCGATGTGCTCTACGGTCGGACTTCGATGCTCATTGGACTTGAAGTACGCCGCGGACGCGTCCAACAACTCCTGATCGAGCGAGAAGTTGCCGTGCGAGTCGGCTTCCACATGAACGTGTACGTCGATGGCGGTCAACCCGTCGACGTCCATGGTCCTGCTCGCAGAAGTCATGACGCGGTCTGGGCGGTGTCGGAGTCGGGGGCCTTCGGGGGCGGGATCCCGACCGACTGCGGCGACCGCCCCAGGGAGCTATCCCAGATCTCGGCAATGGCATCTGCCGTCCACCCGTTGTCCGCGAAGGCCACCGCGACCTCCTGCGGATGTGACCACAGCGAGAGCCGGTCGCCACCGATACCGATCGCTTGACCCGTGACGCCGGCGGCCGCATCGGATGCGAGGAACACGATCAGGGCTGCAGCGTCTTCAGGGCTGCCGAATCCTTCGGCCTTGCGTAACCAGGACGGCAGCGGCTCGCCCCGCTCCCGCCAGGCCTGGACGTGCGGCGCGAAGGCCGGCACGGTTTCCGTCATAGCTGTGGCCGCGATCGGGATGACAGCGTTGGCCGTCACATTGGCGCGGGCGAGTTCCATCGACCAGGTGCGCGCCATGGCCGCGATCCCCGCCTTGACCGCGGCATAGTTGGTCTGCCCGAAGTTCCCGCGCTGGCCGGCCGGCGACCCGATCAGGATGAGCCGGCCGCCTTCGCCCTGCTCCCGGAACCTCTCGATCGCGGCCCGGGCGCACGTGAACGTGCCTCGCAGGTGCACTTGCACCACGGCGTCGAAGTCCTCGTCGGACATCTTCCACACCACCCGGTCGCGCAGGATGCCCGCATTGGTGACCAGAATGTCCAGGCGACCGAAGGAATCGACCGCGGTGGCGACAAGGCTCTGGGCGGCTTCGGTGCTGCCAACCGGGGCGGCGCTGGCGACCGCCTGGCCGCGGGCGGCCGCGATGCCCTCCGCCGCCTCTTCTGCCACGGCCTTGTCCGCATCGTTGACCACCACCGCCGCTCCCGCTTTCGCCAGGGCGGTGGCGTAGGCCAAGCCGAGCCCGCGGCCGGCCCCGGTGACGATCGCGACCTTCCCATCGAGTTTCATCCGCGTCCTCTCTCCAGTGCGACTAACCCTGCCATCCCGACCGTCGTAACGAACCCTGGTCCCGCCGTGGCAAGCTGAACCGCCCCGTGGCGAGGCGCCGCGCGTGACGGGTCTGCCTGGTGGGCGACCGTCCCTGGAGCCCGGCACGCAGTACGGCCCGGCGAAGGTTCGCCCCGTCGTGCGCATCATCGACGGTCGGAAGCGACCGCGGCAGTGGCCCTTTCACGACGTGAAAGCCCAAGCACTGAACGGAGAACTGCAGTCTGAGCCTTCACTGGCGCCATCGCCCACGCCGTGGGGCCGATCACCCCTTCATGTGGCCGATGTCCAGTACGGCATGGGCGGTCGGGGGATCTGTCACCAGAACGTCAAGGTAGCCGCCGCACAGGGCGCCGTGAAGGGCATGTGCCTTGGTCGTTCCGCACGCCACGCCCACGACGGTTGGAATGTCGGCCAGCCGGTCGACCGGGACCGCGATGATCCGGTGGTTAAGATCGACATTGACGGGACGGCCGTCTTTGTCGAAGTGGATTCCGAGGATGTGGCCGACGGCGCCCGCGTCGAGAAGTTGCCGATTGATGGCGGAGGTCATCCAGCCATCGAAGATCCGGCCTGAACCGGTCTCGTTGCACAGCCCAATGCCGGTCACGGCCAGGTCGGGATGCGATCCGAGGGCAAGAGTCGTGGCGATCGAGGTCTCCCGACGCATGGCGATGGCCAGCCTCGATGTGGTCACCACCAGGGGGACCGGCATCTCCCGGTAGGAGCAGCCAAGGGTGTCTGCCAGTTTGCGGCACAGGTCGGGACTGTCGATGAGCCGGTTGTGCGGGAGGAGCGCGCCGATCATCTGAACGACCATGGCGTCACGGTAAGTCTTTGCCGGCGTGGCATCGACGATGGCGGCGAGAGTGGTCCCGTTCGACAGGCCAATGACCGAGTTCGGCCGCGCAAGCTCGGCGATGACTTCGGCCGCCGACCGTGCAACCTGCTCCATCGGTTCTGCGCGGGAGTTGGTCTCGGTAACCCATGCTGTCCTCAACCCGTAGGTCTTGGTCAGCTCCGCCTCCAGGTCGAGCACTCGCTCCAGCGGGTTTTCGATCTGGATGCGGACCACACCACGCTCGCGCGCCTCGGCAAGAAGACGGGAGACCGTCGCCCGCGAGAAGTTGATCTCATCGGAGATGTCCTGCTGGCTGGCACCTTCGACGTAGTAACGCTGCGCCACCCGGACCAGCAGCTGGAGATGCTCGCGATCTTGGCCCATCCACACCAGCTCCTGCACACATGTTCATCCGCAACGTACCACTAACGAGTGTCACGACGGCGCTACCTCGGATCTTCGGCAGCCGAGGGCCTAGCAGATCTGGTGCGTGCACATCTGTGCACGATGCGTGTTGCGTCACATCTTCCCGAGACTCACGATGTCGGTCCAGTCGTAACCTGTCTGACTCACCCGGGCGGAGTGGGCCCGCGGGCGGGTTCGCCGTTGTCGATCGCTCCAACCAACAGGGCCAGAGCGGCCCCGCAGAGGAGACCGTGATGCGCCTGGCCATACTCGATCTCGGCGGGATCCCAGCAGGTGCCGTGTCGTGTCGGCAGAATCTAGGACGGCTCGACGGGCCGCGCTGGAGCCGGCGATGACTGCCGACCTGTCGGCTCCGCCCGCGCGACAGCACCTCAGAGCGAGCGGCAGGGCGCCTCGGGCCGCGCGGAAAGGGACCGGATGGGCCATCCCCTTCCTCATCCCCGCTGCCGCTTTCATCGCATTCGTCGTCCTCGTCCCAGCCAGCCAGGCCTCCATCTACGCTTTCACGAACTGGGACGGCTTCTCCAGCGACTGGAGCTTCACCGGCCTGACGAACGTCGAGCGGCTGTTCCAAGACCAGCTGGCCCTCAGCGCACTCGTGCAGACGTCCATCCTCACTGTGGTCACCGCGGCAGGAATCAACATTTTCGGCTTGACGCTTGCGCTGATCCTCAACAGCCAGATCAAGTTGAAGGGCCTCATGCGGCTGGTCTTTTTCGCCCCAGTGATCATAACTCCCGTCGTCGTCGCGAACCTCTGGAAGTTCATTTACCTGCCGGACGGCCCGCTGAACACCGTCCTCCGCGGTGTCGGTCTGGGCGGTGTGACCAAGGCTTGGCTGGGCAACACGGATACCGCCCTGTGGGCCATCATCGTCACGATCATCTGGCAGTTCACCGGAGTCGCCATGGTGATCTACCTGGCCGGCCTGCAAAACGTTCCTGACGAGATCGTCGAGGCTGCGCATCTGGACGGTGCCGGTGCCGTGCGCCGGTTCTTCAGTGTGGTGCTGCCGCAATTGGGGCCTTCGGCGACCATCGCGCTGATGCTCACCCTGCTAGCGGGCCTGAAAACCTTCGATCAGGTTTGGATCATGACCCAGGGCGGGCCCGGCGTTTCGACGCAAACCCTCTCGACCGCCCAGTATCAGACGACCTTCATTTTCGGAGACTTCGCCTACGGCGCCACGTTCGCCGTCGCCATCTCAGTGATCGCAATTGTGCTGGCCGTGGTTCAGCAGTGGTTCGTGCGGAAGCGGGGAACCTGATGCATCACCGATACAACTGGCACACCGGTGTTCTGGAGGCGATAACCTTCATCATCGGGCTTGCCATCCTCTTTCCGGTCTACATCCTTGTCATCAACTCGGTGCGTTCCGATCAGGACTTCGGGAATCGGATGGTGCCCCCGTCGCATCCGGTGTGGAGCAACTTCGCCGATGCGTGGGCGCAGGCAAATCTGAGCTATGCGCTGCTCAATAGCGTGATCGTGACGGTCGGCAGCATCGTGCTCATTATTTTCGTCTCGGCGACGGCCTCCTACCCGCTCGCCCGGCTGACGGCGAACTGGTCAAAGGCGGTTTACCTGATATTTCTCCTCGGTCTGCTGCTGCCATTCCAGCTTGCGCTCGTCCCGCTGTACGTCACCTTCCGCAATCTGGGGCTGTTGGGCAGTCCACTGACTCTGATCATCCTTTACGCTGGCTTGCAGGCACCCTTCTCCATCTTTCTGTTCACCGAGTTCCTCAGGAGCGTGCCGCGCGACTACGACGAAGCAGCGTCGCTGGATGGCGCCAACCACTTCCAGCTGTTCTGGAAGGTTCTCATGCCGTTGCTCCGGCCGATCACCGGCACGGTTCTCATTCTCAACGCTGTCCACATCTGGAATGACTTTTATCCGCCGCTGCTGTACCTGAGCGGCTCCCGTGTGCAAACTGTGCCCCTGGCGGTGTACCAGTTCACGGGGACCTATGCGTCGCAGTGGGGACTGATCTTCTCCTCGCTGATTCTGGGCGCCATACCAGTACTTATTGCATTCGTCGTCATGCAGAAAGCCGTGTTCCGCGGCTACGCGTCTGGCATCAAGGGTTAGCTCGAGCGCATCAACGAAGCAAAGGAACATATCGATGACTCAGCATCAGAATCGCAGAAGCCTGTCTAGATCGGCAATTCGGATCAGTATCGCGGCGGGAGCTGTCTTGGCAGACGGTCTACTCCAAGACGCCGAACTTTGATCAGGACGTCACCAGCGGCAAGTTGACATGGCCGCAGTCGGGTTGGCGCGACGCCATCAACAAACACCTGGAGATGGCCCACGCCGGGTGCTTCCCGGACAACTTCACCGGTATCGACGTCGAAGGAGCCTTCGGGCAACTGTTCGGCGGCAAGTCCCTCGGCATCGTGGGCTACGCGGCGTACCTGCAGTACTCCAAGCCTGGATCCCATTTCGGGCTATACCCAATGCCGGTCTCCGACAACGCGGCAGAAAGCGGGATGGTTGTCTCTCCGTTCGGAGCGATGGCACTGAACAAGAACGCCAAGAGCCCGCAGCTGGCGCAGAAGTTCGCCGACTACATGGCCTCTCCCCAGGTGAACGCCACCTTCGTGAAGCAGGCGAGCCCACAGGGCGGTCTGGTGTCCCCCTCCTACCGGGAGGCGGGAGCCCCAACCGACCAGGTTGGCAAACAGATCGTCACCTTCCTGACCAACGGCAGGAGCAATAACTTCCCCGATGCGACCTTCCCGAATGCCCAGGTCACCACGACTCTGGAGCAGCAGATGCAGCTCGCTCTCGCCGGGAAGGCGTCGGCAGATCAAGTGTTGACCGACGTCCAAGCCGCGTGGAAACGAGCGACAGGGTAGCCGACTCCCAACCGTGGCATGTGCGCGGCAAGCCTTTTCACCACAGCGGGAGGTCGGATACTCCGGCCTCCCGCAACCGCACCAGAACAAACGGAAGGAACATCATGACTGACGTTGTCGCATCCCCGGTCCGGTGGCCGGGATGGACCGCCCCCGAGGGCTCTGTTGCCATCGTCACCGGCGCAGGCAGCGGCATTGGCCAGGCCACGAGCATCCTCGCGGCTCAGTTCGGCCTGCGCGTGGCGGCCTGGGACATCAACCTCGCCGGTGCGCAAGCAACCGTGGATCGGGCCGGAGACTCCGGTAAGTCGATCGTGCCCATCGAAGCCAACGTGGGAGACGAGGTGGCGGTCCGTACCGCATTCGCCGAGACACAGGACAAGCTCGGAAAGCCCCTGCTCATCGTCAACAACGCCGGTCCGACGATCATGGGTCAAACATTGCCGTTCGCCGGTGCGATCGAGGAAGCCATCGCCAGCGTCCACTACATCACCGAACAATTCCTGGCGCTTGAGCCCGACGACGGGGCCAGCGTGGTGAACATCGCGGCGGTGTCCGGGAACGTGGCAGGCGGCACCACCAACGACCCGCCGGGTGTCGGCTGGTACGCCGCCGCCAAAGCCGGCATCACTGGATACACCCGCTGGTGCGCCACCGAGTTCGGGCAGCGCGTCCGATTCAACGCCATCGCACCGGGCGGCCCCATCGTCACTCCGCGAAACCAAGCATTTCTCGACTCACCCGGCATGCAGGAGCGCATCGCGCGGAATCCCATGCGACGTCCCGGAACTCCGGAGGAACTGGCCGCCGGCATCCTGTTCCTCTGGTCACCGGCCGCCAGCTACGTGAACGGCGTTTTGCTCGTCATCGACGGAGGCCTGACCCTCACGGGCGGCTAGGTGCAAGGCATCCATCTCTCTTGGGATCGTAGCCGATGGAAGGACGGCGGTGTCCGAAAGCGCCCCGGACCGAGAAGCAAGCTCCTCCAGCCCGCGGTATCTGTATGTCGGGTCTTGGCAAAAGACGCTTGGCGGTAACGACGGGAGTGGTGGCGTCACGGCCTTTGCGGTGAATTCCGGTGACGGATCGATCACTCCCATCGGTCGGTATGCCGAGAACCTGGCCGTCGGAAGCATGGCGGTGGCGCGACGGAAAGGTGTGTTGTACGCCGTCAATGAGACCAAACTGCACGGGGAGGCCGGCGTGGGCGGCAGTGTCAGCGCCTTCGCCATCGATC
>Ga0081539_10002942_pt1 | contig 22406 bp, 25 predicted proteins | sample TabmetS4T2R2_FD_71023 | JGI IMG/M metagenome (GOLD analysis project Ga0081539, IMG submission 71023) | Tabebuia heterophylla rhizosphere microbial communities from the University of Puerto Rico - S4T2R2 | ecosystem: Host-associated > Plants > Roots > Rhizosphere ...
GCAAACTCGACGTGCGACACCCAGCCAGGGACCAACACCAGGTCTCGAGGGCCGTCGCCGATCACTTGATAGGCGATGTTCAGCCTGCCGCTGCGAGCGTAACGGGTTTCGGGTGTCGGCATGTCCTGAAGCAAAAGCTCGCGACCGGACGCAACGCGTGAACAGGGGACCGGCTCTACGTACTACCTGGCAAGAATGCACGCACCATGGCGCGGCCGAGTCTCGATCCACGCGCGGCGCCGGGGATCAGTTCCCTCTGGCGCCGGCCGCGCGCATGACGTTGCCGAGCACCGCCGCCTGGTCGCCGAGATATGCGTCGAATTCTTCCGGCGACATCGACATCGGCACCGCACCGAGGTTGGCAAGTCGCTCTTTCACCTCGGGCGTCTGCAGCGCGCGATTGACCGTGGCGTTGAGCTTGGCGACGATGTCGCGCGGCGTGTGCGCCGGCGCCAGCATGCCGATCCAGAAATTGAACTCTGCCGGGGCGTAGCCGGCCTCGGCGATCGTCGGCACTTGCGGCAGCACCGGCGAGCGCGTCGCCGTGCTCACGGCGAGCGCGAGCAACTTGCCATCCTTGATCTGACCGAGGCTGGAAATGAGTGGCGCCCAGATGAACTGGATGCGCCCCGCCATCGTCTCGTTGAGCATTTCCGGCGTGCCCTTGAACGGGATGTGCTGCGCCTTGATCTCCGCAGCCTGCAGAAATTTCTCCGAGTTGATGTGCGCGGCGCTGCCCACTCCCGCCGTGCCGTAGTTGAACTCGCCCGGCTTCGCCTTCGCGGCACCCACGAGGTCGCGCACCGACGTGTAGCCCAGTGAGGGCGACACCGCAAGCACGCTGGGCAGGCTCGCCAGCGGGGCGACCCCGGCGAAGTCCTTGATGGTGTCGTACGTCAGATCGCGATACAGCACCGGATTGACCACGTGCCCCGTCGACACGATCAGCAACGTATACCCGTCGGGCGCAGCCTTCGCCACCATGGCCGCGCCTATCGTGCCGCCCGCGCCGGGGCGGTTGTCCACGACCACCGGTTGCCCGAACGCCTGGGAAAGTCGCTCGCCCACCGTGCGCGCCATGATGTCGGTAGCGCCGCCCGGCGCGAGGCCGACGATCAGGCGCACCGGCTTCGCGGGATACGACTGAGCCAACGCCAGCTGCGAAACAACCAGCGCGACGAGCGCGATCAGCCGGCTCATGCGCAATGTATACCTCACTAGAATGCGCCATGGCGCGAAATGGCTACCGCATTTTCGATTCCGACACGCACGTCGGGCCGTACATGGATGTGCTCGAGCGCTACCTCTCTTCCGAGGAGAAAGCGAAGCTCGCGGCCTGGGAGCCGTTCAGGTCGAAGAACACCGAGCGCGTCGTCTACACCAAAGGGCAGCGGCGCTACCTGCGCAAGCTCGGCACCGCGGCCGCCGAGCCGGACAAGGGCGCCTACATGGCCGGCTTCAGCGGCGCGAAAAAAAGCCGCGAGCCCGCGCCGCGGGGCGATCACGAGCCCGCGGAGCGCATCAAGGATCTCGACTACGAAGGCGTCGATGTCAACCTGACGCTGCCTTCCGGCTGGTTCGGCACCTGGACCGCGGGCGAGGACGTGGCGCTCGAGAGCGCGATGTATCGCGCCTATCACCGCTGGATGAACGACTACTGCGGCGCCTATCCCGAGCGCCTGGGCGGCCTCATCCTCGTCGGCACGCGCGACGTCGAATCCGGATTGAAGGAGATCGAACGCTGGTGCAAATCGCGCTGGGCCTGGGCGGTGATGGCGTATGCGCCGTACGGCGTGCCGCTCGACCATCCGAAGCTGGAACCGGTCTGGGCCGCGGCGCAGGAACATGATCTCGCCGTGGTGCTGCATACGTTCACGGTCATGCCGCCCTATGCGCCGGGCGGGCTCGACACGTGGGAGAACCTATGGCTGCAGCGCTCGGCGGCACATCCCTGGTGCGGCATGCGCAACATGGCGGCGCTGATCGGCGCGGGCGTGATGGATCGCTATCCGCGCCTGCGCCTTGCCACGCTCGAGGCCGGGCATGGCTGGCTGCCCTTCTGGATGCAGCGCATCGACGAGCACGCCGAGACGATTGCCGCGGCACTGCCGGCGCTGAAGAAGAAGCCGAGCGAGTACGTGCTGAGCGGTCGCTATTTCCAGAGCATCGAAATTCCCGAGGGCGAGAAGCTCACCAATGCGGTGATCGATCTCATCGGCGAAGACGTGCTCATGTACGCCTCGGACTACCCGCACGGCGAGAGCCACTTCCCGAAGTCGGTCGAGAAGGTGCTGGCCTGGGACATGCCGGAGCGGCGGAAGCGCAAGCTCTTCTGGGACAACGCCGTGCGCCTCTACGCGCGCTGTGGCCTCCACTAGCAAAGGGACAAGAGGCGCCAAGTCGCAGCGCATGCGCGCGCTGCTCGCGCGCAAGGATCGCGTGCTCGCCGTGCTGCATCCGCCGACCGCGGCGCTCGCGCGCATCATGGAAGAGGCGGGTTGCGAGGCCGGGTTCGTCGGCACCTCGGCAGTCGTCGGCGGCTACACCGGGCTCGCCGATGTCGGCACGGCGACGATGACCGAGTGCGTGCAGATCGGTAAATGGATCGCGGGCGCCGTCAACTTCCCCGTCATCCTCGACGGCGACACCGGTCACGGCGGCATCATGGCGGTGCGCCGCCTGGTGCGCGAATGCATCGAGGCCGGCCTCGCCGGCGTGCGCATCGACGATCAGCCGATCGAAGGCAAGCGTCGCACGCAGTCGGCGGGCGTGCAGATCGTGCCGCTCGAGCAAGCGATCGCGCGCTATCGCGCGGCCGTGGACATGCGCAATGAACTGGAGCCGTCGTTCGTGATCATGGCGCAGTGTTATGCGCGCGATGCGACCGACGGCGGGCTGGACGCGTGCCTCGAGCGCCTGCGTGCCTATGAGCGCGACGCCGGCGTCGACTGGGTGCAGTTCGAATCGCCGCACTCGCTGGACGAGATCCGGCGAGCGCGCGCTGCGGTCAAGGGCACGCTCTCCTTCATGCGCGGCAAGTTGCCGAAGTACCTGTCTGCGGAGGAGCACCTCGCGCTCGGCGTCAACGTCGCCTGGTATCCCGGCTTCACGCACCACGTCATCTGGGCGGCGCTCTGGGAGTTCATGCGCGACTTCCAGAAACGCGGCGTCGCGGCATGGACGGACTTCCAGGCGGCGCACCCGGGTTATCCGGTGCCGGACGTGCCGGCAGCGGGCGAGGGCGGCGAGAAGCAGCGCGAGCTCGAGCGGCGTTATTTCAAGGGCGAGCCATGAGAGTCATCGCGATCGAGGAGCATTTCCTGACGCCGATGTACCGTCAGCACGTGAGCGCGAACGAGTACCGCAACTTCTATCTCACCAGCCGCGCCGAGATGATGGGGCACGACATCATCGAGCAGAACATGGACATCGGCGCAGGACGGCTCGCGCAAATGGACGCGCACGGCGTCGACATGCAGGTGCTCTCGTTCGGCTCGCCGGGGCCGCAGGCGTTCGGCGCCGATATCGCCATCGGCATGGCGCGCGATGCGAACGACCGCATGCACGCGGCGGTGAAAGCGCATCCGACGCGCTTTGCCGCCTTCGCCGCGTTGCCAACCGCGGAGCCGAAGGCGGCGGTGGACGAGCTCGAGCGCTGCGTCGGCAAGCTCGGCTTCAAGGGCGCGATGATCCACAGCCATCAGCAGGGCGAATTCCTGGACGCCAAGAAATATTGGCCGATGTGGGAACGCGCGGAGCGCCTCGGGGTGCCGGTCTATCTGCATCCGGCGCTGCCGCACCCGGCGGTGGTGAAGGCTTATTTCGACGGCTACGAGGAAATGGCGCGCGCGCCCTGGGGCTTCGCGGTGGACACGAGCTGCCACTTCCTGCGGTTACTTTTTTCCGGGCTGTTCGACGCCTATCCGAAGCTGAAAATCATCCTCGGCCATCTCGGCGAAGGGCTGCCCTTCGCCATGCATCGGCTGAACGACCACTCCTGGTTCGCGGCGAAGCGCCGCGGGCTGAAGAAATCGCCGCTCGAGTACCTGCGTGACAACATGGTGGTGACGACGAGCGGCAATTGGTACGAGCCGGCGTTCGTCTGTACGCTGCTCGCGCTTGGCGCCGACAACATCCTCTTCGCCATCGACTGGCCCTACGAGGCGAACAAGACCGGCATGGAGTTCCTGCGCAAGCTCTCGATCAGCGACGCCGACCGGGAGAAGATCGCCCACGGCAACGCCGAGCGCCTGCTCGGCCTTTAGGAATTCGGGGCGAGGACCGCAATTAAGCTAACGCCGTCATTCCCCGCGAAGGCGGGGACCCAGTTTGAGAAATTACGGAGCCGCGGAAGCTGACCTGCGGGTCCCACGTTCGTGGGGATGACGTACAGCAATACGGTCTTGGCCCCGAATTCCGGGTTAGCTCTTCTTGAACACCGAGCGATCGACGTCGTCCAGGGTCCAGACCCGGGTGGCCCGGCAGTGCGGGCATTCGACGGTGCGCTCGGTGTCGGTCAGCACCTGAAATGTGTCGTAATCCACATCGAACCCGGTCGAGATGAGTTGGCTGCACTTCGTGCAGCGCACGCGAAGGAGAGGCATGGCGGGCGCGATGCTACCGAAAAACAACGCCGCCGGCCGCGGCCCCGGTCACTGTGGAGAAAGCCCTTCACGCGCGAAATTGCCGCCGCTCACAATCGCCTCGTTTTCCAAAACACTCAAGGGGATGGGAGATGAAGCTGAGAACAATCCTGCCGTTAACGGTGCTCTATGTGCTGGCGAGCGCTGCGTCCGCGCAAACCGTCTCGAACGACGGATACGCGCGCGACATGTCAGCCGATGCGGTGAAGAACCCGTTTGGTCTGTGCTGGCGCACCGGCCAGTGGACCGAAACGAAAGCCGTGCCGGGCTGTGATGGCCAGGCGCCGCGCGTCCGCATGGAATTCGTGCCGGTCGCCGCGCCCGTCGTGCCGCAGGTGGCCGAGCCGGCGGTCGTCGTTGCGCCGCGGCCGCAACCCGCGCCGATCGCGGAGGCACCGATCGCGCCCGTGCCGGCGATGGTGCCGGTGGCCGTGCGCCGCCAGTCGATCACGCTCGGTGCCGACGCGTCGTTCGACACCGGCAAGGCGGACCTCAAGGGCGAAGGCCAGGCGAAGCTTGATGAGCTGGCCTCGAAGCTGCGCGGCGTCGAGTTCGACTCGATCCGGGTGACCGGGCACACCGACAACGTCGGCGGCGACGCGGCGAACCAGAAGCTCTCGCTGCGCCGCGCGAACGCGGTCAAGCAGTACCTCGCGGGCCGCGGCATCGATCCGGCGAAGATAAAAACCACCGGCATGGGCAAGACCAAGCCGATCGCCGACAACAAGTCCGCTCAGGGACGGGCGCGCAACCGGCGTGTGCAGATCGAGATAAACGGCACGCGTACGCTCTAAGACAAAGCCGCGCTCAAACTGAAAGGCCGCGCACCGCGCGGCCTTTTTTTATTCCAATCAGGCCGTGATGGTCTGCTTCACCCGCTCCGGCGTGAATGGCATGTGGGTGAGGCGCTTGCCGGTCAGCCGATAGACGCCATTGGCGATCGCCGCGGCGACCCACGGGTTGCCGATCTCGCCGAGACCCGTCGGCCGCGTGTCGCGCTCCATCAGCGTCACGTCCATCACCTCGGGCACGTCGGACATGCGAAGGACGTGGTAGTCGTGGAAGTTGGACTGCTGGACTTCGCCGCCCTTCAGCGTCACGCGCTCGTGCAGCACGCTCGAAAGCCCGTAGAGGATGCCGCTCTCGATGTTGGCGCGCGCCATGTCGGGCTGCACGATCGTGCCGCCGTCGACCGCGAGCCAGACTTTGTGCACGCGGATCTTGCCGCTCGCGCGGTCGACCGAGACCTCGGCGACGCCGGCGCCCTGCGACCCCGAGCGGTCCGATAGCGAGAGGCCCAGCGCCCGGCCCTGCGGCCGCGGCGTGCTCCAGTCCGACATCTGCGCCACCTTCTCCAGCAGCGCGCGCGTTTTCGGCGTCGCGTTCATGTTCTCGATGCGGAACTTGATCGGATCGATGCCCGCGTCGGTCGCCATCTGGTCGACGAACGACTCGATGGCGAAGACATTGAAGACGTGGCCGACCGCGCGCCAGTGCTTGACGCGCACGCCATGCGGCGTGCCGCGCATCTCGATGTGCTGGTTCGGCACGCCGTAGTAGGGAATCTTGATGCCCGTGTGCAAGAGCACGCCGCCATCGCCCACGACGCAGTGCGCCCAGCCGCTCACTTTGCCGTCCTTGTCGAGTGCCGCCTCCAGGCACTGGAAGGACTGCGGCCGGAACATGCCGTAGGCGAGGTCCTCCTCGCGTGGCCACACCAGCTTGACCGGTTTCTTCACCTGCTTGGCGATCAGCGCGGCTTCGGACGAGTAATCGCCGAGCGTGCGCCGCCCGAAGCCGCCGCCCATGTAGCACTGGTGCATCGTGACCTGCTCGGGCTTGAAGCCCAGCGCCTTGGCGACCGCCTCGCGCGAGCTCCCCGGATCCTGCGTGCCTTCCCACACTTCGACGCGATCGCCGGCGGGGTTGAAGCGCGCCACGGCGTTCAGCGGCTCCATCTGCGCGTGATAGCCGTAATCGCTGCGGAACTCGGCCTTGTAGGTCTTCGCGGCGCCGGAGAACGCGCTCTGCAGCTCGCCCTTTGACTCGAGCACCTGCGTCTTCGCGGCGGGATCGGCATGCACCCTCGCATAGATGTCTTCGAGGGCGCGCTCGGAATCGAAGCCGGCCGCCGCGCCCTTCTGCCATTTCACCTCGAGCGCGCGGCGCGCGGCGAGCGCGTGCGGGATGCTGTCGGCAATCACCGCGACGCCGTCGGGCAGCCGCACCGTGCCGAGCACGCCTTTCATCTGCTTCACCTTGGCGTCGTTCCAGCTCTCGGGCGCGCCGCCATGCACCGGCGAATGCCGGGTGCTCGCGTACACCATGCCGGGGAGCTGCACGTCCATGCCGTACATCGCTGTGCCGTTCACCTTGTGCGGGATATCGCGGCGCGGGATCGGCTTGCCGATGAGGCGGAACTGATCCCTCGGCTTCAGCTCCTTGGCGTCGACAGTCGGCAGCGTCTCGGGAACTTTGGCGAATGCGGCGATCTCGCCATAGCTCATGCGCCGATTGTTAGCCGGGTCGACCACATAGCCCGGTTCGGTCTTCAGTGACTTGGCGTCGGCGTTCCATTTCTCAGCCGCGTTCGCCAGCAGGACTTTGCGCACCTGCGCGCCCGCGACGCGCAGATCGCTGTAGTACGTCTGCACAGCGCGGCTGCCGACGATCGCCATCTGCTTGGCGTTGTTCAGCGTGTAACCGTAGAGCGCCGGGTCGGCCGGTGCCCAATCGAGCACCACCTTCGACCAGTCGGCGTCCATCTCCTCGGCGACGATGAGCGGCAGCGAAGTCATCGAGCCCTGGCCCATCTCGGCGCCGGCGGTGAGGATGGTCACCGTGCCATCGGGGGCGATGCGCACCCAGGCATTGATCTCGCGCGCAGCGGCGGCCTGCGCTTCGCTTAGCAGCCGTAGCCCGTCCCCACTGATGGCAATGGCGAAGCCCAGCGCCCCGGTCGCTTTAAAGAATTGGCGGCGATCCATGTCAGGCCTCCTTCGCCGCGCGTTGGATGGCGGCGATGATGCGGTGGTACGTGCCGCAGCGGCAGATGTTGCCGTCCATGTGGCTGACGATCTCGTCACGCGACGGATTCTTGTTGCTGGCGAGTAGCTCCGCCGCCTTCATGATCTGCCCCGACTGGCAGTAGCCGCATTGCGGCACCTGCTCCGCGATCCATGCCTTCTGCAGCGCATGCGTGCCGTCGGGCGCGAGTCCCTCGATCGTCACCACGTTCGCGCCTTTCACGCTGCCCACGGTGGTGGTGCAGGAGCGCACTGCCTTGCCATTGACGTGCACGGTGCACGCGCCGCAAAGCGCCGCACCGCAGCCGAACTTCGTTCCGGTGAGCTGCAGCTCATCGCGGATCACCCAGAGTAACGGCGTGCTGTCCTCCGCTTTCGCGGACACCGGCTTGCCGTTGAGATTGAACGCGACCATCGCTTCCTCCTTTGCGGCGGAATTTTCGCGCAAAAATCGGGGTCAGAGCCCTATTCCCGATTCAGACCGATTTCAGACCTTGCGCGTGCGCTCACCCGCGACGCGAATCGGCGGCGTCCAAGGGTTCTCCGCCCAGGCAACGCCGACGCGCGCGACCTGGGCATCGATCAGGTAAGGTTTACCGTCCATTGTCGCTTTGCGGGCACGCCCGAGCGCCGCGCGCAGCTCTTCCGGCGAGCGCGCCACCTCGGCTTCCACGCCGAAGCCCCGAGCAATCAGCGCCATGTTCATATCGGGATTGCCGAGGTAGTCGTGGAAAAAGCGACCGGTCTGCACCATGCGGCCGCCCGGGACCTTCTCGATGACACGGCTGTGCGGTCCGCTGTACGCATGGTTGTTATAGACGACGGTGATCACCGGCAGCTCGAGGCGCGCCATGTTCCAGAGCGCCGTCGGCCCGAAGACGAAGGAGCCGTCGCCGACCAGGCAGATCACCTGACGATCGGGCCGCGCGAGCTTCACGCCGGCGGCCGTGCCGACACCCGAGCCGAGGTGCGCGCCGTAATAGAAGAAGAGCTCACGGCCGTTCTGCGGATTGAAGTCGAAGCCGTGCAGCGCCACCGAGCCCGCCTCGTGCACGATGATCGCGTCGGGATCGGCGAACTGCGCCACCTCGCGCGTCACGCGGTCGGCGAGCATCGGCGCGCGGTTCCAGTCCGGATTCTTCATCACGAGATCGCGCAGCCCCCTGGCGCGCTCGTGGAAGCTGCGCACCTCTTCCGCCCGTGCGGCGGCCTTCTGCTTGAACGCCGGCGTCATCAGCTGCAGCACCGCGCCGGTCAGGTCATCGAGCCCATAGGCGACATCGGCCACCAGCGGTACGTCGAGCGCGATGATGTTCCCCATGCTCGCGCTGTCGATGCGCATGTCGATGAACTTCGGATCGCGCGCGACCATCGGCACGACGCTGTTGTGCTGCAGCTTGTTGCCGACGTTGATCACCACATCGGGATTCTTCGGATAGTCGAGCGACGTCAGCCGCGCCGCCGGCGGATTCCCCACCCAAAGCGGATGCGTCTCGGGGAAGTTGGCGTAGATCTGCCGCGCCTGCGTCACCGGCATGCCGAGGAGCTCCGCAAGCTTCACCGCCTTGCCGATTGCCTTCGCGTTGTACACCTCATCGCCGACGATCATCAGCGGCATGCGTGCTTCCAGTAGCATCTTCGCCGCGCGATCGACCTCGGCCGGGTTCGGCCGCACGCGCATGCGCGGATCGAGCTTCTCGTGCGAGATCACCTCGGCGCGCACGCGCTCGTCGTTGTAGTCCGAGTGCCACGAGGCATAGGTCGGGCCGTAGGGCGGCGTCCACGCCGCCTTGAACGCGCGTCGCACCGTCTCGGGAATCATGTCCGCCCGCCGCGCGAGCCATGCGTACTTCGTCATCGGCTGGACGATCTGCTCCTGGTTCGCCACCTCCTCGAAGCCATCGCGCCCGGCACGGCCCGACTGATCGGTGCGATAGCTGTAGAAGACGAGCGGCGTCTGCTCCTTGTACGCGTTGAACATCTGGCCCATCGCATTCACTAGCCCGACGACTGCCGCCTGCATGACGATGGTCGGCTCGCCCGACGCTTTCACATAACCCGCCGCCATCGCCGCCCCGGGCCCCTCGTGCGGCGTGAGGATGTATTTGAGTTGCGGCCGGTCGACCAGCGCCTCGTAGAAATGCGCGTCCTCGCTCGCCGAGTTGCCGAACACGTACTTCACGCCGGAGGCCATTAGCTGCTCGGCAAAGCATTCCGCACCGGTGCCTTCGACGAGCTTGTAGGCGCCGCCGCTCGCCGCCTGCGCGTGCGCCGTCGGCACCAGCGCCTCGACGATGTCTTTCGCCGCGGTGAGCGAGACGCCGGCGGTCGTGAGGCCCTTGAGGAACGTGCGGCGCGAGATCGATTGCGACAGAAAGCGCGCGACGAGCTCTCTCATTGCTTCCTCCCATACACATTGCCGAGGTAATCGGCCATCTGGCGAATCTCGTCCTCGGTCCATAAGGCACCGCGCCCGACCATGCGGTAGAGCGTGCTCTCCCAGGCGCGTCGATCCTGGCGCTGGTCCATCCACATGTTCGGGCTGTGGCACTGGAAGCACTTCGAGACGAGGACGTCCTTGCCGGGTCCGTCGGGAAAGCCGGCGGCGGCGGGCTTCTTCTGCTGCGCGAGCGCCGGCGGCATAACGAGCGTCACGCCGACGAGCGCTGCCAGAAGTTTCAGCATCGCTTATATGTAGCACAATGCCCGGCACGCCCGATGCGCCTGTTCGCTGCTCTCGCGCTGCTGGTTATCGCTGCCACTGCCGGCGCCGATGCCCGCCTCGAGCAGGCGCGGCGCGAAGGCGAGGTCGTCTGGTACACGGCGATGAACGTCCCCGATGCCGAGGCGGTAAAGAAGCAGTTCGTCGAGCGCTATCCGGGAGTCAACCTGACCGTGCTGCGCGCCCCGGGCGAGAAGGTGAGGACCCGGATCCTCACTGAGGCGCGCGCCAACCGGCACGCCTGGGACGTCGTGTCGTTCAACCTGCTGGACGTCGATGCGCTCAACCGCGAGGGCCTGCTCGCCATCTATTCCTCGCCCGAGACGCGCAGCGGCTATCCGGCCGGGGCGGCCGACCCGGCCGGGCGCTGGGCGGCGATCTACGTGCGCCAATACGTGATCGGCTACAACACACGACTGGTCAAGCAACCGCCGCAAAGTTGGAGCGACCTCCTCGCGCCGCAGTGGGCAGCCAAGTTCGCGCTCGATGAGAGCGACGTCGAGTGGTACGCCGCGATGCTCGACTATTGGGGCCGCGACAAGGGACTCTCCTTCATGCGAGAGCTCACGCGCCAGAAGCCGCAGCAGCGCCGCGGCCATAATCTGCTGACGCGACTGCTCGTCGCAGGCGATTTTCCGCTCGCGCTGGTGCACGCGAACGAGATCGAGAAGGAAAAGCAGGATGGCGCGCCGGTCGAGTGGGTCCGCACCCTGGATCCGGTGATCACCTCGCCCAGCCAGGCGGCGATCGCCGCCAAGGCGCCGCACCCGGCGGCGGCGCGCCTTTTCGTCGACTTCCTGCTCTCAAAGGATGGCCAGCGCGCCATCGCCTCGCGCGGCCGGGTGCCCGCGCGCACCGATCTCGGCACGGCTGCCGGCGAGTCGCTGAAGCTCCATTACGTGAGTCCGAGTCTCGCCCCGGACTTCAATCGCTACGAGCGCGAGTTCCGCGATATCTTCGGCCGACAGGTGCCATGACCGCCAAGCTCAAGCACATCGCTCTCATCAGCGACAACTACGCGCTGCAGGGCAAGTTCTACGAGGCGGCCTTCGGCATGCGCACCTCGGCCGATCCGCGCCCGGAGCGCGCCGTGACGGTCGGCGATGGCTACGTCGGCCTCAACATCAATCCGCGCAAGCCGGGCCGTCCAGCGGGGCTCGATCACTTCGGGCTGGAAGTGGAGGAGGTCGAGCCGATCCTCGAGCGCCTGCGTGCCAGGTATCCCGACGTGCAGGTAGTGAAGCGCCCGAACACGCGTCCCTTCGCCGGCATCAGCACGCACGATCCGGCCGGCAACGTGTTCGACCTCTCCCAGCGGGACATGACCAATCGCGCCTCGGTCTACGTCGAGGCCGAGAAGCGCAGCGATCGGCGCATCAGCCACCTCGCGCTGCGCACGCTGCATGTCGAGCGCGTGGCCGAGTTCTACAGCGACATCTACGGCTTGCAGCCGGCCGAGCGCCAAGGCCGCGACGGCAACTTCTATCTCACTGACGGCGCGGTGACGCTGGTCCTCATGCCGTGGCGTATCAGCGATTACGAAGGCACCGGCATCGTGCGCCCGGGGCCGGACCATCTCGGCTTCGAGGTGGAGAGTCTCGACGCGGTCAAGAAGCGCCTCCAGGAGCTCGGCGACAACAATCCGCACCTGCGCGTGCGCGAGCTCGCCGGCCGCGAGGGCGAGGCGCGCCTGAAGCTCTTCGAGCGCTGCTGTCCACTCGGCAGCTATCACCTCGCCGACGTCGACGGAGTGTTGCTGGATGTCGCTGAGCGTCGTCGAGCATAGGCGGCGGATCGAGGGGCTGAACGTCCGCTACCTGTCGGCGGGCGCCGGGCCGGCGGTGATCCTGCTGCACGGCGCTTCCCTCGGCTCTTCGGCCGACGTGTGGACGCGGAACCTGCCGACGCTCGCGGCGCACGGCCTGCGCGCGATCGCGCCCGATCTGCCCGGATTCGGCGACACGGACAATCCCCAAGACCACTCGCTCGGCTATCGCAAGCGGTTCGTGCCTGCGCTGATGGAAGCGCTGGATCTGCCGCGCGCCGCGCTCGTCGGCCATTCGCAGGCGGGGCGCATCGCGGTCGAGCTCGCGTTCAGCGAGCCGCAGCGCGTCGCGAAGGTCGTGGTGCTCTGTACGGGCAGCCTGCTGCCGCCGCTCGAGGGTTCGTCGGCCGCGGAAGGCGAGGAGGGCCCTAGCGCCGAGCCGACGCTCGAAGATGCGCGGCGCCTGCTCGAGTTCAATCTCCATAATAAGGCGCTAGCCACCGACGAAGCAGTGCGGCTGCGCCATCGCATGAGCACCGGCAAGAACTACCAGGCGTTCTTGGCGCGCAAGCAGGCGAAGGGTGGCGGCCAAGGCGGCGAACCGCTGTGGCAGCGGCTCGCGCAATGCCCGGTGCCGCTCGTCATGCTCTACGGCGAGCATGACCGCGGCGAGGCGGCGCGGCGGGTGCACCAGGCGAAGGAGCGCTATCCGCAGCTCGACGTGCGGCTGCTGCCGCGCGCGGCGCATCTCGCGCAGTGGGATGCGGCGGACGCCTTCGCCGAGATCGTCGGCGGTTTTCTCACGCGCGCCTAGGCGCGCATCAGCGTCCAGGCGCCGATGGCGATGAAGCCGGCGCCGGCGATGTAGTGCAGAGTGCGCGGATTCAGGTATTGCGAGAGCGCGGCGCCCGCCGCGACGCCGATCGCGCTCGCGGCGATGAGCGCGAGCGACGCGCCGGCGAACACGGTCCAGCGGCTTACTTGCTTGTCCACGGCGAAGAGCAGCGTCGCAAGCTGCGTCTTGTCGCCGAGCTCGGCGACGAACACGGCGGCGAAGACAGTCAGCAGCATCTTGAGGTCCATGCCGCCATGCTAGCGGCTGAGGGCGCGCGCGAGCATGTAGCCGCCGAGCGCGATCAGGCCGATGAAGAACCAGCGCATAAACGTCGCCGCCGGCAGCCGTCGCCGGATGCGCTGGCCGACATACATGCCGACGAGCGCCGGGAATAGCGCCAGGAACGAGGCGCCGGCGACATCGCCGCCGTAGCGGCCGTGCACGGCGAGCGCAATGGTGAGCGCGAGCGGGCAGACGAACGCCATGATGCCGATCGATTGCACCAGCTCCTCGCTCGTCAGCCGCAGCGACGTGAGGTACGGCGCCGTCGGGATGACGAACACGCCGGTCGCGCCGCAAATCATGCCGGTGGTGAGGCCGACCAGCGGCGACGCCCAGCGCTCCTGGCGTGGATCGATTTCAAAGCGCCGCGCGAAGAGCCCGTACACGCCATAGGCGGCGAGCACCGCACCGAGCGCCGCGGTGGCGCCGCGCCCGCTCTGCGTAAGCAGGCCGATGGTGGTGAACATGCCCGCGAACACGCCGACGATCATCGTCGCGAAGCGTCGCAGCAGCTTCGCGAGCGCGGGGCCCGCGGCCATCTGCCAGATGTTGGTGCCGAGCGCAGGCAGCACCATGAGGGAAGCCGCTTGAGCGGGCGGCATGACGATGCTGAGGAGCCCCATGACGATCGTCGGCAGGCCGATGCCGATGGCGCCTTTCACCCAGCCGGCGAAGAGGAACGCGACGCCGATGAACGCGATCGACGCGGCGCCGCTCTCCACTACCGGGCGGGTATTACCTTGCCAGGCGCGTCGACGTAGATGGTCTTGCTATAGCGCGCGTTGTCGAGCACGAAGGACACGCGCGTTTGCGGCGGGTAGCTCGTCTTGAGGAGCTTGTGCGTCTCCACGTCCTTGGCGTCGAACTGCGTGCGCATCCATCGCGGGATCAACATGAAGCTCTGCGCCGGCGCCTCTCGCAGCATGCGCTCGACCTTCGCGAAGTGGGACGGGTTGTCACGCTCGAGTGCCGCCATGGCGCCCGGCCGATCGAGATCGACCAGCGATTCCCCGGCGGCGTTGCAGGTGCCGCCGATCAAGCCTATCGCGAAGAGCCAAGTCCTCATCGGCGACTACATTACGCCTTCCACGCCGCCCAGGCCAGACAAAGCCAGCCGACCAGAAACGCGGCCCCGCCGAGCGGCGTGATGACGCCGAGCCAGCGTATGCCGGTGAGGCTGAGCGTATAGAGGCTGCCGGAGAAGAGCACGATTCCGGCGACGAACAGCCAGCCGCTCGCATTGACCGCGCCGCCGGGCCAGCGCGCCGCGGCCCAGGCAACCGCGAGGAGCGCGAGCGCGTGGTACATGTGATAGCGCACGCCGGTCTCGAAGATCGCAAGCATCGCCGCGTCGAGCCGCGACTTGAGCCCATGCGCCGCAAAGGCGCCAAGCGCTACCGCCAGCAAAGCCGCGATGCTGCCGAGTGTGAAGAAGAGCCGGTCCAAATCCGTACGACGTACAGAATTACTACGCCACGACGAGGCGGCCGAGCCGCTCGGGATCGGCGAGCAGCTCGCGGCTCGCGCCGTGGTGGATGATGCGGCCGCGGCTCATGACGAGCGCCTGCTCGGTCACCTGCAGCGCGAGCTTCGCGTGCTGCTCGACCAGGATCACCGCCAGTTCGTCCTCGGCCATCAGGCGCTGCAGGGACTTGAGCAGTGCCTCGACGATGATCGGCGCCAGCCCCTCGAGCGGCTCGTCCATGAGGAGCAGCGTCGGATTTCCCATCAGCGCGCGACCGATGGCGAGCATCTGCTGCTCGCCGCCGGAGATCTGATTGCCGCGATGGTGCTTGCGCTCGGCAAGCCGCGGGAAGAGGTCGTAGACGCGCTGCAGGGTCCATCGCTTCCCGGCTCGCGCGGCGATGCTGAGATTTTCTTCGACGCTGAGCGACGGAAAAATCTCGCGGCCTTGCGGCACGTAGCCGATGCCGAGGCGATTTCGCTCGTACACGGGCAGTCCGCGGACCTCGCGGCCGTTCGCATTGATGCTGCCGGCGTGAAAGGTTGTGTGGCCCATGATCGTCGCGAGCAGCGTAGTCTTGCCGACGCCGTTGCGGCCGAGCACGGCGAGCGAGCCTCGCTCCGGTAGCGCGAGCGCGACGTCCTCCAGGATGACTGTTTCTCCATAACCGGCCCGCAGGCCGGAGAGGCGCAATGCGTCAGGCATGGGTCGCTTCGCCGAGGTACACGTCGCGCACGCGCCGATCGGCCGCGATCTGCTCCGGGGTGCCTTCGACCAGCACCTGTCCCTGCACGAGCACGGTGATGCGCCGCGCGAAGCGGAACACGAGATCCATGTCGTGCTCGATGATGAGGATGGCGATGTCGGCCGGCAGGCTCGCGAGCACGTCGAGAACGTGGCCCGAGTCCTGCGAGGGCACGCCGGCCGCGGGCTCATCGAGCAGCAGCACCTTCGGCTTCAAGCCGAGCGCGATCGCGATCTCCACCAGGCGCTGGCGGCCATAGGGCAGGTCCTCGACCTTGATGCGCGCATCCGCCGTAAGCCCGAGCGTGCCGAGGAGCGCCATCGCTTCGTCGATGATTGCGGCGTGGCGGCTCGCCGGCTTCCACATGCGTCGCGCGACGCCATCGCGCTCGGCGATGCCGAGCGCGACGTTGTCGAGCACCGGCAGCTTTCTAAAGAGCGTGGTGATCTGGAACGTTCGCCCGAGTCCGCGGCGCACGCGCGCCGCCTGGCTCACCTTGGTGATGTCCTCGCCGCCGAGGAGGATGCGGCCCGAGGAGGGCGCGAGCGCGCCGGTGAGCATGTTGACGAACGTCGTCTTGCCGGCGCCGTTCGGGCCGATGAGCGCATGGCGCGCTCCCGGCTCCAGCCGGAAGTCGATGTTGTCGGCGACGGTCAGCGCGCCAAAGCTCTTGCAGAGCTTCTGCGTCTCGAGAGCGCTTGCAGCCATGGGTCGAAGAGTCCGAGGATGCCGCCGCGCGCGAAGAGCACGACGACGATGAGCAGCACGCCGATGCCGAAGTACCAGTACTCCGGATACTGCTTCGCCAGGTAGTCCTGCGCGATGAGATAGACCACCGGCCCGACGAAGGCGCCGTAGAGGCGGCCGACGCCGCCGAGGATCAGCATCACCAGGAGATCGCCGGAGGGCTCGAGGCCGAGCACGTTCAGGCCGACGAACTGGTTCACCTGCGTGAGCAGCGCGCCGGCGACGCCGGCCATCGTCGCCGAGAGGGTGTAGATCAGCACGAGGCGCCAGTAGACTGGCGCGCCGACCGCGTGCATGCGCGCGGTGTTCTCGCGGATGCCGGTGAGCATCGCGCCGTACGGCGAATAGATGAGGCGCCGCACGAGGAGCCAGCCGAGGAAGAGGGCGATCAGGCAGTAGATGAAGGCGGTTTTGCCGAAGATGTCGAACTTGAAGAGCCCGAGGATCGGATCGGTCTTCACGCCGGAGAGGCCGTCGGCGCCGCCGGTAAGCCACGTCGCCTTGTTGGCGATCTCGAGCAGGATGGAGGTGATCGCGAGCGTGAGCATGAGCAGCGTCAGTGCTTTCGTGCGCAGGATCACCGCGCCGGTCGAGATCCCGAGCAGCGCGGCCATCGCCGCGGCCGCGATGAGCTGCAGGAAGGGATCGGTGACGCCGTATTTCGCACCGAGGACGCCGGCGGTGTAGGCGCCGAGCCCGAAGAACGCGCTGTGCCCGAGCGTGATGATGCCGGCGTAGCCGAGGATCAAATCGAGCGACAGCGCGAAGAGGATATAGATCAGGATGCGCGCGCCGAGCGACAGGTACTCGGGCATGGCGAAGAAAAACGCGATCGCCGCCGCCCACGGCAGCAGCTCGGTCCAGCGGATGCGCGGGTCGCTGGTGTAGCCGCTCATACCGAAATCGGGGTCAGAGCCCTATTTGAATTAGGGCTCTGACCCCGATTTTTAAGAGGGCTCTGACCCGGATTCATGCGCGGACGCCGAACAGGCCCAGCGGTCGCCACAAAAGGATGCCGATGGTGGCCGCGTAAATGAGGAAGGCGCCGAACTCAGGGATCCAGTATTTGCACGCGGTGTCGGCGACGCCGATAAGGAGTGCCGCGATGAACGGCCCGCGCAGGCTGCCCAAGCCGCCGACGGCGACGACGATCAGGAAGTAGACGAGGTGCTCGAAGGGATAGCTCCACTGCACCGGCAGGATGTCGGCGCCGAGCGCGCCGCCGAGACCGGCGAGGCCTGAGCCGAGCGCGAAGGTCGCCATGAAGAGGAGCGGCGTGTTGATGCCGACCGATTGCGCCATGCCGCGGTTGTCGACCGCAGCGCGCACCATCGCGCCCCAGCGCGTGCGCTCGACGCCGAACCACAGCCCGACGATGATCAGCGCCGAGAAGATGATCAGGAAAACGCGGTACGTCGGGAAATCGCGGCCGAGGATGTGCACCTGGCCGCGCAGATAGTCCGGAAGGAAGACTGGCGCGGCGAGGTTGCCGTAGATCAGCCGCGCGACCGCCATCGAGATGAGGATCAGGCCGATGGAGAAGAGCACCTGCGCGAGCTCGCCGGCGGTGTAGAGGCGCGAATAAAGCAGCCGCTCGAGCACGATGCTCGCCGCGGCGATGACGCCGAACGCGATCACCAGCGCAAGCGGGAAAGGCAGCCCGAAGCTCGCCATCATCGTGGAGAGGACGTAGCCGCCCGCCATGGCGAAGACGCCATGCGCCAGGTTGATGAAGCCCATGAGGCCCATCGTGACCGACAGGCCCACCGAGATGACGTACAGAATCATGCCGTAAGCGACGCCGTGGAAGGCGACGCTTACGAGCGATGAGCCGAGTTCCTGCAGGGGAGGACTACTTCTTCTTCTGGAGTTCTTTCCAGGGATCCTTCACCGCCGTGCCGAGCGTCTCGACCTCGACGTTGGCGAGCTGCCCGCCCACCTTTTTCACCTCGCGCAGGTACTCGGGCTGGATGATGTCGCGCGTCTCGGGGTCGATGGCGATCGGCCCGCGCGGGCTGTTCGGGTTCTTCCACTGCTTGAAGATCTCCATCGTCTTCTCGGGATTGAGCTTGCCTTTCTGCTGCTTGATCGCCTCGACGATGATCGCCGCGCCGTCATAGGCGCCGACGGCGACGAAATTCGGCGTCTCGTTTTGGCCGTACTCCTTCTTCCAGGCGGCGACGAACTCCTTGTTCGCGGGCCGCGTCGCGGCCGCGGAATAATGATGCACCGTGAGCACGCCAAGGGCGACATCGCCCATGTTCGGCAGCTCTTCATCGGTGGTGATGTCGCCCGGGCCGATCAGCTTGATGCCCGCCTTGTCGAGCCCGAGGTCGGAGAAGTTCTTCATCACCGCGGTCGCCGTCTTGCCCGCCGGGATGAATACCATCAGGCAATCGGGCTTCGCGTCCTTCACGCGCTGCATATAGGCGGCCCAGTCGGGGTTCTGCAGTGGCACGCGCACCTTGGCGACGACCTTGCCGCCGCCTGCTTCGAACGCTTTGGTGAACGCTTCCTCGGAGTCGTGGCCTGGCCCGAAGTCGGAGACGAGCGAATAGGCGGTCTTGAATTTCTTCGCCGCCCACTCGCCGAGCGGATAGCTGGACTGCCAGAGCGTGAAGGAGGTGCGCACCATGTACGGCGAGCGCGTGGTGATCACCGCGGTGCCGGCGTTCATGATCACGAACGGCACCTTGGCTTCGGTAGCGATCGGTGCCATAGCCATCGCGTTCGGCGTGAAGATCACACCAGCGAGCAGATTCACCTTGTCGCGCACGACCAGCTCCTGCGCGAGCTGGCGCGCCTTGTCGGGGTTGGGCCCGGTATCGTCGCGCGTAAGCAGCTCGACCTTCACGCCGCCGAGTTCTTTCTCATGCTGCTTCAGATAGAGGCGCACCGCGCGCTCCATGTACGGCCCGAGGTTGCCGTTCAGGCCGGAGTAGCTGGTGATGAAGCCGATCTTGACCGTCTGCGCGGTCGCGGCGGCAGCGCTGAAGACGAGCGCGCCGGCGAGCGCGAGCTTTGCGAATCGCATGAGTCCTCCTCCTAAGGTCGCGGATTCTAACCGAAGAGCCACACGCTCCCGAGCGCGGCCGGGAGTTTGGCGGCATAGCGAGCGCCGCGCTTCGCGAGCGCGATGCCCTGCTTCTTACAACGCGCGGCGACGGCGTCCGGATGACCGCACGCGAGCGCATAGCCGGCGATCGCCGGCGCCGGCGGCGCCTCGCCGAGCTGCTTCGCGACGGCTTCGCGCGTACCGATGAAGATACGGCCGCGCCCGGTCTCGAGCCGCACGCTGCCCTCGTGCGCTTGCGGCAGCAGCGCGGCGAAGCGCGCCCAGCGCGTCGCCGTCGCCACGGGATCATCGGCCACTACGAAGACCTCCGTCAGGCGCAATGCATTCACCTCCGCCGCGCGCCACACATGTTGCGGCGTGAGGTGCTCTACATATTGGACGCGTCCCTCCGGCATCTTCTCCGGCGCGGGCCGCACCACCTTGAACCGCGCCGTGCCGCCGTCCACCGCGCGAGCGAGATCGACGAGCGGCTGCGGCTCGTAGCCATGTGTCTGCAGGCGCCGATGCTCGGCTTCCGCGTCCGGCGTGCCGAAGCAGAGAAGGTGCACGCCGTCGTAGCGGCGCATCAGGCCGCGCATGCGATTCGCGGCGGGCGTGTCGTGCGTCGGCGAGAGAAGCTCGATGTAGCCCTCCTCGAGCATGACGCAGCGGTTTGATGCGCCGACCGGCCCCTCGGGCGTCTGCTGCACCGAGGTCGGCGTGACCTTCAGGCCGAGCGCCTCGCACGCATGCGCGGCGCCGTCGAGATCAGCGACGAAATGCGAGACGTGGTCGAGGTAGAGCTCGCCCGGCGACGGCCGCTGCCGATCGGCGACATTCATGCGCGCTAATATAACCGCCCGCATGAACCAGCCCGCTGATATTCGCGCCGCTACGCTGACCGGCGCCCAAGGGGTCGTCGAGATGCTGCGCGCGCATGGCGTCGAGATCGTCTTCGGCCTGTGCGGCGATACCAGCCTCCCGCTCTACGACGCGCTGCGCGGCTCGGCGCTGCGGCATATCCTGACGCGCGACGAGCGTCACGCCGCGTACATGGCGGACGGGTATGCACGCGTGACCGGCAAAGTCGGCGTATGCGAAGGCCCGTCGGGCGGCGGCGCGACCTACATCCTTCCCGGCCTGGCGGAAGCGAATGAGTCGTCCATTCCCGTCCTGGCGATCAACACCGATATATCGGTGTCATCTCGCGGCCGCTACACGCTCACCGAGCTCGATCAGCGCTCGTTGATGCAGCCGGTGACGAAGTGGAACACGGTGCTCGACCGTGCCGCTGACATCCCGCGCGTCTTTCGCCAGGCGTTCGAGGCGATGACGAGCGGCCGTCCTGGCGCCGCGCATATTGCACTGCCTTTCGACGTGCAGAACGCACCAGTCGACGCAGCCGACGTCTGGGCCGATCCCTCGCTCGGCAGCTATCCGTCGCGCCGCGTGGCGCCGGATCCCGACATGGTCGAGCTCGCGGCGAAGCTCTTGCGCTCGGCGAAGCATCCGCTTTTCATCTGCGGCGGCGGCGTCGTCATCTCGCGCGCGGAAGCCGAGCTCACTGAGCTCGCGGAAAAGCTCGCTGCGCCTGTGGCCACCACCATCAGCGGCAAAGGCTCGATGGATGAGCGCTGTGCGCATTCGGTCGGCATCGTCGGCTCCAATGGCGGCACGCCCGAGACGCGCGCGATCGTCGACGGCGCTGACGTCATCATCTTCGTCGGCTGCCGCGCCGGCTCGGTCACCACCGCGCGCTGGCGCCATCCGGCGCCCGAGCAGGCGCGCATCATCCATATCGATGTGGATCCGTCGGTGCCGGGGCGCAACTACAAGGTGGACGTGCCGCTCATCGCCGACGCCAAGCTCGCGCTCGCCGCCTTGGGCGAAGCGCTCGGCCACATCCATCGCGAAGGCGATCTCTCGGAAGTGGATGCACGCAAGCGCGCCAAGTTCGAGCGCTTCGAGGCGCTGGCGCGCTCGAACGACACGCCGATCCGTCCGGAGCGCGTGGTCGCCGAACTCTCACGCCAACTCGATGCCGATGCGATTCTCGTCGCCGATCCGGGCACGCCGTGTCCCTACTTCTCCGCATATCACGTTGTACGCGGCACCGGTCGGCGCTACTTCTCCAACCGCGCGCACGGCGCACTGGGCTACGCGCTCGCCGCGGCAGTCGGCGCGCATTGCGGCCGACCGGAGGTCAAGACCGTGGCGGTGATGGGCGACGGCAGCTTTGGCATGTGCGCAGGCGAGCTCGAGACGCTCGTGCGGCTGAAGCTGCTGCTCACCGCGATCGTGATTTCCAACGCCACGTATGGTTGGATCAAGGCTGGCCAGCGTGCGGGCTACGGCCAGCGCTACTTTTCCGTCGACTTCAGCGCCACTGACCATGCCGCGGTCGCAAGCGCCTACGGCATGAAAAGCTGGCGAGTCACCGAGCCGGGAGAACTCGCGCCCGCGCTCAAAGCGGCGCTCGCGGCTGGCGAGCCGACGCTCGTCGACATCGTCTGCCAGCCGCTGCACGAAGCGAAGGCGCCGGTGTCGGAGTGGATTGCATGACAAATAGGAGCTCGCACTAGTGCTCGAGCGCAGCCATCACGACATGGGCGGGCTGCCCGCCGGCAAGGTCGAGCGAACGGAGCACGACTATCCGGAATGGGAGCGGCGTGTCGATGCGATGGTGCAGCTCCTGCGACTGGGCAAGAAGATCACCGTGGACGAGCTGCGCAAGAACATCGAGGCGCTGCCGCCGCAGGCGTACGACCAGCTCTCGTACTACGAGAAGTGGATCAGCTCGCTCACGCAGACGCTGATCCAGCGCGGCGTGATTACGACGGCGGAGCTCGGCCGCAAGATGGAAGAGGTGGAGAAGCGTGCCAAAGGTGGCTGAGCGCGCCGTGGCGCCGAAGTTCAAAGTGGGCGAGCGCGTGCGCGTGAGGAAGACCGCACCGCTCGGTCATATCCGCACGCCGTTCTACATCCGCGGCCACGAGGGTGAAATCGAGCGGCTATGCGGCGCGTTTCCGAACCCGGAGGAGCTGGCGCAGATGCGCGACGGTCTTCCGGCGCAACCCCTCTATCGCGTGCGCTTCAAGCAGAAGAATGTCTGGCCCGACTA
>Ga0081539_10002943_pt1 | contig 22403 bp, 15 predicted proteins | sample TabmetS4T2R2_FD_71023 | JGI IMG/M metagenome (GOLD analysis project Ga0081539, IMG submission 71023) | Tabebuia heterophylla rhizosphere microbial communities from the University of Puerto Rico - S4T2R2 | ecosystem: Host-associated > Plants > Roots > Rhizosphere ...
TCCTTCCACTGCACGTTCATGTCCGGCCTCCCTGTCGAGGACGCCCGGATCATGCCATGTTCCCGCGGCGAGCGCTACCGAACACGCGCCGAACGGCGCGCGAGATTTAGGTGGGTTTCGTATAAGACGGTCGAGTTGCGGTCGCGTTCGACGGCGATCATGGGGGAACGCTTCCACATCTACGCGGCCAAGGCGAAGGCGAAGACGCCGATCTGGTCGACTGACCTGCGGGTCGCGACGCCGCCGAATTGGATGATCGAACTGGTCGAGCAGGTAAGACTGAACGAGCGGGCCGCGGCTACCGATGGGCGTAATCGTCGGACGTCGCCGCGCCGATCGCTGTGTGGTTACGATTGACGCCGCCGCGCCCCCGCGCACGAAAACATTTAGCCGTGCCGATGTTTTTTCGGTTGACTTCGCGGGCTCAAGGATTAGCTTCTGATGAGCGGGCTGCTTCAGGGCTACTGACTGACGCGCGGGTACGTATCCCTCCCACTTCTTTTCTCGCGTCAGAGGTTTCGCGTTATTCGTTCACACCCATTTCCAGACGCATCCCGCTGACGTGGCTGTTCTCGCGCTCGCGCTCATCGCGAATGGAGGTCACTCATGCGCGCTCCGTCTCGCTTCCAGGGTCTCGTCGGGATCGCTCTGCTCGTTTCGCTGGGCCTGCCGGCAGCTTCGTCCGCCGACCCAACCGGGGTGTTCATTCCCGTCTTGATCAACATCTACAAGAACGCCGGCATCACCGAGGCGCAGGCGAAGGACGCGATCAAGGAGGCCAACAAGATCTTCAAGCGGCTCAACGCCTGCATCACGCTCGTGCCGGTCAAGACGTTTACCGATGTGACCGGCGGCGACGCGGAGCAGGACGGCAAGGTCGATTGGGGAAATCAGGAGTACAACAAGTGGACCGAGTACGGCCGCAAGGAGCTTGAGAAGCCCGCGAACGTGCCCAACATGAAGGGGATCAAGCTGAGCTTCGCGGCCGAGCCGCAGAAGGGGAAGTCCAACCCCGGCTGGGCGTTCCACGGGCAGCCCGTGGCGGTGGTGAAGAACCGCGGCACCAAAGAGTTGACCGGCTCGACGATCGCCCACGAGGTCGGCCACATCATGACCATCAAGGACCACGACGACACCGACCGCAAGAACCTCATGGCCCCCAGCGAGGAGAGCAACAACGGCCCGGCGTTTCGCGAGACCGACCCGAGCAAGCTCACGCTGACTCAGGCGCAGATCGACGAGATCTGCAAGAACCGCTACGTCCGCGGCAAGTGCTCGACGCAGTTCCAGCAAGCCTTCCCCGCCGAGAAGGATCCGCAGCAGTGGGCCGCCAAGACCGACGACCACAACGACAGCACGGGCGCGTTCGCCTACAGCGACCTGGCCGGGCTGACGCTGACGTCGCTGAACGACGGCGTCACGACGCTCGACGGTGAGCTGACGCTCCGCGGCACGTTCACCGGCACGGTGAACAACCACTATTCGCTCGCGATCAACGCCGACAACAACGCCGGCACCGGGTTCGCCTACAAGGGCTTCACCGGGATGGAATACGCCGTCGAGATGAGCGTGACCGGCACCGCGGGCAACTACGTCGCGCAGGGTTTGATTCGCAACCTCAGCACCAACGCCGTCACCCCGATGGCGCAGCAGCCGCTGATCGACGACTCGACGATAATCGGCGACACCAACGACCCGTCGGGCGTCGGCGTCCCGATGGAGCAGTTGCTCTTCCACGTGGACAAGAACCTGGTGGGCATGAACTCGATCGGCGCGCACTTCGTCCCGATGGGACTCGTCTCTGAAGAGAGCTCGACGATCGTCGACACCGATTCGCTCGAGTTCAACCTCCAGCGCTGGCTCGACGACCCGACGCTCACGACCTCGGGCAACGGCGTGCCGGTCGCGGGTCAGCCGTACGCGTTCACGATCGCGGGCCTCAACGCGAACGACACGTACAGCCTGTACCTCAACGACGTGCTGGTCGCCAGCGGCATGCTCAGCGGCACCGGCAGCGCCGGCGGGTCGTTCGTCTGGCCGAGCGGTCTGCCCGCCGACGCGCAGTTCCTGTACGCGCAGGACAGCACCGGCGAGTTCGCGTACTCGATCACCTGCCCGGAGCCGGCGTCGGCCGCGCTATTCGCGATCGTCAGCGCCGCCGGGTTGGCGGCGCGCTCCGCCGCTCGCCGGCGCTCGTGTACGCCGGCGGCACGTAGAAGTTGATCGTGACCAGCGGGGCGCGGCCGGTGTTCTTGATCTGATGGATCTCGCGGCGTTCGATGAGCAGCAGGTCGCGTTCGCGCAGCTTGACCGAGCGGGTTCCGGCCCGCGCGGTGCCGGTGCCCGAGATGACGAACAGCCATTGCTCGGCCCAGGGGTGTTCGTTCTGCGGATCGTCGCTGCTGGTGCCGCCGAGCGGGAGGGTCATCATCGCGGCTTGAGCGGTGCGCGTGGAGACGAGGACGTCGAACTCGCCGCGGTGATTACGGGTGGGGATGAGGTTCATGGGGTTTAGGGTAACGTCGCGAGTGCGGGGGAACACCGCGAGCAAGCTCGCGGGCTAAACGGGGTGCGCGAGCGCGTCGCTCAGAAGTCGCCGCCGCTGTCACCACCACCTCCGCCACCGGAGTCACCGCCGCCGAAGTCGCCACCGGCGCCGCCACCGCCGCTGCTGCCGAAATCGCTGGAGTCGTTGGACGAATCGAACGAGCCGCCCGCGCCGCCGCCGAACACGATCAACCCGTCCACCTTCTCGGCCCGCGCCCGCTCGTCGGCCCATTTCGCGAAGAACTCGGCGCGATGTTCGGGTTGGTACTGCGCCTTACGGTCTTCCGAAATCGACGGAACCGTCTCGACGTACACGTCCTTCCCGAAATCGCGCTTGACGTGAGCGATCTGCTCGTTGGCCTTTGCAACCGCGTCGGGCGAGAAGAAGCCGGCGTCGTCGCGGACACGCGGCTCGGACATCGCCGCTGCTCGGCCCGCCGCGAGCGTCAGGATTGACAGGATCGCGACCGCGACCGCGAGTTGGCGCAGGTGAAACGGCAAACGTGTGTTCATGAGGTTCAACATTACGCGAACGTTGTGCCGCCCCGCGGTATAAACGCTCGTGATCTGTGTAACACTTCGGCCCGCGGGAGATCGAATCATGGCGTCACACGACGTGCGATTGGAACTGAGCGAGCAGTTCGGCCGACGGTACGCGTCGAGCGGCAGCAAGTGGGAGCCGTTCGTCGGGTACTCGCGCGCGGTGCGCGCGGGGAACGTCATCGCGGTGAGCGGCTGCGTCGGGATCAACGCCGACGGAACTTATCCGCCGACGGTCGAGGATCAGGCGCGCCGCGCGCTGCAGATCATCCGCTCGGCCGTCGAGCGCCTCGGTGGGAGAATCGAGGACGTCATCCGCACGCGGATGTTCGTGACGGACATCTCGCAGTGGGAGCGGATCGCTTCCGTGCACGGCGAAGTGTTCGGCGCGATCCGGCCGGCGACGTCGATGGTCCAGGTCGCGAAGCTCATCGACGACGCGGCACTGATCGAGATCGAGGCGGACGCGGTCGTTGGCGAACCATGATTTCCGTCGTCGCTAAGCCGCGAGCGGCGGAGTTGACGGCGGCGATGCGGATTCGGAGGTTGGCGCGGACGCGGGCGGACGACGCGTCGTGAGCGACACCACGCGGTTGCGTCCCTGCTCCTTGGCGGCGTAGAGCGCGGCGTCCGCGGCATCGATCAGCTTCAGCGCCGCCGGCTCGATCTCCGCGGACGCCTTCTCGTTGTTGCCCTCGGAGGGTTGAGTGACGGCCGGCGTGTGCGCGGCGACGCCGAAGCTCGCGGTGATCCTCACCTCGGTCGAGCGCGCGGTGAAGACGATCTCCGACAGCGCGACGCGGAGCCGTTCGGCCAGCCGCATCGCGCCCTCGACGCACGTGCCGGGCGAGAGCACCGAGAACTCCTCGCCACCGTAGCGGCAGGTGATGTCCTCGATCCGCGCGACCTCGGTCATGCGCTGCGCCACGCGCCGCAGCACCTCGTCGCCGAAGCTGTGTCCGAACCGGTCGTTGCACTGCTTGAAGTGGTCGACGTCCGCCAGGATCATCGCCAGCGGCCGCCCGGAGCGGCGCGAGCTGGAGAGCTCTTCTCGGAGGCGGCGGTCGAAGTAGGTGCGGTTCCACAGCCCGGTCAGGCCGTCGATCTGCGCCTTGCGCGACAGCAGGTCCATGAGGTACTTGCTGCGGAGCGTCGAGCGCACGCGCGCCCGCAGCTCGGCCGGGTCGAACGGCTTGGTCACGTAGTCGCACGCGCCCAGCTCCAGCCCGTTGATCTTCTCTTCGGTCGAGCTGGCGCCGGTGAGGAAGATGATCGGCACGCCCATCGTCCGCACGTCGCTCTTGAGCCGCCGGCACACCTCGAACCCGTTGAGGTCGGGCATGTCGACGTCGAGCAGGATCAGGTCGGGCGGGTTGTCAGTCGCGGCGCGCAGGCCGGAATCGCCGTCGTGCGCGCTGGTGAGTTCGAGCGCCTCGCCGGAGAGCCGCGCGCGGACGATCGCGTGGATCGGTTGAGAGTCATCGATGATCAGTACGCGCTGGCTCACGACGTAGCCTCCTGCTGTGTTTTACGATCCGCCCCGCCGGGGGGAAGATGCCCACCAAAGCCCTCGACGCTTCGTATTGTTCCCGCCAACTCCTGCACCGCCGCGCCGACCTGCTCGAGCGGCTCGTTCGACTGGATTCGTTTCTCGGCCACGGCAGCGAGCTCGGTAATCTGATCGAAGCCGTACCCTCCGCCGGCGCCCTTGAGCTGGTGCACGGCGCGGCGGAGCTGAATCAGGTCCTGCGCCCGCAGCAATTCCATCATCCGCTCGACCTGCTGCGGCAGCGACTCGACGAACTGCTCGATGATCTCCCGCATGTCCGGGTCGTCGAGCATCGTGCTGCGGATCGATCCGCCCTGCCTCTCCGCGTTACCGTCAGCAGCCAGGAACTTCGCCGCGGTGCTGAGCAGTAGCTCGCGGTTGATCGGTTTGGTCAGGTATTCGTTGCAGCCCGCGGCCAAGCACTTCTCGCGGTCGGAGCTCATCGCGTGCGCGGTGAGCGCCACGATCGGCACTTCGCACCCGCGGCTGCGCAGCTTCGACGCGGCGCCGTAGCCGTCCAACTCGGGCATCTGCATGTCCATGAAGATGAGCTGGAACGGCCGACCGGAGGCTGCCGCCTCCGTCGCTGCGTCGAGCGCGCGCTGGCCGTTCTCGACGATGGTGACGTCCGCGCCGGCCTTGCGGAGCAGCAGCGAGATCAGCCGCTGGTTGTCGATGCCGTCCTCGGCCAACAGGATCCGACCGTCGAGCTTGATCTGGAGGTGGGACTGCTGTGCCTGCGGCGGCGCGAAGAACGCCTCGGTCGGTTCGCTGATCATCGGCACGCCCAGAAGCGAGCCGGTCTGCACGCTCACGACGAACGTCGAGCCTTTGCCCGGCTCGCTGTTGACGCTGATCGTGCCGCCCAGCATTTCCGACAGCCGCTTGGAGATCGCCAGCCCCAGCCCCGTCCCACCGAAGCGCCGGGTGGTCGAGGCGTCGGCCTGCGTAAACGACTCGAAAAGCTTGGCCTGCTGCTGGGGCGACATGCCCACGCCGCTATCGTGCACCTCGAACCGGAGCGTGCCACCCGAATCGGGCGACGCCGCGTCGAACGGATCGAACCGCGTGACGATCCGCACGCCGCCGCGCTCGGTGAACTTCACCGCGTTGCCGGCGAGGTTCAACAGGACCTGGCGTAGTCGCGTCGGGTCGGAGCGGATCGTCTTGGGGATCGGACTGTCGAACGCGATCCGGAAGTCGATGCCGCGCTCGACCGCTTTCACGCGCATCAGCGACGCGACCTCGCCGACGATCTGCGCCGGCGAACAGGGGATCATCTCCAACGTCAGCCGGCCGCTCTCGATCTTGGAAATGTCCAGGATGTCGTTGATGACGGTCAGCAGGTGCTCGCCGTTGCGGCGGATGGTCTGCACCCAGTTCAAGCGGTCGCTGTCGGACTGGGTCGGGTCCAGCAGCAGGTCCGCGTAGCCGACGATCGCGGTCATCGGGGTGCGGATCTCGTGGCTCATGTTGGCCAGGAACATCGACTTGGTCTGGTTGGCGCCCTCGGCGGCGTCGCGGGCAAGCTGGGCCTCGCGCTGCGCCTGGGCGAGCTGCTCGTTGCGTGAGGCCAGTTGGTGCGTCCGCTCCTCGACGCGCTGCTCAAGGTGCGCGTGCGCCTGACGCAGCTCGGCGGTGGTCGCCTCGAGCGCGGCCTGCTTGTCTTCCAGCTCCGCCTGTCGTTGCGCGTGGACGCGCATCTCGCGCACCTGCCTGAGACACGAGAGCACGAGCACGATGTCTTCGAACACCACCCACAGCGCGTGCTCGAGCGTCCGCCACGGCGACGCCGTCAGCACGCCGAAGACCGACTCGGGCCAGAAGATCCCGCGGAGCAGGTGGTCGCCCGCGACGACGAGCGTCGCCGGGATCAGCACGCGCCAATCGCGGTAGAACGCCACGAACGCCAGCGACCCGAACACGTGGAAGTGAGTTTCGATCCGGCCGCCGCTCAGGTGGATCAACAGCGCCGACCACAGCATCTGCGCGGCGGCGATGACGTGCCGCGTGAGCACGTGACCGGGACGGCGCCACGCGAGCATCGCGGGCAAGAGCGTCAGCGTTCCGCCCAGGAGCACGGCCGCCCAAACGTGCGGGTGGACGTGGCTGCTGCTGCCGGCCCAGGTGAAGGGCGAGACGAACGTCGCGAACGCGATGCCGCCGACCCATTGGACGAGCATCAGCACCGCGAACAAGCGGTCGGTGCGCGCGGCGACGTCGTGGCGGTGCTGCTCGAATAGCGCTTCCGCGCGTCGCGTGACGCCGGCCGGTTGGATTGGTTCAGCGTACTGTTTCGTCACGTCCAACTCTGACTCTCTCCCCCGATCGCGCGCTGGCGCGCAACACGTGCGCAAGCGCGGCAATATCGTGAGATCGGAAGGTTCATCGGACCGCTTAAGTAGTGCGCGGCCGCCGCCGATAACACCGGCCTTTGTTCACCATGCGGGCGGTCACCCGGGGATCGCCCGACTGCGATCCGCCGACTGCGAAACTCCCGCCGCGACTTCGGTGTTCGGTTCGTACCCTTCAACCGTGCGGATCAGCGCGATGAGCTTGTCCACCTCGCCGCGCACTTCTTCCAGCGCGGCGCCGGCCTTGATGCACTCCTCGGCCGCGGCCGCGTGTTGGCTGAGCGACGGGAAGCCGTAGCCGCCGCCTGCTCCCTTGATCTGGTGCACGTCGCGGCGGAGCTGTTCGAGGTTGCTCTGCCGGAGGTGCTCGGTCATCGCGCCCACGCGCGCCGGTAACTCGTCGATGAACGCCGGGAGGATCTGCTTGAGGTCCGGGTCCTCGGCGAACTCGCTGACCAGGCGAGTCGCTCCCGCAGTGGGAGCTGTCGCAGCGGGCACCGGCGCCGGAGCCGCAACAGCGGCGGGTGCGGGTTCGCTAACCTTCGCGGACCGGATCGATTTCAAGTGTTGTGCCAGGGTCCGCAGCAGCAGGTCGCGATCGATCGGCTTGGTCAGGTAATCGGTGCACCCGGCGTTGATGCACTTGACGCGGTCGTCGGCCATCGCGTGCGCGGTGAGCGCGACGATCGGCAGCTTGCAGCCGCGGTTGCGCAGCTCGCTGGCCGCGCCGTAGCCGTCCAGCTCCGGCATCTGCATGTCCATCAGGATCAGGTCGAACTCCCGCTCGCGGACGAAGTTCACCGCCATCCGACCGTTGTCCGCGATCGTCACGTCCGCGCCGGCCTTGCGCAGGTGCATCGAGATCAGCCGCTGGTTGTCCAGCCCGTCCTCGGCCAAGAGGATGCGGGCCTGCGCGAGCAACTGGCCCTTCACGGGTCCGTTCATCGACGCCGTCGCGGCCGCGCCGGGGGAGGAAGACCCGCTCGCGTCGCCAACGGGGATGGCGGCCGGCGCGAGCATCGACTCGCTCAGCCCGGCCAGTAGGTCGGTGCCCTCGACGATCTCGGTCCGCAACTCGACGGTGAACGTGCTGCCGGCGCCGAGTTGACTGCTGACGCGCAGTTCGCCGCCGAGCAGTTGCGCCAGGCGGTGGCTGATCGTGAGCCCCAGTCCCGTGCCGCCGAAGCGGCGCGTCATCGACTCGTCGGCCTGCATGAACGGCTGGAAGAGCCGCGCGACCTGCTCCTCGCTCATCCCGATCCCGGTGTCGGCGATGTCGAAGCGGATGACGAACGCGTCCTTTGCCGCTCCCGCAGAGGCGTCGGGTTGCGCCGCGACGCGCACGCAAACGTCGCCGCGCTCGGTGAACTTCAGCGCGTTGCCCACCAAGTTCATCAGGATCTGCTTGAGCCGCACCGGGTCGGACTTGATGTTGCGCGGGATCGCCCCGTCGAACTCGACGCGGAAACCCAGGCCCTTGGCCGAGGCGCGCGGGCGCATCAGCGAGACGACATCGGTGACCACGTGCGGCAGGTCGGTGTCGATCCGCTCGACGGTCATCCGGTCGGCCTCGATCTTCGAGATGTCCAGGATGTCGTTGATCAGCTCCAGCAGGTGACGCGCGCTGCGGCGGATGACCTGGAGGCTGTCGTGCCGATCGGAGAGCGTCTGGTCGGGATCGAGCAACAGGTCCGCGTAGCCGAGGATCGCGGTCATCGGCGTGCGGATCTCGTGGCTCATGTTCGCCAGGAACGCGCTCTTGGCGCGGTTGGCGGCCTCAGCGCGGCGCGAGGACTCGAGCAGTTGGGCGTTGACGGTGGTGAGCTCGGTGGTGCGCTTGGCGACCTGCTCTTCGAGGTGGTCGCGGTGCGACTTCAGCTCGATGTCGCGCCGCTGGATCTCGTCGAGCATCGTGTTGAAGCACCCGACGAGCCGTCCGACTTCGTCGTCGCCCGGCGAGGTTGCGCGCAGCGAGTAGTTCTTCTCTTCCGAGACCGCCGTCGCGGTCGCCGCGAGGTTCAGGATCGGCTGCGAGATCACCCGCTGGAGCCGGAACACCAGCGCCAGCCCGATCGCGCTGGCGGCGGCGAACACGGCAGCCATCGTGGTGATGCGCGAGTGCATCCGCTGCGAGATCGCGTCGAGGTTCGAGCGGACGATGATCGTGCCGACGCGCGTGCCGTTCAAGACGATCGGTCGGATGACTTCGATAAAGCCGTCATCGAGGTGGAAGTCTCCCGTCGAGCCGGACGCCAACACGTGCGTCTGCGCATCGGCGATCGCCGCCACCGCTTCCGGCGCGTCGGCGCGATGGTACGCGGCGAACAGCTTTCCCTCGGCGGTGAGCACGCAGGCGGCCTCGACGTGCGGGTTGGCGCGCATCGAGTCGAGGACCTCGGTGGCGTCCTGCTGGTTCTGGAAGCTGAGCGCGGCGGTAAGGTTGTTGCCCGCGACGTCGGCGAAGAGCGCGGCGTCCTCGAGCAGCTCGCGGCGCGCGGTGATGTTGTCCTTGAGGATGAACACGACCGACGCGACCAGCAGCGCGGTCACGCACACGAACATCGTGATCAACGTCAGTTTGCTCCGGATCGATAAGTTTGCCAGCAACTTCATCTCGCACGCCCTCGTTCGGACAGTCTCTTCACCAGCTCGCACGCGCACGTTTGCTACTTGCGAAACACGCGCGCCAGCTTCATCAGCTTCGAACTCACCTGAAGTCCCGCGCGCTGCGCCGCATCGGGGTTGATCTCGAACCGCACCTTCCCGTCCTCGGCGAAGAACCGGATCATCCCTCCTTCCCATGGAAAGCGGTCCGTTTCGCCGACCGTCATCACCGGCCGGCCGTCGAGCTTCCGCATGAGCCCGGGCATGTCCGGGTCGCGCGCCGCGGGGACGAAGAGCACCTGGCAGGATTCGACCGCGTCCGCGGACCCGAACCGCTTGACCGCCAGCCGGTGGCTGCCCACGGTCTTCTGCGCGGCCAATTTCTCCAGCGCGTCGCCGAACGGGTCGGGGTCGATCACTCCGATGACGATCGGCGCCGCGTCCGAGTCGAACGCGCTGGACGGCCATTCGACGAACTGCACGAAGTTGACGATCATCGCCGCCTTGACCTGGTACTCCTTGCTGGGCGCGTCGGCCGCGCCCGCCGCGGGCAGCGCGGCGGGCGTGAGCAGTGCGACGATGGCAGCCAGAATGGTCCTGAGGCGCGGCACGATGTCTCTCGGTCCCTTTCTCCCGTATCGGTCGCCCGACCCGACCGCTCGCATCACCTGTCAAAAGCTCCAGGTGAGCTGGGCGTAGACGGTTCGCGGTACCTCCGCGTTGAGGCTGACGATTCCCGGACCGAACTCCGGATGCTGGTTGTCGAAGAGGTTCTGCACGCCCACGTCCAGGACCAGCCCGTCCTTCGGGCGCCACGACAGCCCCAGGTCGGTGCGGACATAGCTGGGGATGTCGTAGAACGGCAGCGTCTCGACGTAGTACGCCGACGCGTTCAGTTCCAGGTCGCGCGTCACGCGGTAGGACGTATGCACCTGCGCCTGGTTCTGCGGTGAGGACCCTTCGATCCGCGCCTCGTTGTTCGTATCGGTGCTGCTCGATCGCGGGTTCGCCCGGATGTCCACGAACGAGTACGACGCCGCGAGCAGCCAATCTCGCGTGATGTTCAAGTTCATCCCGACCTCGACGCCGTAGCTGTCGGCGTCGATCGAGTTCCCGGCCGGCGCGGTGACGAGTACGTGCGGCGACGGCGTCGGTACGAACTGCGGCGTGCTGTTGTCGATCGAGCGAAGCCCTTCGTAGTGGTTGAAGAACGTCGCGACGTCGAACGTGAGCTGGTCGATCGGCTTCACGCGGTAGCCCAGTTCGTAAGCGAGCAGCTCTTCGGACTTCTCGTCCCGGTTGGGAGTGGTCACCACGGCCGTCGGCACGCCGCCCTGACCGGGGAACTCCTGGAGGAGGAACGTCCCGTCCTGGACTTCGCGGGTCGGAGTATGCACCGCGCGCGAGATCGCGCCCCACACCGTGTGCCGCTCGTGGGGCGTCCACAACACGCGCGCGCTGGGCTGGTACTCGAACTCGCTGTAACTGCTGTATTCGAACTTTGACCCGACGATGAAGTGCAGCCGCTCGGGAACCACCGTCACGTCGTCCTGCGCGAACGCGGCCAGCCGGTAGTGCTGCTTGTTCGGCGGGTCGACGTCGGCGATGAGCGTCTGGCTGGTCGAGTCGGAGACGAACCGCACGCCGGCGCCCCAGATGATCGATTGGATGCTGCCGACCGGGAAGCGGTGCTGGAACTCGCCGTCGATCGTGTCCTGCTCGAAGTCGAGCTCGTTCTCCTGCCGCGCGAAGTGGTCGTAGTAGAACTGCGCGCTGAACTCCGACTCGTCGGAGATCGCGTGCGTCCAGCGGCCCAACACGTACTGCCCGGTCGAGTAGTTCGTCGATTCGGCCTCGGTCGTGAACGGCGGGACGAACGCGGGGTTGGCGAGCGTGTCGCGGTCGCCGAACAGTTCCTGGAACGCCTCACCCTCGAGCGTGAGCGTGTCCTTGTCGGTGCCGTAGCGGTCGATGCGGAACCCGCCGCGCGTCGACTGCCAGCCGTCGAAGTGGCCGCGCCCGCTGGTCTCGTCGAACTCCTCGGTCTTGCGGAACTGGCCGTAGAGGCGGAAGAACGTGTCGTCATCGATCTTCCCGCCGTAGCGCGCCGCGCCGACGTCGTCGACGTTGCTGCCCAGACCCGTAACGAGCACGCCCTGCGTGTCACGGGCGCTCTTGGTCTGGATGTTGATCACTCCGTTGACCGCGTTGGCGCCCCACAACGTCGCGCCGGGGCCGCGGATGACTTCAATCCGTTCCAGGTCCTGCATCAGGTAGTCCTGAGTGTCCCAATCCACGCCGGCGTAGAACGGGACGTACACGGTTCGCCCGTCGACCAGCACCAGCAGCTTATTGGCGTACTGGTCGTTGAAGCCGCGGGCGCTGATCGCCCAGTCGTTGGCGTCCATCCGCGCCACGCTCATGCCCGGCGCCAAGCGCAGCGCCTCGGGGATGCTGTGCAGGCCCCAGCGGTGGATGTCGTCTTGCGTGATGACCGTGACGGCCGCCGGCGCTTCGGAGATCTTCTGCGCGTGACGGGAGACGGAAGTGACCTGGACGTTCATCAGGTCTTCCAGGCTCATCTCGCCCAGCGCGTCGCCCGGAGCCGTAGGCGTGTTCTTCGCGCCAGCGTCTGTCGACTCCTGCGTCGCCGGCTGGAGCGTCAGCTCGTCGGCGAAGGCCGATCGGCCTGAAGCCCCGCGGTTGGGGACGAGCAGTGCGAGCAAGCCGAGCCCGGCCGCGGCGGCAATCGCCAAGCGGCGGCGGCGGCGACGCGCGACCTTTCGGTTGCATTGCGATTCTAGAAGATGTGAGAAACGGTCCTTCATGATTCCGAACTCCGTCCGTGGCGCACCCGCGCGTCCGCAGGGCATCAGCCATCGATGCCGCTCGCGACGCAGCGCCACGAGCGTCTTTCATCGGGCCCACGCTTCCGTCCGCGTCAAAACACAGCGGCCCGATCTGTCGCGCATCCTTATTGGACAGGTCGTCGCGCGAACGACGCTCGTCTCACCGCAGCGCGGTTCGGCTTTATCAGCCTCGCGCCCTGCGCGCGCCTCAGAACCGCCAGTTCAACTGCGCGTACAGCGCCCGCGGCGTCTCCGTCTGATTGGGCGCGCCGTTTCCGGAGACGAACTCCGGGTGTCGGTCGTCCAGCACGTTCTGTATTCCCGCCGACAGTTCCATCCCGTCGCGCGGCCGCCAGGTCATTCCCAGGTCCAGCCGCACGTACGACGGCACCGAAGCGCCCGCGCCGTCGGAGATCGTCTCGACGTAGTAAGCCGACGCGTTCAGCGCCAAGTGTTTGGTGACGTCGTAATACGAGTGCAGTTGGACCTGGTTGCGCGGGCTGCTCGATTCCAGGTACTCCTCGTCGAACGGGCCGCCGTTGTGCAGGTCCAACTGGAGCCAAGTGTACGAGCCGCTGAGCCGCCAGTCGGGCGTGACGTTCCAGTTGGCGGCCAGCTCGAAGCCGTAGCTCTCGCCCGTGACGTTGTTGGCGGCGGTCGCGGGGACGACCAGCCGCGCCGGTGCCGGCGCGGGCTGGAACGATGGCGCCCCCGCCTCGCTACCGATCAGGTCGTCGTAGTCGTTGTAGAACGTCGCCAGGTCGAACGAGAGCGACCTCGTCGGCCGCACGCGATAGCCCAACTCGTACGCGTACAGCTTTTCGGAATCGAGGTCGCTGTTTCCGATGAGCCGGGACTCGCCCACGGAACCGGGCCCGGTCGGGAAACGCGCGGTGACGAGCGTCGCGTGGTCGTCGAACGCCGACGGGGTGCGGACCGCGCGTGACGCGGCGGCCCAGACCGTATTACGATCGTCGGGCGTCCACAGGCCGCGGATGCTGGGCTCGTACTCGAAGTGGGTGCGCGTGTTGTACTCGACCTTGGTGCCCAGGATCAGGTGCAGCCGCTCGGGCACGAGCGTCACGTCGTCCTGCACGAACGCGTTTGCGGTCGTGAACGTCTCGAAGTGCGGGTCGAACACCAGGACGTCGCCGGTCGGGCGCGAGGCATCGCGCTGCACGCGCAAACCGCCGCCCCAGATCAGTTCTTGACGGTCACCAATCGGGAAGCGGTGCTGCGCGTCCACGTCCCAGGTGTGCGCGTCGTAATGGTTCTGCCCGTCAAACCGGCGGAAGTAGTCGTAGTAAACCTGGACGGAGAAGTCCGACTTGTCGGAGATCGTGTGCGTCCACCGGCCCAGCGCGTAACCGTTCGCAACGTCGATGCCATGGGTCTCGTCGGCGGCGAATGGAGGCGTGAACTGCGGGAAAGAGAGCGTATCTCGCTCGGTCGCGCCGAAGCCCTGCCCCTGCAACGTGAGGACGTCCTTGTCGGTGCCGTAGTGGTCGATGCGGAACCCGCCCAGGAGCGATTGCCACGCGTCGTCGGCGTCGGCGCCATCCGCAGTTTCGAAATTCGAGGTGTGGCGGTACTTCGTGTACAGCCGGAAGTAGGTGTCTTCACCCACCTTCCCGCCGTAGCGCACGCCGCCGTCCTGGTCGACGTTCCCGCCGGTGCCGCTCAGGAGCCAGCCTTGCGTGTCGCGCGTACTCTTGGACGTGATGTTGATCACGCCGTTGACGGCGTTGGCGCCCCAGAGCGTCGCGCCTGGTCCGCGAATCACCTCGATGCGATCGAGGTCCGGTAAGAGGTAGTCTTGCGCGTCCCAGTACACGCCGGACGACGTCGGGAGATAAACCGTGCGACCATCGAAAAGCACGAGCAGCTCGCGCTGGTAGCGGTGGTTGAAGCCGCGCGACCCGATCGCCCACGCCGACGCGTTGGCCCGCGCGACGTCCAGGCCCGGCGCCAGACGCAGCAGCTCCGGGATGCTATTGAGTCCGGATCGCTCGATGTCCTCGCGCGTGATGACGTAGATGGCGGCGGGCGCCTCGCTGATCCGCTGTTTACTCTTGCTGACGCTGGTGACCTCGACGTTCATGAGGTCTTCCAGGCTCATCTGCCCCAGCGGGTCGCCCGACGCCGCGGCGGGCACGGCTTGCGCGAGGGTGAGTTCGTCCTGGACCGGTCGAGCCGTCGCGGTGCTGGTGCGCGCGATCACAATCAATGCCGTGGTCGCCGCGAGCGCCGCGCCGGTGGCAGCTCGCAAAGCACACCGTCGAGTCGTTCGTCTCTCGCACGGGTAGAACCAACTCATCGCCACGCGCTCCATCAACAGCGGCCTTGACCCCGACCGCGATTGGGTCATCGGGGGTCACAATCGACGGAGTTGATTGGAGCGGCGCGAATTTCAAATCATCACCTTATTGGACAGTATCTTACGGACAGCATAAAGCTGCGATTCTGAGTCGAGTGCACTGATGTAGTGCGGATTATCGGACGTGATCCGAGCAGCGGTCAGAACATCTTGAGCTGGTCGCGCTCGAAGCTGAACTTGCTCGTCGGCGCGTCGACCGGGATCTTGTAACGCCCGCTCCAGCACGCCGTGCACGCGTCGCTGGCCGCGACGCTCTTCACGCACGACAGCATCCCCTCCAATGACAGGTACGCGAGGCTGTCCACCTCCACGAACTTCGCGATCTCGTCGACCGTCCGGCCGTGCGCGATCAGCTCGTGGCTCGTCGCGAAGTCGATCCCGTAGAAGCACGGGTGCCTGATCGGCGGGCAGCTCACGCGCAGGTGGATCTCCTTGGCGCCGGCGCGGCGCAATGCGCGCATCTTCGACCGCGTCGTCGTCCCGCGCACGACCGAGTCGTCCACCACCACGATCCGCCGGCCGTGGATGAGCTGGCCGATAATGTTCAGCTTCAGGTTCACCGCGCGGTCGCGCTGCTGCTGGCTGGGCAGGATGAACGTGCGCCCGACGAACCGGTTGGGAACGATCCCCTCTTCGAACTCCAGGCCCGATTCCTTCGCGTACCCGAGCGCCGCGCTGCGGCCCGAGTCCGGCATAGGGATCACGCAATCCGCAGGCACGTTGCTCTCGCGGGCGAGCTGCCGGCCGAGCGCCTCGCGGGTCACGTGCACGTTCTGCCCGAACACCGTGCTCGCCGGGTTCGCGAAGTACACGTGCTCGAAGATGCACCGCGCCCCCTCGTCGGCCGGTAGATCGTAGCGGCGGCTGTGCATCCCATTGTCGTCGATCCGCACGATCTCGCCCGGCTCGATCTCGCGCTCGTAATGCCCGCCGATCGCGTCGAACGCGCACGTCTCGCTCGCGACGCACCAATAGCCCTCGCTCGTCTTCCCGAGCACGAGCGGCCGGATGCCCCACGGGTCGCGCACCGCTTCGATCCGATCGGGGAACAGGAACAACAGGCTAAACGCGCCTTGGAGGTGCTTGAGTACGTGCGGCAGCGGGTCGGGCTTGTCCACGTGCGTCGGCTTCGCGAGCAGGTGTACGATGATCTCGGTGTCGGTCGTGCTCTGGAAGATGTGGCCGTGCGCCTCGTACTCGCGGCGGAGGAGCTGCGCGTTGATCAGGTTCCCGTTGTGCGCCACCGCCACCGGCCCGAGCGAATACTGCCGCAAGAGCGGCTGCGCGTTGCACAGCTTGCTCGAACCGGTCGTCGAATACCGCACGTGCCCGATGCCCGCGTGGCCGACGAGTTCTTCGCGGAGCATGCGCGGGTGGAACACCTGGCTGACCAGCCCCATGCCCGCATGACCGTGCAGGTCGGTCCGATCGGTCACCGAGATCCCAGCCGACTCCTGCCCGCGATGTTGCTGCGCAAAGATCCCCGCGTAACAGACCGCCGACGCCTGCGCCCAGTCCCGCGGCCCCCACACGCCGAACAGGCCGCACTTTTCCTTCTTCTCGTATGGCGCGTCGTCGGGGATGGGAATGATCGGCAGCGAAGTCAGAGCCAATGCAGTCTCCGGCGGCTAAAAGTCGGATTGTATTCAGTCGCCGGCGAAAATCACGCGCCGCGCCGCCGTTGTGTTGGGGTTGTCATCCTGAGAGTCTGTGAACTTTCTTGTGGTAGCGGCCGTCCCGGCCGCTTCTGGGCGAAAGAACTGCGGCCGGGACGGCCGCTACCACAAAACTTCACGCGCCATGAGCGCAGCGAAGGATCTAAACGCCGCCGCAGGCGGGAGGTCGAGATCCTTCGCGAGTACCCTCAGGATGACGGGGTGCGCGTTGCACGAGTCGGGTCGTCACACCGATTCCTCACTTGCCCTCATTCGCCCCTTCGCTCGTCACCACCTGCGACTTCGTCCCCATCCCCGGCTCCGTCGCGACGTCGCGGAACTCGACCCACGCGTCGTACGGCCGTGTGAACACGCGGAACTGGGCGATCGTCTCCGGCGAAGCGTCGGGCACCGTGAACGTCGTCTGGTATGCCTGCTCGGTCGAGCTGCCGCCGCTGCTCTCGGCTACGCGCTCGGTGCCGTCGGTCAGGGCCGCGACCGCTCGGATCTGGTGCCGCGACCGATCGCCGCTCAGCGTGATCGTGCGCACCGTGTCGTTGCCGCTGGGGATCGGCGGACCGTAGATGAGCCCGCCCGCGCCGTTGTGGGTGGCGCCCGAGCCTTCGGCGCTGACCGACGTCTCGTGCCACGGGCCTTGCGCGATCTCGAAGCGGATCGTCGCGGGTTTTCCCTTCTCGAACTCGGTCGCGTACGCGTCCATGTCCTCGACGGCGCGGCCGCTCGCTTCCTCGGGCGAGCCGCCGGACCAACTGTGTTTGCCGGCATAGCGCATCGCCGCGTCGTTTCCATCGCTCGTGGTCAACTCGCGCTTGACCGCGAACTCGCGCGCGACGCGCATCGGCTCATCGGACGTCACGCTCCCGCCCATCCGCGCGTACGGCGCCTGTGCCAGCGGCGAGCCGTCCGGCCGCCACCACGGCTTGCCGCGGCGCGAGGGGCACTCGTTCATCCCCACCAGTTCGACGCGCACGCCGCTCTTGAGCACCGCCACGAGCCCACCGGAATCGGGCGCGGCTGCGGGTTTCTCGTCGGGTCGCAGTTCGGCCAGCGCCATCCGAGCGCCTTGGTAGCCCAAGCCGGTCACGACCACGAGGGACATCATCACGCACGCCGCCAGTTTGATCTTGCCGATGAACATGGCCTTGAGTGCTCCTTGTGCGACCGCGGCAGCGGTCAGGTATGAGACAGACTGTTGAAGCGCGAGCTGCGCGACGCTGGTCGCCGCCAGATGCGCGGGCACCGCGACATCGCGCGCCGCTGACGTGATGAGCGGCGCGAGGACCGAAGGCGCGAGCTCCGCGAGCGCGTCGCTGCCGAGTCGTTCGCGCAGCTTCGCCAGCGACCGCTGGACGCGCTTCTGCGCCGCCTCCTCGGAGATGCCCATCGCGCTGCCGACCTCGGCCATCGAACACCCGCGGAGGTATCGCAGCACGACCGCGGTGCGATCGGCCTCGTTCAGCCGCGAGAGGCCGTGGTCGAGCACCGCGCGGATCGCCTCGACGTGCTCGGCGTGCAACCGGGTGGACTCGTCAGGTTGAACCGCGTCCGCGGCCATGGCCGCCCTCCGTTCGTGATCGGCGCGCCGGGCCGCGTTGCGCAGCGCGCTCTTGGCCGCCAGCCGCGCCGTGCCGATCAACCACCCCGCCAGGTACCGCGGCTCGACCGACCGCGCCTTGCGCGCCAGGACGATGAACACGGCCTGCGTGACGTCGTCGGCCAGGTGCGCGTCGCCGCGCACCTGCCGCCGCGCCGACGCGTAGACGATCGGCAGGTATCGCCCGACGATCGCGCCGAACGCGTCCGCGTCCGAGCCCGCGACGAACCGCCGCAGAAGCTCGGCGTCGGTCACGCTCGGCGCGGCAGTCGGTGCGGTAATCGGCTCGGTGACGAGCATGGCCATCACGAGATCAGTCTCCCGTTCGCCCGTCCCGCCGGACAGGAAAATCCGAGGGAGCGCGAGATCGCAATTGCGTCCCCGCGCCCGCGCGCGGTCCGCGCAGATGCCACATTTCTCTCGCTCGACGCAAAGTCAATTCCCGATCGGTGAAACCGGGTCGAAGCGCGCAAGTTAGCGATGGCTTCGTTTTGCACATTCGATGCGCGATTGAGAGGCGTCCTTTCCACGCCCCCCCCGCGCCCCAGACGCCGGTCGCTGTGCGACCGGATCGCGACCGGATCGCGTGTCGACCAAGATCCGGTCGCACAGCGACCGGCGTTGCTCGTCCGGACAGGGTTTCGGTATCGATCTCGATCAGCATCCGACGGCGCACAGGGGCACCTCCCACCTTCTCGTGGGCGCTGCGCGCCCGGCGTTTCCGGCGCGCAGCGCCAGAGCGGATCTCAGCGGATCGGGCGATGCGCGTTCAGCGTCGGTCCACCGGCAGCGACGCGAGGATGCGCTCGTAGCTTTCGCGGCGCCAGTCGGGCGCGGCGTCGGATTCGACGTCGGGGAAGTGGTCGATCAGGTTCTCGCGCGTCACGTTCCACAGACCGAAGAGCTTCACGCCCGGCGTGTCGATGACGGCGCCGCCGCCCGCGATCTCGTCGAGCGGATAGCGGCGCGCGCTGGTCGTGGTGTGACGGCCCTTTTGCGTGATGTGGCTGACGTCGCCGATGCGCAGGTCGAGCGTCGGCTGCACGGCCCGGATCAGGCTGCTCTTGCCGACGCCGCTGTGGCCGGCGAGGACGGTCGTCCGGTCGCGCAAGAGTTCGCGAAGCGCGTCGATACCGACGTTCCCTTCGACGCTCGTCTCCAGCGTCGCGGCGCCAAGCGCCGAACCGTACAACGCCAGCGCCTCGCGCGCGAACTCGACATCCGCTTCGGGATCGTCGGCCAGATCCACCTTGTTCAGGCAAACGATCGACTTCAACCCACCCGATCGCGCCGCTACAAGCATGCGGTCGATCAGGCCCCACTTCGGCCGCGGATGGATCAGGCTGGCGACGATCAGCACCTGCTGCGCGTTCGCTACGATCGGGTGCGAAACGATCGCTTTGAAGCTGTCGGCGCGCGTGAGGATCGTTTCTCGTGGCAAGATCTGCTCGACGACCGCGTCCGGCGCGCCGGGCTCGGCCTTCCGTTCCGTGATGCGGAAGCGCACCCGGTCGCCGACGACGACTTCGCCCTGCACCTTCATCATCGTCTTGCGGACCACCGCCAGGAACGACCGGCCGTCGTGAATCACGTCACAGTAGAGCGAATAGACCTGCACGACGTCTCCGACCGGCAGCGCGTCCATGTCCGCCGCTTGCGCCGTCTGGTCGGCACGCAGCTCTGACGTTTTCTTGATGCGCTCCTGCTGACGGTGCTTGGCCCGGTCGGTGAACCGCTGCTGCGTCTCGACTCGGTCCTCGTCCACGGCGTCCGAGAGGTACTCGGCCGTCATGTCCTTGTGGCGCGGAGGTTTTTTCGGCTTGCCACGCATCGGCCGCGGCCGATCCTGCCCAACCGTGCGGTGAAAGACAAGCGTGATCCCCGCGTATACGATCGGCGGCGCGCCATTCACGCAGCGCGTACAGGGCTGACGCATGAATCGGAATCTGTTGATGTCGTTCTTCGGCGTCCTCACGCTCGGGACGCTCGCGCTCTCGCGCGCGGCCGGGCCGAGCACGTCGCCGGCGTTCCCTACCGTCGTAGATCAGGCGCACCTTCACAACGCGCACGTCGTGACCGACAAGGTGATCTCAGGCGCTCAACCGGAAGGCGAGGCATCCTTCAAGGCGCTTCAGGAACTCGGCGTAAAGACGATCCTATCGGTGGACGGCGCCGCGCCCGACGTCGAAACGGCCCGAAAGTACGGCTTGCGCTACGTGCACATGCCGATCACCTACTCGGGCGTCACCGACGACGAGGGCCGCGCGATCGCCAAGTCCCTGGTCGAGCTGCCCGGGCCGATCTACGTGCACTGTCACCACGGCAAGCACCGCTCGGCGGCGGCAGTCGCGGTCGCGTGCGTCTACAACGGGACGCTCCAGCCACAGCAGACCCAGTCGGTCCTCCAGACGTTCGGCACGGGCAAGAACTACCTGGGCCTGTGGAAGGCCGCCCTCGAGGCGAAGCCGCTGTCGCCGGAAGAGTTGGCGGGCATCAAGAACGAGTACGTCGAGACGGCCAAGCTCGCGACCTTCACCGAGGCGATGGTCGGGGCGGACCAGCACTGGGATCACGTGAAGCAGATGAAGGAGATCGGCTGGCGCGTGCCGCCCGATCACCCCGACCTCGACCCAGCGCATGAGGTTCTCCAAGCCAACGAGCACCTGCGAGAAGCCGCGCGGCTGCCGACGACCGCAGCACGTCCGGAGGACTTCCGGAAGATCCTCGACGACGCGGAACAGACGACGGGCAAGCTGTCCGAACTACTCCGAGCCGAACCGACCGACGCAAAGGCCGCCGACGCGCTGTACCAGCGCGCGACCGAGTCGTGCGCGGCGTGCCACAAGGTCTATCGGGATTGAATGACGAAACCCGAAGCCAGAATGACGAATCAATGACCAAGCCCGAATGACGAATGTTGCGCAAGCACGCATTTCGTCATTCGGATTTCGTCATTCATTCGGGTTTCTGGTTTCGTCATTCGGGCTTCCCCGCCTTGTCCCCCGCCCCTTCCTCCACTACACTCCGCCTCCTTTGGAGGACTGGGTTGGCCAAGAGCGAGCCGATTGAGGTGGAAGCAACCGTGTCACAGGCGTTGCCGAACGCGATGTTCAAGCTGCGCCTGGACAATTCCGACCGCGAGATCCTGGGGATCGTTTCGGGCAAGATGCGCAAGCACTTCATCCGCATCCTGCCGGGCGACCGGGTCAAGGTCGAGCTGTCGCCCTACGACCTGACGCGCGGGCGGATCGTGTTCCGGCAGAAGTGACCCGCGTAAAGACGTAAAGACATAAAACAAAAGGAGGCGTCCCCGGGGCCTCCTCATGTTTTATGTCTTTATGTTTTACCCCTGCACTCCCGCGTAGTACTCCTTCACCCGCCTCGTCCGCAGCACGATCAACAGCGCCACCGGGTACGCCAGCGAAACCACGGCGCCGACGCCCAGCACGGTCATGAAGCCGGCGGCCATCGCACTGGTCGCCGGCGGACCGCTACCGGGCGGTGCCATCTGTGACATCGACGCGGCAAAGTCGTTGATCAGCATCACCCAACCGATCACGCCGAGCACGACCAACGGTAGCTTCAGCCACGCGTAGATCAGGTGCAGCTTCCGCCCGCGTCGGCTCTGGCGAAGCACCATGATTCCGATCACCAGCAGGTAGATCGACAGCAGCACGCTGCCGATCGCGTCGAGCACGGCCATCACCACGCCCGACGCGCGGATGCGGAAGCCGCCGAGCACCTTCGCGTTGTACGCGGTGGAGTCGGTGACGGTGCCCACCTTGTCGACGACGACGAAGCCGTTGTACGTGGTGAAGATGGTCAGCGCGCCGGTCGTGGGATCGAGCGAGACGATCCTGATCTGAGCCGCGGGCGCTGGGCTGCCGGCGCCAACGTCGATGATCTGCTGCTCGGGGTCCGATAGCGCCTGCTTGAACGCGTCGAGCTGAACCTGCGACGCGCCGGACGCGAGCGACTTCACCCGCGCGGTGAGCGCGTCGATGTCGGCAGCCGTCAGCCGCGCGACCGCGTCGTCGGTCACACCCTTGGCGACGCGCACGGGCGTGCGGTCGTCGCCGTCGGAGGGGAAGAAGACGGCATGATCGTCGTAGACCTCGATCTTGCCGTTGCCAATGACGTAGTACACCGGCCCGTCGCCGCCGGTCGGGCTGGGGAACTGGCCGCTGTCGGAGACGTTGCGCTGGGCCGTCTCTGACGAGAACGGGATGCTGATCCCGTCGTCAGGACGGTCGGCAAACGGGAACGCGTCCTTGCCGCACTTGGCGAGCAGTTGCTTGAGCCGTTCGCGCTGC
>Ga0081539_10002944_pt1 | contig 22401 bp, 17 predicted proteins | sample TabmetS4T2R2_FD_71023 | JGI IMG/M metagenome (GOLD analysis project Ga0081539, IMG submission 71023) | Tabebuia heterophylla rhizosphere microbial communities from the University of Puerto Rico - S4T2R2 | ecosystem: Host-associated > Plants > Roots > Rhizosphere ...
ATCACGCCTGCTTTGATGTCCGCACCGGCGAAGCCGTGCGCGCCCCCGCCATCAGCCCGCTCGATTGCTGGGCGGTCGAGCAGCGCGACGGCAAGGTCTTCGTTCGAGAAAAGCGCGAGCCGGGGAGGCCGGCGCGCGCGGCACCGAGCGGCGCGCCGGACAAGATCGTCATCGTCGGAGGCGGCGCGGCCGGCTTTGCGGCCGCCGAGATGCTGCGCCGCGAGCAATATGCCGGCAGCATCGTGATGCTCAGCAACGACGACGCAGCGCCGGTGGACCGGCCGAATCTCTCGAAAGACTATCTCGCCGGCACCGCGCCCGAGGACTGGGTCCCGCTGCGGCCGACGGAGTTCTATGCCGAGAACGGCATCGAGCTGCGCCTCAACGCGCATGTCGCCAGCATCGAGCCGCGTGCGCGCGAGGCGGTGCTGGCCGACGGCGGGCGAATTGCCTTCGACCGGCTGCTGCTCGCGACCGGCGCGGAGCCGGTGCGGCTCTCGATTCCCGGCGCCGATCAGCCGCACGTGCGCACTCTGCGTTCGCTCGCCGACTCGCGCGCCATCATCGAGCGCGCCAAGGCGGCGCGGCGGGTGGTCGTGATCGGAGCGAGCTTCATCGGTCTGGAGGTGGCCGCGGCCTTGCGCACGCACGAGCTCGAGGTGCATGTGGTGGCGCCCGAGGCACGGCCGATGGAGCGGATCATGGGTCCGCAGATGGGCGACTTCATCCGCGCGCTGCACGAGGAGCATGGGGTCGTCTTCCACCTTCAGGACACGGCCGCGGCAATCGAAGGCCGGCAGGTGAAGCTCAAGAGCGGCGGCACGCTGGACGCCGACCTGGTGGTCGTCGGGATCGGGGTGCGCCCGCGCGTTCAGCTGGCCGAGAGCGCCGGACTCGCGACCGACCGCGGCGTCGCGGTGAACGCGCAGCTCGAGACCAGCGCGCCGGGAATCTTCGCGGCCGGCGACATTGCGCGCTGGCCCGATCCGCACAGCGGCGAGAGCATCCGGGTGGAGCATTGGGTGGTTGCCGAGCGTCAGGGACAAGCCGCGGCGCGCAACATGCTGGGACGCCGCGAGGCGTTCACCGATGTGCCGTTCTTCTGGAGCCAGCACTACGACATCCCGATCAACTATGCGGGCCACGCCGAGAAATGGGACGAGCTCGCGATCGACGGCGATATCGCCAAGAAGGACTGCATGCTGCACTTCCGGCGCAACGGCCGCCTGCTCGCGGCCGTGTCGATTTTCCGCGATCTGGAGAACCTGCAGGCCGAGCTCACGATGGAGCGGGCGGTTGCGGGGTGAGTGGCTTGGATGCGCCGACGGCGAATTCGATTGTTATTCGATCAGCCTAGACCGAACCAGTTGGCAGTGACTTGGGGACTCCGAGCTCAACTCAAAACTGTACTAAGCTTCTGATCTACCGCGCTTTTTCTGGTGCAACTGGGCGGCGCGGCGACACTGGCGACGGTCGGGATGCAACACATTCAAGCCGTCAACTAATCGCGATCATCTAAGCCCCGCTCGCGCATCTGGTTGCTTGTTCCCCGTTTTGCTATCTTTAAATGAAGAGCGTAAGCAGCAATCCTCAATCAGTACGTGCTTTCGCCACCAGGCCACGCCCGATCTGGTCAGTTTCCGTGGAGCGATGCTTGATCGCGAGAGATTTTTCGCAGGGACAGGTAGACCAGCCCGTCATCTGGCTGCGTCTGTTTGGTGCGATCGAGGCTTGGGATCACTCAGGCGAGGATGTTCTCCCGCGCGGCCGCAAGGCACAAGCGATCCTGAGTTACCTCGCACTTGCTACCGAAGAGGTGATACCTCGTAAGCGCTTAGCCGGATTGCTTTGGAGCACGCGATGGAGCTCGCAGGCGCAGGCGAGCCTACGGCAGAGTCTGATCGAAATTCGCAGGGCGTTGGGCCGACGACACCACGAGCTAATTTCGATTGAACGAGACCGCATCATCTTCAAGCGCGCGCTCGTCTGGGTCGATGGCTTGAGCGCGCAAGCGGACCCACAGTCGGGCCGTAGCAGCGTTCACTCGCCGCACCCCGATCGTTTGTTAGAGACCTTGGTTGGCCTCGACCCGAAGTACGACGAGTGGATCGCGTCGGTGCGCGTGGACGTGGCGCGGCTGCTCGGCGCAAGGCGTCGAAATGCCCAAGGCACGGATAGCGAAAGGATCGACATCCCAACGGATCCGCGCGCGATCGTTCCTTCTTTGGGGGAAACAGGGATACGTGCTGCAATCAACAATGTTGAGAGCCCAACAAGGGGCGACGATTACCATCCGCGATCTCCTATCATCTCTATTCTGCCGTTTCTGCAATTCGGCGCAGCCAGATTCGATTGCGATGTGTCATTGGCGCTGAGCCACGAGATAGCGACCGCCCTTGCGCGTTTTCGCTGGTTTCGAGTTCGGCTTGGCCAGTCGGATGATCGCGGCGAAGGGGAGTACGGTCTTGATGGGTACACAGCCTGTGCCGGAATGAGTTGCCGCCTTGTCGTTCGCCTCCTCGATCAGAGCGATCGCAGCACCATCTTGTGGACCTTTTCCGAAACATTCGATATCACCTCAAACGAACACGTCACCCAGGAGATCGCGGAGCGCTTTGCCGGACACCTCGATCCGCAGCTCTTGGCAATTGAAACAAGCAAAGCGCTCCAAAAGCCTCTGCCGGGTAGCGCCTACGAATATCTGATCCGCGCCATGGCGTTGATCTACAGATTCGACGACGGGTCTTGGCGAGAAGCGACTGCGTACCTCGGTCAAGCCTTGCGAGTAGACCCTGAGTGCGGTCGCACGTGGGCATTCTCCGCGATGGGGCGGATTCTCGGTGTCGCACGGGGCTGGAGCAAGGATGCACGTCGTGACCTCGCCGCAGCGACAAACGAGGCGGCCAGGGCCATCGCATGCGATCCTCACGACTCTCTCGCACTTTCGATAATTGGACACGCCATCGTATTCAGAAATCATCAATTTGACGTCGCGCTCGACCTGTTTGATCGGGCCATTCGGGCAAATCCAAGTTGTGGCTATTCGTGGGGCTATTCAGCCCTCACGTTCGCTTACCTCGGGCAGATCAATGAAGCGAAGCGACGGCTGGCGCACGCGCAAAGTACGTTGATACATGAGCCGTTTCGATCGTTTCTCGTCGGTGCGGATGGGGTAATTGCCTATTTCGGGCAAGAATGGGAACGCGCAATTGCGATTTCTCGCGCAGCGGTCGGATTGTGCCCAGGTCTCGTGAATCCACGAAAACACGTCGCCTCCGCGCTCTGTTTCCTCGGCCGCTTCGAGGAAGCTGCAATCGAGCACGCCGAAATTACTAAACTAGAGCCGGACTTTACTTGGGAGAACCATCTGATCCAGTACCCGTTCGGACGTAGCAAGGATCGTTTGGACTTGGGCGTCGTTCTGAAGCAGGCACGACTCCTGAACAAGCCAGCGGCCTAGTTATTTAGCGCTTCGTTAGCGATCAATTAGCGGCTGCTTTGTGACCCAGTGTGCGATCCTTCCACCTACCTCCGAAACACGACGGGGGCCGCAATGAACACTGGGAGAGTCGCAATGAAAAGAGCGCTGGTTATCTCTACCGTCTGCTTTTGGAGCATGGCCATTTTCGCAATCAAGCCAAGCCTGGCTGCATCCTGTGACGATGTCGCCACAATCGGTTTAGGCATTCAAACCGGCGACACGCAAAACGGTGTTACCAAGAGGTGCCTAGGCATAGATGGAAACACTGGTCTTTCTATTACATGTGACTTCAACGAACGAGCCGCCTCCAGCTCATGCATTTGGATTAGGACCAACGACGCTGTTTCTAGCGAGACTTATTTGTTGAGTGCGGGGAGGGTAACGCACCGCTCGGCTGGGTGTCTCTGGAGTGGCAGTGTCAAAGCCGCCATTGTCGTGTTTTGTAAAGCGATCGGACCGCGAAGAGGGGGTGAAAAAGGATCGGTTTGGGATGGCTTATCAAAGCTAGATTAGGTCGTGCACACCCATAATCGACCATTCCACATAACTTCCAAATAGGCGCGACCAGTGTTTCCATGAGCACCGAAGCGCCCGCAAAGCTTATCTTGCGCTCGCGACGCGACGCATCGAGGCACGCGAACTTGGCGGCGACCAAAAAGCGCTCGTCGCTCTTGCGTGTCACACCGAGCCGAAGAATTGATCGCGGTGCCGGCCCATTGCAGCGTCACCCGATCGCAATGCCGTAAAGCTATCTCAAAAGCCCCGTAGAGACGGCGCCGATGTCACGCGGAGGTGCCTGCGTGGGCTCGATTTTCGAACTGATGCCGGAATGGGTGCAAGCTGGGCTCATCGCCGTGCTATGCGGCCTTTTTGTTCTCACGATCTGCTCGGCAATTGCTTCAATCTTCGAATGGGGCCGGAATCTGATCCGGTTCCTGCCGCGCCAATGGGCCGGCTGTGTGGCGATGGCGACCATCACCGGCTGCCGCCAGGATGCCGATCGCTGCTATGTGCCGCTGGTCAGCTTCACGACCCGGCGCGGCGAGCTTAGAGCGGCGGTGCCGGTCGCCGGCACCGACTACACCGATCCGCCGCTGCGGCTGGACCAGCCCTACGATCTCCGGCAACTCAGGGAAGAGGTGTACCGGTGGGAAAGTGACGAGGCGGATGCGCGCGCGCCCGCGCCACCCATCGGTGAGACCGCTGCCATCGTGTACGATCCGATCCATCCGGCAGCGGTGCGCTTTCGTTTCACCCGCGTAGACTTTCTGATGACCCTGGCATTCACGCTCCTCGTTGGATTTATTTCGCTCGGATGGTGGATCGTGCCTTGGGTGGTCGCATCCGCAGGTCCGTGGATCGGCCGCTGGGTTTTCAGCGGTCCAACGCCGCTGCTGGCTTATGTCGTCACCGGCCTCGCATCGGTCGGATTCGTTTTGGGTTTTGCGGCGGCAGCGACACTGCTCAAATACGCGCGCCACCGGTCCTTGGAGCGAAGAGGGCATGTGGCGCCTGCGAGCGGCGGCTTTCGTTGGAATCCGCACAGCGCGCAGTACGAGCCGGTGCTCACGTTCACCACGCGCACAGGTCAGCCGAGACAGAGGATCCTCGGCGCGTCCTTCGACTACACGCGGCTGCCGCATGCCGCCACGGTGAACATCATTTACGATCCGCATGACGAAGATTTCGCCGAGCCGAGCTACGACGGCGCGCACACCGTTCGGCCGACGTCGATGATGATCATCGCGGCGAGCGTCGCGCTGCTCGTGCTCGTGGCGATGATGCCTTATCTGGTTTTGTTGTGGCTTCCTGTGACCATCATCGCCATCGGATTTGGCCTCGGCGTGCTTGCCGCGAAGGCGCGAGCGACCCGATGGCGAAGCGCGCCGGTCGCGTGAGCGGTCCGCTTACGCGAGGACCGACGCACGATCACTCCGGCTTGATGGCGGCAGACTTCACGGCCTTGCCCCACTTGTCCGTCTCGGCGGTGAGGAATTGTCCGAACGCGACCGGGGAAAGAGGAAAGACCGTTGCTCCCAATTGCGCGAGCCGGGCGCTCAGGTCCGGATCGGCGAGGCTCGCATCGATATCCTTGCTGAGCTTTTCGATGATGTCGGCGGGCGTGGTCATGGGCGCGCCAATTCCCCAGAATCCGCTTGCCTCGTAGCCCGGCACGAAATCTCCGAGCACGGGAACGTCCGGCAAGGCCTCCGAGCGTCTTGCCGCCGTCACGGCCAGCGCATGCAGCTTGCCGGCCTTGATGTGCTCGATCGCGCCGCCCAGCGAGCCGAAGTACAGGTGCACGCGCCCGCCGAGCAGATCCGTCAGCGCCGGTGTGTCGCCGCGATAAGGAACGTGGAGCATGTCGATGCCGGTCATCATCTTGAACAGCTCCCCGGCGACGTGCGGCGGCGTTCCGATGCCGGCCGAAGCCATGTTCACTTTGCCGGGGTTCGCCTTGGCGTAAGAGATGAATTCCGGGACGGTCTTGGCCGGAAGCGACGGGTTCACCACCATCACGTAGGTCCCGCGGGCAACGCCCGCGACGGGCGCGATATCGCGCATGAGACTGTAACCGAGCTTGTCATAGAGCGTCGCGTTGATCGCCTGCGGCGATCCGACGAACAGCAACGTGTAGCCATCCGGCGCCGCTCTGACGACCGCCTCGGTGGCGAGATTGGTGCCGGCGCCCGGTCGGTTTTCGACGATGATCTGTTGACCCAGCCTTGGCGACAGCGACTGTGCGATGAGCCGCGCCACCGCGTCGGTTCCGCCACCGGGCGGAAATCCGACGACGAGGCGGATCGACCGCGTTGGGTAGGCCTGTGCTCGGACCGTCGAGCACAGCATGGGTGCCGCCGTAGCGGCTCCGGTCAGCTGAAGAAATCGACGGCGGTTCATGATCGTGCCCTTCGCTGCGAGAGTCCGATGATGTGGACCATGCCGCCGAAGGGGCATAATGTCCCTGCTTCAGACCTGAAATCTCCTGAATCCCGCGACCATGATGGTTCGATGACGGAGCTGGATAAGGTCAGCATCGGTCAGTTCCGGCTGGATCTTGCCACACGTTCGTTGTCGCGTGGCGGGAAGCCCGTGGCGCTCGGCAGCCGCGCGCTCGAAATACTCTGTGTGCTCGCGGCCGCCAGAGGCGCGATCGTCAGCAAGAACGAGTTGGTGCACCGTGTGTGGCCCGGGGCGATTGTCGAGGACAACACCATTCAGGTCCACGTCTCGGCCCTGAGGAAAGCGCTCGACGAGAGCAACACCGGCCAAAAACACGTGGTGACCGTTTCGGGCCAGGGCTACCGGCTTCTCGGCGCGTCAACATCAAGGCCGTCGTTGGACCAGGGCGCAACGCCGGTGCTCTCCGACATGCCGGCCGTTGCCGTCCTGCCGTTCCAGAGCATGAGCGCCGATCCTGAGCAGGAGTACTTTGCCGACGGCGTGGTGGAAGAGATCATCACCGCCTTGTCGCGCTTTTCGGGCCTGTTCGTGATCGCGCGCAATTCGAGCTTCACTTACAAGGGCCGCGCGGTCGATGTGAAGGAAGTTGGGCGCGACCTCGACGTGCGTTACGTGCTCGCGGGCAGTGTGCGCCGGGACGGCATGCGCGTGCGGATCACTGGACAACTGATCGATGCGGTGACCGGGCGACATCTGTGGGCGGACCACTTCGATGGGGCGCTCAAGGACATCTTCAGTGTGCAGGAGCAAGTCACCGCGCGGGTGGTGGGAGCGATCGTGCCCAAGCTCGAGCGGGTCGAGATCGAGCGCGCCAAACGCAAGCCGACAGAAAGCCTGGATGCCTACGACTATTACTTGCGGGGAAGAGCGAGCTTCCATGAGTGGACGCAGCAGCGCAATAACGACGCGCTGAGCTTCTTCCGCCGGGCGGTCGAGATCGATCCCGATTTTGCGACGGCCTATGGCATGGCAGCGCTGTGCTACGAGCAACGCATGATGAACGGGTGGATGACCGATCGTCGGCAAGAAGTTGCAGAAGCGGCACTGTTGGCTGACCGGGCGGTCGACTTGGGAAAGGACGATGCCATCGCGCTTTCCAGCGCAGGAATCGTCCGGTTGCGCGTGATCGGCGATATCGATGCCGCGGCTGCCTTCATCGATCAGGCCATCGCGTTGAATCCCAATCTGGCGCAGGCTTGGTACGGCGGGAGTTTCGTCAGAAATTGCAACGGCGCGCCCGAAGAGGCGCTCGAATACCTCGGGCACGTCATGCGTCTCAGCCCGATCGACCCGCTCATGTATCGCGTGCATACCGGCGCCGCGCTCGCTCATTTTCTGGCGTACCGATATGATGAAGCATCGTCATGGGCGGAGCGTTCGCTGCTCGACAATCCAAACTTTCACCCGGGTTTACGGATGGCGGCGGCGAGTCACGCGCTTGCCGGCCGAGCGCAGCAAGCGACGAGCATGATGGCGCGCATGCGCCGGCTCGATCCGACGCTGCGCGTTTCTCATATCAAGACGCTACTGCCGCTGCGCCGCGACGACGACGCCAGAAGATATGCCGAGGGCCTGCGAATGGCGGGGCTGCCCGAGTGATCTTGTTGCGTTCTTGGGCCATCGCTGCCATGCCGTTCTATTGCGCTAGTTGTCCCGCGCTACGGCTGTGCGTGGGCGCGCAATTCTCAGAGGCGCTCGATGCCGGCGTCGCCGACGACGCTGGTCCATTTGCCGACATCGGCGATCACGCGAGCCTTGAATTCGTCCGGGCTCAACGGCCGCGGATCATTGCCAAGAGCCCGCAGACGCTCGATGACCGGTTGCTCGGCCAAGATGGCGGCGATCTCGGAATTCAGGCGTTCCACGATGGAGACCGGCATCCCGGCAGGTCCTGCGAGGCCCTGCCAGGACGTGACGACATAGTCGGCGACGCCTGCCTCTGCGACGGTCGGGACCTCGGGCAGACTGAAGAAGCGGCTTGCGCCGGTAGTCGCAAGGGCGCGCACCTGACCGTCGCGCGCCATTTTCGCGACCAATGTTGGCGGATCGACCATGAAATCGATGCGCTTGCCGATGAGGTCGGTGACCACCTGCGCGCTGCCGCGATAGGGCACATGCTGGAAACGAACCTTGGCCATCTTTGCGAGTAGCTCGACCAGCAGGTGATGCGTCGTTCCGATCCCAGGCGTTCCGTAGAGCAATGGCACGCTGCGCGTCCGCGCTTCGCCGAGCAGGTCCGCCATTGACCTGATCGCATGGTCCGGGTGGGTCGCAAGAACGAATGGGTAGTCGGCGATCATGCCGATCATCGTGAAGTCCTCGATCGTGCGATAGGGCAGCTTGCTGTAAAGCGCCGCTGCGCTCGCGTGGCCGCCCGGGATCGCGATCAGGGTGTAGGCGTCAGGCGCCGCGCGAGCGACGTGCGCAGCGGCGAACGTCCCGGCTGCTCCTGGCCGCGGATCGATCACCACCGCCTGACCGAGGCGGCGCGAAAGCCCGTCGGCGAGAAGACGGGCGACCGTGTCAGTTGGTCCGCCAGGTGGCCAGCCATGCACCAGCGTGATGGAGCGGCTCGGCCACGCGGGATCAGCGTGAAGCGGCGCTACGATCGAAGCGGTCAGACCCCCGAATACGGCGCGACGTGTGAGCTTGGTCATGGCCATCCTCCTCAGGCTGCCGTGGGGCTGAAAGAATGCGGCTGTGCTGTCGAATCGGCGACCGTCGTGCGCCGCATGTCCCGGCGGCATTGCATGTCGTCATACGGGCGAGCGCGGTGCAGAGTGCAGCGGTTGTCCCACATCACGAGATCGCCGACGCGCCAACGGTGCTGGTAGACGAAGCGCGGCTGTGTCGAGAAGTCGATCAGTTCCCTAAGCAGCGCGCGGCCCTCCGGGATCGGCCATCCGATGATGTGCGACGCGTGCGAGGCGAGATAAAGCGTATATCGCCCGGAGCCAGGATGCAGGCGTACCAACGCTTGGTGAACAGGCGGCAGCGCGGCGCGCTCCTCGTCGGAAAATTCCGTGTATCCAACCAAGCTGCGCGAGTGGAAAATCGAATGCTCCGCGACGAGCGGCGCGATCCTGTCCCGGGTCGCCGGGTCAAGCGCCTCGTAGGCAGCGCGCAAGTCGGCGAATTCAGTCTCGCCGCCTTCGGGCGGGACTTCGCGCGCCGACAAGAGTGAGAATTTCGCCGGAACACGCTTGAACGAGCTGTCGGTATGCCAAAGCTCGTTGGCACGCAGCATCATGCGCCAGCGGTCGGACGATGTGCGGATATTGTTGTTCTCATCGAGATTCGAAATATCCGCAAGCTCGCGACCCAGGCGATGCTTGCGATCTAGGCGTATCGTTCCGATCGGAGATTCTAGCGGACCGAACAGCCGGCTGAATTCGATCTGGTGTCTGTCCTCGAGCATTTGTCCGCGAAATACCAACACGCCGTGGCGCTCGAGTGCCGCCTCGATCTCGGCGGCCGTCAAGTGATCGCAGGTGCGCAGGTCAACGCCGGTTGTCTCCGCGACGAACAGGGGATGCAGCTGCCGACTCTGGATTGTCACCACGAACCTCCGCCTCCAAACCTGCTGCGGAGGATATGGAGACGCGCTATAAACGGAATACGCAAATTCCAGCTATCTGGATGAGTAAAAGGTTATGTCAACGTCGCGCGAGCACTGGGACACCCGTATCGGCCGCCGGATCCGCCTCCGTGACCTGCACGTGCTGCTGACGGTCGTGCAGGGCGGCAGCATGGCCAAGGCGGCGCAGCACCTGTCGATCACGCAGCCCGCCGTGTCGAAGTCCATTGCTGACTTGGAGCACGCGCTGGGCGTGCGGCTGCTGGACCGCGTCCCGCAGGGTGTTGAGCTGACGCAGTACGGCAACGCCTTCGTGCAACGCGCGCGCAGCGTGTTCGATGAGTTACGCCAAGGCGTCGGTGAAATCGAGTTCATGTCCGATCCGCGCGTCGGAGACGTCCGAGTGGGATGCCCAGAGACCTTGGCGGCGACGTTACTTCCGCCCGTTGTGGAGCGTCTCGGCGATCAGTATCCCGGCGTCAAGTTGCACGTGATACAGACAAATCCCTTGGCCCTGGATATCCGCGAACTGCGGGACCGGAATGTCGACCTTATGCTCGGCCGGATCGGGCCAGCATTTGCCGAGGAGGATCTGGACGCCGAAGTTCTTTATCACGATCCGCTCGTTGTCGTTGCCGGAACAAGCAGCAGGTGGGCGCGGCGCCGGACGCTTGAGCTTGCCGACCTCATGGACGAGCGGTGGATTCTATACCCGCTGAACGAAATGCCCGGCGTCTTCATCGAGGAGGCCTTCCGCAATCGCGGTTTAAGTCCGCCACAGGCGAGCGTGATGACTTATTCATTCCAGCTCCGCGACATGTTGCTCATGACCGGCAAGTACCTGAGCATCGTCGCCGCGTCCGCGGTCCCGATCCTCAATGCAAAGCGCGTAATTGTGAAGGTCTTGCCGATTGATCTGGGGCGGCAGGCAACGGCGCGGCCGGTGGCCGTCTTCACCCTGAAGAACCGCACTTTGAGTCCGGCTACGGCACTCTTCATGGATCAAGTTCGCAAAGTCGCGAAGGCGATAGTGTCACAATCCAAGCGCTAGCGCTGACGCGCGCGACAGACCCAGGGGGCCGACCAGGAGACCAAGAACGTCACTGGAATCCCGCGGCGCTCAAATCCAGCCTGTGATTGGAAAGAACATTGCCGACCGCGGCTCAGCGCACGCCGGACAAGTCTCAACGAATGTCCGCAACCGGCACGCCGAGGCGCTCCGCGTAAAGGGCGAGCGTGCGCTCCCAGGCCGGACGCGCGAGGGCGCGCGCGTAGTATTCCTTGAGCCGCGGATAGGGGGCCATGAGATCGGTCGTGCGCACTTCGCGCAGGACCGTGGCCAGAAGAATGTCGGCGACGGTGAACTCCTTGCACGCGATCCACTCGCGGCCCTCCAGCCTTCGCTCCAGCCCATCCAGCCACCGCTTGGCGATCTTGTTCCATAGCGCGCGGCCCTCGTCGTTCAAGCCGGCGATGTCGCCGAGCCCAAGAAGGCTCAGCGTCGGCGCAACGGTACTGACGGCGGCGAAGCACCATTGGGCGACGTGTGTCCGTCCGTCGAAGTCGGAAGGGATCAGCTTGCCGGCCTTCTCCGCGATGTAGAGAAGGATGGCGCCGGATTCCGCGACAATGAAGCCGTCATCGTCGATCACCGGCACCTGATGAAACGGGCTGATCTTGCTGTAGGCCGGGCTGTCGAGCTCGCCCGCGGTGTGGTCGAGCGCATGGACGCGGTAGGGCAGGCCGGTCTCCTGCAGCGCCCACTCAACTCTCAGATCCTTGGTTTCGCCGATCCCCTCACGGAAAATCCGGCCAAAGCCATAGAGCGTGATCATGCCTGCCTCCGATCATTAAGCGCAACGGCCTCGTGCTGGCGGTCGCGTCGATCTTCCGCGACGTGGAGAACCTGCAGGCCGAGCTGGCGATGGAGCGCGCGGTTTGCGGGGTGAGCGGCGGGCCGATGTGGCTGAGGTTCCTGAACACTTTTAGAGCCCTTTGCATTGATGCACTGATCTGTCACCGGGCATGGGAGCAATGTGAAGCGACTTGCGCGCTATTTCAACGGGATGACCTCCATTTTCGCTTCGTTGACATTGCCGTCGAATTGATTGTTGCCGTACGAGCTCACGCTTCCGGTCACGCCGGTCACGTTCCCGCTGATGATCGAGCTGCCGATGCGGACGACCGCATCGCCGCTTTGGGCGATGCCGGTGGCGCTCTGTGCGATCGTGCTGCCGCCGATCATCAGGCTCATGCCCGTCTTGGAGTCGGCCTGGACGGCGGTCCGGCCTCCGCGCACGATGCTGCCGACCACAACCGCGTCGATGCTGCCGGCGCCGGCCGAGCCGTCCAACACGACGCCGCTGTCATTGTCTGCCAAGGTCACGCGGCCGATAGTGCCGCTCACTGCGGCCGGTCCAGTCGGCCGAACCTCGATGCCGATCAGATTGCCCGTCATCACGCTGTCGACGACATCGAAGCTCGCATTGGCCCCTGGCGCGATTTCGATGCCTGCGCCTGCATTGCCGCGGAAATTGCGGATGATGACGTTCTGCACGTGCAGGGCGCCGCCTCCGAGAAAACGGATGCCTGATCCGCTTCCGTTGCCGCCGTCGATGTCGAGACTGCGCAGCGTGATTTGATCGCTGGTGCCGGCCTGGATGACGATGCCAGGGGACCCGGTCGCGCGGATCGCGGCCGGTCCTGTCCCGTCGCAGTCGATCGTGATGGCCCTGGTGATGGTGACGCTGCCGTATGCCGCCGCATCGATGCAATTGATCTCGCCTCCAGCGGCGGTTTTGGAAGCGGCACCTGCAAAGGTCTTGCATGGTGCGGTGCGCGCGCACGGGTTGGCGTCGTCGCCGGAGGATGCCACCCAGGTGCGAGTCGCTTGGGCATGACCCGGTGCGGCATCGAGGCCGAGCACCAGTAGAGCCGCGAAACCGAGAATCGCTTTGCGCATATACATCTCCTTGTGAAAGCCCTGATCGACTTGAGGCTGCAGGCTAATCTGCGCAAAACCGCAGCGGGACTGGCGATTTTTGGTTCAATTGGGAAACTTTCAGTCGGCTCTGACGCCGCGCAATGAACGAGGTCGGCAAATCGAAGCCACAATTGAATGCGCTGCAATACCCACGTTACATGTAGAATGCAGAATGTAGCGTGGATGAGTGCCGAAGGCGCGCAATCCGCCGATTGCACCGAACCGGAAGCGCGATCAGCGGAGCACACGCGGCCTTCAGCGAGACGTGTTCGCCGCCGCTCGCGTTGTCAGATCAGGTCAGAAGAGACGAATGGAATTGTCACGAAACCGGACTCACGCCGCATTTTGATTTTTGTCGAATATCAATTTGCCGACAAGGACTATCGGCGGAACGTTGCTCGCGATCAGAAAAGTCCGGCAGCGCGGTGACAGTGCACTCAATTGCTCGTTTCTTTACGTCAGAAGTGCGTCAACGTTCTTGCCTGGTCACTAAGGCGCATGTGGACTGCCGGCCCACACGAGAATTGAGTGCACTGTCACCGTAATTCGGACCTCGGCACGTGGGTCGCGGACGACCACGGCGAGATGACGACGCCGTCGGTGATCATCATCCCGGCCTCCGTGGTGCATACGAGCCGCGATGTCGGCGAAGGGGAAGTCGTCACTGTACGACATCTTCTGCCCGCCGCGTCTCGACTTCGCGCGCAAGAAGGGCTTCGTCATCAACGAAGACGAGTACCCGCTCCCCGACATGCCAATCGAAGACAAGGTCAAGACCGGCGGCAGCCTGCTGTCGTGGCAGAAGCCGGGATAGACCGCGCCACTACTCGCCCACCAGCAGCGCCCAGTATTTCCTGCCTGAGGACGAAGTGGCCGAGGCAAGGCCGTAGCGGGTGAGGCCTGGGATGAGCATGTTCTTGCGATGCCCGGACGATTCGACCCACTGCTGGATGACGCACGCCGACTCCTTGCAGCCATAGGCGACGTTCTCGGCGCGCGCGCCGCGCGGGCCGCGATACGTCATGAAGCCGTTGTGATCGAGGCTCTCGCGCCGCGCCATGTCGGCAGCGTGCTCGCTGGCGAGCGCCGCGAGGGTGCCGTCGGTACGCAACTGACCAAGCCCGTGCGATGCCCGAAAGCCGTTGAGCGAGGTCGTGGTTTCCGGCGTGCCCGGAACGGAGAACGTGCCGCAGCCCGCCAACGCCACGGCGAGCAGCGTGCTTGCGATATAGAGAAACTTCCGCGCGCTCGCCTTCGACCTTGACGTCGTCGACGTAGCGAAACCGGAATTTGCGCGGGCAGTCCCCGAATGCGGACAGCGCGAGTAATTGTATTGAGTCACGCTCCCCCACCAAGCGTTTGGATGTGCAGTATGGGGAGCCATCTCGCGTTGCGTCAACCGTGCGATGGCGCTCGCTGGGCAATCCAGGAGTTGCGGAAAACCTCACAGACTCATACGCATTTGTCGGGCAGGTCCAGGTCGCGGTTCAGTCGCGCAGACAAGTTTGAGCGGGCGCGGCGGTGAATCGCCCCCTCGGCCTTTCCGCCGTCTAACCCGAACTGCTCAGCAGTCACCAGACGTGAGATCGACGACTGCCGCGATCCCCTCGCCCGGTTGTCGCGCCAATCGCGCCACGAAATGACCTCCGGCGTGTCACGCCGCTGCAGCGGAGCGCGGCTAGGCTTGTTTTCGTTCCGACGGCAGCGATTGGGGGGCGCCGCCAACCAACCAAGGGAGCCGCTGTCATGGATGGCGCGAGCGCTTCGGCTGTAGGCTCGGCGGGGGATGCGGGAGGCGCCGGCTCCATTGGTGCCGGTTTCGGCGGACCAGGCGCCGGAGCGGCGCCGTCCTTCGACGATGCCCTCAGCTCCGTCCCGTCAACGGAGGCAGCGCCGGCATTGTCGGGCGGGTTGCAGCCGACCGCTGACCTGTTCTCACCGTCGCCGCTGACGTCCGGGCTCGATTTCTCGTCGGCCGCATTCAATTTTGCGTCGACGCCGCCGGGCGCCTTCACCGGCCTGTCGAGCGCGTTCGGTCCGGAGCCGCGCGGCGATGCCCTGACTGGCGCGGCCATCGCCGAAGCGCAGAATGGCGCCGGCTTCGATCCGGCGCGCAACACCGAGCTCGGCGGTTCCTACGCTCGCAGCTACGACCGGGCGCAGGCGACGATCGCCGCCGATTCGCAATTGCGCGCCGCCGCGACCATGGCCGAGCACGCCGGCGACCCGGCCTTCCGTGACCGGCTCGCGACCATCATGGCGGATCTCGAGCAGAACCCGCAGGCGGCGCTTGACGCGGTCCGCGGCGAGGTGTTCGGCAGCCAGATGCGCAACCGCACCGGCATCGCCGCCGCCGACACGCTCACGAGCCTGGCGACGCTCAACGCGATGGATCGCCTCGCGGCGATGCAGCCGGATCGCGGCATCGGCGATGCACGCGAGCAGGGTTTCCGCGCCGCGGTCGTTATGGCGGAAAACCAGCGGCAGGCCTTCCACAGCATCATGTCGGACCCGAACCTGTCGTTCGACCAGAAGATGGACCGGTTGGCGGCGACCGGCGCCATCGACATGGCGATGTCGCAGAGCCTGGCGAGCGGCGTGCAGATTGGGGCGATGCTCGGATACGCGGCCGGCCGCGCCTTGATCGGCCGAGGCAGCGTGCCGCGGCTGCCGGGCGAGCAGATGATGGCGCGCGAAGCGGTCATCCCGTCCGATCCGTTCCCGACGCGAACCAACCCGACCGGCAAGCCGGGGGGACAGCCCGCGGGCGCGCCGGAAACGATTGGGAGAAAGGCCAACCCCGAGGCCAAGCACGGGATTCGCGCGCAGAACGACAGCCTGGAGCAGCTCGCCGACGCCGGATATCACGTGATCCAGCAGCCGAAGGCCACAATGGGACGCGACGGGCGGCCGCTGCTGAATGATATGCAACAGAGGGCGCTTGGGCTCGACCCCAACAAGAATCCGGACGCCCTGATCGGGGGGCGGGTGTTCGACGTCTACGCGCCGCTCAGCAACACCGCACGTGGCGTGCAGCGTGGCATTGCCGATAAGATCAACGACAATCAGGCGCACCGGCTGGTGGTCAACCTGAGGGAGAGCGGCGTGACGCCGAGCGAGCTGCGCCAGTTCCTCCAGGCGAACCCGGTCGCCAACCTCAAAGAGATCAAGCTCATTGACCAGAGCGGAAATATCATCAACTTCTTTCCGTTCCAGAGATGATCCTGCATGAGCGGCTTCACCTGCACCCTCGAGATCGCGACGCCGCGGGATCCCGCCGAGGTGCGCGAGTTGTTGCGGACGAACCTGCCGTTCGTCACCGGCGTATCGGAGTCCGATCCTCGGTTTTCGCCGACGCTGTTCACCGCCAAGGATGCCCTGCAGATCAACGTCCGCGGTCCGATCGGGCCGGAGCTGATCGAGGAGACGTTTGGATTCCGGCCAACCGTCACGGTGGTCTTCGAGCTCGCCAAGAATATGGACGACCCGCTCTACGCGGAGGGGATGGGCAACGAGCTGCGCGGGCTCGACTGGATCATCCATCACCTCGACGGTGACCTGGTGTTCCTGGTGAACCGCGATGCGCCGGCGCTGTTGCGCAAGAGCGGCGAGATCAGGCTCGATCGCAAGGACCGCTTCTGGGGCGAGTTCGAGCTCAGGCAGCTGACCTTCCCCTACGATTGGGGGAAGCTCCCCGCGCTCTGATCGGATGCGGCCAGCGCGTTGCGCGCGCCCGGCTTCCGATGGCGATGACAAGCGCGACGATTATAAGGAGCGCGGCCGCCGAAGGCGCATTGAAGGTCAAATTGCGGGCTGACATCCAAGTTGGCTGGGGAACTAGGATTCGAACCTAGATTAACGGAGTCAGAGTCCGCTGTTCTACCGTTGAACTATTCCCCAGAAGCCATTGGGAGCGCTCAAGGATTCGCTTGCGATTGCGGCGAATGGGCGCCCCGAGGCGCCATTGATATAGACTCGCGCGGGGCGCCGGTCCAGCGCCGCTACAATGGCTTGTGGGGTAGGGCGGTCGCTGGAGCGCAGACCTGCGCCCCGGCACGCCAGCGCCTCGGTGTAAGCCACCGTCCGCGACCGGCGGAAGGTCCAGCGTCCTACCGCGCGTCGCTCGTCAGGCGCGGTTCGGCTGGTGGATCCGGCGCCTTGGCCGAAGGGGTTGCGCCGACGTCGTCGTCGTTCTCGCTGCTGATCGAAAAGGCCTGTCCGCGCCCGTAGGTCCGATAGAGCTCGGAGAACTCCGCGACGATCTCGTAACAGATGATGATCTTGCGGGTGAACAGATCCCAGCGCGCGCTCGGCTCGTTGCAGGTCTGCAGCTCGAGCGAGAACGGCGCGCGCCAGACATATTGATCGGACAGCGTCGCCGCCATGCTCTCGAGAAACTGCAGCTTGCGGGCGACCTGCGCATAGAGGTCGTAGGCGCCGTCGGCCGGACCATAGACCACGCTGATGCTGGCCTTCGGCTTGTCCGGCGGGCGGCGGTGCGCCTCGAGCACCTTGTTCCAGGACCACGACGCGTTGCTGTAGTCGCCGCGGCAGGTGTCCTGGCGCTCTTCCGGCATCTGCGTTTCACTGGCGAGCGCGGAAAACTTGATCGGGTCCGAGCCGACCATCAGGCAGACGACATTGTAGGCGCGCTGCACGTCGATGCCGTGCTCGTCGTAGAACGCGGTCTTGATGCCCTGCTGCCGGTTGCGCCGGTCGCTGAAGAACCAGCCCATCGCCACATTGGCGAGCTGGCGATCCGCAAACGCGTTGCTCATCTCGAGCGCCAGCAGCGTGGCGAAGATGTCGGCCGCATCCTCCTCGCGTCCGATCACGGGAATCCCCATCTCGGTGATCGCCGCGTGGCCGACCTCGTGGCTCAGCACGAACAAGGTGTTGCCGACCAGAAACTCGACATGTCGCTGCCGATCCGGCTCGCGCATCCCCTGCAGCATCGGGTGAGACGCGAGCGCGCGGGCGGCTTCGATCGAGCGCTGTTCGAGCTCCCATTGGACCGCGGACTCGCCGGCGACGAGCGACGACGGCGCGAGCAATGAAGCGGCGAGCGTGAACCAAAATGCTGCGCCGAGAGCTGTCAGCGCAGCGGGGCGCAAGCGAGCGGAAAATCGGGAATGCATGGCGGCCTCGCACGAGCGGGGAGCGCGAGAGCCAACGTACCCGGCGCGGGGAGGCGGCGGCAGCTATCAGAACGTATACGCCGGTAAACCAATTTGCGTGCGGCGCCGCCGGGCGGGATAGCTCACCCGGCCTTGCGCGCGCCGACCGCCGCATCCCACCACGGGCAGGTGCCCGGCATCAGGCGGTGATTGCCGGCGATCACCTCGACCGGATAGCGCACGCCGTCTTCGGCGAGTTTGAGGCGCATCGCGCGTGCTTCGGCGCGCTTGTCCTCGGGCAGCCAGCGGCGGTCGTGGCCCCAGAGCGAGGGGCCGATGGTGTATTCCTCGGCCTTCCAGTTGCCCGGCTCGACCAGGCGTCCGCCCCAGCCGTACTCGACCATGAAGTCCGACGGCGAACGGGAATAGAACGAGGTGACGTGATCATTGGTGTGCCGGCCGAGCGTGACGCCGATGCTGTCCGGATCGGTGAGCGCGACGTCATAGGCCTGCCCGACATCGTCGAGGCTGAAGAGCTCGACCATCAGATGGTGCACGCCGTTGCGGCCGGTCTCGATGAACGCGATGCTATGGTGGCGCGGGTTCACGTGGAAGAAGAACGCGCGGAACGGCTTGAGGATGTAGTCGCTGAGCCCGAATCCGAGCAGGTCGCGATAGAACGGCAGCACGTCGTCGAGCCGCTCGATCGTCAGCACGGCATGCCCGAGGCCGAGCGGCCCGGTGCGGAAGCCCGAAATGTTGCGGCCGGGACGGAACGGCTCGGCCGCGATCTCGGCACCATGAAAGGCCTCGAGCCGGTTGCCGATCGGATCGGCGAACACGATCAGCTCTTTGACGCGTCGCTCGGCGGCGAGCGCTGCGCTGCCGCGTGTGACGTTGACGCCCGCGGTCTCGAGCCGCGCCGCGAGCGCATCGAGCGCCGCCGCGTCGGCGACCTCCCAGCCATAGAAGGACTCGGACGGCGTTTGCCGGCTCACGATCACGCGCTGCTTACGGTCATCCATCCGCAGCGCGAGACTCGCGGCGCTCTGGTCGACCAGCTGCATGCCGAGAAAGCGCGTCGCGTAGCTCGACCAGTCCTCGAGCTTGTCCGAGCCGAAGCCCACATAGCCGAGCGCTTCCAGCATGTGCGTTTCCTCGTTGTTTGCCGCCGGGAACTGGCGTTCGAATGACTCTATCATGATCGCGCAGCGCGCCGCACGCTCTCGGCAGTATGCCGCTCGCGCGGCGCGCGCAATCAATCCGCCCGCCCCAGCTCCTCCAGCAGCGCGGCGCCGGTGCGGATCCCATTGTGGAAGCAGTCGAGCGTCAGGTTCTCGTTCGGCGCGTGGTTCGCTTCGTCCGCATTGCCATAGGGCGTGACGAACGCATCGATGCCGAGGATGCGGGTGAACGCATAGCCCGGCAGGCTGCCGAACCCGGCCGGATAGAGCAGCGGCTCCGTCCCGTGCGCGCTCGCAAGTGCGCGGCGGATGCGCGCCGCATAGGGCGAGGTCATCCTGGTCTTCGAGGGCTGCATGCCGGCGCCGTGCGACACCACCGTCACCTCGGGCGCATGCTTGCGTACATGCGCCTCCACTTTGCTTAGGATGTCGGCAGTGTCCTGCGCCTCGACCAGGCGGATGTCACATTTCGCGATCGCCTCGCATGGCAGCACCGTCTTCGAGCCAGGCCCGCCGTAGCCACCATGCAGCCCGTTAATCGTCAGCGTCGGCTGGAAGCACAGCCGCTCGTAGTAGTCGCGCTCGGCCGGTGCATCGAGCCGCGTCAATCCGAGCGATTGCTTGATGCCGTCGAGATCGAGCGGCAACGCAGCGGCGGCCGCGCGCTCTTCGTCGGTCGGCGGCACCACCGCGTCGTAAAAGCCCGCGATCGTGATCTCGCCACGCGCGTTCTTCATGGTGCCGAGCAGGTGCACCAGCGTCCAGAGCGGGTTCGGCACCACGCCGCCGAAATTGCCCGAATGCACGTCGCGCCTGGCGTGCCGCACCACGAGGTCGAAGCTCACGACGCCGCGCGAGCCGAATTTCAACGTCGGCTTGCCCGAGGGATGCAGCGGACCATCCGCCGTCACGGCGAGATCGGCTTTCAGAAGACCGCGGTGCGCGCGCACGAAGTCCGCGATATGCGGGCTCCCGATTTCTTCCTCGCCCTCGAGCAGCAGGATGACGTTGCAGGGGAGGCGGCCGCGCAGCGTCAAATGCGCCTCTATCGCGAGGATCTGCGCGAGGTGCTGGCCCTTGTTGTCGGCGACGCCGCGCGCATAGAGGCGCCCGTCGCGGACGGTCGGCTCGAACGGTGGGCTGACCCAGAGATCGAGCGGGTCGGGCGGCTGCACGTCGTAATGGCCATAGAGCAGCACGGTCGGCGCGCCGTCGGCCTTGAGCCAGCGCGCGACCACCATCGGATGGCCGGCGGTTTGCACGAGCTGCGTCTCGAGCCCGAGCCCGCTCAGCATCCGCACCAGAATGTCGGCGACCTCGCGGATGCCGAGATTGTGCGCGCTGATGCTGGGATGACGCACATAGTCGATCAGTCGCGTCAGGTAACTGTCGCGCTGGGAGTCGATATGGCGGAAGATGTCGGCGAGCGGCGGGTGAGGGGCCATCCCGCAAAAGCTAGCACGGGAAGCCTTTGCGTCGAGCGCGTTCACCGCAACGCGGTCATGCGACTCTCAAGCAGACAAAAAATGAGCGCCGCCTCGTCTGCCGGCGGCGCACAGTAAAACATCACAACAAAGTTTAAGCCGCCTGCGCGTCAGCCAGCTCCTCGGCCATCTCGACCAAAAGTTGGCGCGCCTTGCGGCTGCGGATCTTGTGGAAAGCTTTCACAATGCGAACCGAGCCGGAGGTCTGCAGGAAGCCGAACACGCTTTCCGAACCGGTCGCGGTCTCTTTCGTAACGCTGCCGTTCGCGTTGCCGCTGAAGAAGAACGAGATTGGCACTTCCAGCGCTTCGGCAATGCGCTGCAACCGGCCAGCGCCGATTCGATTCACGCCCTTCTCATACTTCTGAACTTGCTGGAAGGTCACCCCGATCCGATCAGCGAGCTCAGTCTGCGAGAGGCGGCATTCAAGCCGTCGCGAGCGCACACGCCGTCCGACTTCCGCATCGCGGTTGTCGGCGCGTCGCGCGCGCACGTGTTTGTCGAGGTTTTTGGCCTGTTTCATGGTATTGGTCTTCTGCCTTCGTGACGATCGTTGTACGATGCGTGGCATTCGTTTGGGTCCCCCTTTTTGCCCGTGCTACGTCCACGCGAATGTGAAACAACCATAGCGGCGTGACAACCTCAACGTAATAACAATTTCACGCTCGCTTGACGCTTCGTCATCCGCACATTCACGCAAGGGCCGATGAACATTAGGAAATTCTTTATCCTGATTCGCCTTTAGGGCGTGCGCACACGCTTTACCCATAGTTGCATTCGGCACGACGCCAACAACGCGCAAAGCTTGCACCTGGTTGCAGGCTTGCTAGACTTTTTTCGATCTGTGGACAAACCGCCACGGCTGTCGAGCTATCACAGGGTAAGCTTCGGCCTGGCAGAACGGTACTTGGATGGACGATGAGGCCCGGACTCCGTCCGGCCTCGACCCCGCGCATCGGGAGCCGCGCAGCCGGCTACCGTGGGGTCGTCGCTGGCCAGCACGCCCGCGCCACGACGGCGCCGGAAGCCGTGATGAGCCGCGCCCTTCCTACGCGGCGCTCGATCTCGGCACCAACAATTGCCGGTTGCTGGTCGCGCGTCCGGTCCGCGAGGGCTTTCGTGTCATCGATGCCTTCTCGCGCATCATCCGCCTCGGCGAGGGTCTCTCCGCCTCGGGGCGACTCGGCGAAGCGGCGATCAGCCGCGCGCTCGAGGCGCTCGCGATCTGCCGTGACAAGATGCGCAACCGCGGGGCGGCCCGCGCCCGGCTGATTGCAACCGAGGCGTGCCGCGCGGCCGAGAACGGGGAGGAGTTTCGCGCCCGCGTTCGCCGTGAGGTTGGGCTTGATCTCGAGATCGTCGACCGTGAGACCGAGGCGAAACTTGCGGCAATTGGTTGCACTCCGCTGATGGACCCGGCGAGCGACGGCGTGATCCTGTTCGACATCGGCGGCGGCTCCTCCGAGATCGTCCGACTCGGTCGCAACACGCCGGCGAGCGGCGGCCCCCCGGGGCCCCAGATTGCCGGGTGGGGTTCGCTGCCGCTCGGCGGGGGCTCGCTCGCGGGGCGCGCCGGCGGGGGGGCGGGCGGTCGTACCATCTATGCGGGGG
>Ga0081539_10002945_pt1 | contig 22399 bp, 18 predicted proteins | sample TabmetS4T2R2_FD_71023 | JGI IMG/M metagenome (GOLD analysis project Ga0081539, IMG submission 71023) | Tabebuia heterophylla rhizosphere microbial communities from the University of Puerto Rico - S4T2R2 | ecosystem: Host-associated > Plants > Roots > Rhizosphere ...
GCGCGGTCGGCGACACTGATCGCCACGTACTCGTCCAGCCCCTTGTCCATGTCGGCCCTGGCGAACGTCATCGCCGGCAAGGCCAAGGCGCCGGGCTGGTCGCCGGTCGCGGTCGACGGGCTGCCCCGCAGCACCTGCGCGCGCGACCGCCGCCCCAGCGGAGCCGGCTAGCTCGCGATCGCCGCCAGGTGAAAGCGGAGCCGGCTGGCTTAGCCGGCCAGCTCAGAGAGGGATGTTCCCGTGGGCGCCCCGTGCTGCCGGCGCCGCGGCGAGGGCCTCGGCGATCCGCCGGCGGGTCTCCTCCGGTTTGATCACGTCGTCCACCACGCCGATCTCCAGCGCCCGGTTCACGCCGCCGGCCACCTGGATCTGCTCGGCGATCAGCGATTCCCGCAGCGATTCCCGCTGCTCCTGCGACGCCGCGGCCAACTTCTTGCGGTGCAGGATGTTCACCGCGGCGCTGGCGCCCATGACCGCGACCTCCGCGCTCGGCCAGGCGAATACGGCGGTCGCGCCCAGCGAGCGGGAGTTCATGGCGATGTACGCGCCGCCGTACGCCTTGCGGGTCACCAGCGTCACCCGCGGCACGACCGCCTCAGCGAACGCGTGCAGCAGCTTCGCGCCGCGCCGCACCACGCCGTCCCACTCCTGGCCGAGACCGGGCAGGTAGCCGGGCACGTCCACCAGCACGATCAGCGGCACCCCGAGCGAGTCACACATCCGTACGAAGCGGGCCGCCTTCTCGGCACTGGACGCGTCCAGGCAGCCACCCAGGCGCAGCGGGTTGTTGGCGATCACGCCGACCGTACGACCGGCGAACCGGCCCAGCGTAGTGACCACGTTCGGCGCCCACTTGGCGTGCAACTCCACGCCGGGTTCGTCCAGCAGGGCCTTGACGACCGGCTTCACGTCGTACGCCCGGTTGGCCTCCGCCGGCATCGCCGCTCCGAGGTTGTGTCCCTCGTCATCGGCACCGACGTCGGCCGGGCTCAGCCGGCCCTGGCGGCCGAGCAGTGAGGTCAGCTTGCGGGCGTCGGCCAGCGCCGAGTCATCGTCCTTGGTGGTGATGTGCACGACGCCGGACCGGCGGCCGTGCGGCTCCGGACCACCCAGGCGCTCCATGTCCACCTGCTCGCCGGTGACACTGCGGACCACCTCCGGGCCGGTCACGAAGATCCGGCCGGCCTTGCTCATGATCACGATGTCGGTCAGAGCCGGGCCGTAGGCCGCACCACCGGCGGCGGGACCGAGCACGGCGGAGATCTGCGGTACGCGGCCGGACGCGCGCACCATGGCGGCGAAGACCTGTCCCACGCTGTCCAGGGCGACCACGCCCTCGGCGAGCCGGGCACCGCCGGAGTGCCAGAGACCGATCACCGGTACCCGCTCGCGGACGGCCGCGTCGATCGCGTCCACCACGTGCTGGCAACCCTCCATGCCCATCGCGCCGCCCATCCGGGTGGCGTCGGTGGCGAAGGCGATCGCCGTGGTGCCGTCGACCTCGCCGCGCGCGTACACCACGCCGGAGTCGTCGGGGGGGACGATCAGGCGCAGCGTGCCCTGGTCGAAATACGTGCGCAGGCGCAGCTCGGGATCCCGGTGGTCGACGGTGGGCGGGCCGGTATCCGAAGAGGTGGTGCTCACGGCGTTCTCCAAGCTGTGAAGGTTCACGCGCGGGCGAAGATCAGCGCCACGTTGTGGCCACCGAAGCCGAACGAGTTGTTCAGCGCCGCCGGGATGTCCAGTGGCCTCGCCTTGTGGGCCGCCACGTCCAGGCTCAGATCGTCGTCGGGGTCGTCGAGGTTGATGGTGGGCGGTACGACGCTGTCGCGGATCGCCAGGATGGCGGCGATCGACTCCAGCGCGCCCGCCGCGCCGAGCAGGTGCCCGGACATCGACTTGGTGGAGGTCAGCACCGGGTGGTCGCCGATCGCCACTTTGATGCCGTGCACCTCGGCCATGTCGCCGACCGGTGTCGACGTGGCATGGGCGTTGACGTGCATGATGTCGGACTTCTGCAGGCCGGAGTCCTGCAGCGCTCTGGTCATCGCACGGATGCCGCCGAGGCCCTGCGGGTGCGGCTGGACGATGTCATAGCCGTCCGACGTGATGCCGGCTCCCGCCAGTCGTGCGTAGACGGTGGCGCCGCGTGCGGCGGCGTGATCCGCCCGCTCCAGCACGAGTGCACCGGCGCCCTCACCGAGCACGAAGCCGTCCCGGCCCTTGTCCCACGGCCGGGACGCCTTCTCCGGCTCGTCGTTGCGGGTGGACATGGCCCGCATCGAGGCGAAACCGGCGATCGGCAGGGGGTGGATGACCGCCTCGGTGCCGCCGGCCATGACCACATCGGCCCGGCCGGATCGGATGATGTCCAGGCCGAGCGACAGCGCCTCGGCGCCGGTCGCGCAGGCGCTGGCCATGGAGTGCACGCCGGCCTGCGCTCCCAGCTCCAGGCCGACGTAGGCGGCCGGGCCGTTGGGCATGAGCATCGGCACGGTGTGCGGGCTGACCCGGCGGGGACCGGAGGCCTCCAGGATGTCGTCCTGGTTCAGCAGGGTGGTGGCACCGCCGATGCCGCTACCGAAGCTGACGGCGAGCCGCTCGGGATCCAGACCGGAGTCGGCCAGGCCGGCGTCCGCCCAAGCCTGGTGGGCGGCGATCAGGGCGATCGCCTGGGATCTGTCCAGCCGGCGCAGTTTCACCCGGTCGATCACCTCGGCGGGTTCCACGGCGAGCTTTGCGGCGATGCGTACGGGCAGTTGCGCGGCCCACTCCTGGGTGAGCGCACTCACCCCGGAGCGGCCGGCGAGCATGGCGTCCCACGTGGACTTGACGTCCCCGCCCAGCGGGGTCGTCGCGCCCAGCCCGGTGACGACGACGTCAATGGTGCTCATGTCAGTGATTCGCCTCGATGTAGGAGACGGCGTCGCCGACGGTCTTGAGGTTCTGCACCTCGTTGTCGGGGATCTTGACGCCGAACTTCTCCTCGGCGGCCACCACCACCTCGACCATGGACAGCGAGTCGACGTCCAGATCGTCAGTGAAGGACTTCCCTTCGGCGACGTCGTCCGGGTTCACCCCGGCGACCTCCTCGAGGATTTCGGCGAGGCCCGAGGCGATCTCTTCGCGAGTTGCCATTGTCAGTCTTTCCTCTCGATGATGGTTCCGGTCACGGACAGCGGATGACCTGTCCGGCGTAGGTTAGGCCGCCGCCGAAACCGAACAGCAGCACCGGTGCGCCCGAGGGCACCTCCCGGCGCTCGATCAGCTTCGACAGTGCCAACGGCACACTGGCCGCTGAGGTGTTGCCCGACTCGACGAGGTCCTTGGCGATCACGGCGTCGGGGGAGAGCCCCAGCCGCTTGACGATCCCGTCGATGATCCGCGTGTTCGCCTGGTGCGGGATGAACGCCGCCAGGTCAGACGGCTGGACGCCGGCCCTGGCACAGGCCTCGATGGCGAACGGCGCGAGCGCGGTGGTGGCCCAGCGGAAGACGATCTGGCCCTCCTGCTTGATGTAAGGCTGCCAGCCCTCGATCCGCAGTACGTCACCCTTGTCCGGCGCCGAGCCCCAGAGTACCGGGCCGACACCGGGCTGCTCGCCGTCGGCCACCGCGGTGAGCACGGCCGCACCGGCGCCGTCGCCGAACAGCACGGCGGTGCTGCGGTCGGTCCAGTCGGTGACGTCGGAGAGCTTCTCCGCTCCGATCACCAGCGCGTTGCGGCTGGCGCCCGCACGGATCGCGTGATCCGCGGTGCCCAGCGCGTAGGAGAACCCGGAGCAGGCCGTGTTCAGGTCGAACGCGGCCGGGGCGGAGATGCCGAGGCGTGACGCGACCCGGGTGGCCACGTTCGGGCAGCGGTCTATCGACGAGCACGTCGCAACCGTGACCAGGTCGATGTCGGAGGCGGCCCGCCCGGAGGCGGCCAGGGCCTTCTCCGCGGCGAACACGGCCATGTCGGCGACAGTCTCCTGGTCGGCGACCCGCCGCTCGGCGATGCCGACGCGGTCGCGGATCCAGGCGTCGTTGGTGTCGACGATGTTGGCCAGATCGTTGTTGGTGACGACGCGCGAGGGCTGGTAGTGGCCCAGCGCGAGGATGCGGGATCCCGCGGTCATCGGGTTGCTCCTTCGTTCACTGAGCCGGTCGGCGGCGGAGAACCGAGGCGAATTCGGGCTGAGCCGATCTGCGGCGGAAGACCGAAGCGAATTCGGGCTGAGCCGGTCCGCGGCGGTAGACCGAGGCGAATTCGGGCTGAGCCGGTCCGCGGCGGAAGACCGAGGCGAATTCGGGGGAGGCGGGCCGTCACTGCGGTCCGCCGATGCGCGCCACCGGTTGGCCGGGCGCCACCGGATCGTCGTAGTGCGCCAGCCACTCGGTCAGCACGCCGGCGGCGTGCGCCGGCACCGCCACCGAGCCCTGCCGGGTGACGACGTGGCCGATCACCTGCCCGGTGGTGACCGGCTGGCCCTCGTCCAAGCCGTCGGCCGGCTGGAACATACCGGCGCCGACGGCGACCACGACCCGGAACAGCGGGGTGGGCTCGAGGCTGGGCGGCATGCCGTGCCGGGCGATCAGGTCGCGTGCGGCGGGCAGGTCGTCGGGGGTGTTCAGGGTGAGGATCTCCGGGGCGCCGTCGCCCTTGAGCTCCCGCTTGATCAGGCCGGCCAGCGTACCGGCCGGGGGAAGTTCGATGACCGCCGTGACGCCGAGGTCGCGAAGCGCCTTCATGCACAGGTCCCAGCGCACCGGGGCGGTCACCTGGCGGACCAGTCGCTGCAGCATCTCGCGGCCGTGGAGGATCGCGGCGCCGTCCAGATTCGACAGGAGGATCCGCGCCGGGTCGGAAACGGTCACGCCGCCCGCGACCGCCGCCAGCGCCCGCTCGGCCGGCGCCATGTACGGGGTGTGGAACGCGCCCGCCACGTGCAGCGGGATGATCCGGGCCCGGGCCGGTGGCTCATCTGTGAACTTGGCCAGGGCGTCCAACGCACCGGCCGCGACGATCTGGCCGGCGCCGTTGCGGTTGGCCGGATGGAGGCCGAGCTTGTCGATCACCTCGAGCACTTCGTCCGGGTCGCCGCCCAGCACCGCCGCCATGCCGGTCGGTTCGAGCGCGCACGCGGCGGCCATCTCGCGACCGCGTACGCCGGCCAGCGTGATCGCGGCTTCCGCCGGAACCACCTCGGCGAGCGCGGCGGCGCCGACCTCACCGACGCTGTGCCCGGCGACCAGGCCGACGTCGTGCCTGGGCAGGTGCTCGGCGGCCAGCAGGGCGGCCGCGACGAGCAGCGGCTGAGTGCGGGCGGTGTCCTTGATCTCCTCTGCGTCCGCCATGGTGCCGAGGTGGATCAGATCGACGCCGGCGAGCGCGGACCACCAGCGGAGCCGGGCCTCGGCGCCGGGGAGTTTGAGCCATGGGGACAGAAAACCGGGCTTCTGTGATCCCTGGCCGGGGGCAAGAACGGCGAGCACGTCTTTGACTCTCCACGATCAACGGTCGTAGTGCGGGTACCGCATTGCACGAAACCCTACGACCAACGTTGTAGGGTCTCTACAAACGGCGCGGGATAAGTGCCGATTTGTTGCCGTCCTATCACCAAACGATCTTGTAACCGCCGATATCTGGTTCCGTGATTAGGTCGCCGGGTCGAGGCGCCCGATGGTCAGGGCCATCCGCAACGCGAATGCGTCCCGGCCGTCCAGGGGGGATAGACCGGTCACCTCGGCGACCCGCTTCAAGCGGTATCGGACCGTGTTGGGGTGCACGTACAACTCCCGTGCCGCACTCTCAAGTACCCCGCCGGCGGCGAAGAAAGCATCCAGCGTCTCCAATAATCCACCGCCGGCCCGCAGGACGGCTCCGTACGCGTCATGCCGCAGTACCCGCCTCGCCTCCGAGTCGCCGGCCAGTGCCCGCTCCGGAAGCAGCCGATCCGCGGCCACCGGGCGCGGTGCGTTCGGCCAGGCCGGAGCCGCGCGGAATCCAGCCAGCGCGGCTCGCGCCGAATCGCTCGCATGGTCCAGTGACGACACCGGCGGTCCGACCACGATCGGTCCCGGACCGAAACTCGACGCCAGGTGGTGGGCCGCCGCGAGCGGGTCGTCGGCGCCGCCCACGACCACCACCAGCCGGTCACCCTGTACGCCGCCGATGACCTCCACCGGCGCCGGCCGCGCGGCCCGGTAGACGCCGTGCAGGACCGCGGTGATGTCGCCACCGGGAGAGAGGCCGACCACGACCGCGACCGGCGGCTTGTCCGTCCAGCCCAGCGCCGCGGCCCGGCTGGCCAGCACGTCCGGTGAATCGCCGCGGAGCAGAGCGTCCACGAGCAGCGCCTGCAGCCGGGCGTCCCAGGCGCCGCGCGATTCGGCCGCCCGGGCGTAGACCCGCGCCGCGGAGAAGGCGATCTCCCGGGAGAACTTGAGGATCGCGGTGGCCAGCGCCTCCTCCTCCCCCTGTGCGGCGAGGGCGCCGACCTGAGCCTCGGCGACGTCGATGGTGACCTTGATCAGGGCCACCGTCTGAGTCAGGGTGATCGACCGGGCCAGCGCGCGCGGCGCCGCGGCGAACACCTCGTCGGAGATCTCCTGCGTGCTGGGTGCGATGGTGCCGCCGGAGCGCAGCCACTCGACGAGCGACCGGACGCCGGCCTGGGCGACCAGCATGACCCAGGATCGCTGGTCGGCGGGCAGGGCACGGAACCAGGGCAGCGTCTCGTCCATCCTCGCGACGGCCGCACTGGCCAGCTTTCCCGCATGGCGTTCGATGCGCTGCAGAGTGGCGGCCAGCGGCGGTTTCGCCGTACCCCCAGGTCTCGTCACGTCAGCCACGCACCCAGCGTGTCACGGCGTCAGGTTCTGACACACACCTCCGGCGGCTCCAAGAACACTGCGTGATTCTGCGTGAGAACCGTCGAGCGGTGGGCTTGAATCGTTATCCTCCCAACTGAGCTGTGCAGATGCGGTAACGCGCTGGGCGGTTCAGGGCGATTTGCGCCTGCGGCGCGGCTACGGAGCGCTTTCGCGACTGGTGACCATGGAGTGAGCGCGGCACCATTACAGCGGCCGTCGGGTCGAGGGGAGTGGTAGCGGCCGTTATGGGTCTTTTGCAAACTTTGACGGTAATAGCGGTGCGCCTCTCCCGTGATTTCGGCCGGTGACCTGGCATGGTGTCGTCCTAGCGCGGTCGAAGTCGCGGCCCCGCAGGGGTAATGACCGGCGCAGCGGTGCCGATGGGACCGGGGACCAGCGAGAAAGGAGGCGACGTGACGGAAGGCGAAGACGGCGCGGTGTGCGCCGACGCGGAGCCCACCGTTGAGGAACCTCAATTCAGCACTCCCTCGGCAGAGGACGAGCCGCGTGCCTTCGTACCGTCCCGGGGTGGTTGCCGAACCGACCTACGCGGCTGGGCCGGAGCGCATCTGCATGGCGCGGTCCGTCCGCGGCGGCGCGCGCCCGGCCGCGGCCGGCCGCCCGGCCGGTGGTGCTGATGCCGGACCGCCCGCGACCCGGCATCCGGATACCCGCTCGGGTGACTGCCGGGCGTGTCCGACGGGCTGAGAGCCGTCGCACCGACACCGTGATGCGGTGGACGACAAGAGACGGCTGATACTTGACCAGGCCCTCGCGCTGGTCGACGAACACGGCCTCGGTGCCATGTCCATGCGCGCGGTGGCGGAGCGGGTCGGCCTCACGTCGATGGCCCTCTATCCGTACGTCGGCGGCAAGGACGCCCTGCTCGACGGGCTGGTCGACCTGCTGAACCTGGAGCTCGGCAATGCCTGCGGCGACGATCCGGCGGACATCGACTGGCGGTCGCGGCTGCGTGCGCTCGGCCGGGCCGTACGCACCCTTGCCCACGCCCATCCCGGCGCGTTCCCGCTGCTGCTGAACCGTGCCGCTGCGGGCGCCTCGACATCCTGGCTGACCGCTGCGCTACGCGCCACGCTGCATGACGCGGGAATCCCGCCGGACCAGGTGGCACGGCTGGCCCGGATGACTTGTGCCTTCCTGTTGGGCTACAGCACGGGCGAGGTCACCGGCGGCCTCCCGGCCAGCGGACTTCCGGGCGGTGCCGGATCGGCCGACACACGCGCCGCCGAGTTCGACGCAGACCTGGACGACCTGGTGCGGATGGTCGAGGTCGCCGTTCGGGTCGGGTGAGCGCGTTCTTCGTTGATCTTGCAGCGGCCGGCTCTATAAAGAGCGCATGGGAAAGGACAGCGGCGGGGGGCTGCACGAGTTCGTGACCGGGCGGTATCCCGACATGCGACGATCCGCGTTCCTGATGTGCGGGGACTGGTCGGTGGCCGACGAGCTGACCCGGTGGTCCCTGGCCCACCTCGTCGCGGAACACCGGCGCGGTGAGATCGACGATCCGGACGCGTACGCCTATGCCCAGCTGATGGCCGCCTTCCAGCATCGGCCGGCCCGGCGAGAACACGTTTTCGTCGCGGCATCCGACCCCGAGGGGGCCGGGCCGGACACCCGGGGACCACACGACGGTGCCGACCAGATACGGACCGTCCTGTTGCTCGACGCTCTGCATGAGCTGACGCCCCGGTGCCGCGCCGTGATGGTGCTGCGCCACTTCAACGGCTTCGCGGTCGACGAGACCGCCGACGTGCTGGGCCTGACCGACAAGCGCGTGGAGGCGTACGAGGCCGCCGGCCTGGCGGCCCTGGAAAGGCTACTTGTCGACTCCGGATCTGGAGGCGGCCGGTGACCGTCATCCAGGAGCAGCTCGGTGAGACGCTGAAACAGGCATTCCACGGTGAACCGCCGGTCGCGGACGGCATCGAGGCCGTCTACCGCCGCGCCGAAATCATCCACCGCCGGCGACTACGTACCGTCATCTCCTCCGGTGTCGCGGCCGTCCTTCTCGTCATCGCACTCGGTTACGGCCTGACTACCGCGATCCTGCCGGGGTCGGCCTCGCGGGGCGTGGCCTCGCCCACCGCCGGCAGCCCGCCAACCCCGCCGGCCGACCCGGTCCTCGCCGCCGTACGCACCGTCATCGCCAAGGATCTGCGCGTGGTGCCGCGAGAACCGGTCCGCGGCGACGGATGGCGGCAGTACACCGTGCTGAGCCGAGAGAGCGGGCATCCACGCGGTCTGATCGAGGTCTCGGCGTATGCCGCACCGGACGGGATCTGCTTCCCGGTGCTGGCCGACGACGACGCCTGCGCGCGGCCGGACCGTGCGGGCGACGATGTCGAGTACGTCCGCTACGCCGACGATCGGGACGTGGAGTGGCAGGTGAACGAGGCGATCGCCCGGCGGTCGTCGGACGGGCGCGTGGTCGCCGTGCAGGCCACCGGGGAACGCGGCACCACCGATGCCGAGCAAGGGCGGCCGCCGCTGACCGGCCCGCAGACCGCGCGGCTCGCGGCCGATCCCCGCCTGCTGTCGGCCTTCGGCGCCGAGGAACGGTGCAACGGCCCGAACCCGGCCTGCCCACTGCTCAGCGTGCCGGTCCGGCTGCCGGCCTAGACCCGGCGACGGATCAAGTAGGCCACGCTCGCCAGGCCGAACAGAACGATCACCAGGACGGCGCCGTTGAGCAGGAACAGCCTGCGGATCTGGTCCAGGTAGGCGTTCAAGGTGGCGATCGGGTCGACCTCGTCGGTCACGTCGACGCCGATCCCTCCGCCGATGCCGCCGTTGATCACGTCGGCCTTGGCCTTGATCGGGACGCCGCTGACCCGCAGGGACTCCGACATGGTCAGTCGGCCGTAGAACCAACCGTCGCGCTTGTTGCCGCTGGGCTGCTTGGCCGGCCGGTGCGCGCGGGGGCCCCCGCTGGCCAGCGGATACAGCTCGTATACCTGCTGTGCCTTGCCCTTCGACAGGACGGTCAGGACGTACTTCGGTCCCAGCGCGCTGGTCTTGCGCGCCGAGGTCTGCGGGGTGGCGTTGGCCAGCCAGCTCACCTCACTGAGCAACAGCTGGAAGATCTCCCTGCGCTTCGCCGACTCGATGGTCAGCTTCGGCATGCCGCTGCCGATGATGCTGATCGCGGTGGGTGTTGGCGGCGTGGGTGCGGCCCGGGCGACCGGCGTGAAGCCGGCGGTCACCATCAGGGCGACGACCAGCGCGCCGGCTGCCGAGAGCAACCGGGTCGTCACCCCTCGTACCATCATCCGGCCCTCCCCGCCCCGTGATGCGCCGCGTATTGAACAGCGTTCCCGGAAACCCGTGTCGGCGCATCATGAGACGGGACGATTTGGAGCTATCTGGGATCCGCCGCGCGATACGTGACGGCCGTTGATCGGCATTCGGATGGTACCGAGATCTCGCAAGTCACGGGCATCCTGGTCACCCGGCCAGCGGATTGTCATACACCCATGACGGTCGTCGCCGGCCGGCGGTTGCAAACTGTGCCGACGTGCGATCAGATACGGGCGCGGGCGGCCGCCAGACGGGCCATCGTGCGCCCGCGCCCGAGAACCTCGATCGACTCGAAGAGCGGCAGTCCGACGGATCGCCCGGTCACCGCGACCCGGACCGGCGCCTGCGTCCTGCCGAGCTTCAGGCCCCGGGATCGGCCCACCTCTTCGAGTGCCGCCTTCAGCTGTTCGGCCGACCATTCCTCAAGCGCGCCGAACGCCGCCATCGCTGCGTCCACAATGTCCCCCGCGCCCTCCTTCATGGCCTTCGCCCAGGATGCCTCGTCGCGGACCGGCTCGTCCAGAAACAGGAAGTCCACGTACTCGACGATCTCGGAAAGTACCGCTATCCGGGTCTGCGCCAGCGGAGCGACCGCCGCGAACAACTCCGGGTCGAACGCCTCGGGTCGCCACGGCGGCGCGGCGATCGAGCCGGTGCCGGCCAACCACGGCGCACAGACCGCGGTGAACTCCTCCGGCGCGAGCGCCCGGATGTAATCGCCGTTGAACGCCCGCAGTTTTTTGACGTCGAAGAAGGCCGGAGCGTGATTGACGTCCTCGAGGCGATACTCCTCCTCGATCACCGACCACGGCACGATCTCCCGGTCGCCGGACGGCGCCCAGCCGAGCAACATCAGATAGTTACGCATGGCGGCGGCGAGATAACCCTCATCCCGGTACGCCTCCAGTGCCACCTTGTCCCGTCGCTTCGACAGCTTCTGGCGCTTCTCGTTGACGATCACCGGCACGTGCGCCCAGACCGGGGGCTTCACGCCGAGCGCCTCCCACAGCAGCTGCTGTTTCGGCGTGTTCGGCAGGTGCTCCTCGGCCCGGATCACGTGGGTGATCCCCATGGTCATGTCGTCCACCACGTTGGCCAGCAGGAACACCGCCGATCCGTCACTGCGGGCGATGACGAAGTCCTCGAGCAACTTGTTCTCGAATGACGGCTCACCGCGGACCAGATCGACGACCACGGTCTCGCCCTCGTCCGGCGTTCGGAATCGAAGTGCCCGGCCCTCGCCCGGGCCGAGGCCACGCTCGCGGCAGAAGCCGTCGTAGCCGGTGTGCTGGTTGCCCGTCCGTGCGATCACCTGCTCGCGGGTGCACTCGCAGTAGTACGCGCGTTTCTCGGCGTAGAGACGGGTGGCGGCGGCGGCGTGCTCATCGGCGTACGCCGACTGGAAGTACGGCCCCTCATAGGTGCCCCGCTCGATACCGATCCAGTCCAGCGCGGAGAGGATGCCCTCGGTCCATTCGGGACGGTTGCGGGCGGTGTCGGTGTCCTCCACACGCAGGACGAACACGCCACCGTGCTGCCGGGCGAAGATCCAATTCTGCAGCGCCGCGCGGGCGCCGCCGACGTGGAACAATCCGGTCGGAGAAGGAGCGAAGCGTACGCGTACTGTCACGCGGCAAGCCTACGGGGTCCCGCCGATCCGCCCGAACCGCCACCCAGTCCCGCGATCTTGGAGTTGTGGTGGGTGACAAAGGCGCGTCCCGCCCATATCGCCCACCACAACTCCAAGATCGGCGGCTTTCCGCCGGCCGACTATCGGCGGCTTTCCGCCGGCCGACTATCGGCGGCTTTCCCGCCGGCCGACTACGAGTCGCCGCCGGTCTCGCCGACCGGTGCCGCCGTCACGTCGTCGATCGCGTACTTCTTCGCCGCCTCGGCCGGCACGTGCGACGGCACCTTGCCACGCAGCGCCAGCTGGCGCAGCGTCGCCACGGTGATCGACTCGGCGTCCACGTGGAAGTGGCGCCGCAGGGCGTGCCGGGTGTCGCTCATGCCGAAGCCGTCGGTACCCAGCGACGTGTAGTCGTTCGGCACCCAGCGGCTGATCAGGTCGGGAACCGCCCGCATCCAGTCGCTGACCGCCACCACCGGACCCTCGGTGCCATCCAGTCGCTGCTCGATGTACGGCTTCCGGGGCTGGTCGGTGGGGTTCAGGAGGTTGTGCGCCTCGGCGTCCATCGCGTCCCGGCGCAGCTCCGTCCACGAGGTCACCGACCACACGTCGGCACCCACACCCCAGTCCTGGGCGAGCAGCTGCTGCGCCTTCAGCGCCCATTGCACACCGGTGCCCGAGGCCAGGATCTGCGCCTTCGCGCCCGTCGTCTCCGGCGCGGGCGCGTACTTGTAGATGCCCTTGAGCAGGCCCTCCACGTCCACCCCGGACGGTTCGGCGGGCTGCACGATGGGCTCGTTGTACACGGTGAGGTAGTAGAAGACGTTCTCCTGCCGCTCGCCGTACATCCGGTGCAGGCCGTCCTCGACGATGTGCGCGATCTCGAACGCGAATGCCGGGTCGTACGCCACGACGGCCGGGTTCGTCGCCGCGAGCAGCAGCGAATGGCCGTCCTCGTGCTGCAGGCCCTCGCCGTTGAGCGTGGTGCGCCCGGCGGTCGCGCCGAGCAGGAAGCCGCGGGTCATCTGGTCGGCGGCCGCCCAGAGTTCGTCCCCGGTCCGCTGGAAGCCGAACATCGAGTAGAAGATGTACAGCGGGATCATCGGCTCGTCGTGCGTGGCGTACGACGTACCGGCCGCGATGAAGCTCGCCGTGGACCCGGCTTCGTTGATCCCCTCGTGCAGGATCTGGCCGTTGATCGCCTCCTTGTACGACAGGAAGAGCTCCCGGTCCACCGACGTGTACGTCTGGCCGTGCGGCGAGTAGATCTTCTTGGTCGGGAAGAGCGAGTCCATGCCGAACGTCCGGGCCTCGTCCGGGATGATCGGCACCCACCGGGCACCGAACTCCTTGTCCTTCATGAGGTCCTTGAGCAGCCGCACGAAGGCCATCGTGGTGGCCACCTTCTGCTTGCCGGAGCCGCGCTTGACGTCGCCGAACGTCTTCGAGTCCGGGATCGCCAGCGCCCTGCCCGTGGTACGCCGGCTCGGGACGAACCCGCCCAGCTCGCGCCGCCGCTGGAGCATGTACTGAATCTCGTCTGATTCCTGTCCCGGGTGGTAGTACGGCGGAAGGTACGGGTTCTCCTCGAGCTGCTTGTCGCTGATCTCCAGGTAGAGGCGGTCCCGGAAGCCCTTGAGGTCGTCCAGGGTCAGCTTCTTCATCTGGTGCGTCGCATTGCGCGCCTCGAAGTGCGAGCCCAGCGTCCAGCCCTTGATCGTCTTGGCCAGGATGACGGTCGGCTGGCCGGTGTGCTCCAGCGCCGCCTTGTACGCCGCGTACAGCTTTCGGTAGTCGTGGCCGCCCCGCTTGAGGTTCCAGACCTCGTCGTCGGACATGCCCTCGACCAGTTTGCGGGTGCGCGGATCCCGTCCGAAGAAGTTCTCCCGGACGTACGCTCCGGACTCGCCCTTGTAGGTCTGGTAGTCACCGTCGGGCGTCACGTTCATGAGGTTGACCAGCGCGCCGTCGGTGTCGGCCGCCAGCAGCGGGTCCCACTCCCGGCCCCAGATCACCTTGATCACGTTCCAGCCGGCGCCGCGGAAGAACGCCTCGAGCTCCTGGATGACCTTGCCGTTGCCACGGACCGGGCCGTCCAGGCGCTGCAGGTTGCAGTTGACCACGAAGGTGAGGTTGTCCAGCTCCTCGCGGGCGGCCAGGCCGATCGCGCCGAGTGACTCCACCTCGTCCATCTCGCCGTCGCCGAGGAAGGCCCAGACGTGCTGCTCGCTGGTGTCCTTGATGCCGCGGTTCTGCAGGTAGCGGTTGTACCGGGCCTGGTAGATCGCGTTCAGCGGACCGAGGCCCATGCTGACCGTCGGGAACTCCCAGAAGTTCGGCATCAGCCGCGGGTGCGGGTACGACGGCAGCCCACCGCCGGGATGGGACAGCTCCTGGCGGAACCCGTCCAGGTCGTTCTCGGTCAGCCGGCCCTCGAGGTAGGCGCGGGCGTACATGCCCGGGGAGGCGTGCCCCTGGAAGAAGATGTGGTCGCCGCCGCCCGGGTGGTCCTTGCCGCGGAAGAAGTGGTTCATGCCCACCTCGTAGAGGCTGGCGGAGGACGCGTACGTGGAGATGTGGCCACCGACGCCGATTTCCGGACGCTGCGCGCGGTGCACCAGCATCGCGGCGTTCCACCGGATGTACGCCCGGATCCGCCGCTCGACGAACTCGTCGCCGGGGAACCAGGGCTCCTGTTCCGGCGGGATGGTGTTGATGTAATCCGTGGAGGTCAGTGGCGGGACGCCGACCTGTCGCTCCCGGGCCCGCTCGAGCAGGCGCAGCATCACGTAGCGGGCTCGTTTGGCGCCGCCTTCGTCGATGACTCCGTCGAGCGACTCGACCCACTCGCTGGTTTCCTCGGGGTCGATGTCCGGAAGCTGGCTCGGCAGGCCGTCACTGATCACCGGGCGCTTGCGTTCCGTGGCCACAGGCATTCCTCTTGGTCGGTGTCGGGCCGTGCGCTCCATGGCGCGAACCGCACGGAGTTGTCTCCATCCTGCCTCCTCACGGCGGTTTCCGTCACGCCGACCGGTGTACCGGCCGGTAACCCCCCTCCCGCCGATCTTGGACTTGTGGTGGGGTTTATCGACCCGATGCCCCTTTTGTGGGGCACCACAACTCCAAGATCGGCGGGGTGAGGGGCGGTGGCGGGGGCCGCGCCGGTCGGCGATGCTGGGTTGCGTGACCACCCCGCAGAACCTCGACGAGCGCTTCCGCGACGCGGTGTCGGCACTGGAAACTCCCGCGGACCGGCGTGCGCCCGACGACCCGGTCCGGGACGGCAGCGCGCTCACCGGCGCGCGTGCGCTGCAGCTCTTCGAAGCCCAGCTGATGAGCCGTCACCTCGACCTGGCGGCCCGCTGGTTGCGCAGCTTCAACGAGGGCTACTACACGATCGGCTCATCCGGCCACGAGGGCAACGCGGCGGTCGCCGCCGCCCTACGGCCGGACGATCCGGCGCTGCTGCACTACCGGTCCGCGGGATTCTTCCTGGCCCGGGCCGGTGAGCCGCTCGTGGACGGCGCCCGGGACGTGCTGCGCGGTGTGGTGGCGTCGGCCCGGGAACCGATCGCCGGTGGTCGGCACAAGGTTTTCGGCCGGGCCGACCTGCACATCATCCCGACCACCTCGACCGTTGCGTCGCACCTGCCGCGGGCGGTCGGATTGGCCTTCGGCATGTCCCGCCCGCGAGCGTCCCAGCCCTGGCCGCAAGACGCCATCGCGGTCGCCTCGTTCGGCGACGCCTCGGTCAACCACGCGAGCGCCACGGCCGCGTTCAATGCCGCCGGCTGGTACGACCATTGCGGAGTGCGGCTGCCGCTGCTGCTGATCTGCGAGGACAACGGCCTGGGCATCAGCGTCCCGTCGCCCGGCGGGTGGGTAGCCACGGCCCTGGGTTCCAGGCCCGGCATCCGGTACACCGCCGCGGACGGCTGCGACCTGGCCGCCACGTACGACGCCGCGGTCGAGGCGGCCGGTTGGGTACGCGCGAACCGCCGCCCGGCCGTGCTGCACCTCTCCATGGTCCGGCTGATGGGGCACGCGGGCGCGGACGCGGAGGTGGCGTACCGATCGGCCGAGGACATCGCCCGCGACCTCGAACGCGATCCGCTGGTCGCCAGCGCCGGCCTGCTGATCGCGGCCGGGATGGCCAAGCCCGACGAGCTGATCACCCGGTACGACGAGGTCGGCTGGCAGGTACGCAAGGTGGCCGAGGAGGTGCTCGGTGAGCCCAAACTGGCGACCGGGGCCGACGTGGTCACCCCGCTCGCGCCGCGCCGCCCGCTGCGTACCGCCCGGCACATCGCCGACGCCGCCGATCGGGCCGCCGGGGCAGCCGCGGCCGCCCGGTCCAGAGTCTTCGGCGGCAAGCTGCCCGAGCACGGTGGACCGCTCACCCTGGCACAGACCATCAACGCCGCGCTCACCGACGCCATGCTGGCCGAGCCGGGCACGCTGCTCTACGGCGAGGACGTGGCGCGCAAGGGCGGCGTGTACGGCGTCACCAAACATCTGCAGGAACGCTTCGGCGCTGACCGGGTGTTCGACACCCTGCTCGACGAGACCACGATCCTGGGACTCGGACTCGGCGCCGGGTTGGCGGGTCTCCTGCCGATCCCGGAGATCCAGTACCTGGCCTACCTGCACAACGCCGAGGACCAGCTGCGCGGCGAGGCGGCGACGATGTCGTTCTTCTCCTCCGGCGCGTACCGGAATCCCATGGTGGTCCGGGTGGCCGGGCTCGCCTACCAGCAGAGCTTCGGCGGGCACTTCCACAACGACAACTCGGTGGCCGTGCTGCGGGATGTGCCCGGACTCGTCCTGGCCGTACCGGCCCGGCCGGCGGACGCCGCGCCCCTGCTCCGCTCCTGCATCGCCGCGGCGGCCGTCGACGGCAGCGTCTGCGTCTTCCTGGAGCCGATCGCGCTCTACCATACGCGGGACCTGTACCGGGAAGGGGACAACGAGTGGCTGGCGCCGTACGCCGCGCCGGGGGAGTGGGGCAACGAGCACGTCCCGATCGGGCGGGCTCGCACCTATTCCGTGGCGGCCGCCGACGCGCTGACCATACTCACGTACGGCAATGGCGTACGCATGTCGCTGCGTGTCGCCGCGCAGCTCGCCACCGAGGGTTACGGATCCCGCGTGGTGGACCTGCGCTGGTTGTCCCCGTTACCCACCGCAGATCTGGTTCGCGAGGCGGCCGCGACCGGGCGAGTGCTGATCGTCGATGAGACGCGGCGTTCCGGCGGGGTCGGCGAGGGCATCCTCGCGGCCCTGGTGGACGGCGGTTTCGTGGGCGCGGCACGCAGGGTCGCGTCGGCCGATTCGTTTATTCCCCTTGGCCCGGCAGCGCAGCACGTGTTGGTCGGTGAGGATGCCATCACACAGGGTGCACACGCCCTGCTGGCACGGTAAATTGCCACACACTCGGTGCGCCACTTGCGCACGGGCCTGCAAGTGTGTGGACTACCCCTGTTGTGATGACGAACGGCAAGGAGGAACTCGACAGTGAGCGCGACCGCTGGTCAGGCCGACGGCGTACGTAGCCTGGCGGACCGGTTCGGCCTCGAGCCGACCATGGTGGTCATGGAGATGGGATACGACGACGATGTCGACGAGGACCTCCGTGACGCCCTGACCGAACGCGTGGGCGAGTTGGTCGACGAGGACACCGACGAGGTCGTCGACGCGGTGCTGCTGTGGTACCGCGACGGCGACGGTGACCTGTTCGAACTGCTGACCGACGCCCTGAACCCCCTCGCCGACGGCGGCGTGGTGTGGTTGCTGACACCCAAGGCCGGCCGACCCGGCCACGTCGAGCCGAGCGAGGTCAGCGAGTCCGCCCCGACTGCCGGCCTGCAGCAGACCTCGACGGTGAACGCCGGGAAGGACTGGACGGGCGCCCGGCTCGTGTCTCCGCGGGCGGGCAAGAAGAGGTAGCCCGCACGGTGCCGATCGACGTGGGGGCCCAGGCCCCCGACTTCACCCTGAAGGACCAGAACAACCAGGAGGTCCGCTTGGCGGACTTTCGCGGCCGCAAGGCGGTGTTGCTGGTCTTCTACCCGCTGACTTTCACCGGCACCTGCCGGGGCGAGCTGATCGAGGTGCGGGACAACCTTTCCGAGTACGCGAACGACGCGGTCCAGGTTCTGGCGGTCAGCGTCGACTCGCAGTACAGCCACAAGGTCTGGGCCATGCAGGAGGGCTTCGAGTTCCCCATGCTGGCCGACTTCTGGCCACACGGCGCGGTGGCACGGACCTATGGCGTCTTCAACGAGGCGGCGGGCTTCGCCAACCGTGGCACCTTCCTCATCGACAAAGCGGGCGTGGTGCGCTTCGCCGAGATGGCCGGCCCGGGCGTAGCCCGAGACCAGAAGGCGTGGCGCGTGGCCCTTGCCGACCTGGCGGCGTAGAACCCGATCACCGGCACGGTACTATGGCGACTCCGGTGATAGCCGAGCCGGGCGCGTAGCTCAGTGGGAGAGCACTCGCCTTACAAGCGAGGGGTCGCAGGTTCGAAACCTGCCGCGCCCACCATCCACAGGTGAGATGTGTCCGCGCATGGCTTGGCGGCCCACCCGTAGGGCGGCGCGGCTCCACGGTCGCGTCAGCAAGGGTTGATCATGTAGTTACGACGGCGATATGTCCGGGCTGGGCGTACCAACGCCATGATCAACAGGCGGTGGGCGCGGTCCACCCGAAGGTTGACGACTTTGAGTGCCATACGTGCCTGAGCTCTTCAAGATCTCGCGGCCTCCGGATGGCTGAAGACTTCGAGCGCTATACGCACGGGAGCTCTTCAAGATCTATCGCGGACTGCGGACGGCTGATGACCTCGCGGGGCCGGAGTAGATCTTGGCGCAACCGGCGACCTGCCCACCGCCACCTGCCGACTTCGCCACCCGCCCTAGGCGGATGCACCGCCCGAGACCTGCCAAAGTGCGCTGACGGGGATGGCGCGTGTGTCCTTGCCAACCTGGGTCGCGTCCTACCTGTTGCAGGGCGCTATCGGGCTGGTCGCGATGCAGCCCGACTGCCCGTCGATCGTGCCACCCGATCGGGTGGCCGAGTGGCGCCGTCAGCGTCGGCTGGAGCTGGAACGGCTGCCGGCGGATCAGTTCCCGATGCTGATCGCGTTCGCCGAGACGTACAACCACGAGCCGGACCCGGAGCGGTATTTCGGCTTCGGGATAGATCTCCTGATGGCGGCCGTGGAGGCGGTGGCCCGAGGGCGGCCGTGACCCGAAGTGCACATTGATCATGGGGTTAGGTAGCACAATCCCGACAAAGGGCGTGCCAAACCCCATGATCAACCGAACACGGGCGGCCTGCGGCCTGCGGCTGGGCGCACGAGAGGGATCGTGTGACGGCACCCACATTACGATACGAGACCGTTCCGTAAAGGGCTCTCCCGCCGTAAGGTCGAGCCCAGGTAATACGGAACCGTTCCGTATCGTAACGTCCATCACATCGGGGGTTCCCATCCATGGACGCAGCTGTCGCACCGAATACCGGGCATCCCCGGCGCTGGGCCATCCTCGGCGTTCTCGTCATCAGCCTGCTGGTCGTCGTGCTGGACAACACCGTCCTGAACGTCGCCCTGCGCACCATCGCCGACCCGCAGCGCGGCCTCGGTGCCAGCCAGAGCCAGCTCGAGTGGGCGATCAACTCGTACACGCTGGTGTTCGCGGGCCTGCTCTTCACCGCCGGCATCCTGGCCGACCGGCTCGGCCGCCGGATCACGCTGATGGTCGGCCTCACCGTCTTCGGGCTGGCCTCGCTGGCCTCCGCCTACGCGGGCACCGCCGGCCAGCTGATCGGCGCCCGGGCGCTGATGGGCCTCGGTGCCGCCGCGGTCATGCCGGCCACCCTCTCGATCATCGCCAACGTCTTCGACCCGCGTGAGCGCGCCCGTGCCATCGGCATCTGGGCCGGCGCCGTCGGGCTCGGCGTGGCCATCGGCCCGATCGTCGGCGGCCTTCTGCTGGAGCACTTCTGGTGGGGCTCGGTCTTCCTGATCAACGTACCGATCGTGGTCGCCGGGATTGTTCTGGTCCGCACGCTGGTGCCGGAGTCGCGTGACCCGAAGCCGGGCCGCATCGACATCGCCGGCGTGCTGTTGTCGATCGTCGGCCTGTCGCTGCTCACGTACGGCGTCATCAAGGGCGGCGAGGATGGTTTCGGTACGCCGGGCTCGTGGGGCGCCCTGCTCGCCTCGGCGGTCGTACTGACCGGGTTCGTGCTGCTGGAGCGGCGTCTGCGGTTCCCGTCGCTGGACGTGCGGCTGTTCGCCAACCGGCAGTTCTCGGCGTCGGCGGCGATCATCGGGCTGGTCTTCTTCGCGTCCATGGGCGCGATGTTCTTCAGCGCGTTCTACCTCCAGCTGGTACGCGGATACGGTCCGCTGGCGTCCGGCGCGCTGTTCGTCCCGTTCGCGGTCGGCCAGATGATCTTCGCTCCGCGCAGCGCGGCGATGGTCCGCCGGTTCGGCCCGAAGGCGGTCAGCACCACCGGACTCCTGCTGGTCGCGCTGGGGTTGGCCGGCTGGATCGTGGTCACCGCGAGCACGCCGATCTGGTTCGTCGGCGCCCTGTTCTTCGTCATGGGCGTCGGTGCGGCCAACGTCATGCCGCCGGCCACCGAGTCGATCATGGCGTCCCTGCCACGGGAGAAGGCCGGCGTCGGGTCGGCCGTCAGCAACACCATCCGGCAGGTCGGCGGGGCGCTGGGCGTGGCCGCACTGGGCGCGGTGATCTCGTCCTACTACCGCGACCAGGTGGCCGGTACGACGGCCGGGCTGCCCGCCGCGGCCCGCTCAGCGGCCGAGGAGTCGATCTCCGGCGCGTACGGCGTGGCCGAGCACGCCGGAGCCGCCGCGCCGGCCCTGATCCAGCAGGCCAACGACGCGTTCATCGCCGCGATGCACTACGCCTCGGTCGGGTCGACCGTGGTCGCCGTGCTGGGTGCCCTGGTCGCGTTGCTGTGGCTGCCCGGCCGGCGTCCCGCCACCGCGCCCGCGCCGCGTACGTCCGAGGCGCTCGCCGAGGAGCAGGGCGTTGAACTGGTCGACGCGTAACGCGCGGCCGCCGGGTTCGTTTGGTCCCCAACGGGCGGTTCGACAACAATGGACGCCATGACGACCGCGAGCGTGGACCCCGGGACCGACCAGGACCGCAAGGCGCCTGGCCGGCCCCGGAACGCGCGCGCCGACGAGGCCATCGTCGATGCCGTGCTGGCGCTGCTGATCGGTGGGCACGGCGCGGACTCGATCTCGATCGAGGCGGTCGCCGCGAAGGCCGGTGTCGGCAAGGCGACCATCTACCGGCGGTGGCCCAACAAGGAGGCCCTGCTCATCGACGCGGTGGCGGCGATGAAGGGCCCGTTGCCGGAGCCGGCCGGGACATCGGTCCGGGACGATCTGATCATGCTGATCGCCGCGATGCGCAACAAGCGGTCGGAGCAGTACGGCCGGGCGACCGCCTGCCTGCTCCCGGAGATGGTGCGCAGTCCCAGCATGCACGAGGTGCATCAGGCGGTCATCGAACGGCGGCGCGACGTCATGCGGCAGGTGCTGCTGCGCGGGATCGAGACCGGGGAGCTGCGTGCCGACCTGGACGTGGAGCTGACCCTGTTGATGCTGTCCGGGCCGGCCCTCGCGCAGAACGTCTTCCGCTGGAACCCGCGGGTGCCCGACGAGGGTTTCGCCGAGGCGCTGGTGGACGCGGTGCTGCGTGGCGCCGCCGGCCCGGCGGCGAACGGCTCGGCGTGAACCGACTGTCCTTTCCGGACCCCCGCCACTGAATGCCCGTTTCCGGGCGATTCACGACGCTGCGTAGTCCCACAGTCCGGATTGCGCAGCGAGATCGCCTCTGGAAGGTGTCCTGGACTTCGCTCAGCGGATAAGCTGGCGCGGTCGATGACCATCCGCACGGGCCAGAGAGAGGATGCGCTGTGACCTACGGCACACCTGTCCGTGTGGACCGAGGTGGGGGCGCCCCCTGATGAGACCGACCAATTCCGCGCCCGGCGCCCGCACCACGTCGAATCGCGTACCGGCCAACCGGGCCAACGGCGCCGGGGAGCCATCGCCGCAGCCGAACGGCGGCCCGATGGTGCGCCGGCTCCAGCTCGGCGCGCGCCTGCGCGACCTGCGGCTGGCCGCCGGTGTGCCGCGCGAGGAGGCCGGCTACGCGATCCGCGGCTCGGAGTCGAAGATCAGCCGGATGGAGCTGGGGCGGGTCAGCTTCAAGGAGCGCGACATCGTCGACCTGCTCCGGCTGTACGGCGTGGAGGACGAGGCCGAGCAGGCGCGACTGCTCGCGCTGGCCCGCGAGGCGAACAGCCCGGGCTGGTGGCAGGAGTACGGCGACGCGGTCGGTACCTGGTTCCAGAACTCCCTCGATCTCGAGCAGGCTGCCGAGCTGATCCGCACGTACGAGGTTCAGTTCGTCCCCGGCCTGCTGCAGACCGACGCGTACGCCCGCGCGGTGATCGCCCTCGGCCAGGGCCGGACCGATCCGGAGGAGGTGGCCCGGCGGGCCGAGCTGCGGATGGCCCGCAAGCGGCTGCTCATCCGGGAGGACCCGCC
>Ga0081539_10001852_pt1 | contig 22394 bp, 19 predicted proteins | sample TabmetS4T2R2_FD_71023 | JGI IMG/M metagenome (GOLD analysis project Ga0081539, IMG submission 71023) | Tabebuia heterophylla rhizosphere microbial communities from the University of Puerto Rico - S4T2R2 | ecosystem: Host-associated > Plants > Roots > Rhizosphere ...
TGCCGGCGGCGGTGCATGCCGGCATGTTCGCGCTCTATGCGGCGCCGGCAGTCAACCTGTTCGTGAAGACCACCGACCGCGTCGCGATCAGGTCCAATCAGCACGAATATCACGTCGTGCCGGATCGCAGCCGCTATCTCGACTTCGAGCCGCACCGGATTCTCGACGTCTATGCGCACTATCAAGGCGGGCAGGACAAGGTGCCGGTGCGGCCGCTCTATTCGGCGCCGATCGAGAACGAGGCTGCCGATACCGGACTTTGGTACACGGTCCGCCGGTTGCCGCGGCGACGAACCATCGAGGAGAAGAAGTACGGCGCCGCCTCGGACTACACCGGCACCGACATGTTCATCTCGCTGGTCGAGCCCGCCGGGATCGACGGCGAGACCGGCGTCTCGGAGCTCAGCGTGCGCGCGCTCTGTTCCAATCGTCATCTGACCGAGCATCTGCCGGTCGGCGAGGGCGGCGCCGACTTCCGCCTGCTCGACGACGTGACGCTCGACGTGCGCTGCATCCTCGGGCCGACGCCCCCGCGCGGACCGGTCGTCAGCTGGCTGCGCAGCCGCAGCGAAACCGCGCATACCGGCACCGTGACGTGGCGGCTCATCAACATGCTGAGCCTCAACCATCTCGGGCTGATCGAGCGCGGCGCCGGCAAGAACGGGCAGTCGCTGAAGGAAACGCTGTCGATGTTCGCGGACCTGCAGGACAGCGCGACCGAGCGCAAGATCCGCGGCATCCGCAGCATCGACTCGCGCCCGGTGATCCGGCGCGTGCAGCAGCGGCTCGGCAGCGGCATCGCGCGCGGCACCGAGGTGACGGTGACGCTCGACGAGAAAGCGTTCGAGGGCAGCGGCACCTTCCTGCTCGGTGCGATCCTCGATCGCTTCTTCTGCGAATATGCGGCGCTCAACCACTTCACCCAGACGGTCATTCGCACCACCGAACGCGGCGAGATCATGCGCTGGCCGGTGCGCGTCGGCACGCGGAGGCCGCTGTGAGCCTGATCGGTGACATGAACGCCGAGCCGTGGCGGTTCGATTTCTTCGCCGTGATGCGGCGGCTCGAGCGCAGTTACCCGGACCGGCCGCGCATCGGCGATGCCACCGCGCGGCGCGAGGAGTATGTCGCGCTCGGCCAGGATCCCTACATGGATTTCCCGGCCTCGAATCTCAGCGCGTTCGAGCGCCATGCCGACGGGCGCTTTCGCGTCCTGGTCAAGTTTCTCGGGCTGCTCGGTCCGCAGGGCGCGCTGCCGCTCGCCACGACCGAGGAAGCCTACTCGTGGAACCTGATGCGGGACGACGCGTTCCCGCGCTTTCTCGACATCCTCAACCATCGCTTCCTGCAGCTCTTCTTCCGCGCCTGGGCGGATGCGCGCCCGGTGGCGCAGCACGATCGGCCGCACGCGGATCGCTTCATCGACTATGTTGGCTCGATGATCGGGGTCGGGACGCTGACCTACCGCGATCTCGACTCGGTGCGCGACGAAGCCAAGCTCGCCTTTGCGGGGCTGATGGGCCCCCAAGCGAAAAGCGCGTCGCGACTGCGCAATCTCGTGAGCGGACTTTTCGGGGTCGCGGTCGAGATCGACGAGTTCGTCGGCTCCCGCCTCACGCTCGATGAAGAAGACCGCACCAAGATGGGGCGGCGCAACTGCGCGCTCGGCGCCGGGATCATGCTCGGCGCGAGCGTTTACAGCGTCGACGACAAGTTCCGCGTCCGGATCTTCGTCAAGTCGATGGACGAATATGTCAGCTATCTGCCGACCGGCGGGCGCTGCGAGCCATTGGCGGATCTTGTGTACTTCTATGCGGGCGACGAGCTCGACTGGGAGGTCGAGCTCGCGATCCCGGCCGGCGTGGTCGAGCCGGTGCGGCTCTCGCGCTTCGGACAACTTGGCTACACCAGCTGGATGGCGCCGAACTGGTCGGCGACCGACGTCACGTATCGCCGCGACGCGCGTTTCCATCCCGCCGAAATCCTCAGGCAGCGGCGCAAGCGCGCATCCTAGCAACGAACGGAGGCGTCATGGCCGACATCAGTCTGGAAACCGTCACCGGCAAGCTCAATCGCCTCGGCTACGAGGCGTTCATCCAGGCCCTGCGCCAGGCGAAGGGCGCGGGCAACCGCAACCTCGAGCTGGCGCATTGGCTTGCGCATATTCTGCAGCACGAGCGTAGCGATTTCACGCTCAGCTGCGACTACTTCAAGCTCGATCGCGCCAAGCTGCTGATGGATATCGAAGATGCGATCGGCGGCCTGCGGCAGAGCCAGACCGAGATGCCGGAGGTGTCGGACCAGGTGCAGGAGGTGCTCGACTCCGGCTGGTACTATGCGACGCTGTTCTTCGGCGAGACGCAGATCCGCACCGGCCATCTGCTGGTCGGCGCCTTCAAAAAGGGCGGGACGCGGCGCGCGCTCACCGGTCTCTCAGGCGAGTTCGCCAAGATCAACATCGATACGCTCAGCAATGAACATCGCAACATCTGGCGCACCTCGGAGGAAGAGAACCTGCGCCCGATGGATGGCTCCGGGCTGCGCGGCGCCGGGACGCCGGGCGCGCAGGAAGCCGCCGGACAGCGCGGCACGACCGCGCTCGATCGCTTCTCGCAGGATCTCACCGCGAAGGCAGCTACGGGCGAGATGGATCCGATCCTCGGACGCGACGAGGAGATCCGCCAGATCATCGATGTGCTGATGCGGCGCCGGCAGAACAACCCGATCCTCACCGGCGAGGCGGGCGTCGGAAAGACCGCGGTCGTCGAAGGCTTCGCGCAGCGCGTCGCGGCGGGCGACGTGCCCCCGTCGTTGCGCGGCGTGAAGGTCTGCGTGCTCGACGTCGGCTTGATGCAGGCCGGCGCCTCGATGAAGGGCGAGTTCGAGCAGCGGCTGCGCTCGGTGATCGACGAGGTGCAGAACTCGCCGACGCCGATCATCCTGTTCATCGACGAGGCGCACACCCTAATCGGCGCCGGCGGCGCGGCCGGCACCGGCGACGCCGCGAACCTGCTCAAACCGGCGCTCGCGCGCGGCACCTTGCGCACGATCGCGGCGACGACCTGGCTCGAATACCAGAAGTATTTCGAGAAGGATCCGGCGCTGACGCGGCGCTTCCAGCCGATCCAGATCGGCGAGCCGGGGGTCGCGCAGTGCTGCGACATGTTGCGCGGCATCCTGGCGCCGATGGAGAAGCACCACAATGTCCGCATTTCGGACGCCGCGATCGTGGCGGCGGTCGAACTGTCGGCGCGTTACATTCCGGCGCGCCAATTGCCCGACAAGGCGGTGAGCCTGCTTGATACCGCCTCGGCGCGCGTCGCCATCAGCCAGTCCGCGACGCCGGCGCAGATCGAAGACGCGCGCCGCGCCATTGCGGCGCGCGAAGCGGAGAAAGCGGCGCTCATCAGCGACAGCGATCTCGGCACTTCGTCGGCCGAGCGCATCGCCGAGATCGACGCCGAGATGGTCACGCTGAAGGAGAAGCTCGCGAGCCTCGAAGCCGAATGGGACACCGAGCAGAAGCTGGTCGGCGAGATCCGCAGCCTGCGGGAGATCCTCGGCGAAAAGGCGAGCGCGGAGGGTGCGTCGAGCAATCCCGGCGCAACGGATGCGACGCGCGATCAGATCCGCGAGAAATTCGATGCGCTCGAAGCGCGCGATCCCGAGAAGCGCATGATCTATGCGCATGTCGATGAGCAGGCGGTCGCGTCGGTCGTGTCCGATTGGACCGGCATTCCGGTCGGCCGGATGGTGGCCGACGAGGTCGAGACCATCCTCAAGCTTGCCGACATCCTCAATCGGCGCGTGGTCGGGCAGTCGCACGGGCTGCAGATGATCGCCAAGCGCATCGAGACCAACCGCGCGAAGCTCGACAATCCGAGCAAGCCGATCGGCGTGTTCATGCTCGCGGGGCCCTCGGGTGTCGGCAAGACCGAGACCGCGCTCGCGCTCGCCGAAGCGCTCTATGGCGGCGAGCAGAACATGATCGCCATCAACATGTCCGAGTTTCAGGAGGCGCACACCGTCGCGACGCTGAAGGGCGCGCCCCCCGGCTATGTCGGCTATGGGGAGGGCGGGCGCCTCACCGAAGCGGTGCGGCGGCGGCCCTACAGCGTCATCCTGCTCGATGAGGTCGAGAAGGCGCATCCCGACGTGCACGAGATCTTCTTCCAGGTGTTCGACAAGGGCATCATGGAGGACGGTAGCGGTCGCCGCATCGACTTCAAGAACACGCTGATCATCCTGACGACCAATGTCGGCACCGACGTCATCATGGGATTGTCGACCGATCCGCATTACCGCGACAATCCGCAGGCGCTTGCCGAAAGGCTGCGCCCCGAATTGCTGAAGGTCTTCCCGGCCGCGTTGCTCGGCCGCATCGTGTCGATCCCTTATTTCCCGCTCTCCGACGAGATGCTCGGCGGGATCGTCCGCCTGCAGCTCGGCCGGATCGCGCGGCGCATCGACGAGAACCACGGCGCCAAGCTCATTTATGGCGACGACGTGGTCGGCCATATCGTGTCGATGTGCAACGACCCGGACTCGGGCGGGCGCATGATCGACAACATCATCACCAACACCTTGCTGCCGGCGCTGTCGCGCGAGTTCTTGAAGCGCGCGCTGGCGAAACAGGAGCCCAAGGAGGCGCGCGTCACGATCGAAAACGGCGATTTTGCCTATGCGTGGGCCTGAGGCCCGGCCGTCGATAGGCGCCGCCGGGTAGAACCGGCCGCCACAATTGGGCGACAAATGAGGAGGGGTGCCGAAGGAAGTGCTGGTTTTCCAATGAGGTCGTTAAAGCGTAGCATTGTCGGCGTCCTGCTCGTAGCGGGCTGCCTCGTCGCGCCGTCACTGGCGTTCGGCGCCGACATCGTGCTGCGCCGTTTCGGCGCCGGAACCGGCGCGAACGCGGTCGGCATGATCGACGCGAGCGAGGACACGGAAGTTGCCGGACCGCAGGCGATCTATGCCGGCGAAGGCAGCGAGGTGTTCCTGCTCGATCAGGTGAATGGGCGGGTCATCAGCTTCGATCCGAAACAGTCGAATGCGCCGACACGCTCGTTCCAACTGCCGGCCAACCTCGAGCCGACCGATCTGATCGTGAAGCGCGGCGAGATCATCGTCTGGGACGGTGACGTGCACGTGCTGCGGCCGAGTGGCCCCGAAGATGCGCCGACGCGCGGGCTCGACGAGATCCAGACGCGCGGCGTGGATGATCCGTTCACGCTCTCGGAGTTCGCCCAGATGGGCTCGCAGCGGCCGGGAAGCGACAGCGATCTTTTCAGCGAGGGCACGCGCAGCCTGTCGCAGCAGCAGGCCGCGGCGCCGGCCAAGCAGTACGTCAACTCGCGCACGCGCGGTCCGATCGTCGCGACCGTGACGCTCGACAAGGACAAGTCCGGCGCCAGCGTGGAGTTGCAGGCGCAAGGGCAGGCGGGCAAGCTCCCCAAGCTGCAGGTCAAGGTGCGCGACCGCTTGGGCGCGCTCGAAGTGCTCGAGATCGATCGGCAGGGCCGGATCTTCGTGCTCGGCGAAAACATTCCGCCGGCAGGCAGCGGCAAGCCTTCGGCTTTCGTCGCGAGGTATTCGCCGGCGGGCGCGCTGGAAGGCATTTATGAGCTGCCGCTGTCGCAGAGCGTCGCGCTGTCGCGCCGCTATGTGACGGTCTCGGAAAACGGCGACGTCTTTTTTCTGCGCACCAAGACGGCCTCGGTGGACGTGCTCGGCGTCGGCTTTCGGCCGTTGCGCGCGAAGATCATCGACGTGCGTCCGACCTCCTCCTCGTCCGGGTTTGAAATTTCTGGCCGGCCCGGCAAGGGGCCGATCGTGGCGGTCGGCCCGCTCACGCGCCAGCGCGTGATCGAGACGGCATTTGCGTTCGAGGGCGTGCGCTGGCGCGTGTCGCAAAGCGCCTATGGCCGCGATCCGGACACGTCCTGCAGCGGCTTCAACCGCATCCGCCGGCCCGGATACATGCACGGCAAGCTCGGGCAGGAGGTGCGCGGCTTTCCTTATTGCTGGGGATGCCACGGCTCGTTCGCGCAGATTCGCGACAAGATCGCGCGCGGGATGCTTGCCGGCAATGTCTGCACCCGCAACGCGCCGCGCACCGATGTGATCGGTGTCGACTGCTCGGCCTTCGTGAGCGCGACCTGGGGGCTGGCGACGCATTTCACCACCGCGGCGATCCCGGCGATCACGCGCCGTCTCGATAATGCGTGGGACCTGCAGCCCGGCGATGCACTGAACAAGCCGAACTCGCATGTCATGCTGTTCTTGCGCTTTACCGCGGATCGCAAGGCCGAGGTGATCGAGGCGTCGCCCGGATCGTGCAACGGCCGCGTCTGCCGCAATGTCTATCCGCTCGCGTCGATCCTGGCGCGCGGCTACTCGCCGGTGCGCTATCGCGCGCTCGCCAATGAGGCGGTCGCAAGAGTGAGCTTCCCGGACACCGAAGCGAAAGCGCAGACCAAACCCGCCAAAGCGCAAACCAAGGCGACAAAGCGCCGCAACCCATGAGCCAGCTCTCGCCCGCCACACTGCGCATTCGCGCCGGAGCCGACACGCTGGTGATCGGTCATCGCGGCGCCTTCGGTCGCGGCGACGGCGCGACCGAGCTCGACAGCGACGAGGAGGTGCGTCGGCGCTTGATCCAGGCGATGAGCGATCAATCCGCGCTCGAATCGTTGCGGCGGTTCTGGGCGCGCCTGCAATTCGACACGCGCCAGATCACCCATACCAGCGACCGCGCGCTGATCGACCGGGTTGCCGCGATGACGCGACACGGGCCGCTCGCCGCTTACCTGGTGCCCGACGCTTCGGTGAAACACGTGCTCGGTGCGGCGGCCGCCGAGGTCAATCCGCGCCGTCCGCGCAGCCGGGCTGCGCCGAGCGTGATCCGCGGTGTCCCGGCAGGCGGAACGGCCGCGACCATTGCGGCGCCGGCGCCGGGCGTCGATGCGCCGTTCGCGACCGGCGACTCTCCGACCGCGCCGCGCGCCCCACGCGGCGATCAGGCGACTACCGGCCCGCTGCAGGTGGCCCTGATGCCCATCGAGGAGCGCGTCATCGAGGTTCTGCGGCGAACGCCGCGGCGCATGCCGGCCGTGCTGCAGGAGCAATCGACCAAGCTTTTCATCGAGGCGACGCACGGCACCATCGTCGAGGTGATGACGGTCTGGACGCGCATGCCCGTCGTCGGTTCCGGCTTCGTGCTCGAGGCGCTGCTGCTCGCCGACGGGCTGACGGCATCGAGCGCGGTCGCCATGGAAGCAGCGGCGAAATTCGATCAGGCCTTCGAGCGCATCCGCACGGCGCGCGATGAGCGCCAATTCGACGAGGCGGCGGTTCTGGTCGCAGAAGCCGTCGGGCAGATCGGCATACCGGCATTTCTGGCCGCAATCTGGCGCGGCGCAAATCGCTTCACCAGCCAGAACAAGCGATGAGCTGGAGCATGATCCCGAAAAGTGGTTACCGGTTTTCGGAAAAGATCATGCTCCATGAAAAGGCAAACGTAGCGATGAATGGAGAAACACATGGCGCGCAATCGTTTCGAACAGGTCGATGAGAAGCAGGACGACGCCATCACGTTGTCGCTGTGGAAGGTCGGCGACAACATGTATGGCACCGTGACGGTGCCGAAGGAGGTCAGCGGCGGCAAGCTCCCGACTGACCTGACCACCGACAAGATGCCGATCAAGGACGCCTTCCGCGGCGCGATTCAGCTCGCCAACGACATCAAGGCCCCGGTCGTCGTGATGGACCCGGACAGCCTGTGGCAGGCCGAATGGGGTGACCTCTACCGTCCGGTCTGAACCCGGCGGCTCGGGCGGTCGACTAACACGCCAAACTGTGACCGTCGTCACAGCAATACCGGCGGAAAGGCGCCATGCTCGGCATGTCCTCGAAGTGGTTCGGTTTGTTGGGCTTTTCCCTTGCTGCAACTTGCCGTAACGTTGCTTCCGGGACGACTTGTGCGAGCAGGATCGTCGCGATGATTGGCCTTCGTCACCTCTGGTCGGCATCTCTGTGCTGCGTGCTGTTGGGCATGGTTGCGCCGGCGCATGCCGATTGCCAGCGGCTGGTGGACACGTTCAATCATGCCGTCGACGCCGGACAGGAAGCCGAGGCGCAGAAACTCGTCGACCAGATCGCGCTGGACCCGGATTGTGGTCGCTTCCAGATCGCGGCGCAGCGGCGCCTTGCGGCGTTTCGGCTTGCCGCCGTGCAGTACCTGATGGCGCGCGGTCGGCCGCATAGCGAGTTCGAGAGATTGCTGATCGAAGCCGACCGGCCGGAGGTGCTGTGGCAGGCCGCGGCGACCCACGGCGAGGTGCGGTTCGGCGAACGGCGCTTCGTGGAGGCGGCCGTCGCGTTCGATCGCGCTATCGAGGTCATCAAGAATGAAGCGCGCACGCCGAGCGCGCCGTCGAAGTTCGAGATCGAAGGCCTGATCGAGCGCGCCGCACAGGCGCGCCTGCTCGCCGCCAACATGCCGCCCGGCAGCGAGCGCGGCGGCTTCGTCAAGACCGCGCGCGACCAGCGCGACGGCACGCTTGGCGGCATTTATTCGCGTTCGGTGCGCGGCATCGTGCCGCGCGCGATCCCGGTGCCGATCACCTTCGACTACGCCAAGACCAGCTTCACCAGCGTCGGCACCGAGGCCGCGCAGGAGCTCTTGAGCGCGATCAAGGAGCAGCAGCCCGGCCGGATCGTGCTGATCGGCCACACCGACATCCGCGGCTCCGCCGAGAACAACATGAAGCTCTCGGTCGCACGGGCCGAGGCGGTCGCCGCCTTCCTGCGCGACAACGGCATCAACGCCGTGATGGAAACCGGCGGGAAGGGCGCGAGCGAACCGATCCACCTCAGCGATACCTCGGGGCTGACGCAGGACGACGTTTATGCGCTCAACCGCCGTGTCGAGTGGCGGCGCGAGTGAGGCATATGGCCATGATGATACCGATGCGATTTCGCAAACTGCTGCTTGCGCTACTCCTCGCGGCCGCGCCGGCCAGCGTCGGCGCGCAGTCGATGCTGTTGCGCGGGCCGGACGAGGGGCAGGTGCGCGCGCTCCTGATCGGCATCGATGCCTATCAGCACGTGCGCCCGCTCAAGGGTGCGGTGTCCGATGCGCGTGACATCGAAAATGCGCTGCGTCGCGCCGGCGTGACCGACCTCACCAGCCTGGTCGATCAGGCGGCAGATCGCGACTCGCTCATCCGGGCGATCGAGGCGCTGGTGCGCCGCACCGGCCGCGGCGATCTGGTGGTTCTTTCCATTGCGGGTCATGGCGCGCAGGAGGCGGAACGCGTGAAGGGCTCGCAGCCCGACGGGATGGACACCGTGTTCCTGCTGGCGGGGTTCGATACGACCTATGTGGGCTCGCGGCAGCGGATCGTCGGCACCGAGTTCAACCACTTCATCAAGCAGTTCGAAGAACGCGGCGCGCGGGTATTGTTCGTCGCCGACACCTGCCATGGCGGCGGGTTGACGCGGGACGCCGATCCGCGCGCGGCCGAGATGAGCTTCCGCCAGGTGCCGCGGTATCACATCCCGAACGATGCGCATGTCCCGGTGTCGACCGCGGCAGACGCTTTCCTGACCGAGCTTGATTTCGCCAAGACCGCTTTTCTCGCTGCGGTCGACCGCAAGACCAAGGCGCCGGAGGTGCGCATCCCGGGGGTCGAAGGCCTGCGCGGTGCGCTGAGCTATGCGCTCGCGCGCGCCGTCGAGGGTTCGGCCGACGCTGATCGCGACGGCAAGGTGACGCTGAAAGAGCTGTTCGGCTATGTGCGCCAGGTCGTTTATCAACTGTCCGATCAACGGCAGAATCCCGTGACGCTCAATTCTCCGCATCGCGACATCGATCGCGATGTGGCATTCGAGATGACGCGTGCGGTCAGGATTGTCGACGCCGCGCCAGGCGTATCGAAGCCGCCCGCGGCGGCGCCGGTGCCGTCGGCGCCGGCTCAGCCTGTCACGAGCGCGGTACGCATTGCTTCGCTCGACGGGCAGGCGAGCCATTTCGCCGGCCTCAATCCGCGCGAGGCGACCTTCGAGGTCGTGCCGCCGTCACAGGCGCCGGAGCTCGTGTGGGATCCGGGGAGCGGCGACGTGCTCGGCGGAGCCGACGTCATCGCCTATCGGATGAAGAAAGAAGACCTGCCGAGCGCGATCGACCGCGCCGCCGCGGTGCGCGAGCTCAAGCGGCTCGCCGCGAAATCGCCGCAGCCGATGAAGGTCACGCCGAACGACAAGCTCAACCACAATGACGGCCGCGTCGCGGTCGAGATCGGTGAGGTCAAGGGGCGCGCGCTCGTTCTGTTCAACATCGCCGGCGACGGAACCGTGCAGCTGCTCTATCCGATCGACCAGGATCCGCTGACCTTGCGCGACGCGACCTACCGTCTGCCGGTACGCGTGCGCGAGCCGTTCGGCTCGGACCTCGTCGTCGCCATTACTTCCGAGCAGCCGATGCCCAAGCTCGAGCAGGCGATCCGCTCGCTCAATCAGCGCCGCAGCGCGCTGCAGGCGCTGTGGATGATCGATCGCTATCGCCCCGTGGACGCCAAGGTCGGCGCGGCGAGCGTCTTTACGGCACCGTGAGAACAGATGAGCGCGCGTGACATGGCATTGAAGTCGTTCTCCATCGCCTTGATGGCGCTGGCGGTGTTGCAGGGCCCCGTGCTGGCGCAGGAAGATGATGCGACGCGCGCAGTGCGGATCATCGAGGGCGCACCGGGGCAGGCCCCGGAGGCGCCAGGCTCGCTCGCGGCGCCGACGCCCCCGCCGCCGGTTGCGACGCTCGACATCCGCAAGACCGCCATTCGGGCGGAGAATGAGGCGGGGCTCGAGCTCTCCATTTTGCCGGACGTCGAGCTTGCCGCAGGAACGAAGGTTGCGCTGCGCGTCGCGACCAAGAAGCAGGGCTACCTGATCCTGGTCGATGTCGATCCGGCCGGAAAGCTGACCCAGATCTACCCGAACCGACACATGCTCGAGCGTCGCGACAATCAGGACTCGCTCAACCTGATCAAGGCCGGCCAATCGGTCACGATCCCGAACCGCGACAATCCTTACGCAGGCTTCGAGTTCGTCGCTTCCCCGCCTGCCGGTGTCGCCATGCTGGTCGCGATCCTGAGCGATCGGCCGGTGCACCTCCTGGACCTTCCCGATGTCGCTGCGCCGGGCAATGGCCAGGCAAGCTTCGATCAGATCTCCGAAGTCGCGCGCCGTCTACGGATCGCGCGGGAGGACGGTTCCATCGCGCCCGAAGGGCCACGCTGGTCGTTCGACGCAAAGCTCTATCTCGTCAAGTAATCGTGTGCTGCGAACCACTTGGCGGGTGTTTGCGACCAAGATGTAGATGAAGCGTACGGTACGATCGTTCAGCGGATCCATTGGATCGACCAGTTCGGCGCGGTAGTATTTGCCGCGCCGGTCCGCGCGACGGCCAAACACCGTGACGCCATGGAGGTAACGATGTTGTGCCGTTTGGGTCTTCTGCTTGGCGTGATCGCGGCAAGCCTGTTCGCGATTCCCGCGCAGGCGGAGCGGCGCGTTGCGCTGGTGATCGGCAATTCCGCCTACGTGAATGCGAACGTTCTGCGCAATCCCAAGAACGACGCCAACGATTTTGCCGAGACGCTGAAGAAGGTCGGCTTCGAGGTCGAGCTCGGTCTCGATCTCGACCAGCGCGGTCTCGCGCAGACGATCGAGAAGTTCGCGCGCAATCTCGAAGGCGCCGATGTCGGCCTGCTTTACTACGCAGGGCACGCGCTGCAGATCAACGAGAAGAACTACCTGGTGTCGACCAGCGCGCGGCTGGAAAACGAGTTCCTGGTCGCGTCGGAAACGATGGAGCTCGAGCCGATCATCCGCCTGATGGAATCGAAGGCGCCGATGAACCTCATCTTCCTCGACGCCTGCCGCAACAATCCGCTCGCCGAAAACCTGCGCCGCAACATGGCCGCGCTCAAGCGCAGCGGCAATCTCGGGCGCGGCCTCGCGCGCATCGAGGGGCTCGGGCGTGACACCTTGATCGCGTTTGCGGCAGCGCCCGGCCAGGAAGCCGCCGATGGCGCGGATCGCAACAGTCCGTTCACCGCCGCACTGCTGCGCCACGTTCCGCAACCCGGCCTGGAAGTCTCGGTCATGCTCAAGGAGGTCGCGGCCGACGTGCGGCGCGAGACGCGCAATTCGCAGCGCCCGCAGCAGCTCAGCGACATGTCGCGGACCTTCTATTTCGCCGCCGCCGCTGCTGCCGCGTCCGCGAACGTCGCGATTGCGCCGCAGGCCGCGATCGCGAAGCCGGCCGAATCTTCGAGCGCAAATGATCGCGCCCTCGACGTCGCCTATTGGAACTCGGCGCAGGCCGCCAATGATTGCGAGTCCGTGCGCACCTATCTGCAGCGCTTCCCGGACGGCGCATTCGTCGACCTCGCGCGCCTTGCCGAGCGCCGCCTCTGCGCGCCGGCGCGCCGCGTCACGGTCGAGCCCGAGGGCGGCCCGGCACTCACGCCCGCGCCGCCGCCGAGCGCGGTGGCCGCGGCTCCTGCGGCGCCGCCGCCTGCCCCTGTGGCGCCCGCCGTGGCGCCGGTCGAAACACCGGCGCAGCCGGCTGCGCCCGCGGCTCAGCCGAACATCGCCGCGCTGCCAGAAGTCGCGCGCCTGTCCGACCCGGCCGAGAGCACGCTGCCGCGCGATGCCCATCTCGAGCTGGTGCGGCTCGGCTGCTTCGAAGGCAACGTCGACGGCTCCTGGGGCAAGGCGAGCCGCGACGCGGTCGCCAAGTTCAACCGCTACGCCCACAGCAGGATCAACGCCGACAGGCCGTCGAACGAGCTGATTTCGGCGCTGCGCGAGCATGAGGAGCGAGTCTGTCCGCTCACCTGCGGTCGCGGCTATCGGGCGAGCGGCGACAGCTGCGTGGCGGTCGAGCGCGAGCACGTCCCGTCGCGCAAGGAGCGCAAGGCGCAGGAACGGCAGGACCGCCGTGAGCGCGCCAAGGCCACCGCGCGCGCAACGCCTGCAACGCCCGCGCCGGCAGCGACGCCGGCACCGCGCACGCCGGCGCCGAAGGCCAGCACATCCGCGAGCTCGGACTTCGTCAGCCCGTTGTGCCAGTCGCGCATCCAGGTCGGCCAGAAATGGTGCTGCACCTATGATCCGCCGCGCGGGCCTTCCGTGATCATGTGCAAGTGACTGTGCAAGTGACATCGCGAGCCGGCGCGCCGCATCCCTGCGGCGCGCCACGCGCGGCCTCAGTCCCGTAGTCGAGCCGCCCAGGACGTACCGGCGACGTCGCGCGCTCGGTGTCAGTCGCGCGCGCTTGCGGGCACGCCGACGCGGTCGGCAGATCTTTTCTCCGACGATGTTTGCGGACCGACGGCCTGCGGCGGCGGGGGCAGCGACGGCCTGAGCTCCGATGCCTCGAGCCGAAGATGCCCGGTCGACTCCATGCGCAGGACGAAACTCGCTGCCGCCGGCAAGCCGAGAATCACGAGTGTCAGCCCCCAGATGCGCAACGTCGTGATGAACAGGTCATGCTGTTCCTGAGGAGCATCGCGCGTCGCGGCGTCGAACTGGGCGCGCGTGCGCGCACTGCCGGACGGCAGGAGCGAATCGACCGCTCTGGCCATCCGCCGGCTGCGGCCTTTCGATTCGGGCTGCGCGAACGCGGGTTCCATCAGCATCGCGGAATCTCCTGCAGTTCGATTGATCGGCGTCATCCGAGTTGATCGCGCCCGAAGCGGGTAACTGAAGTCGTTCGATCAAGAAGACGTTACCGCCGGGACATATCTCCAGAGTGCCGGGTTACGTGTTGAGCGGAGGAGTGCCCGTACTGAGCGTAACGCCGAGCGCGACCGCCAGCTTCTTGCGGGCGCGGAACATGCGCGACTTGATCGTGTTCTTCGGGACGCCGGTGATCGAGGCCGTTTCCTGCAACGATTTGTCGTGGAAATAGACGAGGTCGAACAGCGTCGCCTGCTCGGGCGACAGGTCGACGAGGCTGCGCTGCAGTTCGCGGATCAACTGCTTGCCTTCGATCACATCGTCCGGCCGTGGCCGCGAATCCGCCAGACTTGCCGCGTGAATGTCGCTGAGCGGCTCGATCGGAAACGCCTTGCGCTCGCCGAGCGACAGCGCCTTGTAGCGCGCGATTGCGGAGAGCCAGGTCGCGACCGACGAGCGACGCTCGAAGTGCCGCGCCTGCCGCCAGACCGCGAAGAACGTCTCGGCGATGACGTCCTCGACGAGGCTGGCATCGCCGACAAAACGGAACACGTAACGCGAGATGCGCGCTTGATGACGATCGATCAACATACGAAGCGCGGCTTCATCGCTCTCCGCGATTCGCGCGATCAATGCTTCGTCGGTCAATGATCCGTCGTGGCTGAGCGCACGGGGACTATTACGCCTTAACCGAGTGAAAGCCATTCTGAAGAGTTCCTCATTTGACACGATCCAAGACATGCCCCGGCGATACGCAACGACCGGAGTTCTTCGCGATGAGCGATCGCGTCGCGATGCAGTGCAGACCGTGAACCCCGTGACGTAGGGAAGGCGGATACACCGGCGGGCTCAATTGATCTTGGGCAGGAGCGCGAGAAAGCTGGTCGACAGCGCAGTGCTCGGCTCAGTCGGCTAGGATCACCGAATGGCGTAGATTTCGTTGGCGCATATCCTGTTCGGAAAACCGGTATCCACTTTTCCGGGATGTGCGCGGCCGATGCGAAAGAGTCGCATTGCCGCGAGACGCGCAGCGAGCGCGGCTTTTCGGAAAGAAGATGCTCTGCAGATTATCGAGAGCAAGGCGAGGATCGCGAAGGATCGTCCTCGCCAAGAATAATCATCTCATGCTGCGGCGCGCTGCGCTCACAATGTCTCGTGCCGCCATTCGCTCGGTGTCTTGTCGAAGCGCGCGCGAAACGCCTTGTTGAAATAGGAGAGGTCGTTGAAGCCCCACCGATAGGCGATTTCCGAGATCCTCAGATCATATTGGTTGCGGTCGCGCAGCGCCGCCGCGCAGGCTTCGAGGCGATTCTCAAGCACCCAGCGGCCGAATGTCTGGCCGATCTGCCTGAAGCGCGAATGCAGCGTTCTGACCGAAATACAGAAGCGATCGGCCACGAGCTGCGGCGAGAGCTCGAAATCATGCAGATTCTGGCGGCAGAAGGTGAGCAATGCCTCGATCTGCAAATCGTTGGCAAGACGCGGGCCGATGTCCTCCGCTGTCGCCAGCGCGATCAGATTGCAGAGGTTCTCGGTCAACACTTTCACGGCGTTTTCGGTCAACGCTGAGTCGGCAGAGCTAAGTTTCACCACGTGACCGCGAACAAGATCGGCGTAGAGCGAATTCGACGGGATCTTGAGCGAGACGCTTTGTCGCAGCCATGGCGCGCGCTGGTCGATCATCGTACGCGGCAGCACCGCGATCGCGCGGCGCCCGGAATGCGCGCACCGGAATGTCTGCCGGCCGTCGTAGATGCCGATGTCGTTCGGATTGAACACAACGGTTTTGCCGCTTACCTCGGAGATAGTTTGTCCGCTGAGTTGCAGGTAGATCGAGCAATGGTCCGCCGCCCCACTGTCGATTTCGCGGCGACCGCGGACGATGTGGTAGCCGGTCGATTCCGACATCGCGAAACGCATCGACCCGCAGGTACGCCCGGTAATGCGCGCGGAGAAGCGCTCGGGCGCGGACTGGATTCCGATGCCGAACACCGCGCTGGTCACCGCTTCGCGCCAATACGAGAAACGCTCGCGCGCAATCGCCGTGTCGGTCGACCAGATGTGGACATGCGCATTCGCCGAGGCGACCGGTTCGAGAGACTGTCGTTCCGCCGTCGTTGCACCGTTGACCATCTGCTTTGCACCCCCACCCAAATCACATCACGCGAAGCCAAGGGCCTTGCCCGTTTACGCGGTTTGGAATCGCATCGCATTCACGGTGCGACCAACTCTTCGTGAAGAGCTAAAATCCGTTTTAGGATTGTTTCATCATCTGAGAATCTCCACCCCGCCGGCTGTTGCACGCGTCACGCGCCGAGGCGCAAACGCCGGGTACATCAAGACCGCGAACGCGAGCGTGAGGCAGATCACAGACGTCACGCTGATGTGTGCGTGACGCGTCGCGCCAAGCTGTGCGTCAGCGCACGATGTTTCGAAACGCGACAGCGAACGCGGCATCCGAAAGCCGTGTGCCTTCCACTTGCGTCAGGGTCGACCGCCGCTGCCTCGATGATTTCGCACGGCGTGCGTCTTGCGGCGCGGTCGAGCATCTTGCGCGCGTGGCTGCAGGCCTGTCGCCTGCTGTTACGCGTTCGCATCATTTGCATCATCGGCCGTAGCACTTCTCCTGAGCGGCCTTGAACAGCGCTTCCAGCTCGTCTTCGGTGAGCTCGATTCCTCGTCTCTCGGCGGCTTCCTCCGCGGCCTTCTCGGCCGCGCGCGTGGCGGCGCGCAGCGCGAGGTAATCCACCGCCACGGCCGCCAGGGAGAAAACCAGCAGCGCTGACTCGAGTAGCGAGGCGGCGACGTAGATGACTTTCGCCGCGAAGGCCGCGCGACCGGCCCCTTCCACCGTGGCGTCGATATACTCGTTGAGGCGATTGCCGGCCCGCGCCGTCGGGCGCGCCTTAAGAACCGGCGACGATCGCGTTGGCCATGATCCGCGCAGTCAGGTCGAAGTGCCGCCAGAGATCCGGGTCGATCGGACGTGGCGCGCCGAAATACCCGTCGGGGGTCAAGCGCCGCGCTTCCTCTCCCCCCGCGCGCCATTGTTGCAGGTCGGCGAGCGTCAGTTGCGTCGGAGGGATGACGCGCAGCGCATCGTAGTCGACGGTGTCGGGAAAATAGCGCACGACCGCCGCGGTCTCGTACTCGTCGGCATGTACGCCGAGGACGCCGGTGAGGCGGAAATCCTCGAGCGCCGCAATGTAATCCCATGGCACCCAGATTGGCTCCTTGCCGGTCTGGCCGAGCCGCTCGAACATGCGCCAGCGAAACGGCGTGTAGAGCCAGCGCGCGCCCGTGCGGCCCTGCGCATGCAGCGCGAGGAGTGCATCGCGAATCATTTCGTTGTGCGCACGATCCCCGTGATGGCTGACGATCAGCACCTCGCGGAATTCGTTGGCGCAGAGCGATTCGATCACGTCGATCAGCAGTGCCTGCGCGGTCTCCGGACGAATGCGGAAGCTTCCCGGGAAATCCGCCAGCACGCTGTTGATGCCCCAGCAATAGGCTGGCGCGATGACGGCTTCGCGTCCTGCTTCTCCTGCGTAGCGCCGGGTGAGCCGACACAGCTCCAGTGCGATGAATGCATCCGTACCGATCGGCAGGTGCGGACCATGACATTCGATGACGCCGACGGGCAGCAGCGCGACTGCGCCGCGCCGTGCTGCGGCCTGCACGGCCGTTGCGGTCATCTCGGCCATCGTGTCGGTCAACAAGCTGCCGCTCGACATCTCTCCCTCCCTATCGAAAAGCCCTCACGCGTGCGTGCCACCTTTTGGGCACGCGCTGCGATCTCGCCAAAGGAATGCATCATTGCGATGGCGGGCCATTAAGGGCGAGCAAGGTCGCGCTCGCTTGCTCTCGCGGCTGCGCGAGCGGGAAGGTCAGGCGAAACTTCAGCCCGGGCGCGTTGTCGATCAGCTCGATGTCGGCACGATGCAGTCGCGCGACCGCCGCCACGAGGCTGAGACCCAGGCCGTGGCCGGGCGTGTGGCGGCTGTGCTCGAGGCGATAGAACCGCTTGAACACGTGCCGGTGCTCCTCGGGCGGAATGCCTGGCCCATCGTCCGCGACCGTGATCACCGCGCTGTCGGTCTCGTGCGTGATCTGCACGATCACCCGTCCGCCCGCGCGTCCGTGCTTGATGGCGTTGTCGACCAAGTTGGCGATCGCGTCGAACAGGAGATCGGGATCGCCGACGACAACCGCGTGCACATCGCCGGTGAGACTGAGCTCGCCGCCGCGCTCCTCGATCGCGGCGTCGAACAGCTCGACCACCTTGCCGGCGATCTCGGTCAAGCTCACGGGATGGAAAGCGACCGTGCGATCGCTCGCCTCGATCTGCGAAATGCGCGTCAGCGAAGCGAAGATGCGCAACACCGCGTCGAGGTCGGCGATCGTGTCGGCGATCAGCACCTGGTCGGATTCGCTGTCGCGCGATCGCACGTGCGCCTTCTCCAGCCGCCCGCGCATGCGGGCGAGCGGCGTGCGCAGATCGTGCGCGACATTGTCGGTCGCCTGCTTGACCTCGCTCATCAGCACCTCGATACGGTCGAGCATCAGGTTGAGGTTCTCGGCGACCTGATCCCATTCATCGCGCGTTCCACGCAGCGGGATGCGTTTGCCAAGCCCGCTTTGCATGATGGCGCGGCTGGTTGCATTGATCGATTCGATGCGCCCGACCGTGCGCCGCGTCACCGATACGCTGGCGACGCCGGCGATCACCAGCAAAAGCAACCCGCTCCATACGAGCGCGATTCGGATGTTGCGGGCGAACTCGTCGAGGTCGCCGATCGTCGTCCCCACCAGCAGGTGCGAGCCGTCCGCAAGCGTCTCGACCATCGCGCGCAGCATCGGCCCGTCCGGCGCCTCGGGCTTCCATTGCCGCCCGCCGAGGATCTTCCATCCGTCGGCCTCGCCTGACGCGAGGGGCCAGATTGGGAGATTGCCGGCAAGCGGCGACAATTGCGCATCGGCGAGCAGGTAGAAGGCCCCTTCGAAGCGTTTGTCGGCGATGCGTTGCGCGATCGCCGCAACCAGTGCACTGCGTCCGCCATCCGTATAGGCCTGTCGCAGCAAGCTGCGCTCGATTTCGATCGCGTGATCGGCGCGGCCGCGCACATAGGCAGCGGTCGACCAATACACATAACCAAACAGCGCAAACACGATCGCTCCGAAGATCGCGATGCAGATCAGCGCCAGCTTGAAGGTCGACGACCGCAGCGTCTTAATCAGGAGCAGAGACACGATACCCGACACCGCGCACTGTATGGATCAGCGGATAGGCCTGCTGACCGTCGATCTTGCGGCGCAGGCGCCCGACATAGACGTCGATGATGTTGGTAGTCGGATCGAAGTGCAGATCCCACACGTGCTGCAGCAGCATCGAGCGCGACACGACATGGCCTTCGTTGCGGACCAGATATTCGAGCAGCTGAAACTCGCGCGGCAGCAGTTCAAGGTCGCGACCGCTGCGGCTCGCCTTGCGCGACACGAGATCGAGCTCGAGATCGCCGACGCGCAGCACGGTCTCACGCACCACCGTGGCGCTGCGCCGCGCCAGCGCCTCGATCCGCGCCAGCAACTCGGCGAAGGCGAACGGCTTGACCAGATAGTCGTCACCGCCGGCGCGCAATCCGCGCACGCGATCGTCGATCTCGCCGAGCGCGCTGATGATGAGCGCGGGCGTGAAGATCCCATCGCTGCGCAGCTGACGGATGACGCGGATCCCATCGATATCCGGCAGCAACCGGTCGATCGCCATCACGGCATAATCGGCCGAGCGCCCGCGTGCCAGCGCTTCTCCGCCATTGCTCGCGAGATCAACCTGGTAGCCGCTCGTCACGAGCGAATCGACGACCTGTCCGGCTGTCTCCGGCTCGTCCTCGACGACGAGAATGCGGCGCCGCCCTCCCGGCATGATCGCGCGTCTCCGGCTGACTTTAAAATAACGTGCGAATCTATCACGAAGCCGAAAATTTCGGTCCTAACTTCTGCGTCAGAAACTGACCCATTTGTAAGTTGCTCATCGCCGTCACGCACGGTTAGCTGCCGAAAACTGCTCAAATAACGCTGATGGCGACGCGTCCGTCGATCAGCCACGCGCCGCTGCATCAGAACAGGAGGACATGATGCGCAAGATCATCGCGTTGGCTACGACTGTATTGTTATGCAGCCTGATTGCGTCGAGCGCCGCATCGGCGCGCATGGGCGGAGGTCATCACGGCGGCATGGGTCATCATGGCGGCATGGGCGGATTCCATGCGGGCCATATGGGATTCCGGCATCACGGGTTCGCTCACCACGGCTTCGCCTTCCGGCACCACCGCTTCCATCATTTCGCGCGTCCGTTCGTCTTTGCATCCGTGATCGACGACGGCTGCTTCATAGCGCGTCGGGTCTGGACGCCTTGGGGCTGGCGATGGCGCCGGGTGTGGGTGTGCGGATAGGTCCCCTGCTGAGTACCGCGCGCCCGAACCGGTCGCGCCAGAGGGAGCTTCCCCGGTCTTGAGCTCCGAGGCCGGGGAAGCGCTTTGGTGAAGAAGCAGCGTTCAGCGATGCTAGCGAAAGAGGCCGTCGCCCTGGCTTGCGCGGCCTTCGTAGATGCCCGACTGCAGGAACTGGTCGAGCGGATTGACATGCGCCGCCGCAACATCGGGATTGGCCGCCAGATAGGCGAGCGTATCAAACGCGGCTGACGGATCGCGGCCTTCACGCCATCCCGCCGTTTCGTAGTGCTGCAACGGATTTACGCCGGCAGCCGCGATATCCGCATAGTGCGCGAGATACCCCGACGTATCGAAGTAAGGATTGGGATCGCGTCCCTCGCGCCAGCCGACCGGTGTTGTAGTGCTGGAGCGGGTCGATACCGGCCGCCGCGATATCGGGATTGTGGAACAGATAATACTCGGCATCAAAGCCCGCGACCGAATGCCCGATCGCCGCATAGGCGACGCGCCCTTCCGCCATGCCGGACGCCAGGTAGTGCACGAGCGGATCGATGCCCGCCGCCGCCACATCGGGATTGTGCGCGAGATAGAGCCTGGTGTCGAAACTCGCCGATGGATCGAGGCCGGCGCGCCAGCCGATCTGGTGATAGTGATCGAGCGGATTCATGCCGGAGGCGCGCACGCTCGGATTGGCGTTGAGGTATTGCGTCACCGAGAAGTAGGCGTTCGGGTCGCGCCCTTCGTGCCAGCCCGCGGCGTTGAAATGCGCGAGCGCATTCACGCCGGCGTGGAAAACATCGGGGTTGTTGCGGTCGTAATAGAGCGTGTCGAACACCGGATTGCCGTCATCAGGCGTGACCGTGCCGTCGGCAAAGCGCAAGTGCTCGATCGCGCGCAGCGTCGTGTTTCCGTCCGGACCCGCCACGATGATCTTGCTGCCGAGATCCTGTGGCGAGTAGGCGGCGAGGCTGAGCGGGAAGACCGCGGTATCGTCACCGGCGCCGCCATCGAGCGTGTTGTTGCCGGCGCCGACCGTGAGCGTATCGTCGCCCGCATTCCCGATCGCCGCGCCCACTTGCGTGTATTTCTCCAGGACGTCCATCTGCGGCTTGTCCTGTCCGTTGCTCGGCTCGATCGAGAGCGCATAGTTGCCCCACCATGGGCCGCCGGCCCAGTAGGTGCCGGAGAGTCCGCTCGCCTGCATGGCGGCGACGAAGTTGTCGAGAACGGTCAGCCAGCGTGGATCATTTCCCGGCACGCCGAACTCGCCGATGAAGCCTTGCGCGCCATGCTGTTGCAGCCAAGTCACGAATGGGGCGAGGCGGTCGACGCCGATAGTGGCGTACGCGCCCTGCTGGTCGTAGCTCTGCGTGTAGGTCCCGGAATTGTTGGCGTCGAAATATTGATGTGCCTCGTACATCAACTTGTGCGCCGGATCATTGACGTTGAGGTTGGCGTTGTAGGCCTGCCAGGTCGAGGCGGTCGACCACGCGTCGCCTTCGACCAGGATGGTGTGAGTCGTGTCGACAGTGCGGATGCCGTTCACGGCGGCTTGCGTCGCGGCGGCCCATTGGCCGTTCATGTTGTGGGGCTCGTTCATCAGATCGTAGCCCCAGATATTCGAGAAGCCTCTGACCGCGCCGGCGAGCTTGGTCCAGAAAATCCGCGAACGTCGCGATCGGGACATCGGTCGAACCGATCACCTTGCCGCCGTAGCGGCCGAAATCATGCACATCGAGAGTGACTTCGATGCCGCGCGCCTGTGCGGCGGAGAGAAACGTCGTCAGCCTTTGCAGCTCGGCCAAGTCGAGCGATCCGCCGAGCGTCGGCTGCATGCGCTCCCATTTGAATGGAAGCCGAATGAGCTCGATGCCGTGCGCCTTGTAGTAATCGAGTTCCGTGCTGTTGGGATAGATGTAGTCGTAGCCGTACCTGTTGCCTGTGCCGAACTCGGCGCCGGCGAGATTCACTCCGATCATTCGCGACCTCTGATACAAATCGCCGGCGCAATGGCGCCGGCGCGACACGGGGACATCGCCGCGAGTCGGATTAAGGGTGACTAAACTTCAGAAGTGATTCCGCGCGCATCCGTAATGCTCCGCGGTCAGCGCGCGGAACTTGCGCGGTGTGAAGAGAAGAGAGCTCAACTCTGCCGCTGCATCGTCATGGCGCGGATTTCGTCGGCGCGTGAGCGCGAACCGC
>Ga0081539_10002946_pt1 | contig 22393 bp, 18 predicted proteins | sample TabmetS4T2R2_FD_71023 | JGI IMG/M metagenome (GOLD analysis project Ga0081539, IMG submission 71023) | Tabebuia heterophylla rhizosphere microbial communities from the University of Puerto Rico - S4T2R2 | ecosystem: Host-associated > Plants > Roots > Rhizosphere ...
TGATCGATCAGCACTGCACCGGCGATTGGGCGCTGAAGATCGCGACGCCCTGGGCCGAGTTCGAAGCGGCGGGCCGCGACAAGATCAAGGCGCTGTCCGGGCATGAGGTCTACGCGCTGAGCAGCGATCAGCTCGCGGCCTGGCGCAAATCGGCCGAAGGCGTCGTCGCCGACTGGGAGGCCTCGGTACGCAAAGCCGGCGCGGATCCGAGCGCGATCCTCGACGACTTGCACAAGACCGTCGCGTCGCACAAGGCGGCGTATTGAACCGACCTCGTAGGGCGGGCAAAGGCGCGATAACGCCGTGCCCGCCGCAGCGCGTGACGGCGGGCACGCTTCGCTTTGCCCGCCCTACGGACTTTCACAAGCGGCAACAGGACCATCATGAAGCGCAGCGACGACCGCATTCTGACGACCCATGTCGGCAGCCTGATCCGCCCGAAAGCCCTGCTCGATTCCGCGCGCGATGAAGCTGCGCATGATCGCGCGCTGACCCCGGCAGTCGCTGAGATTGTCGCGCGGCAGGCCAAAGCAGGCATCGACATTGTCAACGATGGCGAGTTCGGGAAGTCGGGCTGGGCCAACTACATTCTCGAGCGCACCACCGGCTTCGAGCCGCGCCCCGGCACGTTCTATCCGGCCGACTGGCTCGGACGCGACCGCGAGCGCTTCAGGGAGTTCATGGTCGAGCAGTTTCCGCGTGGCGTCACCGGTACGCCCGGACATGCCTGCGTCGCGCCCATCACCTATCGGGGCCATGCGACCGTGCGGCGCGATCTTGCCAACCTCAAAGCCGCTGCCGCCGCCGTGCCGATGACCGACACCTTCTATACGGCGGTTGCGCCGGCGAGCGTCGGCTATGATGCGCGCAATGAGCACTATGCGAGCGAGCGCGACTATGTGTTCGCGATCGCGCAGGCGCTGCGTGAGGAATATCGCGAAGTGCACCAGGCCGGCGTCGTGCTGCAGGTCGACGACGCGGTGCTCGCCAACATGTACGACCACCTGGTGAGTCGGAGCCCGCAGCGCTATCGCGAATGGGCCGAGCTGCGCATCGCGGCGCTCAACCATGCGCTCGAAGGTATTCCGGAAGATCGCATCCGCTATCACGTCTGCTTCGGCAGCTGGCACGTGCCGCATGTCGCCGACGCGGCGCTCGAGGACATCGTCGATCTGATCCTGCAGGTGCGTGCGGGCGCCTATTCGATCGAGGCCGCGAATGTGCGCCACGAGCATGAATGGCGCGTGTGGCAGACGGTGAAGCTGCCGCCGGAGAAGATCCTGATTCCGGGCGTCATCACGCATCACACCATCACGGTGGAGCATCCGCGCGTCGTCGCCGACCGGATCGTCACCTTCGCCAAGATCGTCGGGCGCGAGAACGTCATCGCCGGCACCGACTGCGGCTTCGCGCAGGGTGAAACGCTGCAGCGCGTGCACCCGCAGGTGATGTGGGCGAAGTTCGAAAGTCTCGCCGAAGGGGCGCGGCTCGCCACCAAGGAATTGTGGGGGCGGTGAGTAACCCTCATCCTGAGGAGCGCGCGCCAGCGCGCGTCTCGAAGGATGGCGGCATACGCGGAGCTTGTGGCCATCCTTCGAGACGCGCACCTCGCTATTGCGAGGTGCGCTCCTCAGGATGAGGCACAAGCTAGCGCAAATGATCCGCGCCGCCGAACGGGGTGAGCGGATTGTCGGTCAGCGCGGCGCGGTCGGGCTGACCGACCTTGGCGACGCCGAGGAAGGCGTTGAACAGATCCTCGATCGCTCGCTCCCCGATGCCGTTCACGATGAACACAAGTCGCGTGCGCTGGTCATCATCCGGCCAGGCATCGAGCCTCACCGGCGGATGGAAGACGTGCTGCACGCCATGGATCACGATCGGCGCGTCCGGCATCTCGGCGATCCTCACGATGCCTTTCACACGCAACAGGTTCGGCCCGTGCATCGAGCGCACGAGATCGAGAAACATCTCGAAGGCCGAGTAGGGAATTGCCGCATCGCTGGCGAGCGTGAAGGCGCGGATCGTGTCGTTGTGGCGATTGACGTCGTGGTGATGATCGTGATCGTGCGCGTAGGCTTCCGCCGCGAGCCAGCGTTTGACATCGGGAATTTTGCGTTCCGCGTCGTAGAGCCCGCAATTCGTGAGCTGCGCGACGGACGCTGCATTGGCATCGATCACCGGCGCAGCCGGATTGAGCGCGGCTAGCCGCGCGCGCAGCGCGGCGAGCGCGCCTTGGCGCTCGGGCGTGTCTACGAGATCGGTCTTGGTCAGCACGATGCGATCGGCGACGGCCACCTGCTTCAGGCCTTCCGCATGCGCATCGAGCGTCGCCAGCCCGTTCACGGCATCGACCACGGTCACGACGCCGTCGAGGCGGAAGCGCAGCTGCATATAGGGATGCACCATGATGGTGTGCAGCACGGGCGCGGGATCGGCGAGGCCGGTGGTCTCGATGATGACGCGATTGAAGCTCATGCGGCCGTTGTCGAGGCCACGCAACAGCTTCTCCAGCGTGTTGACGAGATCGCCGCGCACCGTGCAGCAGAGGCAGCCGGTCGCAAGCAGCATCACGCCGTCCTCGACATGCTCGACCAGCAGGTGATCGAGCCCGATCTCGCCGAACTCGTTGATGATGACGGCGGTGTCTTTGAGAGCCGGATCGCGCAGCAGGCGATTGAGCAGCGTGGTCTTGCCGGCGCCGAGGAAGCCGGTCAGCAGATTGAGCGGAACCGGTGCGGCCGGGCGGCGCTGTGCCGCGGCGCTCATTGCTTGGCGGATTTCGCCTGCGTGCCGCCGTTCTTTGAGTCAGCGGTCTTCGCTTCCGGCTTCTTGGCGGCCGCCTTCTTTGTCTCAGGCTTGGCGGCTTCGGTCTTCTTGTCGCCCGCCGGTTTCGCCTTGGCATCCCTAGGCGCTGCGACCGGCTTCGACGTGGCTGCGGCCGGCGCAAAACCGACTGACGCATTCGCAGTCTTGGGCTTGCCGTCGGCGCCCTTCGCAATGGCAATCGCCGGCCTCTTGCGCTTCGGCGCGGATGCGACCTGAAGGCCGGCGCCGCCGTCGGCACGCTGCGGACCAGTATAGACGATGATCGGCACCGAGGCCTGCAACGGGCCGAGCAGCGGGCCTTTCGGGCGCGCGCCGAGGCTATTGGTCGTCATCGCAAAGGCCGAGCTCTGGTCGACATCGGAATTGTTCGCCTGCGCGCCGTCATCGTCCTCGTCATCATCGGCGGCGGGACGCTTGCGGTGCTTGCCGCAGACGTCTTCCTTCATGTTGACCGGCGCGGCCGCGATCGGCTGCAAGGCGTCCACTGTGCCGAGCGAGGGCATCAGCCAGGACAAGGCGCTTCCGAAGCCCTTCTCGAACAGCTGCGCGGCCTTTTCGGAGCGCGCCACACCGGAGCGCGAGCCGAACACCACGACGATCAGCTTGCGACCGTTGCGGGTCGCAGTCGCCACCACATTGAAGCCCGACGCGCAGATGAAGCCCGTCTTCATGCCGTCGGCGTCCGGATACCGGCCGATCAGCCCGTTGGTATTGCGCATGATGCGCCGGCCGAACTTGATCGACGGGATGTGCCAGTACATCTCGTATTCGGGCAGCTCCTTGAGAATGGCGCGTGCCAGAATTGCCATGTCGCGCGCCGAGGTGATCTGCTCGTCCGCCGGCAGCCCGTTCGGATTGACCCAGGTCGACTGCGTCATGCCGAGCCGGCGCGAGGCCGCGTTCATCTCGTCGGCGAATTTCTCGATCGACCCGGAGACGCCCTCGGCCAGCACGACCGCCATGTCGTTCGCCGACTTCACCATCATCATCTTGAGCGCGTTGTCGACCGTGACCTGCGTGCCGACCGCAAACCCCATCTTCGAAGGCGCCTGTGCGAGCGCGTTCGGCGAGACGGTGAGCAGCGTGTCCATGTTGAGCCGATGGTCCTTCACGGCGCGCAGCGTGAGATACATCGTCATCAGCTTGGAGGTGGAGGCCGGGTACCACGGATAGGTCGCGTGCTCGGCGTGCAGCACCTTGCCGCTATCGGCCTCGATGATCAGCGTCGCTTCCGCGGCGGCGGGGCCGGCGATCAGGGGCGTTGCGAGGAGTGCGACCGCCAGGGCCAGGTTGCGCAGGACAAAGTTGCGCATGAAAGGGGTCGGCAAATGATGCACTGGCGCGGTCCGGTTTGGTTCGACGGGCCTCGGGAACGGGGGTCGTGTTCCTGCGGAATTAGGGTGCCTTAGCTATGTAACCCGATCGGCCGGGCAAGGCAAAGGCCGAGATTGTGTGCATGCACATTCGGCCTTATCTGTGATAGCAAGCTGCACGTTTATTAATGAAAGCGACAAAATTTCGGCAGGGAGACAGCTATGACCGGCTGCATCGTGGGGTGGGCGCACACGCCGTTCGGCCGACTCGACACGGAGTCGGTAGAGAGCCTGGTCGTGCGGGTCGCAATCGAGGCGATTGCCGATGCGGGACTCGCCCCTGCCGATGTCGATGAGATCTTCCTCGGCCACTTCAACGCCGGCTTCTCGGCGCAGGATTTCACCGCCTCGCTGGTGCTGCAGGCCTCGCCCGACCTGCGCTTCAAGCGCGCGACCCGCGTCGAGAACGCCTGCGCGACCGGCTCGGCGGCGATCCATCAGGGGCTGCGGACGCTCGAGGCGAAGGCCGCGCGCATCGTGCTCGTGGTCGGCGTGGAACAAATGACCACGACGCCCGGGCCCGAGATCGGCAAGAACCTGCTCAAGGCCTCCTATGTTAAGGACGAGGCCACGATCGAGGGCGGCTTTGCCGGCGTGTTCGGCAAGATCGCGGGCGCATACTTCCAGAAATACGGCGATCAGTCGGACGCGCTCGCGCTGATCGCGGCGAAGAACCACAAGAACGGCGTCGCGAACCCGTATGCGCAGATGCGCAAGGACTTCGGCTACGACTTCTGCCGTAATGCGAGCGAGAAGAACCCGTTCGTCGCAGGGCCGCTCAAGCGCACCGACTGCTCGCTCGTGTCCGACGGTGCGGCCGCGGTCGTGCTCGCCGATGTCGAGACCGCGCTGCAGATGAAGAAGGCGGTCGCGTTCCGCGCCGCGCAGCACGTGCAGGATTTCCTGCCGATGGCAAAGCGCGACATCCTGAAATTCGAAGGCTGTCAGCAGGCCTGGCAACGCGCGCTGGCGCAGGCCGGCATCGCGCTCACCGATCTCTCCTTCGTCGAGACGCATGACTGCTTCACGGTCGCGGAGCTGATCGAGTACGAGGCGATGGGGCTCGTCCCGGAGGGGCAAGGGGCGCGCGCGATCGAGGAAGGGCTGACCCAGAAGGACGGCAAGCTCCCGGTCAATCCCTCCGGCGGGCTCAAGGCAAAAGGTCACCCGATCGGCGCCACCGGAGTGTCGATGCACGCGCTCTCGGCGATGCAGCTGTGCGATGCGGCGGGCGGCATCCAGGTGCCGGACGCGACGCTCGCCGGCATCTTCAACATGGGCGGCGCCGCGGTCGCGAACTATGTGAGCGTGCTCGAGCGCATCAAATAGCGGCGTGCGCGAGGTGGGGCGGGCGTTATGAGCCTCAATATGAGTCTCGATGCCGAGCAGCATCCGGCGCGTCCGTCGGTCGCGGTGTTGATCCCCTGCTACAACGAGGAAGTGACGATCGCGCGCGTGGTGCGCGGCTTTCGCGCCGCCGTGAGCGATGCGACCATCTTCGTCTACGACAACAACTCGGCCGACGGGACCAGCCGCGAGGCGCGCGCGGCCGGCGCAATCGTGCGCACCGAGCCTTATCAGGGCAAGGGCAATGTCGTGCGGCGGATGTTCGCCGATGTCGATGCCGATGTTTACGTGCTGGTCGACGGCGACCTGACCTACGACCCTTCGGCAGCCGGCCAGCTGATCGCGCGGCTGATCGAGCAGAATCTCGATATGGTGGTCGGCACCCGCGTCGCTGTCGAGGGCGAGGCGTTTCCGCGCGGACATCGCGCCGGAAATCGCGGCTTCAATCTCGTGGTGTCCACGCTGTTCGGCGCCGGCTTCACCGACATCCTGTCGGGCTATCGCGTCGTGTCGCGGCGCTTTGCGAAATCCTTTCCGGTGGCATCTTCGGGCTTCGAGATCGAGACCGAGCTCGCGATCCACGCGCTCGATCTCAAGCTTGCGGTCGCCGAAGTGCCGCTGCGCTACGGCGTGCGCCCGGAGCAGTCCGAATCGAAGCTGCGCACCTATCGTGACGGCACGCGCATCCTGCTCACCATTTTGCGCATGTATCGCGCGCTGCATCCGCTGCGCTTCTTCGGCTCGATGGCGATCGTGCTGACGCTGATCGCGCTCGTGCTCGCCGAGCCGCTGATCGTCACCTATCTGGAAACCGGCCTGGTGCCGCGCTTTCCGACCGCTATCCTGGTCATGGGGCTGTTGCAGCTCGCCGTGATCTCAGGCGCGGTCGGGCTGATCCTGCACGAACTTGCCTCGGCGCGACGCGAACAGAAGCTGTTGCGCTATCTCGAATTCCCATCGCCGGCGGCGCGTCACCTGCGCTGACGGCGGCGCGGCACGCTATGCCTTGTCGAAGCTCTGGCGCGACAGCGACGGCTCGGATTTGACCCGCGCGCCGCGCCACCGCCGGGCGGCGGCCAGGATCGGATGCTCGATCGCGAAGTAGGCCGCCACTCCGCCGCAGAGACCAATGGTCATCATGCTGATGACCAGCAGCACCGGGTGGGCCTGCGCGCTCGAGCCGAGAACCGCGCTAGCGGCCACGTACCAGGCGCGCTGCGCGAACGGATGAGCAAGATAGATCGAATATGACGCGTCGCCGACGAGGAGGGCGAGGCGATTGGGCCGGCGGTGCGCGAGCGGCTCGAGGATCAACGCTCCGGCGACCGTCACAACAGCGGGAACCCCGACGCTGATCATCCGGTCGAGCGATTGCGTCATCACATTCGCGACGACGAGCCAGATGAGAGCAGCGGCGAGCATCGCCCAGCCGCGGGCCGGCGCCATTGTGTAAAGGCGTGGCGCCAGCGCGGCGAGCAGAATACCAGCCGCGAAATCAAGCAGGATCGGACGGGTGTAGAAGGTCGCCGCCGGCCCGAGCGGGAACCCCATGGCGCCGAGCGACGCGAGAAGCGCAAGGATGCCGACGGCGATCGTCAGGCGTGGCAGGCGTTGCGGGATGAACAGGCAGACGCCGAACAGGAGATAGAAGAACATCTCGTAGTTCAGCGTCCATCCGAGGCTGTAGACCGGCACGATCGCACCGAGCGAGGGATGGGAAGCCGGCACGAACAGGTAAGACTTGACAATGAACAGCGCATCGAGCGTGGCGTTGAACACCGTCTCGGGCTGCAGCAGCGCGACCATGATGTAGAGCGTCGTGAACACCCAATAGAGCGGCACGATGCGCAGGATGCGCGCCGCCCAGAACGCGAGCGGGCTGCGCCCGCGCTCCGTGGTGGCCCACATGATGCAGCCGGAGATGACGAAGAAGAGGTCGACGCCGAAGTCACCGATCCAGCCTGGCCCCGGGCCGAGCGTGCTCATGGCGTGATAGAGCACGACCAGGCTCGCGGCGATTCCGCGCAGGTACTGAACGGTAATGATCGTCGCGGGTCGCGCAGGCGGCGCTGCATTCATTGCAGCTACTGCCCCGGCACGAGCTGTGGCACAGCATCTGGATCCGTCTGGCGCGCCGCCGGTCCGGTCATGAACTGCGCGCGGGCGAGCTCGGCAAAGCGTCCGCCCTTCGCGACCAGCTCGTCGAAGGTTCCGGACTCGACGATGCGGCCGTGATCGAACACGACAATGCGCGTTGCGTGCCGCACCGTCGCGAGACGGTGCGCGATCACGAAGGTGGTGCGGCCTTTCATCACTTCATCGAGCGCGGCCTGCACCTTGCGCTCGGTGGTGGCGTCGAGCGCGCTCGTCGCCTCGTCGAGGATCAGGATCGGCGGATCCTTCAACAGCGCACGTGCGATCGAGAGGCGCTGCCGCTCGCCGCCGGACAGCGAGCGGCCGCGCTCGCCGACCAGGCCGGCCAGTCCTTGCGGATGGCGCTCGATCAACTCGAGCGCCTGCGCGCGCGCCGCGGCTGCGAGCAACTCGTCATCGGTTGCATCCGGCTTGCCGACGCGCAGGTTCTCGGCGACCGAGCGATTGAACAGCAGCGCCTCCTGGTAGACGACGCCGATATTATGGCGCAGCGCGGCGAGCTTCATCGCGCGGATATCGATGCCGTCGATCTTGATCGCGCCGGACTGCGGATCGAAGGCGCGATGCAGGAGCGCCAGTGCGGTCGACTTGCCGGCGCCGGTCGAGCCGACCAGCGCAATCGTCTCGCCCGGCAGCACCGTGAAAGTCAGGTCCTCGACGGCGGGCCGCTTGCCGTCATAGGAGAACGATACGTCGGAGAACTCGACCAGGCCGTGCACGCGGCCCGGATCAATCGCGTCGGGGCGCTCGCGCACTGCCGGGACGGTGTCGAGCACTTCGAAGAATTCGCGCAGCCGGGGCGAGTCCATCAGCATGCGGTTGGCAAAGCCGACCGCCTGCTCGAGCCGTGCGATCAGCAGAGTCGCGAAATTGATGAAGGTGACGATCTCGCCGATCGTTGCGAGCTGATGGATATGGAGCCAGATGCCGACCAGGAAGATCGACAGGATGGTGATCGTGGTCGAGGCGCGGGTGATGACCGCAATCATCGCCCACCAGGACAGCACCGGCATCTGCGCGGCGAGCAGCGCGTCCACGGTATTGCGCAGGCCAGACACTTCGGCCTCGACGCGCGCGAAACCCTGCACCAGGGCGACATTGCCGAGTGCGTCGGAGGTGCGCTCGGACAACGCCGTGTAGTGGCTCTCGACCGTGCGCTGCAGCGTATCGGTCTTGTACATCACCAGGGCGGTGAAGCCGGTGAAGATCACGCAGAGGATGATCAGCAGGCCGGCGAGGCGCCAGTTGATGAACAGCGAGACCGGCAGCAGCACGAGCAGCGAAATGAAGGCTGCAAAGTGCTCGCGAAAGAACGAGAGCCACAGCATCCAGAGCGCGTCGACGCCGGTCAGCATCACCTTCAACAGCCGCCCCGAATGCGTCCCGCCGTGAAACGAGAGCGGGAGCTGCAGCAGATGCTCGAAATACATCGTCAGCACGCCCTGTTTGCGGCGGTGCGCAAGACGATCGGCATGGAGCGCGACCAGCACGCTGCAGCTGATGGTGAACAGCCCGAAGCACACCCAGGCGGCGAGCAGCGGCGCGAGCTCCGTCGCGGCGGGCGGCACGGCAGCCGCCTGCGATCTGACCAGCGAATCGACAATGCGGCCGAACAGCACCGGCTCGGCGAACTGGGCGATCGCGAGCGCGAGATTGGCGAGCGCCAGGATCACGCCGAGGCGCGCCTCGCTCCCGAGCAGACCAAGCACACGGCTATAGAGCTTGATGAAATTCATGGGGCGGTCGATCGGGTGCGGCAGTCTAGATTCGTTCGTTGGCGCATATTCTACTCGGAAACCGGTATCCATCCGCGATCAAGTCCGGGACAGGCTTTTTCCGGGACATGCGCGAGGTGGTGGATCCGGCGCGGTTAAATCGAACCATCACCGGCGCTTGCGCGGAAGGACGGCTCAAATCGCCCGTCGCCGGACAGGCTTATGCGCGAATTGCCGAAGTCGGCGGACAATGCAAGCGCAGAGTTCCGGTTCCCGATGCCTTGCGCAATCACCATCCTATCCTTCAGATTGAACACCTTGTGATTTGCCACCCGCGATCCATGCGCGATGATGGAGTGGTAAAAAGATCCCTTCAGGACGCGGCTCTCACCTGGGGATCGGGACAACAGCTTCTTTATCGCTCGGGAAACTGCTTATTGCCCGTCCCGGTTGCCTTCGGTAAGGGCTCTAAAAATTCAACAGGTCGTCTAGCGTATATAGAAAATTGTATATATTACACATATCAATTTAAAACTGTTCTCGGTCCGGGCGGATCAGCGATTGGGGCATGGCGGAATGACGAACATACCGACCGATCTGCTGCGAACCCTGATTGCGGTCATCGACTTGCGGAGTTTCACCCGCGCAGCGCAGTCACTCGGCGTCACGCAGCCGGCGGTCAGCGCGCAGATCAAGCGCCTGCAAATGATGCTGGGAGTGGATCTCTTCGATAAGAGCGCCCCCGGCGTCAGCCTGACGGCAAATGGCGAGGTGATCGTCAATTATGCGCGGCGCATGCTCGCGCTCAATGATCAAATGCTCGATGCGACCGCGCATGGCGGCGCCACCGCGCGGCTACGCGTCGGCATCGCGGTCGACTACCTCGAAGACACCGTGCTCGACGTGCTCGCGGCATTTCGCGCGGAGCATCCCGAATTGCGCATGCAGATCTTCGCGGCGCACTCGGCCGCGCTGCTGCGCGACTTGCGGCGTGGCGACTATGACTTGGTGGTGGCGGCCTCGGAATCGGAACAGCCCGACAGCGAGGAGCGGCGCTGGCTCGAGCCTTCGGCCTGGGGCGCGGCCTTGCCGACAATCGCCGAGACGGACGGACCGGTCCCGCTGCTGGTCGTCGGCGAAAGCAGTCTGTCGCGGCGGCTGAGTGTCGCGGCCCTGGAACAGGCCGGCGTCGACTATGAAATCGTCTATGTGGGCGGCAGCTTTGCCGGGCTGGTGCAAGCCGCCAAAGCCGGCCTCGGCGTGGTTTGCTGGGCGCGGCGGCTGTTGCGCGACACTGGGCTGACCATCATCGAGAATTCGCACAAGCTGCCGAGCGTGCCCGCGGTGTGTGGCGGCGTCTATGTGCGCGACGGTGCGCCCTTTGCGGCGCTCGATGGGCTTGCTGATACGATCGCGGCGCGCGTGAAGAGTGCGGCTGGCATGGCGGCCGACGAGCCGGCGCTGAAGCTCGCCACCCGCTGAGCACGACTCTGCGTTGGCGCATATCCTTTTCGGAAAACCGGCGCCCATTCCCGCATCAAGTGCGAGGCAGGCTTTTTCGGGACATGCGCTAACCCTGCGCAAAGCCGGAGCGCTGCGCCCAGCGCGTCATGCGCGCCTCGAGCATCGCCATCAAGGCGTACATCACGATGCCTTCGACCGCGAGCGCGATCAATCCGGCGAAGATCAGCGGCACCTGGAACTGCGCCTGTGCCTGCAGCATCAGATTGCCGATGCCGGTGTTCGAGGCGACGCTTTCGGAGATGACCGAGCCCACGAATGCGAGTGTGATGGCGATTTTCAGCGAGCCGAAGAAGTAGGGCAGGGCGCGCGGGATCCCGACCTTGCGCATGATGTCGAGCTTGGAGGCGCCGAGTGCCTTCAGAACGTCCTCCAGCTCCGGCTCGATCGTCGCAAGGCCGGTCGCCACATTGACGACGATCGGAAAGAACGAAATCAGGAACGCCGTGAGCACGGCCGGCACGAAGCCGATGCCGAACCACAGCACCAGGATCGGCACCACGGCGACCTTGGGGATCGCGTTGAACCCGATCATCAGCGGGTAGATGCCGGCATAGATCGCGCGTGACCAGCCGACCGCGAGCCCGAGCAGCATGCCGAAGCCGACCGCAAGACCGAAGCCGAACAGCGTCGTCGAAAGGGTGAAGATGGAATTGCGATAGAGCGCCGGCCAGTAGTCGATCATCGACCGGAATACCAGCGACGGCGGCGGCAGGAAGAATTGCGGGATGTTGAAGATCCGCACCACCGCTTCCCAGAACAGGAACAGCGCAATGGTCGCAATCCAGGGCGCAAGACGGATCGACAGCGAGCGCTTCATTGGCGCGCCCGCACGATATGCGCGCGCAGCTCATGCACGATGTCGGTGAATTGCGGTGTGAAGGTCACCTCGAGATCGCGCGGGCGCGGAAGGTCGACGCGCCGCTCGGCCAGCACGCGACCCGGACGCGCCGACATCACGAAGATCCGGTCGGCCAGGAAGACCGCCTCGCGCAGGTCATGCGTGACCAGGATGATGGTGATCTTGCGCGCCGCATGCAGGTCGCGAATGACGCACCACAATTCCTCGCGGGTGAAGGCATCGAGCGCGCCGAACGGCTCGTCCAGCATCAACAGCTTCGGCTCATGGATCAGCGCCCGGCACAATGACGCGCGTTGCTGCATGCCGCCGGACAATTCCCACGGGTACTTGTCGCCCTGGTCGCGCAGGCCGACGGAGGCGAGCAGGTTCGTGGCGCGTGCGACATATTCGGCGCGGCGGCGGCGAAGCTCGCGGCGGTGCGGCTCGACGATCTCGAGCGGCAGCAGCAGGTTTTCCAGCGTGGAGCGCCAGGGCAACAGCGTCGGGGCCTGAAACGCCATGCCGGCGATTTTCACCGGCTTGCTCACTACCTGTCCGTCGACCGTCACGGTGCCCCGGAACGGGAATTGCAGCCCGGTCGCGAGCTTCATCAAGGTCGATTTGCCGCAGCCGGACGGTCCGACCACAGCGGCGAACTCGCCTTCCGCAATGGCGAGCGAGAGCGCCTCGACCGCGGGTGCGTTGGTGGCGGCGCCATAGGCGTGACTGACGCCCTCGAGCGCGACGAAGGCGGTCACGCGACGCTCGTGCGGGGGAGCCTGTGATCCCGGCCGAGCGCAGCGAGAGCCGGGATCCAGGAAACGCAGGCCGTTCGAGTCCAGGGACAAGGCGGTGCTTCATGGATCCCGGATAGCCGCCTGCGGCGGCTTCCGGGATGACAATTGTGCATCGGCGATATCGTGGCGAGCTCCAAGCTGCTGCAGGGCCCTAGTTCGTCACCTTGCGCTCGGCGTTGGCGGGCAGGAAGGACGCGTCGAAGATGTCGGCGGCCTTCGGCTTTGCGTTCTTGAACGTGTAGGTGAGGGCGATCTGGTCGATCGCCTTGTCGAGGCGTTCGGGATCGATGGCGCCGAAGCCCTGCTTTTTCACCTCGTCGGTCATGATGTTGTCCTTGATCGCCATCTGGAGACGCTCGAGCTCGACATCCTTCTTGGCGACATCATTGCGCTTGAGCACGGATTCGATCGACGTGGTCGGGTTTTTGATCGTCTCCTGCAGACCCTTGGTGAGCGCGCGCAGGAATCCCCTTACGGCTTCCGGCTTCTCGGCGGCGAATTTCGGGTTCACGATGACGGTGTTGCCGTAGAGGTTGACGCCGTAATCGGCCATCAGCAGCACGGTGATGTCGTTCGCCGGGACGCCGCGATCCTTCAGGTTGATGTAGGACGAGAACGAGAAGCCGGTGATCGCGTCGACCTCGCCGGACGCCAGCATCGGCTCGCGCACCGGGAAGCCGACCGAAACGATCGTCACTTTCGCAGGATCGATGCCGTTCGCCTGAGTGAAGATCGGCCATTGCGCGTAGGCGCCGTCCGGCGGCGGCGCGCCGAGCTTCTTGCCTTCCAGATCCTTCGGCGCGGCGACGCCGCGGCTCTTGCGTCCGACGATCGAGAAGGCCGGCTTGTTGTAGTACATGTACACGGCCTTGATCGCTACGCCCGGATTGGCGTCCCGGAATTTGATCAGCGAGTTGATGTCGCCGAATCCCATGTCATAGGTGCCGGAGGCGACGCGGTTGATCGGCTCGAGCGAGCCGCCTGCGGTATCGATGGTGACGTCGAGCCCCTCGGCTTTGAAATAACCCTTGTCGATCGCGACCGTGAACGGGGCAGCCGGGCCCTCGAACTTCCAGTCGAGGCTGAATTTGACCGCGGTCTGGGCGGATGCGGCGGTGGCGGCCAGGACTGACGCCAAGGCCGATGCGGTGAAGACCGACGCGGCGGCGAGAAGTCCAAGCCGGCCGAGGCGGAAAAAGTCGACGGTCATCTGTGTTTTTCCTTCTTTCGCTCTCTCGTCTTCGCTTTCGTTGCCCGTGTTCGCGCCTTGCTCAGCGCTCTGGGCAGCGCGCCGTCCTGTCCGCACCCGCAGGCCGGCTTGTTGCGTCATTCGGGCGCAACTTTTGTTGCTATTTAGCAAAGAGCATGCCGCCTTAAAGTGCAAGCTCGGAGCGACCAAACGATGACAACATGCCTAAGAGCGCGGCAGCGTGCCGCATCCCGAGGCTTGATGGCGCGGGCCCGAGCGGTGGGCCCGAGAGTTCGTTAAGATCATGGGCCGACTCGGGGCCAACCGGCCTTCAAAGCGAGCCTTCAGGAGCGCCTTCATGACTGCAAGTGCCGCGCGAGCTTTCGACAGACGCGAGGCGGCGCCCTTCGCGGCACCCTATGCGCCGCCGGATGAGCAACTCGCGGCCGCGCTGCTCGCAACCGCGCCGCGCGAGACGGAAGCGGAACGCCGCATCGACGTGCGCGCGACGCGTCTGGTCGAGGCGATCCGTGCCGAGAGCGGCGGGCTCGGCGGCATCGAGGACTTCCTGCGCGAGTATTCGCTCTCAACCAAGGAAGGTCTCGCCCTGATGGTGCTGGCCGAGGCGCTGCTGCGCGTGCCGGACGGCGCGACCGCGGATCGGCTGATCGAGGACAAGCTTTCTTCCGGCGACTGGACCCATCATGAGGTGAAGTCACGCGCGTTGCTGGTCTCGGCCTCGGCCTGGGCGCTCGGGTTGTCGGCGCGCATCATCCAGCCGGGGGAGACGCCGGAGAATATTCTCGAGAGCCTCGGCAAGCGGCTCGGCCTGCCGGCGCTGCGCGCCGCGACGCGCCAGGCGATGCGCCTGCTCGGCTCGCATTTCGTGCTCGGGCAGAGCATCGAGGAAGCGCTGGGGCGCGCTGCGCACAAGCGCGAATTTCGCTACTCCTACGACATGCTCGGCGAAGGGGCGCGTACCGAGGCCGATGCGCAGCGCTATTTCGCAAGCTATGCGCGGGCGATCGACGCGATCGGCCTGGTCGCCGGCAATGCGGCGCTGCCCGAACGGCCGGGCATCTCGGTGAAGCTGTCCGCGCTGCATCCCCGTTATGAGGCGATCTCGCACGAGCGGGTGCTGCGCGAGCTGACCCCGCGCGTGCTCGAGCTGGCGCGCAAGGCGAAGGCGCATGACCTGAATTTCACCGTCGACGCGGAGGAGGCGGACCGGCTCGAGCTCTCGCTCGATGTGGTCGGCGCGGTGCTCAGCGATCCCTCGCTCGCCGGCTGGGACGGTTTCGGCCTCGCCGTTCAGGCCTATCAGAAGCGGGCGCCGGCGGTGATCGACTGGGTGCATGACACCGCACGCGCGCTCGAGCGGCGGCTGATGGTGCGCCTCGTCAAAGGCGCCTATTGGGATACCGAGGTCAAGCGCGCGCAGGAGCGCGGGCTCGCCGACTATCCGGTCTTCACGCGCAAGGCGATGACCGATCTCAACTACATGGCCTGCGTCATCAAGCTGCTCGCCGCGCGGCCCTATCTCTATCCGCAATTCGCCACGCACAATGCGCTCACCGTCGCGAGCGTGATCGAGCAGGCGGGCGGCGTCGGGGGCTACGAGTTTCAGCGCCTGCACGGCATGGGCGAGGCACTCTACGAAGCGCTGATTGCCGAAACCAATGTGGCATGCCGTGTCTACGCACCGGTCGGCGGGCATCGCGACCTGCTCGCCTATCTGGTGCGACGTCTGCTCGAGAACGGCGCCAACTCGTCTTTCGTGTCGGTCGCGGCGGATCCATCGGTGCCGGTCGCGACCATCCTGCGCCGGCCGCAGCAATGGATCGCGGACCCAAGCCACGCCCGCCATCCGCGCATTCCGCTGCCGCGCGACCTCTATGGCGCGTCGCGCAAGAATTCGGCCGGCGTCGAGTTCGGCGACCGCGCCAGCCTCGAGCGCCTCGCGTCCGGCGTCGCCGAGGAGATGCCGAGGGATGCGCGCGCGGCTTGTCTCGTGAACGGAACGGCGCGCGAAGGCGTGCCGCGCGCGCTCGCTTCGCCGATCGACGGCAAGATGATCGGTCATGTGTCGGAAGCCGACGACGCGATCGTGCGGGCGGCGCTTGCCGCCGCGGCCTCCGGCTTTGCCAAGTGGGCCGCGCGGCCGGTCGAGGAACGCGCGAGCGCGCTCGAACACGTCGCGGACCTCTATGAGATGAACCGTGACGCGCTGATCGCGCTGTTGCAGCTCGAGGGCGGCAAGACGCTGGACGACGCGCTCGCCGAGGTACGCGAAGCGGTCGACTTCTGCCGTTATTACGCCGCGCAAGCGCGCGGCACGCTTGTGCCCGAAGCCATGCCGGGCCCGACCGGCGAAACCAACATGCTGCAGCAGCGCGGACGCGGCGTGTTCGTTTGCATCAGCCCGTGGAATTTTCCGCTCGCGATCTTCACCGGGCAGATCGTCGCCGCGCTCGTGGCCGGCAACGCGGTCATCGCCAAGCCGGCCGAGCAGACGCCGCTCATCGCGGCGCATGCGGTGCGGCTCATGCTGGAAGCCGGGGTCCCGCCCGCCGCGCTGCATCTCGTGCTCGGCGACGGCAAGATTGGCGCCGCGCTCACCGGCGATCCGCGCGTCGCCGGCGTGGCATTCACCGGCTCGACCGAAGTCGCCTGGCTGATCAATCGATCGCTCGCCGCCAAGGACGGCCCGATCGTGCCGCTGATCGCCGAAACCGGCGGCATCAACGCCATGATCGTCGACGCGACCGCGCTGCCCGAGCAGGTGACCGACGACGTCATCATTTCGGCGTTTCGTTCCGCCGGCCAACGTTGCTCGGCGCTGCGGCTGCTCTGCGTGCAGGAGGATGTCGCCGACAGGATGATCGAGATGATCGCCGGTGCGGCGCGCGCGCTGACGCTGGGCGATCCGCGCCGCGTCGATACCCATGTCGGCCCGGTGATCGATGCCGAGGCCAAGCAGAAGCTCGACGAATGGATCGCGGCCCACGAAGGCCGTCTCATTTTTCGCCACGACGGCGCGTTTGCCGACGGACACTACGTCGCGCCCGCGATCATCGCACTCGATCGCGCACGCGATCTCGGTCAGGAGGTGTTCGGCCCGGTGTTGCACGTCGTGCGCTGGCGGGCGGACAAGCTCGAAGCTTTGCTCGACGACATCGCGGCGAGCCGCTATGGGCTGACGCTCGGCATCCACTCGCGCATCGACGACACCGCCGAGCGCATCGTGGCGCGGCTCGCCAACGGCAATGTCTACGTCAATCGCAACATGATCGGCGCGGTCGTCGGCACGCAACCGTTCGGCGGCGCGGGACTTTCGGGGACCGGTCCGAAAGCCGGTGGGCCGAACTACCTGCGACGTTTCGCCACCGAGCAAGTCGTGACGGTGAATACCGCCGCGGCCGGTGGAAACGCCACGCTGCTTGCGGAAGGCGATTAGAAAGTATTGCGACGCTTACGATTTTGCGCGCGCCGGAAATCGCGCGGGCAACATTGCGGTTTTGTCATTCATCGAGGTGAGCACCGCATTCAAATCGCGTTCAGCGGAACAGCATCATGCTGGTGAACGTTAGGTTGCGGGATTGCGCCGCCTTTTGCCGCGGCGACACGCTGGAGGGAGTGATGCTACCCAAATCTGCTTTCGTGATGACGATCGCGACCGCGATCACGGTCGCGGCGCTACAGCCCGCCGCGGCGGCAAGCGCGCCGCAGCCGGGACCGGCGATTGCAATGCCGTCGGCGCAGGACTTCAGCGCGGTGCGCAAGCGGCGCGGCCACGGACGCGGCTTCCCGGTGGCGGCGTTCGGCGCGATCGTCGGCACCATCGCCGGCATCGCGGCGGCGGAGCGCCGGCGCGAATATTACGAGCGGCCCTACGGATACTACGCCCCGGGATACGTCTACGCGCCGGCAGCCGCGCATTACGGCTATGCACCGGCGCCTCATTTTCATCATCACGGCGGCTTTCACGGTGGCCACGTTCCGCACGGCGGCTATCATGGCGGCTACGTCCCCCATGGTGGGCCCCGGCACGTCCAGCCCGAGACCAATCTGAATCCATCGCCGGGGCATTAACCCGACGCCCTGCGACTGGCGCCGCCGAACCGGCGGCGCCAGATATTGGGCTTCGATATTCACTTGTTAACAACTAATAGAGGCTGTTGCGCTATTCTGCGCGCATGACTGATTCGATCGAGCGCCTCTATGCGGGTGTCGTCGCGGCCAAGCACGCCGATCCGTTGCACTCGCGCACTGCGCGGCTGTTGCGCGCGGGCCGCGCCAAGATGGCGAAGAAGCTCGCCGAAGAGGCCGTCGAGGTGGTGATCGATGCCATGCACGGCAGCCGCGACGCGGTCGTCAAGGAAAGCGCGGACCTGATCTACAATCTGGTCGTGCTCTGGGTCGCAGCCGGCGTGCAGCCGAAGGAAGTCTGGAAGGAAATGGAGCGCCGCGAGCGCCTCATGGGCATCGCCGAGAAGCTTCCCAAATCGAGTCCGGAGCCGGATCTGCCGCGCAAGGTGGTTGCACTCGAGAGCCGCCGCGTCCGCAAGCGGCGATAAACCTCGCCACAAGCGCGCATGGACTTTGCCGGCACGCGCCGCTAGACCATGATCAGGTCATGGTCTGATTTCTTCTTGAGCATGATCTTTTCCGAAAACCGGTTCCCACTTTTCGGGATCATGCTCCCGCCATGCTGAAACGCCTCTACGACTGGACCTTGTCGCTCGCAGCGCGCGAGAGCGCCGAATGGTGGCTCGCGTTCATCTCCTTTGTCGAGAGCTCGGTGTTCGTCATTCCCGCCGAGGTGCTGGTCGTTCCGATGGGGCTCGCGCGCCCGGAACGGGCCTATCGCTACGCGGTGATCGCCACGATCGGCTCGGTCTTGGGCGCGATCTTCGGCTGGTTTCTCGGCCTCTACGCTTACGAATACATCGCACGGCCGATGCTTGAATTCTACGGCAGCCTCGAGACGTTCGAGCGCTTGCGCAACTCGGCGAGCCGGGACGCGGTTCTGTTGATGCTCATCACCTCGGGGCTCGCGCATCTGCCGCCGATGAAGGTGGTGTCGATCGTCTCCGGTGCGCTCGCGGTGAATCTGTGGCTGTTCGTGGGCGCTTCGCTGGTCGCGCGCGGGTTCCGCTTCGCCGTGATGGCATGGCTGCTGAAGCGCTATGGCGAGCCGATCCGCGAATTCATCGAAAAGCGCCTCGGCTTGCTTGCCGGCCTCGCGGCCGCGCTGCTCATTCTGCTGTTCGTCGCGGTCAAGTTCCTGCGCGGCTAGGGCGACAATCCCATCCGCATTTTCGTCATGGCGGCCCGCGCACCCCGTGGTGGCATTCGCCCGGATCTGCCATGATATGGACGATGCGCAGCACCTTCCCCATGACACTCGCCCTCGCGAGCCTCGCTTCGCTCGCGCTGGCGCAACCGTCTGAACCGCCGCCCGCCAATCCGCCGGCGGTGATCACGGCGCCGTCGGATGCGCCGACGCAAGCCGCGCCACTAACGAGCCCTTCTGCTCCCGCACTGCCGCGACTGCCGACACCGTCCGAGACGATCGGCTCGATCGGTCGCCTGATCGACCAGTCGATCCGCGGTGCTGGCGATGCGGTCGGAGACGCGAGCACCGCCGCCGGCGATCTTGCCAAGGGTGTCGGCGATGCCGCCGGCACGGTCGCGCGACTGCCGCTCTCCAACACGGTCTCCGGCTGGGAGCCGTGTCCACTCGCGGCGAATGGCGCGCCCGACTGCGAGGTGGCGAGCACTGCACTCTGCAGGGCGAAAGGTTTCAAGGCGGGAAAATCGGTCGACATCACATCGGCGCAGAAGTGCCCGGCCGTCGTGTGGCTCGAAAAGCGTCAGCCGCTCGCCGGCGAGTGCCGGGACGAGGCGTTCGTCTCCAAGGCGATCTGCCAGTAGGCGCTATTCTCGCCCCTGATTGTGTGGTGACATTCCTGCGAAAAATCGGAGGAAGCGCCTCGTGAATCTGCATGCGTTGCTGCTGGAGCGGCAGGCGGCGGGACGACCCGTGACCGTCGGACTGATCGGTGCCGGCAAGTTCGGCACGATGTTCCTGTCGCAGGCGCGGCTGACGCAAGGCCTGCATGTGGTCGCGGTCGCGGATCTCAATGTCGATCGCGCGCGTGAGCAACTCAAGACCGCAGGCTGGTCGGCGGCGCAATATGCGGCCGCATCGCTCGGCGGCACCAGGGATGGCGCGACATGCGTGACAGACGACGCCGAGGCATTGCTCGCGTCTCCCAATATCGAGGTGATCGTCGAGGCCACCGGCGTGCCGCAGGCCGGCATCCGTCATGCGCTCGCCGCGATCGCGCATGGCAAGCATATCGTGATGGTCAATGTCGAAGCCGATGCGCTCGCCGGTCCGCTGCTCGCCCGCAAGGCGAAGGCCGCGGGCGTGGTCTACAGCCTTGCCTGGGGCGATCAGCCAGCGCTGATCTGCGAGCATGTCGACTGGGCGCGCGCTTGCGGCTTCAAGGTGATCGCGGCCGGCAAGGGCACGCGCTACGAGCCGCATTATCACCAATCCAACCCCGACAATGTCTGGGACATCCTCGACCGCTATTTGAAGATCACGGATCGCAGTTCGATCAATCCGAAGATGTTCAACTCGTTCGTGGACGGCACGAAGTCCGGCATCGAGATGACCGCGGTGTGCAACGCGACCGGGCTGTCGCCGCAGAGCGAAGGCTTGGGATTTCCGCCCGCCACGCGGTTCGAGCTCGCCGAGGTGTGCAAGCCGAAGAGTGCGGGCGGCACGCTCGAGAAGGAAGGCGTGACCGAGGTGATGTCGTCGGTTTATCGCGATGGGCGCGACGTGCCGCATCACCTCGCGCTCGGGACTTACGTGGTGTTCGAGGGCGAGAGCGAGTATGCGCGGCGCTGCTTCGGCGAGTATGCGATGCTGCCCGACAAGACCGGCCGCTACGCGGCGCTCTATCGTCCGATCCACATGATCGGACTCGAGCTCGGCATCTCGGTCGCGTCGGCGGCGCTGCGCAAGGAGCCGACCGGCGCGCCGAACGCCTTTCGCTCCGATGTCGTCGCGACGGCGAAGAAGGATCTCAAGAAGAGCGAAATGCTCGACGGCGAGGGCGGCTTCTGCGTCTGGGGCAAGCAGACGCCGGCCGCGCGGTCGCTCGATCGAGGGCTGCTGCCGCTCGGGCTCGCGCACAATGTCAAGCTCAAGCGCGACATCGCGCAAGGCGCGGCGATCCGATGGGACGACGTCGAATACGACCCCAACGACATTGCCGTGAAGGTGCGGCGGGAAATGGAGGCGGCGTTCGGACGACGGAATGAATAGCTTTGTGTCCCGGGCGCGGCGCATCATGAAATGATGCGATGCAGACCCGGGACCGTTACGCGAACTGAGCTTGGAACGGTCAAAAAAAACGTCAGGGAGGCAACATGCGAGTTCTCAAAGCGCTGCTGCTCGGCGCGACGATCGCCATGGCGCTGACGACTGCGCGCGCCGACACGCCGCTTACGGTCATCGTCTTTCCCGGCGTGCAGAACTTGCCCATGTTCGCCGCGCAGGCGAAGGGCTTGTTCGCCAAGCGCGGCCTCGCCGTGGAGCTGAAGTTCACGCCCAATTCCGACGAGCTGCGCAACGGTCTTGCCGAAGGCCGCTACCAGATCGCCCACTCGGCAATCGACAATGCCTTCGCGCTGAAGGACAAGGCCAATGTCGACATCGTCGTCGTGCTCGGCGGCGATGACAGCTTCAATCACCTGATGGTCCAGCCCGACATCAAGTCGCTCGCCGACATCAAGGGCAAGACCGTCGCGGTCGACGCCGTCAATACGGCCTATGCGTTCCAGCTCTACGAGATGCTGCGGCAGAAGGGTCTCAACAAGGGCGACTACGAGGTCAAGCCGGTCGGCGGCACGAGCCAGCGGCTCGAGGCGCTGATCAATGACAAGTCCCTCGTAGCGACGATGATGAACCCGCCGTTCTCGATCCGTGCCGAGAAGGCAGGGCTGAAGAGCCTTGACACTGCGGCTGCGGCGCTTGGCGCCTATCAGGGCTCGAGCGCGTTCGTGCTGCGCGCTTGGGGCACGGCGAATGGCGATGCGCTTACCAAGTACCTGCAGGCCTACATCGAAGGGCTGCGCTGGATGCTCAAGCCCGAAAACAAGACCGAGGCGATCGGTCTCCTGGTTGAGCGGCTGAAGTTGCCGCACGATATCGCCACGCAGGCCTATGAGGTGACGCTGAAAAGCTTCAATCCGGATGGCGCGCTCGACATGAACGGCGTGCGCAACGTGCTCAAGCTGCGTGCGCAGTTCGAAGGCGGCACGCCGGCCCCGCCCGAGAAATACATCGACCTCAGCTATTATCAGAAAGCACTGGCGGGGTTGTGATCCCGGCCCGTAGGGCGGATTAGAGTCTGATCCGATTAGGTCGAAGCATATCCTGCGTTTCTGAGGTAGTTGGCGCACTCCTGTGACGAGATGGTCGGCAAGAGTGCACCGATGCGTTGCCATGTCGCGTCGACGGTCCGTTCTGCGGCCTTGCGTAGGAGGGTTTTGAGCTTGGCGAAGACCTGTTCGATCGGATTGAGATCTGGGCTGTAAGGCGGCAGGAA
>Ga0081539_10002947_pt1 | contig 22392 bp, 16 predicted proteins | sample TabmetS4T2R2_FD_71023 | JGI IMG/M metagenome (GOLD analysis project Ga0081539, IMG submission 71023) | Tabebuia heterophylla rhizosphere microbial communities from the University of Puerto Rico - S4T2R2 | ecosystem: Host-associated > Plants > Roots > Rhizosphere ...
TACGGCCGGTAAAGCGTGAGACGCCGACGATAGCCGCCACGCCATAAGCGCCGAAACCGACCAAACGATTGTCCTTGTATTCGTGCGCGATCACGGACGCCAACGCCCAGGAGACGGTCGAGTGTCCCGATGGAAAAGAGGAACCGCCGTCAAAAAAGTTGCCGCGACCATTGTTCGAGTTAGGCCGTGTGCGCTGCGTTGCAGTTTTAAGGATGGTCACGACAATCCCCCCATCGATCACCGCTTGCGCACCCAGCAGCCCGGTCTCGCGCAGACGCGCGTTGTGTGTCGCCCTCCCAAATAGATACATGGTCCCGGCGATGCTGCTCACGCCATAGAAAGCGCCGATGCGGGCGATGTTATTACTGATTCGCACGCGATTCGGGCTCCCGCCATTGTCTACCAACTCGTTGGCGGTTCGTCGATCGGTGGCGATCAGGCCGCCTGTCGCCAGGCCGAGTGGGAGAAGAAACTTCACATCACTCCCTTGAAGACGGAGCGGGGAGGTCAAGATGGCGCCCTGGTCTCGAAAGATGTTGCCGATGAATCGCTTCTCCAGGGATGGCATCGGCTTAATCGACGGCGGCGGAATGGCCGGCGTTTTGGGCGTGGGATCATCCGATGAAACCTGGGGCGTTGGTGTAGTTGATGGCGAGGGTAAAGTGTCACTCGCTGGAACTTGCGCCACCCCGGTGACCGCAGTGACGGTCACGATTGCCAAGACGATCCCCATCCGGCAGAACGCCCGCAGGCCTCTCGAATTCAAATGCATGCTCTTTCTCCTATTGGTACGGCAACCAAGAAAACACCGGCCAAGGGGTTTGGCAGAATTGAAGGAGGGGATGTTGGTCACTACATCGAGAATATCTTTTTCGGGTCAGCGCAGCAAACAAACAGCGGTGATACTTATTTCACAGGCAGCTGATTATTGGGATAAGTAAGAATAAACAAGGTAACCCCAATAACATATTTCACCTCGATGCTCAGGATTGAATCAAGGAATAGGATCAGGGATCAGGGATCAGGGAAGTGCCCGGCGCCTCATCACCCTATGAACATTGCTGTCAGAGCGCCAAGCCGGTGCCTCTGATTGATAATTCGAAAGGAACGTTAATGAAGCCTCACAATAAAGTATTAGTATTATCTACCATTATATTTTTGTTTGTGGTTGCGTTCTCGGCTCGAGGTACCGCTGCGTTCTCCTCGCAGGAGCAGCAGGTCGCAGTCCAGGAATTCCGCTTCATCAAAACGCAGAAGACATCCACCTTTGAAATTGAAAAGTCGAAAGTGAAAGCGATGGCGACTCACTCATTCAATTGAACACTTGTTCGGCGGGGACGACCACAACCGCTTCCTGTTTGACCTTGATCGGATAGGCCTCGATGATCTTGTCCTCCGCCAAAATCTCTTTCGGCTTTGGCGAGGGGTACGTGATCGATGATGGCTTCCCACTGAGGATCGCCTGGCGCAAAGCCTCGGCGTCCTTGGTGACCATGACGATTCGCATGTTTTCGGTCCGCAGGTGTTGACTGATGGCGCGGTTGACATCTTCCAGCGTCAGCTTCGAAAGTTGCTCGCGCAAGTACGCGCCAAACTCCGGAATGCCGTAATAGCGGCTATCAAGCGCGTAGCCGAGTTGCGCATCTTGTGTTTGAGTCAAGACGTTGGAGTATTTGAGGAGAAACTGGCGAGTGATCTCGAATGCTTCGCGCGGCATCCCCTCGCGCTGCAACTTGTCGTATTCGTAGAGGGCCGCGCGCATGGCGAAGACGGCGTTCTGCGGTTCGACCGGGCGGATCCAAATCTGAAAAATCTGTTGCTCACGCCCGAGGTTCGGAGCCGGTGTGAACTGAAACATCCCTCGCGGGAAATACTCGATGTATGCGTAATCGCCGTAATTGAGGCCGCGCTCTCCACGCAGCTTCTGGAAAAGGTAACTGTTCGACGAACGGTGCTGCCCGAAATACGAGGCGGCGAGTGCCAGCGCCGCCCAATCTTTGTCGCCACGTTCAACGTCAATTGGAAAGCCGAGCGAGATGGCAGTCGAACGCGTCTCGCGTTCAATGATCTCGATTCGCATGCCCGGCGCCAGTTTGGGCATGGCGATCTTTGACCGCTCGCGCTTGCCTTCAGCCAGCCTGGCAAAATCGGCGATGACCTGTTTGGGAAATCCCGCCGGGTAGCCGCCCGCCAAACCGATGATCAGATTGGCCCCAGTGTAATGGGCGCGATAGAAATCACGCACGTCGTCGAGCGTCAACTTTTCGAGCGCGCCGAGGCTGCCCAGGTTGTGATGGCCGTACGGGTGATTCGCGTAAATAATGTTGTAGAGATGCTCCTTGGCCAATTCCTCATCGTTGCCCGCACGCAATGACACTTTGAGGAAATTGATCGCATCGGTCTTGATCCGCGTGAAATCCTCCTGACGGAACCCCGGATCGAGCAGCATCTCTCTGACGAGCGCATAGTAGAGCTCCAGATTATCCACGTGCGTCGTCCCTGAAAAGACCGTCATCTCCTTATCCACCTGTGAATCGAATGAAGTGGCCATCGGATACATCGCTTCGACGATCCGATCATAGGAACGAGCACGAGATCCGCCTCTGGCCAGCATCGCGGCGGTCAAGGCGGCGACGCCCTCCTTACCTTTGGGGTCATCGGCCGCTCCCGTCAAAAACAGGAGGCGGAAGCTGACCAGCGGCGAACGGTCCGGGACCAGCACGGTTTCAATCTTGTTCGCCGTCTTGCTTTCCTCCTGCCCATCGATCGCCGGCAGAAACACCGGGACGAGCGCGAAGGTCAGCAGGATAACGAGCGCGACCACAATTTTCCGCATCATCTGTGTTCACCCTGTTTATTCACCGTCCTCTTTGCCTCGCTGTCGTGCGCAAGTGTGACGATGGTCCGATGGTCATCAACGAAATACCGTGACGCCACGGCGCGAATATCTTCGGGAGTAATGCGCTGATAGAGCGCAAACAATTGATTGATCGTCTCCGGCGTGCGCCGCAACGCAATGAAAGGCGCCAGCGCGTTCGCAATCGCATCCGAACTGTTCATCGCCAGCGCCGTCCTGTAGCGTAAGCGCGAGCGCGTCGCATCGAGCTTCTCTTGCGGGATTAACTCTTTCGTGTAGCGTTTGAAGGTGACCAGGATCTGATCGCGCACATCGTCCACTCCTTTGAGGTCTTTGACGCGAACAAAGACGGTGAAGAGTTCCGGGTCAATCTGGTTGTCGAAAGATATTTCGAGCGCGTCCACTTTTTGCTCCTTGAGCACCAGCCGCTGGTAAAGATCAGAATTCTCGCCGAACGCAATCGCCGCCAGCAGGTCGAGCGCTGCCTTATCTTTCTCCTGATCGGAATATGCCGGCCCGCGAAAGGCGATGGCCAGGCGCGGTAACGTCGGTGACGGCCATTCCACATGCGCGGTACGCGGCTCTTTCTGCTCAGGCTCAACCGGTAACTTCGGAGAGTAGTTGCCGCGCTGCCATTCGCCGAAATATTGCTTGACCAGTTTCAGCGCGCGCTCGCGCGTCACGTCGCCAACGAACAGGATGGTCGTGTACTCTGGACGGTAATATCGCCGGTAAAACTCCAGACTGTAATCGTACTGATTCGGCATGTCCTTGATGTCTTTGAGAAATCCCATCGTCGTGTGTTCGTAGGTGTGTTTGCCGAATGCCGTCTCACGCAATTTCTCATAGAGTCCGGAAATGGGATTAGCGCTGTTCTTGTTGTATTCGCCGAGCACCGCCTGTGTTTCGGTGCGGTAAACGTCGGGCGAATACTTGAGCCGGAGAAAACGGTCGGCTTCCATCTTAATGATTTCGTCGAGATCCTCCTTGGCGAATGTTTCGTGATAAACCGTGCGGTCGTCCGAAGTGTAGGCGTTCGACGAAGCGCCGGCGCGCTTCAAGATCGCATCCTGCTCTTCAGGCGTGTAGTTCTGGCTGCCGCGAAACATCATGTGTTCGAAGAGGTGGGCATAGCCGCTCTTGCCGGGCTCGACCTCGTTGCGCGATCCCGTGCTGACCACGATGTATTGCGCCACCAGATTGGGATAATCGGTTGGCACGGTGACGAGCCGTAATCCATTCGGTAAATCGTCAATCGTGTAAGCGTACGGAAATACTTTCTGCTCTTGTTTCGCCCGCGTCTGAGCCGCGGCAGCCATCGACAGCCACAGCAAAAAGACGATCAACAAAAAAGTCTTCATCTGCAGATCCTCAGGAAGTTAGTGCGCCATAATCCGAACTATTTCCGAGCGAGCAAATAATGCTCGCTTCGGATCGCAATCACACTAATATAACTTGGGGAGAGATAGGTTATATACTGAGGCAAAAGCAGCGCTATTTCCAGGCGAGAACTTCACACCAGGCTTGAGCGTAGATCGCGCCGGGGGCTCGCGAAAACTCCTGCCAGGCGAGGGCCATGCGCTCAGTCTCTTCCGGAGTAGCCCAACCGAAGCGATGAAATGGTTCGGCGAAGGCTTCGTTGATGAGAAGGGCAAAGAGCTTTCCAACTTCCTGCAAAACCTGAGATCCTGAATATGTGTTGTAGATTGCTTTCACCGTGCTGTCACGAAAGCCGGCCTGCTGGAGATGACCGAACACCTTGCGTCCGCTCTCCGGGTCATGGCCATTGTGACGCCGCAATCGATGGTAGAGTTCAATGCTTCGCATCATATCCGGATCGTTGGGATAGAAGAGGTCGCCGCCGTGATCGAACTCCTTGACGCCGATGACGCCGCCGGTAACTAAGACACGGCGGGCCTCTTTGAGGCCGCGCAGTGGATCCTGCAAATTTCCCATGACGGCTGAGATACATACGGCGTCGAATGATTCGTCCGCAAAGGGAAGCTCATAGATACTGGCGCGCTCGAATCGGACGTTGGCGATTCCGCGCCTCGCGGCTTCTTTCCGCCCCAATTCCAGTTGTGACTCTTCAGGATCAGTTCCGACCACTTCTCCTGGCGCCAGGGCTTCGGCCAGACTGAGGGTGAGCGATCCGGGACCACAACCGCAATCCAAAACTTTCATCCCGGCCTTCAAATGCGAGAGCAAAAATGCGGCATGGTCCTGGGCCGTGCGATTGATCATCATCGCTGTCGAAGCCGGGCCGTATCCCATCGTGTATTGCTCGTGGTTGTTAGACATCTCTTGATACCTCTTGCTACCTGTCACCGATCTCTTTTAGTCACGCTTCATGAAAGCCAGTCGAAGTCCGAGCCCAACCAACACTATACCTGTCGCTCTTTGCCGCCACAACGCGATGCGTGGATTACGCATGAACCGATTATTCAACCTGCCCGCAATCAAGGCCAATGCCGATTCATAGCAAATATCGAGCACCGCAAGAATCAATCCCAAGATCAGGAATTGCAAAAAGAGCATTCCTCTCGCCGGATTGACGAATTGAGGCAAAAACGCCAGGAAAAAGATCGCCACCTTGGGATTGAGTATCCCAGTAATGATCGCCTTGCGAAAGGCACTCCAGGGATCAGTCGTCCCATTTTGCGTTTGATCGTCTAGGCGCGTTTCACCGCGTAAGGCTTGTATGCCAAGATAGACGAGATAGCCGGCTCCCAGGAATTTAATCACTCCGAAGATCGTTGCCGAAGTCGCTAAAATGGCCGATAACCCCATCGCAGCGGCGATTGCATGCACTATTGTGCCAATATTCAGACCTATTCCGGTCATCATTCCTGCCTTCGTCCCCTCATTGATGCTCCGTGCGATAACGAGCATTTGCGCGGGACCGGGGGCAAGAATGATGACGACGCTTGCGGCCAGAAAGGTCAGTAAGTCTGGTAGCTCAAACATGCGATCGACGAATAAGTAATCCGGAGTTCAAACCTCCAGTTTTACCGTGGGCTTGGTGTTAGGGAAGATCTTCTCCACGGCCGACGCTCCGTCCTGACCAGGTTTGCGCATGTTGTAAGCGTTCACCGGCTGCGAGCGGTTGACCCACAATGTGTAATAGAGATGGTCGGCGCGCGGGTCGTCGGTATTGGGGTGTAGCAAAATGGTCAGCCCCAGGCTGTTGAGTTGCAGCCATGGCACGATGATCGGCAGCAAGTCATTGGTAAAACCGAAATAGAAAGATGGCGTCACGTGCGGACCGCGCGGTTCCATGTTCCAGTTCCCCAGTTCGACCGGGAACCGTTCGGCAGACCACTTGCGAATTAACGCCGCCTTCTCGTAAGTGTCCTCGTCGAAGTAGAAATGTGCGTGGTAACTCTTGATATCCGTATAGGGGCGTGGTTTTTTCGGCAACCCATTCTCTTCTCCCGGCCGCACACTGCGCGGCCGGGGCGTCGGCTCTTTATAGGTTTCATAGCCCCATGGACTTTTGCCCACATCGGGCGGCGGCACGATAGGCTTAAAACTCAGGCTCGCAGACGTGATTGGTTCCTGCCCGGCCGCCTCAATGCCGCCGGCGACGAGGCCGGCCGCTGTCAGTCCTGCTGATCCCGCGCCAAGGATGAAATTGCGGCGCGTCGGCGCAAGCCAATCGGCCCATTCCTGGTCTTCTTCGGTGTTGTAAACGATGCTCTCTTTGTCAGACATAGGTTCCTCCTCGCTTTATTGTTATCGTTCGCGGATTGCCGGCGAGCGGGCGGTCAGTAAAAACATCGACCAGTGCGAATGGATATTCCCTCATTCAGACTCCAATTTCACTCCGCTGTTGAGGACTGAATCGAACACTGATCCCTCCCCCTGATACTTTCTATCAATAATCAGGAAGCAGGGATCAGAAAATGCTTCGGTCATTGATGCGCCAGAGTATTGTAGACACCGCTTCGAACAACTACCAGAGCAAGCGCACGGCGAAAGTACCGAAATTTTTCTTTCTCATAAGCACCACTCATCCGGCCAGCCCCGGGCACATTTCGAACTGGGCTTCTCGTTTTCTCGCCTCTTCGGTCAGGCGCGCAGCGACCGACTGAAATTTCTTCGCCAGCGCTTTAAGCATGGCGATATCGTCAAGATTTTCCTGAAGCGTAGTGGGCTCTTCATTCGCGAGCGCCTCGATCAGGTTGTCCACCGCATCGTCAAAATCGATCCGGTATTCAGTCTGGCCCCCAACGAAGTCACCAACGACCACCAGGTCCGGCACGTCAGAATGCCCGCTGAAAGAAAAGAAACAATCGGGCGAATCCGGCTCCGGGATTTGAAATTCCACGGCCTCGTCCAGCCCGGTCTCAAGCGCGATTGGCAGCTGTACGGATTGCTCACCCTGTATCTGATCCATTTTCATAAAATTGCTCCATCTGACCTGCATTGTCCCAGTAAATACCACTCTTGCGGTAGTAATTTAAAATGCAATTGATTCTTCTCTCGAAGAAAGCAAAAGCCTCTATTCCGGGGAGATTATCGTCTTGGATGGGAATTTCAGGCTAACCACACTCTTAGTGATTAGCCTCGATACATAGACAGGTGGCGGCGGAGACGTTCATCGGCATTTCTTTATAATCGACTATTCCTAGTAAAATACTAGGATTTTATACACGACTTGAGGATTTCGGTCAAGCAAAATTGGTTCTCTGCAATTTCGATGATCCGATATTGAGAGATCGGATTCCTCACCCTATAAGCCCCCAATCGATAACCCAGTAAGCGGATCACGGCAAGAACCACCGATCACGGTCAGCCCTCGCTTTTGACTTTACGGGCTATTGTTATTATGCTGAAGAACTAGGGACGCGGAGCAATACCGCGAACTCGTCAAGCGCCAATTAGTTCACTTCGCACCTGCTGAAGCGTGCATTCAGGTCACCCATCTTGTTCTTGCTTGAGAGTTGAGGCTCTCACAGAAATCGATCTTAACATTGTGGTACCTCTCGACGGTCAAACGCCTTCTTGATCGCCCCTGGGCGTTTGCTCCTGCTGTAACAGGTCTGCCACAGGTATTGTTATTGTTGGAGAGTATGCAAGTTTTTGTTGATCTCACTCCACCGCAGAATTCTGAATGAAAATCAGTAATTTGAGCGAAGAGGGCTTCATTCGGTTGCTCGCACAACTCAATCCGGATTCTTCAATCGCAGGAGAAGAATACGAAAAACTTCGAGCGAGGCTCATCTACTTCTTCGAACGAAAGGGCTGTCGAATTCCCGAGGAGTTGGGAGATGAGACACTCAACCGGCTCGCTCGAAAGATAGAAGAGGGGCATCAGATCGAGGATCTGTTTAAGTACTCTCACGGCGTCGCTCGGCTGGTTCTGCTGGAGCATTGGAACGATCCCAAAAGAGAGTGGGACCAACTCGATGAGCAGTTGTCGTCGTCGATGCCTGATTGGGAAGTTGGCGAGCATCGACGGAAGTGCATGAAAAAGTGTCTTCAATCGCTCACATCAGAAGAGCGGGAGATCATTATTAAAAACTGCACCCTCAAAAAGGGAACCAGGGAAGAGATGGCAAAGGCTTTGGGATTGACGTTAAATGCGCTTCGATTGAGGGTCTTCCGGATTAGGGCAAAACTCCATCAGTGCCGCGAGGAGTGTCTGAAAAGCTGATAAGCCATTCCAGGGCCGAGAAATTTTGCCCGAATCGTAATCACTATCTGGTGAAAGCTATTTCTTGGTGAGAGGGATTTATTACAGTGAAGCAGACAGTTACCGATGATCAGACAATAATCAGGTATCTTCTGAATGAGCTGTCTGCGGATGATCAGGCGCGGTTCGAAGAGACTTATCTCACTGATGAAGACTTGTTTGAGCAACTCCGAGCCGTGGAGGAAGAACTGATCGAAGACTATGTGAAGGGTCAACTTTCGGAGCCCGAACGTCATCGTTTCGAGCGCCACTACCTTGCGTCCGATCAACGCCGGGCGAGAATCCAGACGGCCAAGGAACTGGTCGAGGAGTGCTCATTACAGTCATCAGTGCAAGTGGCCGCTCAAGATCCCATTGGCGGTAAGTTTTTTTCTTTCCGCTTGCAGCCCCGGCTGCTTGCCAAGCAATACCTGACACTGGGGTTCGGATTCGCGGCCATTCTCTTCTTGCTGCTCGGGGCGGTTTTGGTCATTGAACTTTTGAGATTGCGTGGGCAACTCACTGCGGACAGGCAGCGGCAGGCGGCGCTTGCGCGACGAGCCGAGGAGTCTGAGCGTCAGTTGGCCCGCGAGCGCGAGCAGTCGACCGAAGTGCGCAAACAGAGCGAAGATCTACGAAAAGAACTTGAAAAGCTCAATAGCCAATTGAATCAACTGGAACAGGAGCGAGTCCAACCTCAAGCGTCGAAAAATCAAATCTTCCTGACACTGACACCGGGCATTCGAGATCTCGGCGGACCGGATAAAGCAGTGATTTCCGCGCACACACAATTTCTGGCTCTGCGGCTCAGCCTGGAAAAGCAGGAAGCGGCCTCCTCGACTCCTTACCGGGTAATCGTGAAGACGGTTGAGGAAGGAAAAGAGCTTTGGACGCAGGAGGGGATCAAACCTCAACGGAGCAAATCCGACCGCGACATCGTTGTCAGAGTGCCCGTGAATCGCTTGACCGCGACAGGAAGCCAGGACTTCATGCTGACGCTCAGCATGCGAACTGCCGAAGGAAAAGACTATGAAGAACTCGAGAGTTATTATTTCCAGGTAATTTCTAAGCAAAGATATTACAAATGGCGCAACAGATGAGAGTAAAGACCGGCGGTTATGATTGGCGTGTCAGAGATTTCGTCATCCGGCTGGCGGTCCTGTTCAGTTTTCTGATTCCGTCAGCTTCTGACAGAAGCATTGTCGCCGCCTTTGCTCATCAGTCGGAGAGTTCAGGCAGCGCGCAAGGTGAAAAGGATGCCCTCCCGCTGAGTACAGATCAGCCTGTCGAGCGAGAGCTGGCGGGCGGTCAGGCTCATTATTACAGGATCAAAGTGGAAGCCGGACAGTACCTGCATCTGGTCGTCGATCAGAGAGGCATCGATGTTGTCGTCACGTTGTCTGATTCGGAGGGGAAGAAAATCCTTGAGGTGGACAATCCCAACGGCGCGCATGGGCCGGAGCCAGTATTAATGATCTCCGATAAGGCGTGCAGCTGCCTGCTGGAGGTGCGCTCGCTGGAAAAGGATGTTCCCGCCGGCCGGTACGAAGTGAAGATTCTCGACCTGCGTCTCCCCACTCCCCAAGATCGGAGCCGGCATAAAGCCGAGCGGCTCTACGTCGAGGCGCGTCAACTGGAAGCGTCCCAGAAAGCTGAATCGCTCAACCGAGCAATCGAGAAATACAATGAGGCGATGGAACTCTTTAAGGCTCTCGAAGATCGTGACCGAGAGGCTGACGCGCTTCAACAGATCAGTTGGATCTATCTGGGGACTGGAGAGAGCCGGAAGGCCGTCGACGACCTCGAACGATTGCTATTGCTGAGGCGGTCACTGGGCGATCGCAGCAGAGAACTCGCTGCGCTCCACAGTCTTGGCAGGGTTTATAACACCATCGGTGAGAAGCAGAAGGCGCTCGAATACTATAACCTTGCCCTTCAACATCCGATGGGCGAACGCGTCGGAAACGCCGCGATCCTTAACAATATCGCCCATATCTATGAATCGCTCGGCGAAAAGCAGAAGGCGTTTGACTACTTCAACAAGTCGCTGACACTCAGCCGAGCGATCGGTAATCGTGGAATAGAAGCCTCTGTGCTCGCCAATATCGGCCACCTCTATGAATCGCTTGGCGAGCCTCAGAAGGCGCTCGAGTATTATCACCAGTCGCTTCCGGTCCAACGGCTGGTCGGTGATCGCGTCGGAGAGGCCGTTACTCTCAATAATATAGGTTGGGTCTATGATGGCTTCGGCGAAAGTCAGAAGGCGTTGGAGTACTACAATCAAACACTCCTGCTCAGCCGAAACATTGGCGATCGCAATACAGAAGCCATTGCGCTTAACAATATCGGCATGGTTCATGATTCGCTCGGCGAGAGGGAGAAAGCGTTGGAGTTCTACAACCAGTCGATTGCGCTCAGCCGAGCTGACGGTGATCGCCGGTTAGAAGCTGCGACGACCAGAGCAATCGGCTTGGTCTATGAAGCGCTTGGTGATTGGCAAAAGGCGCTGGCGCACTATAACCAGGCTCTGACACTGAGTAGGGCGAGCGGAAATCGCGTGGCGATAGCTGCCTCGCTCTTTGGCATCGCCAAAGCGGAGGCCGCCCAGGGCAAGCTGCTCGAGGCTCGCTCGACCATAGAATCGTCGCTGGCCATTGTTGAAACGATTCGAACGAAAGTCGTCAGTCCTGAACTGCGATCCTCCTACTTTTCTACGGCGCAGCAGTTTTACGAGTTCAGCATTAAGCTCCTCATGCAACTGCACAAACTCCATCCTGATCAGGGATATGATCGGGCCGCCCTGCAGGCGGCAGAAAGAGCGCGAGCGAGAAGCCTGCTTGATGGTTTAGCTGAAACTCGTTTGGAAATACGACGAGGAACCGATCCGGCTCTGTTGGAGCGCGAGCGCGCGTTGCGGCAGCAATTGGGTACCAAGACGGAGCAGCAGTTGCGCCTGCTGAACGGCAAACATACGGAACAGCAGGCAGCAGCACTCGCCAGTGAAATCGAGGCCCTTACAACCAAATACCAGGAGGTGGAGGCTGAGATCAGAGCAAAGAGCCCCCACTATGCGTCGCTCACCCACCCCCAGCCCCTCAACCTCCAAGAAATTCAGCAACAAATACTGGATGGAGAGACGCTGCTGCTCGAATACTTTCTCGGGAACCATCATAGTTATTTGTGGGTCGTCTCCTCGAGCTCGATTCGCAGCTATGAGCTGCCCAAGCGTGCAGAGATCGAAGAGGTCTCGCTCCGCGTCAAACAATTGTTGACCGCGCGCAGCCTCCGCAAAGAAGGCGAAAGCCCGGAGCAGCGACAAACGCGGATCGCTGAGGCGGACGCGAGCTATTGGACGGAAGCGGCCATCCTGAGCCGGATGATTCTGGAACCGGCCCTCTCCGAACTCGGCAGCAAGCGCCTGGCCATCGTTCCTGATGGGGAGTTGCAGGATGTCGCGTTCGGCGCCTTACCGCTGCAGCCGGTCTCGAGCGAAAGCAAGATCACAACGGCAAAGAGCAAAGTGGCTCAAAACGGAGAGAGGGTACCGTTGATTGTCGAGCATGAGCTCATCAGCCTGCCGTCGGCATCTGCACTGGCCTTCCTGCGAAAGGAGACCGCCGGCCGACAGCCGGTCGCCAAAGCCGTCGCCGTCCTGGCCGACCCCGTGTTCGATCGAACGGATGAGCGCATCAAACGGTCGATCGCGATTGTCTCGAGGAGAAAAGAGGAATTGGAAAGAGGCAAAGATGAATCGGAAACCGGCACTCCGGTCAGCAGCGAATTGAGCCGATCGCTGGAGGAGGTCCTGGGCGATCGTGGAGCGATCTCCCGGCTGCCTTTTTCTCGCGGCGAGGCAGAGGCGATCCTGTCCCTCGCGCCAAAGGAAACGTCACTCAAGGCCTTGGATTTCCAAGCGAATCGAGCGATGGTCCTCAGCGGGAAGCTCGGCCAATACCGAATCGTGCATTTTGCGACGCACGGACTGTTAAACAAGGAGCATCCGGAATTGAGCGGAGTGGTGCTGTCACTGGTCGATCAAGCAGGGAATCCGCAGGATGGATTTTTGCAGTTGGTCGACGTGTACAATCTCGATCTGCCGGTGGAAATGGTGGTGCTGTCGGCGTGCCAAACGGGATTGGGAAAGGCGGTGCGAGGAGAGGGATTGGTAGGTCTGACGCGTGGATTTATGTATGCGGGAACCAAGCGAGTGGTGGCGAGTTTGTGGGGAGTGCAGGATCTGGCGACAGCGGAGCTGATGAAGCGATTTTATGGAGCGATGCTGGGAGCAGGGCGGATGAGTCCGGCCGAGGCGTTGCGAGTGGCGCAGGTGGAAATGTGGAAGCAAAAGCGCTGGCGCTCGCCCTATTACTGGGCCGGATTTATGCTCTACGGCGAATGGTGAAGATGCCAATTGCCCCAGCATGCGCGCCGCTCCTAACTTTCCTCGACCTATTTTTTTATGGCCAGCTTTTTTTGGCGAAATTTTGCCTCTAATCCCTCACTATCAGTTGAAATGCGGAAGTGAGAAACAGATGTCATAGCCGCGGAGGAGGGATCAACGAATAGTTTGAACACGGATTTTTCTGATTGATGAATTAACTTTAAAACTGGGCGAACATGGAAAAGTTATTTGATAAAAGAAACAGCGGCAGCTCTGAGCCAATCCCCCTGGACTGTCGCAACACACTTAATTGCAGCCCGCTCTAAATCAAGACAACGTGGATTGCTGCCCCATAGCATGAAGGGCGCCGCAGAATGATCGACCATGTTCTTCACCATGATGCTGCGGCGCCTCGGTGGTAGAGCAGGGTTGTCGATCGACTCAAAAACTACGCACAAATTTGATCCAACCGCACCGAGATGGTTTCCCGACCGTCCAGGCGGAGCTTTGTTCTGTAATCCTCCGCATTTTTAGCTAATCGCTCCCGCGATTGTTCATATTCGATCTTTCCATGTGAGCGTGCTGAAACGCTCAGCTCTCCATTAATTACATTTTGGGAGGAAATTTCATGAGTTACTCGAGAAATTCGATTCGTCGTGTCGTGACGTTTGTTCTGGCGATTGTTAGTTTGCTCAATGTGCCTCTGGGGTTTGCCACTGCTCACCCGTGGCCGGGACCATCGGCCGGAGCCGATCCAACCTTTGGCGCGAGCGTCGAAGCTGCCGGATCGATTCCGATCGCGGCGGCCGATCCGCAGACGAAGGCCGCCGTCAGCAAGTCTTTCGGCAAGCTTCCCCTGAGATTCGAAGCGAATGCGGGGCAGGTCGATTCGAAGGTTCAATTCATTTCCCGCGGTCCGGGCTATAACTTGTTTTTAACTCCGACCGAAGCCGTCCTCGCATTGCGGGCCGCTGATCCGAGGCCGGAGGGGAAAAAATCGCAGTCCCGAGATTTAAAATCCGCAATTCGCAATCCGCAATCCGTCGTGCGGATGAAGTTGACCGGAGCTCAGCCTGCGCCAGTCGCCGCCGGATTAGATGCTCTTCCGGGGAAGAGTCATTACCTCATCGGAAATGATCAGAGCCAATGGCGGCAGAATGTGACGAACTACGCGCGAGTGCGCTATCAGAACGTCTATCCCGGAATCGATCTGATCTACTATGGGAATCAACAACAACTTGAATATGACTTCGTCGTCGCGCCCGGCGCTGATCCCAATGCGATCAAGCTCAGGTTTGATGGGATCAAGAAGATGCGCATCGATCACGAAGGTGACCTCATCCTCCAGACCGCCAACGGCGAGGTGCGGCAGCGCAAACCCGTGATCTATCAGGAAGTGAATGGTCACCGAGAGGAGATCGCCGGACGCTACCTGCTGACGGGCAAGCGGCAAGTCAGCTTTGAGCTCGGCGGCTATGACCGAACCCGGCCGTTAGTGATCGATCCCGTGCTGGCCTATTCGACCTTTCTCAGTAGCTTCGGTGTTGATTTTGGGTGGAGCATCGCCGTGGACAAGGAAGGGAATGCCTATGTGGTAGGGGAGACCAACGGGCTTGATTTTCCGGTTGTCAACGCTTTCCAGCCAAATTTTGGCGGATTCGATCTTCCTTTCTTAATGCCTAACGATGCCTTTATCACCAAACTTAACCGAGACGGCTCGGCCCTGATCTTCTCTACCTATTTGGGAGGGGGTAGCTTTGACGGGGCTTCGGGAGTGGCTGTGGATAGGGATGGAAACGTTTATGTGTGTGGCGGTACGGTCTCGCGGAACTTTCCCACGAAGAACGCGATCCAGCCTGCGCTTGCAACCGGCAATCCAACCGGTGATGTTGGCGACGCCTTTGTGGCGAAATTAACAGCGGATGGATCGACGCTCGTCTTCTCCACCTATCTCGGAGGCACTAATGATGAAGGTTCCTTTGGTATCGCGCTTGACTCAGCGAGAAACATTTACATCGTCGGTGATACCAGCTCAAATAACTTCCCGCTGAAAAACCCGCTGCAATCAACTCTTGCAGGACCTCGCGATTCCTTTGTAACCAAGATCAAAGCCGACGGATCAGAGCTTATCTATTCTACTTACCTCGGCGGCAGTCGGAGTGACTCTTTATATGGCATCGCAGTGGATCTCTTCGGTAATGCTTATGTTACTGGTACCACCACCTCTACTGATTTCCCAACGGCGAATGCATTACAGCCGGCAAATGCCAGCGGAAATGCTCTTTTCGGGCAAGATGCTATTGTCACGAAGCTGAACCCTCAGGGTACTGCCCTTATTTATTCGACCTATCTCGGTGGGAGTGGGAACGATATTGGCTATAGCATCGCTGTAGACCTTGCCGGCAATGCTTACTTGACAGGATCGACTGCATCAACCGACTTCCCGACAGCCAATCCATACCAACCTGCTCTCGCAGGGAATAGCGATGCCTTTGTAACTAAATTGAATCGGACCGGGTCAGCGCTCTGTTATTCGACTTATCTCGGTGGAGCCGATCTCGATACCGGCCTTGACATTGCAGTAGATTTGCTCGGTAGGGCGTACATCACCGGCTATACCTTTTCGACTGACTATCCAATCGTTAATGCCGTGGCGCCGAAACCGGACGGCATAAAGGGGACTAGAGATGCCATAGTCACCGTGCTGAACGCGAGAGGCTCCGGTCTGGTCTATTCCACCTATTTGGGCGGGAAGGATGCCGACATTGGCGCGAGCATAGCAGTGGATGCACTGGGTAATGTATATATCATAGGGAATACAGCCTCAAGCGATTTTCCTGTTACCCCTGGGGTTTTTCAGCAATTCTTTAAAGGGCCGTACATCATGGGTGTAGGCGGCGACGTCTTTGTTAGCAAAATCGGGAACCGGCTTAGTCATCACGCTAACAGTGACGAAGACGAGGACTTCCTTCAAAGGACGGGGTGTCAGTGTACTGACCCGCATAAATAACAGAGTTGGAAAAGAGGTCGTGCGTAATGCGCACGACCTCGATTAAGCATCCCTCGAGAGCAAGGCTCATCTTGGCAATTTTATCCCCGAGATAATCAAGGAGCAGAATCGCCAACAAGATGTTTCTGCTCGGAAGGGGTTTTCTTAATGTGATCATTGTGTATCCCTTTCGCCATCTCATCCTTTGGCATCGGTATTACAATTTCGCCTGAGATTATATTTGACCGTTGCCTCATGAGATCAAGAATGAGGATTCTCTCGCGGTTTCCCACAATTTTGGTGAGATGGAACCTCGCTTCACCAAAACTTAACGGTAAATTCACTGCTTGTTTATGACTCCCCTGGCGCGCGCTCGTATGATCGGCGTGTGATGCGAAGATGGCGAATCGACACCGCTTGGGGTGAGGGGCGGAGCCTCCGGTCGCGGAGACTCCGGTTGCGGAGCCTCCGGTTGCGGCCCTTGATTTGGCTCGTGGTCGTGCTCATCGGCTCCGGGGCCGCGTTTGCTCAGCAGCTTCCCCTTAAAAGTTACACGACCGATGTCGGTCTACCGCATGACCGGGTCAAACACGTCGTGCAGGATTCGCGCGGCTTCATCTGGATCTCGACGGCGGGCGGGATTTGCCGCTTTGACGGAAGCCGTTTTACGGTCTTCGGCGTTGCTGATGGCCTGCCGCATCCATCGGCCAATTTCCTGCTGGAGACCCGGAACGGCAATTACTGGGTGGCGACTAACGGCGGAGGCGTCGCTCGATTCAACTTGCCTACTGACTCTCAAAACTCGGCCACCACATTTGTCTCACCACAAAAGAACGGATCACGTTTCACGGTCTATCGCGTCGGCGAGGAGGCGCAGACCCAGCGGGTCAATCTGCTGGTTGAAGACCGGAGCGGGCAGATCTGGGCGGGGACGGACGGCGGTCTCTTTCGTCTCGCTCACGAGCAGGACCGATTTCAGCGTGTAGCGCTCGACATTCCCGGGCAAGTGGAGCTTCGGGTGCAAGTGAGAGATCTGATTGAGGACCGCGAGGGAACGCTCTGGATAGCGACTCAGTTCGGATTGGTGAGGCGGCTTTCTGACGGGCGGACGAGCTATGTTACCTGCCATCCGGAAGGTGGGGCGAACGGCGTCTATGCGCTGGCCCAGGATCGAGACGGCCGATTGTGGGCAGGCACTCAGCTGGGATTGATCGTATTTCGCCCGCTGCCGGCTTCGACGGGGAAGCCGGATGAGCGCTCCGCCCGGCCCATACTGAAATCGCGCGATGGCGCGGTCGGCCTGCCCACGGCGCTTGGCGAGGCGCAATGGTTCACAGTCAACGATGGCCTGGCCGACAACGCAGTGATCGCGATTCATCTCGCGGCTGATGGGCAGGCATGGCTAGGAACCCGCGGCGGTCTCAGCTTATTTGACGGCAAAAACTTCCAGAGCTACACGAGGCGGCACGGTCTCCGCGCGGATCTGATTCCGACAGTGACTGAAGATCGCGCAGGCAACCTATGGATGGGGACAACGACCGCCGGCATCATGAAGCTCTCACGCAATAGTTTTATCAATTACCAGGAGAGCGAGGGGCTGGGCAGTAACGAGGTGGTTGGACTGGGCGAAACTCCGGACGGCGAACTCTACGTAGTCACGAATAAATGGCTGGTGCATTACTTTGACGGTCCGCATCTTACCCCCGTTCGACTCAATCTGCCCAAGAGTGTCACGAGCCAGGCCAGAAGACAGATCATCGTAGATCATCTGGGCGAGTGGTGGGTGGCGACCCCCGAAGGACTGTATCGTTTTCCGCGAGTCGCGCGAATCGAACAACTCGCACGGACGCGGCACAAAGCGGTCTACACCACGCGCAACGGATTGGCTGAGAACGATGTCTACCGGATCTTTGAAGACTCGCGCGGCGATCTCTGGCTCACTTCGTTCGCGCCGGGCAATATCGCGCTGACGCGCTGGGAGCGAGCCACCGGCAAATTTCATCAGTATGGCGAAGCGGACGGGTTGCCATCATTCAATGCGCCCATGAGGTTTGCGGAAGATCAGTGGGGCCAGGTCTGGATCGGCTTTCGCGAAGGCGGCATTGCGCGATATGCGGCCGGGCGTTTTATGTACTTGCGTGGAGGAGCCGACGCGGATGGCAGGACGAATGAATTGCCGAAGCAGATGGTCAGTACCATCTGCGTAGATCATCTCGGGCGGCTCTGGATCGGCTTTGTCCCCGGAGGAATCGGCTATCTCGAAGATCTGTTGGCGGACCGTCCGCGCTTCGTCTTTCCGGCATCGGACGCGGTCGCCGGCCGCGAATCCCGAACGATCATTGAAGACCGGTGGGGACACATCTGTTTTGGAGCCGACCAGGGCCTCTTGCGGCTCGATCCGGCGACCGGCCGCGTGCGGCGTTACACATCGGCCGACGGACTGGTCAACAACATTCTGAACGTCTCGTACCGGGATCGCGAAGGCCGGCTCTGGCTGGGCAGCGACAACGGTTTATCACGTTTTGAACCGGAGCCTGATCGTTCGCCGCCACCGCCGCTCGTGCTGATCAACGGCTTGAATATTGCGGGCGCGCCGTACGCCGTCCCATCGCTGGGCGCCGGCTCGATCGCGGTCCACGATCTGGCGGTGAATCAGAATCGGGTGAGCATCGAATTTCTGGGGCTGAGCGCGTGCTCCGGCGAGGCGCTGCGATTCCAGCACATGCTTGAAGGCGTGGACCGCGATTGGAGCCAACCGGATGGAGAAGGAATGATCAATTATTCCAATCTCGCGCCGGGTAAGTATCGTTTTCTGGTGCGGGCCATCAGCGCCGGCGGTGCGGTCAGCGAGACGCCCGCGAGTGTTGCCTTCAATATTCTTCCACCCGTCTGGCGACGCCAGTGGTTCCTGACGTTCACCATCTTGCTGATCGCCTCGGCGTTGATGGCTTTTGACCGCTACCGTGCCGAGCGCATGAAAAGGTTGAACGCCGCGCTCGTTCAATCGCGAAAGCTGACGGAAGAGCTCGCTGCGCAAGGCACGGAATTGCGCCAGGCCAATCAGGCGCTGGAGTTGGAATATGCCATCACGCGCATTCTGGCGGAGGTCGCCACGCCCGCCGAGGCCGCGCCGCGCATGTTGCGGGCGATCTGCGAGAGCGCCGGATGGCAATTCGGCGCAATCTGGAACGTTGATCCGCAGACCCACGTGCTGCATTGCGTGAATGTTTGGCATCGGCCGGGCACAGCCGCTTTGACGTTCGAGGCGCTCACCCGGCAAATGGTATTATTGCCGGGCGAAGGGTTGCCTGGGCGGGTTCTTGAGAGCGGCGAGGCCCATTGGATCACGAACCTGCCGGACGACGGTAATTTTCCGCGCATGGAGGCCGCTGCCAAAGAAGGTCTGTTGAGCGCGTTTGGGGTTCCCGTCCTGCTGCGCGGCGAGGTCACTGGAGTGCTCGAATTCTTCAGCCGCGACCGGCGCGATCCCGATGCCGAGCAGATCAAGATGATGTCCGCCATCGGCGGCCACATCGGCCAGCTGATTGAACGCAAACGCGCCGAGGAGGCATTACGGGAAAGCGAGACGCGTTTCCGCACCTTCGCCGAAACCGCCTCTGACGCGATCATCACCATCGATGCCTCGGGCGCGATTATCTTCGTCAATCCGGCAGCAGAGAGAGTCTTTGGACATCCGCAGGCCAATCTCGTCGGCGAAGACCTCCAGATGCTCATGCCTGAATACCTGCGCCATCTGCATCAGGCCGGGTTTGCGCGTTATCAGCAGACCGGGCGGCGGCACATCTCCTGGGCAGCGATCGAACTGCCGGGATTGCATCGCGACGGTCACGAAGTCCCGCTCGAAATCTCGTTCGGTGAATTCACCAGCAACGGCCAGCGCTATTTCACCGGCATTGCGCGCGACATTACCGAACGCAAGAGCGCCGAAGAGGCGCTGCGCCGCAGCCGCGAAGAACGCTTGATCGAGCTTGAACGGGTGCGGCGGCGGATTGCGACCGACTTGCACGATGATATCGGGTCGAGCCTGACGCAGATTTCGATTCTCAGCGAAGTCGTCCGCCAGCGCCTTGACCGTCAGGATTCGCCACTCACCGAGCCGCTTTCGATGATTGCGGGCGTGGCGCGAGAGTTGGTGGATGCGATGAGCGATATCGTCTGGGCGATCAACCCGCAGAAAGACCATTTGAGCGACCTCGTCCAGCGGATGCGCCGTTTCGCCGCCGACAGCTTCAGCGCGCGCAATATCAAATTCCAATTGCGCTTGCCCGGCGCATCCGAGGCTTCTCATGTCTCCCATGCTGAAGACGATCTCAAGCTGGGCGCCAACCTGCGCCGTGAGGTCTTTCTGATCTTCAAAGAGAGCATCAATAATATGGTGCGCCATTCCGGCTGTACCGAAGCCGATATTGAATTCAGGATCGAGATGGGCCGGCTCCATCTGCGCCTCCGCGATAATGGGCGTGGATTCGACGCAACGCGCCAGAGTGAAGGTCACGGCCTGCTGAGTATGCGTGACCGAGCCAACGGCATCGGCGGCCGGTTCAAGCTCGATTCGCAGCCGGGAGACGGGACAACGGTCGAACTTGATGTCCCGCTCGATCAGCAGCCCCCCTCAAATGAGGCGCGAGCAATCAGCTACACACATTTGTAGTGTCTGGCCGCGGCTTCTGATCTATGCTGTTTTCGCTGGAACGGTAATTGTTTCGAAAAGGAGATCACCATGGACGGGCAAGCGCCACAACCAATCAAAGTCGCGATCATTGAAGACCGCCGCGAAATCCGCGAAGGATTGGCAATGCTCATCGGCGGAACCGAAGGTTTCCGCTGCACCGGCAGTTACCGTTCGATGGAGGAAGCGCTCGCCAAGATCGGTTTCGAACTGCCCGACGTCACGCTCAGCGATATCGGTTTGCCGGGAATGAACGGAATCGACGGCATCCGGATTCTGAAAGAGCGTTATCCCGACCTGCTGGTCTTGATGCTCACCGTCTACGACGACGACGAGCGCATCTTCGACGCAATGTGCGCCGGCGCATCCGGCTATCTCTTGAAGAAGACGATGCCGGCGCGATTGCTCGAAAGCCTCCGCGAAGCTGTCTCCGGCGGCGCGCCGATGTCGCCCGAAGTCGCCCGGCGCGTGATTGCCCTCTTCCGCGAGATTCGCCCACCGGAGCGGGCCGATTATGCGCTGACGCCGCACGAGACTCGCTTGCTCAAGCTCTTTGTTGAGGGCCACAACTACAAAACAGCCGCGGCCGAACTGGGCGTGAGCGTCCACACCGTCTCTTTTCATCTGCGCAGCATCTACGATAAATTGCAAGTCCACTCGAAATCCGAAGCCGTCGCCAAAGCCCTTCAGAACCGGCTGGTGTAGATCGGATAAATACACATTTACGCAGTCAGAGTTCGATACATCCCACCTGAAATATACCTCGAAGAGAACGATCATTCGGGGAAGACTTCTCCAAAGCTACAATTCCGCTTTTCCATCCGGCGTTTTTCTGTTGCCCTACGCGAGTACGTAGTGAGTGAGGGCCTGTGGACCTTCTCTCAACGCATCGCCAACCGTGACCGTAACCTTCAGCCTCAATGCATAGCAGTTTTGCCGCTTCTCTCGCCATCACATCACTACAAATCTACGCGGTGATTGCCACACCTGACCTGAAGTATTCATGAGCGTGCAAGACAGGTTGTCAGCGCTGACCACATTCGCAGACCGCGAGACTGAGTTGGCGCGTAAAACGGGATTCAAGTGAGGAGAAGGTTGATGATTCGCAACATGACTCAATATTCGCAGCGGCCGGCCTGTCTGCTTATTTCGCTTAAATCGAGCGCGTATCGAGCCGCCGGCCAAGCTTGCCTGTTGGCCTGTCTGTTGGCCTGTCTGTTGACCAGCGTTGGCGGGGCATCGCGGGCGCTGGCCAGACAGGAGTTGACGGTCACGGCCAGCTTTGTGGGCAAAGAATCGGTCACGCCGGACGAGAAGATTGAGTTGACGTTGAGCCGTCCGCCCACGGCGGATGAAGGCCGGATCGCCGTGCTCATCGGTGTGACCGATCTGAGCAGCCTGTTTACAGCCGAGGAGCTGCGCTGGAGATACAGTTCCGCCGCATTGCCACTGCCCGTGGGCGAGACAGCAGTAACGGTCTATCTGATCGCGCCCGATGGCGCCTGGAAAGAGATCGCGCAATTCCCGCTGCGCGTCGCGGCCCGGCCGGGAACGCCGCCGGACGCGGCGACCGGCGGGCCCGGCGTTGAGACGCCGCAAGCGACTTCCGATCCGGCGCGAAAAATTTTGGGCTTCGATAAATTTGAAGTCGCGCCCTCACTCAACATCGGATTGAAATCGCAGTTCGCTGAGATTCATACCCCCGATTCGAACCGGCCCGTCCGCCCGACGTTCACTGATGCGACGATTCAGGGTAGTTTGAATGCCGATCTGAGGCATGGCCAGACTACCCTGTTGA
>Ga0081539_10002948_pt1 | contig 22391 bp, 21 predicted proteins | sample TabmetS4T2R2_FD_71023 | JGI IMG/M metagenome (GOLD analysis project Ga0081539, IMG submission 71023) | Tabebuia heterophylla rhizosphere microbial communities from the University of Puerto Rico - S4T2R2 | ecosystem: Host-associated > Plants > Roots > Rhizosphere ...
GAAATCAGGGGAAGTGGCCCGAAGCTCGAAGGCCACGATCAACTGACCTCGATTAAAGGGATCGGCTCGCGTTCGGCGACCATTCTCTTGTCGGTGATCGGCGAGGTGGAGGACTTTGCGGACGAGAACCGCTTGGCGAGCTACTTCGGGATCGTGCCGGTGGTCAGACAGTCGAGCGAGACGGAACATCATGGGCGGATCACGAAGGGCGGCTCGAAGCTGGGGCGCACTTGCCTGGTGCAATGCACCTTGAGTGCGCTGCGCTACAGCCCATACCTGAAGAAGTTCTACGAACGGATCAAGGCGCGGCGTGGGGCAGGCAAGGCGATCATCGCGACGGCGCGCAAGTTTCTGGGGATCATCTATCAGACGTTGAAGAACAAGTGGGTGTTTGCAGACTTCCCCAACTTCGTGTTGGCGGAACAATAGTTGACCCTCGGAGTAGACATTCATCATAGGAGGGTCACATGCAAGCAGCCTCTAAACAAGCTTCGATTGGTAATAAACTCCTGGCCGCCTTGCCTCGCGCTGAGTACGAGCGCCTCGCACCGGATTTAGAACTAATAGATCTTAAAGTCGGCACTCTCTACGACGCAGGTGAGGCTGTGCGCCACGCTTACTTTATTCAGACCGGGATGATTTCCCTGCTTTCGGTGACGAATAAAGATCAAGTAATCGAAGTCGGTGCTGTAGGCTACGAAGGCATGGTCGGGATTCCGAGCGTATTGAGGAACAGACGTGCTCCGCTACGGGCGCTCGTACAAATTCCAGGCTCAGCTTGGAAAATTTCTGCCGATGCGCTCAGGCGGGAGTTCAGACGTGGCGGCGAACTGCAGGAGTTGATTTTATGTTTCACCCACTCGCTGGCTACGCAGATCGGCCAGGTTGTCGCCTGTAACCGTTATCACACGGTCGAGCAAAGGCTTTCACGGTGGCTCCTGATGACGCGCGACCGTGTAAACTCTGATACTTTCAATCTCACCCACGAGTTTATCGCTTACATGCTGGGCACGACGCGCTCCGGCGTGACGACGGCTGCCTTAGCGCTGCAAGACGCCGGGTTGATCCGCTACCGCCGGGGCAGGATCACGATCCTTGATGAGAAGAAGCTGGAAGGCGTGACATGCGACTGCTACCGAATCATTCGTGAAGACGTCGAGCGGATTATCGCGGCATAAGCCACTTACCTGTATCAGTCTCGACCATACGTCGTTATTGTCCGTGTTCGACTCTGTCGAATAAAGACATACGAGATTTGAGGGAATTTCTGTATCCTTCGCCGCATCGGTTAGGTAAGAGTATTGCCGAGCCAGCGGGAAGGCCAGATGGATTTACATGCCCTCGTGATCGACGCCGACGCTGAAGAGCGCGGCGTCGTTCGGAACGCCCTATACAAACAGCAGTGGAAGGTGTGCGAGGCTTCTTCGGTTGAAGAGGCGATGCGCATCGTCGGCAAATACCCGTGGAAGCTCGTCTTCTGCGACGCGAACCTCTCCGCCCAAACCATCCATCCGTCATGCGACACGACACTTTTGTCCGAGTTGAAGAGAAGGTTCGGATCGAAGTTGCACGTCGTCGTCTTGGCAGAGCAGGAAAGCTCAATCAATTCGTTTGAAGCCATCTTGAACGGCGCCGCCTCTTTCGTCCGCAAGCCATCCCGAGAGGATAAGGTTGCGGATTACTCTCGTAAGGTTATCGAACGCCTGCGCGCCGCCGAGAGAGAAGTTAAAGAGGGGCAACTTAGTGCCCGGCTAAGAGCCGTGGAATTACCGCCGGAGCTGCCGGAACTCGTCGGCGAATCCGAGGCCATCATCAAAGTTTTCAGACGGCTGGCGGAGATCCTCGAAAACATTTACCTCGACAGCTTGGGCGAGGGAAGCTCGACGGCGCGGCTACCTTCCGTTTTCATCACCGGAGAGACAGGCACCGGCAAGGAACTCGTCGCGCAGATCATTCACCGGCGCAGCGGCCAAGCTAGAGGGCAGTTCGTTCCCGTCAATTGCAGCAACCTCACACCCGATTTAGCTGAGTCTGAACTGTTCGGTCACGAGCCGGGAGCGTTCACCGGGGCGAGCCGAAAGAGACAGGGCTTGTGGGAACTCGCCGACGGCGGCACCCTATTCCTTGACGAGATCACAGAAGCCCCGCCAACTGTGCTGCCTAAACTGCTCCGCGTTTTACAGGACGGTATGTTCAGACGCTTGGGGTCGAGTCACCTCAGGCGGACGAACGTGCAAGTCATCGCCGCCTCGAACCGCGACATGCGAAAGGAAGTTCAGGAGGGGCGGTTTCGCAGTGACCTGTATCACCGCCTGAGCCTTCATCGGCTGCACTTACCGCCGCTCAGGGAGAGAATCGAAGACGTACCATTAATCGTCGAACATTTCAGTAGGCGACATTTCAGGCGCGATATTCGCTTCGCCCAGGATGCTTTAGACATGCTGACGTCTTATCCTTTTCCGGGTAACGTGCGCGAGTTGGAGAACATGGTGTGCGGGGCCGCCAGAAGGTCGCCTGACGGGGTGGTATATGCGGTTGACTTGGCCGCCTACATGGATCTGCGGGAAGTCGACTCCGGACCTAATCAAAGAGAGTTGAAAACTTTGGGCGCTTCATCAGGGGCAGACGAGTTAAGGTCTTTCGCTCCTCTCTCAGATAAAAGCTTGGATGAGCAGGTTCATCGTTTCAAGCTGCAGGTGGTCAGAGAAACATTGGCGAAGTGTGGAGGCAACGTTACGCGGGCCGCGCAGGCGCTGAAGATCTCTAGGCCCAGCCTGTACAGACTGATGAGAGATTTAGAGGAAGAAAACGACGTTGGTTGCAGCCATCCTCCTGATCTCAGAGAGAACGGATTCTCTGTTCCGGTAGAAACTAACTGCGTCACAGCAATGAATTAAAGCAGAGGGGCTGAAGCTTATGATTCGCTGGCAGCCTTTTCACAGCGTTGCTACCGAGTTGTCTACTTCCATCATAACCAGTATGTAAAAGCAGAGCATTGGCATCCACGGTACTTCCGACAGGTTAGCGGCTTCGGGGTAAACTATAAGGGTCGCTGACAACCGGACAACACCGCCACCCCACAGCCGTAGCAACGGCTCACCTTTTTCATTCCTGATTTCATAATCCGTATTCCAGAAATTAGTGCTCGCCAAGTACTTCTTTCCGCCAGAAAGCTCCAAAGTCCCGCCGCCGTTACCCCACCTGGTTTCCCTGAAGAGGGCGAGAGCGTTTTTGTCTTCGCACCCGCGCACCACCGTCTTATTTCGCCAGAATCCGGTGCGCTCGAACGTCCAACAGCCGTCCGCGCTTTCGGCAATGGCGTAAGATCTCAATGAACTAGGAAAGCGCAACACCGCGGCGAGTTCCTCCCCGGCCCGCAGTTCATACTCCGTCTTGAAACCGCGCCGTTGTTCCCACCTTAGTTCCCGCCCTATAAGCTCGGCAATTCTTTTCACCGTCATCCATCCCGAAAAGTTTCGAGTCAGCAGTATAGCATCCCAGAGATCAGCCTCCATGTTAAAGCGGCCAGCTAGTTGACGCGCAGATCACACGAGCTGCTCGTCACGAAGTCCAACACGCACGTAAGAAAAAGAGCGGGTGGCAGTCCGCGCTCTGAAAACACTCATGAATTTTAGAGGCGCACATGACGGATTTCTCGTTCGCCGCCGGTGATAACCTGGACGACCTCGGCTCGACCTCCACAAAGTACGAAAACAACATCAATGCGCTTCGCATACTCAAGGAACTCGAAGCAGAGAACCGCGGCGAGGCAACGCTCCACGAGCAGACCGTACTTTCGAGGTATACGGGTTGGGGCGACGGCACGGTGCTCAAGCGGGCGTTCCCGCATGGCGTCTCAGCACACCTTCCGCCCAGCGAAGAACTGAAAGAGTTGCTCACGGGCGAAGAACTAAAAGCCCTGCGCGCCTCCAGCCTCAACGCTCATTACACAAGCCTGCCGGTAATCCGGGCGATCTACGCCGGCCTCGGTCACACGGGGCTGCATCGCCTGTCGGAAGTCAGAGGAGCGAAGCTGCACGTGCTCGAACCTGCGGCGGGGATCGGCCACTTCATCGGCGCGATGCCTAAGGATTTCAGGGACGTAAGCGAGTGGGCTGCGGTCGAGCTAGACCCGCTCTCCGCGCGCATCACCAAGATGCTTTACCCGGGGGCGCGCGTGTTCGCGGAAGGCTTCGAGTCGGCGAACCTGCCGTCGAACTGGTTCGACCTCGTGATCTCGAACGTGCCGTTCGGCAACTACAAGATCTGCGACCCGGAGGTGAAAGAACACTACCTGCGCGCCTCGATTCACGACTACTTCTTTGCGAAGGGCCTGCGAGTCACGAAGCCCGGCGGCGTCATTGCCTTCATCACCTCCCGCTTCACACTGGACAAGCAGGACAATCGCCTGCGCTCGTACCTCGCCGCGCACGCCGCGTTGCTGGCCTGTGTGCGCCTTCCCAGTGACGCCTTCACCGCTAACGCCGGCACGCAGGTCGTCACCGACATCATCATCCTCAGAAAACGGAACGAGCCGCTCAAAGATGCCTGCGACCGCGCCGCGTGGGTAGAGGCGCAGGACACGACCGTCCTACACGAGTCGGGCGCGCCGATGAACGTCATGCTGAACCGAGCCTACATCCAGGACGCGAGCCTAATGCTCGGCCAGCCGGTGGTGGGCGCGCACGGCATGTACGGGCGCAACGAGTTCACCGTCAGGGGTGACGGACGGGATTTGGCCGCGAGTCTTGAAGAGACGCTGCGGCGCGTGCTGCCAGAAGGACTGTTTGCCGCTCCGAAGCCGGCCACGCCTCTTGCGCAGGAAAGTGTGGTCGCAAACGAAAAGCCGCAGAAGGATGAGCCTGACCCGCTCGAACAGAGTGTGCAGCAGGAACTCGCCGGGATGAGCACCGCCCGCGCCGGGTTCGAACAGGCGCGAGCGACCACCCTCTTAGAGATTTACACCGCCGCCAAGCGTGTGATCGCGCTTCAGATGGAGGGCGCAGATGACGACGAACTCGGTGAGGCGCAACGTGAGCTGAACCGGCTGTACGACCGCTTCCGCGTCCGCTACGGCTACATCAACTCGAAGCAGAACCTGAACGCCTTCCGCAAAGGGAACAGCCTGCTCCAATTCCTGCGCGCGCTGGAAGAGCCTGTGGGCTGGGGCGGCCAGTACCGCAAGGCCCCGCTCTTCTCGACGCGCACTATCCGCCCGTTGCGCGAGAAGCAAAACGCGGAAACGGCACAGGAGGCGCTACTGCTATGCCTGAATGAGCGTGGGGGAGTTGATCTCGATTACGCCGCCGAAGTCTGTGGCAAAACGGCGGAGCAGGTGCGCGAAGAGCTTCGCGGCCTCGTCTTCCGCACGCCGTCGGGCGAGTGGGTCACGCGCGACGAATACTTGTCCGGCAACGTGCGGGCGAGGCTCAAAGAAGCGGAAGCCGCGGCGCAGTTCGACGAGTCTTTCAACGAGAACGTGGAAGCACTCCGCGCCGCGCAGCCCGCCCCGCTCGGAGCTGGCGAGATCACCGCCCGGCTGGGCGCGGCGTGGATTCCGACAGAGGTCATAGACGCCTTCGCGCGCTTCCTCGTGCCTCTCTACCGGGGACGTGTGAAGTACCTCCAGCCGACGGCGCAGTGGGTCGTGGACCTGCCGCACGCGGACGTGATCGCCACGCCGGAGGCCTCGCAGCAGTGGGGCACGAAGCGCGTCCACGCGCTCGACATCCTCGACGACGCCCTGAACCTGCGGCGCACGGTTGTCTATGACCAGATAGACGAGAAGACTCGCATCGTCAACCAGACGGAGACGGTCGCGGCCCAGGCCAAGCTCCAAGATATGAAGGAGCGGTTTCAGGAGTGGGTGTGGCAGGACGCCGCACGCGAGCGCGAGTTGTGCCGCATCTACAACGAGCAGTTCAATACCACGCGCGAGAGGGCCTACGACGGGAGCCACCTGACACTGCCCGGCGCGTCCAACCAGATCGAACTGAGACCCCACCAGAAGGACACCGTGTGGCGCGTCCTGCAATCGAAGACGACACTCGTCGGCCACTGCGTAGGCGCCGGGAAAACCTTGACCGCGATTGCCGCCTCGCACGAGATGCGACGACTGAATATCGCGCGCAAGAGCATGATCGTCGTCCCAAAGCACGTCGTGCCGCAGTGGGCGCAGGAGGCGCAACGCCTTTATCCGGGCCTCAAGATGCTAACAACCGACGCCAAAGACTTTACCAAGCACAACCGTGGAGAGACTTTGAGCCGGATCGCGACGTGCGACTGGGATCTAATAATCGTGCCGCACCCCTCGTTCAAGCTCCTGCCAGTGAGCGCGGAGACGGCCAACAAGTTCATCAACCAAGAGATCGAGCGGCTGCGCGACTATATCTCGGAGCTGACGGACGAGGGCAGCCGAGAGAACAAGCGTTCCATCAAGCAGCTTGAGAAGACGATTAAAAGGTTCGAGGCGAAGCTGAAATCGCAGAACTCAGAGATTAAACGAGACGACGCGCAGACCATCACCTTCGAGGAACTGGGAGTTGAAGCTCTTTTCGTGGACGAGTTCCACCACTTCAAGAACCTCTACTTCCCGACGAAAATGAGCCGCATCGCCGGACTCTCGAATTCCGAATCGCAGCAGGCCTTCGACATGTTCGTCAAGATTCAGTGGCTCATCGGCCAAGGCGGCCGCGTCGTCGCGCTCACGGGCACTCCCGTCTCGAACACGCTGTGCGAAGTCTGGATCATGATGCGCTACCTGCAACTCGACCTGTTGAAGGAACTCGGCATGGATCACTTCGACGCTTGGGCGCAGGCGTTCGCTGAGACGACCACCGGCGTCGAGATGAAGCCCGACGGCAGCGGCTTCCGCGTTCACACACGCTTCAACAAGTTCGTCAACCTGCCGGAGTTGTCGCGGCTGTGGCGGCAATGCTTGGACGTGCGGACGCCTGAGCAATTGGACCTGCCGCGCCCGTCAGTCGTCGGAGGCAGTCCGATCATCGTCTCCGTCCCGGCCAGCGCGGAGTTGATTGATTTCGTCGGCGAGCTTTCACACCGGAGCGAAAAGGTTCGCACGCGCGAGGTTCACCCCTCGGTGGATAACATGCTGAAGATCACGTCCGAAGGGAGGAAGGCCGCGCTAGACATGCGGCTCGTCAACCCCGCGCTCGAAGAGTCGCCGGAGAGCAAGATTGAGGCGCTGGTTGAGCGGGTCGGTAGAATCTATCAGAGGACGAACGCCAATCGCGGTGCTCAATTGATCTTCTGCGACTTGGCTACGCCTAAAGGGCGCGGCGGGGTTACTAAAACGGAAACAGCGCTCGATGAGGCTGCCTAACAGATAGGTTCAGCGGGCGCACGCAACGGCGCCTGATGAAACGGAATACCTCAGCTTCGGCGCGCTCCGGTGCAACCGCTAGTTGGGCGGCGTTGCACCGCGCCTGCGGTTACGACTCCTCCTCCGCTGCCTTCGGCGGCCACGCGCCGATCCGCTGCCGCAACGCGACGATCTTGCCAAGGTGATATGCGTTATGTACCGCCACACTGTTCAGCTCGTCGGCCATTGTCACGCCCGGCTCAACCTCGCGCGCCAACCGCTCAGGCTCCTGCCCCAACGCTGCTGCGGCGCGAGCGCCGTCTAGGAACACTCGCACCAAGTCGTGCCATTGGTGCTCGTGCTCCGGCGGTGCGCTCGGGTAGAACTCGCCGGTCGGGTCGGCCCGCTCGAGGATACTTTGCTGGTACCCCACAACGTGCCAGAGTTCCTCGTAGATCGAGTGCGACGCGCCGTCCGGGCGCAGCGTGACCTGTTCGAGCGTTAGCCCGGACAGCAGGCGCGCTCGTTCGGGGAACTCGCCGACCAAAAACAGATGTTCCAGGATATGCATCGCATCGCTCCTTTACTCGCCCGTTGGGCGCTCCTGCACGGTAGCTGCCCAACGCTGGAGTTGAGCCGCGCCGCGTAGCGGCGTCGTCTTGAACGATTTGTTATACGCCAGTGAAGGGTTGTTTGCCGACCCAAGTCTCGTTTGCTGCCGAGCAAGTCCAGTTCCACCAGCATCCATGCGTATCACGCCTTACCCGAGCTGCTCGGCGAGTCCGATGATGATGCCCTCAGGGCCGCGGATGAAACAGAGCCGGTACTTGTCCTCGTACTGGGCCACTTCGCCGACGAGCTCAGCGCCGTGGGCGCGCAAGCGCGAGAGGACGTCCTTGACGTTGTCCACGGCGAACATGATGCGACGTATGCCCAGGGCGTTCGCTGGTGCGCTCTTCGGCTCAGTTCTCACCGCCGCCGGCGTGTGGAACTTGGTCAACTCAACCCGACCGTGGCCGTCGGGGGTCCGCATCATCGCAATCTCGGATCGAACGTTCTCCAACCCAACGACCATGTCTACCCAATGTCCTTCGACTGTTGTCTGGCCCTCCAGTTCCATGCCAAGCTCGACAAAGAATGCCTTCGCAGCCTCAAGGTCGTCGACCACGATGAGAACGTTGTCCATTCGCTTAAGTGTCATGTCCTTCCTTCCTACGCCTGACTGGTGATGCCCGTACTTGCTGCACGTGGCGTATAACTATAATTAAACCGAATGTTCGGTAATAAGTATGAAGTTCGAGAAGACACCGAATCATTCAGTCTAACTCTTCATATGTCCACTTTTTATCGAATCATACCTTCCTAATCAATCCGAAAAAGGAACGGTTGGCAATAGGGGGCGAAGTGACGTGATCTCACTTCGCCCTTTCATTTTCTTCCTGAGCACAACTTCGGCCCAGACAGGGACGCCAGCATGAGCACTGAACTTCAGCAAACGGACGTGATGGACGCCGACATCGTCAGCGCCGAGATGATCGAGGACGCGGTCGCAAACTGCTTCGTCACCATCGACGACGCGCCAGAGAGGGCTTTGGAACTCGTCACGCCAGAGGAGATCGCGGCCATAGAGGAAGCGGACGATGACCCGGATGGCGAGGGCGCGCAGGAAGTCGAAACTGCTGAGGAGATTTCGCTCAAGAACGGCGTCTATCACGAGATTAGGCGCAAACTGAATAAACGTTTCCAGATTCCGTTTGAGCAGATCGCGTTCATCCACGAGGCCGACACTCCCGCCAGGAAAGCGGCGCTCTTCAAGGCCGTCAATTCTGGCCGCGTGCGCGTCCTGATCGGCTCAACCTCCAAGCTCGGCACAGGCGTCAACGTGCAGCGGCGGCTCATCGCGCTCCACCACGTTGACGAGCCGTGGAAGCCAGCGGAATTAGAACAGCGCGAAGGAAGAATTCTGAGGCAGGGGAATATCTACCCAGAAGTCTTCATCTTCCATTACGTGACCGAGCGTTCGTTTGACGGCTACATGCTCCAAACTTTGGAGTCGAAGGCGCGCTTCATCTCGCAGATTATGGCGGGCGAGGTCACGGCGCGAACTGCCGAGGACGTGGGCGACATGGTCCTCACCGTCGCGCAGGTCAAGGCAATCGCTTCAGGCAATCCGATGGTGCAGAAGCGCATCGAGCTTGAGGTGAAGCTGGTCAAGCTCGACCGCCTGCGAGCCTCCTATTACAACAACCGCGCGGCGATGCGCGCCGACCTCGAAGAACTACCCGACCGAATCGCGGCCCAAGAAGCGGAGTTGCACGGGCACGAGGAGGCGATAAAGGCGCGCCAGCCGCTCAAGGAAGACTCATTCCTCATCACCCTGAAGAAGAACCTGAGCGACGCCGAGAACACTACATTCGACAAGCGCGAGCGCGCTGGCGCACACCTTCGCTACCTCGCGGACTTGTTGATAGACCGGCTGCGGCGCGGGTCTGGTGGGATGAGTCTCACAGAGGAAGTGGGGAGCTATCGTGGTTTCAAAGTTCTCGTCCACGCTTCAGGCAACAGCCGCTTCGCGCATCATTCGACACTCTTCGGCTACAACGCCGAGGTGCGCCTGTGCGCTGGTGAGGGCGGCAACGTGTACGTCGCCCAGATCGGCGAGTCTAACGTCGGCATCACGCAATCAATCGATTACCAGCTTCGCCACTTGGAGGAACGTTTGGAGCAGGCGCAGGCCGGGCTGGAAATGCTCAACGCGCGCGTGCAAACGGTCAAGGCGGAAGTTGATAAGCCGTGGGCGCACGCCACAGAGTATCGCCGATTGCGTCGCCGTTACGAGGAGATGGGTGCGGCCCTCCAGTCAGAAGGCATCGAAGTCGAAAGCAATACGACGTTCACCGCAGAAGACGGCGAAGGGGATGACGACTCGTGTGAGGCGGCCCCTGCAGGCGCGGACGATCAGGCGAGCGCCACGCCTGCCGATGAATTGTCGGCTCGAAATAACCCGTTCACCGGACTCGAAGAGTTCCCGATCATCGTTGAAGAACCTGAAGCTGAAGGAGACGAGTTTGACGAATTAAGGCAGGCCGAAGCTGACATGTTCAGCTCCGCGATGTTTGATTTCGAGGGAAGGGAAGACGGACAGGCAGACGAGCTAAACAACGCAGATATCTTCTCCGATGCCGTATCGGACGGCGAGGGAGAAGCACATCAGACATCGCCAGAACAGCTTGACGGGAGCTGTTCGACTTCCCCAGAAGGATTAGCCGTCACTACTGAAGGTGACGAGGAGAGCATGTGGAGCATTGCTGAATCCGCCAGCGAGGTTCGTCCGGCGAAACATCAGACGTTTGCCGCCAGCACCCGCACGCGAACGGAGAAGAAAACGAACCGACCGAAGGACACCGCTCAGATCGGCTTTGCGTGGTGAGCCGCCTACCGGGACGAGAAAAAAGCGGGATGCGGTTATGTATCATGCGTGCGACTTCATCACCATCGAGTCAAAAGCCGGTCGTGCTCCTCAGCTACGGCTTAGGGACGCATTCCACTGCCGCCGCGGTGGAGATTATTGAGAACCCGGAAGCGCGAGACTTCGAGCTTGACCAACTCATTCTTGTGACGGCAATGACCGGCGACGAGTGGCAGTCCTCCAAAACTTTAGTCGAGTCTCATCTGCTCCCACTGCTCAGAGATCACCGCGTCCGTTACGTCCAGGTTGCACGTGTTGGAAAATTCCAGCGCGACGGAATAGTCGTCCTCTCTGACACCGACCAGCCGCGCGAGCTATACCTGGAAGGCGCTTACAAGCTGTCGGATGAACTGAAGCGCGCCGGCACAGTGCCCACCGTCTGCGGCACTAGAAAATGCTCCTTAAAGTTCAAAGGCTGGGTCCTGGATCAGTGGATCAAGAGGCATTTCGATAGAAAGAATGTCCGCCAGATCATCGGCTTCCACGCGGGCGAACTCTACCGCGTCGAGCGCGAGATGCGCTACTACAGCGGCACGGGGCCGCCCATCGAGCACCCGCTGATCGCCTGGGGTTGGGACGATAAACAGTGCTTCGACTATCTCCGCGCCCGCTTCGGCGTCGCCTGGAAGAAGAGCTGCTGTAGCTTCTGCATGTTCTCCGCAGGCAAGCCGGAAGTCATCGAGCGTTTCCGTGCGGAGCCGCAGAGCGGCGCTGAAGCGATCATACTCGAACGAACGGCTCGCGCCTTGAACCCGCGAATGACTCTCTACAGCCGCAGCTCGGTCGAAGAATTAATCCGTGCTGACGGCAACTCGCGCGCAGTCGAGATCGCCGACGACAAGTTAAGTCAGGTCGAATGGAAGCTGATGCGGGTGCAGCGTATTCGCATGAAGAAGGGCGGGGCGCACCGCCGCACCGAAGAACTTGCACGGGGCACGAAAGCCGAGATGGACGCGCGGCTCATGGAGGAAGCCGTACTGAGAAACCTGCCAGTAAGTTTTGAAGGCGGCCAGGCGCGGCTCTATATCCTGCGCCCGCCCGAAGCTTCAAGCTACCCCACGGCAGAAGAGATGATCGTCGCCGTGCCCGGAACGGTCGAAAGTAAATGCCGGAAGAATTTTACAAAGCGATGGTCTGAATTGGTCTCACAACAACGCCTCTTCAGCACATTTGCCATCAGTCAGACCTCGTAAGCCAATGAGACAAATTACGCTGCCCAACTCAATCAGCTTGATGCTGAGGGGCGGAGCTGCGTTGAGCATCTCCACGTCCGCAGGGAAAGACTCCCAAGCGATGACCGTGTTGCTTGCGGCCCTGGCGCGACAAAGTCATGAGTGGGGCGGGCCAGTCTTTAACATCCACGCTCACCTCGGCCGAGCCGAATGGGCTGAGTCCCTGCCGCACGCCGAACAGGTCGCCGAGAGATGCGAAATCCCGCTCGTCGTCGTTCGGAACGAAAAGGGTGATTTGGTAGACCGCGTCGAAGGGCGACTCACTTCGCTCGCGGGCACGGGGATCAACCCTTTCATGAGCGCGAAGCAAAGGTTCTGCACTTCCGAGTACAAATCCGGCCCCATTAACAAGTACCTGCGAAGGTTCGGGCTCGTCGTCAGCGCAATCGGCATTCGCCGTGAAGAGAGTAAAAGGCGGCGTGAGAAACCTGCCTTCCAGATCAACCGGCAGCTTACCTCGCGCAGGCTCTGGGGATTGACGGTCGAGGAAGCGCTGCGGGTGAGAAAGCCGGAGCAGCGGCTCGCCCTCATCTGGCACCCGATCATCGATTTCTCACTTGATGACGTGTGGGAGGCGTGCGGCACCTCGAAGAGGGAGATTGCAATCCGGCGCACGCTTTACCGCGAAGGCAAACGCGCCGAAGCCCTCGCCGGCGCGACCGTACACCCGGCCTACATCCGTGGAGCGAAGCGCGTGTCATGTGCCCTCTGCATCCTCGCCGACAAACAGACATTGATCGTCGGTGCTCGTCACAACCCTGAGTTGCTCGGTCGTTACCGTGAAGTTGAGCGCAGGAGCGGAAAAACATTTCAACCGGGACGGTCGCTGATTACGCTTGATCTCAGTGAGTCAAAGGCCCAGCCGACATTGTACTGATCTTCAGATTACGCGGGGTGGTGTTGTATGTCCTTCACGTATTCTGATGCAGAGCCGCGCGCAGAGTTCGGCTTCAAGAGAAGCGTATGCGCGTGCCACGAATGCACGGCCAACTGCAAATTCATACCGGGATATTTAGTGCCAGCCGACATCAAGCGCATCAGCCGTAGCTTGGGCTATTCGAACGTGGTCACATTCGCGCTGGAGAACCTTGCCGCTTCGCCGGGCGCGACCGTGATGAACGCGGAGGGCCGTGTCTTGCAGATACCGACGCTCGTCCCACAACGTCGGGCCGACGGTAGCTGCAAATTCCTCGACGGGCAGAATCGCTGCACTATTCATGCGGTGTCTCCCTTCGGCTGCGCATTCTTCGACGCACATCAGTCAACTGATGAAGCAAACAGAAAAAGTAGTCGCGGGCTGCAAGAGGTGGCCGGGCAGTGGTTAGCCGGGCGCGCGAGTCTTTACGCGATGCTCTGGAAGCTCCTTTACTCGGCAGGTCGTAGGGCAATTCCACCGCAGGTAGCCAGAAGAAGGATGGAAGAAGCGGCAGGCAACGGGCGATTACAAAAACTCGGTGACAGGACAGTCACCGAAAACAGGAAGTGAGGAAGAGGCATGAAATTCGTGATTGAGAAGGGCGCTCTCCTGCGGGAGTTGGCCCTGATTCAGCAGTCGGTCATAGATAAGCGCAACGCCATCCCGGCGCTCTCTCACATCCGCATCGATGCGTCGGGCAAACGCGTCGTGCGGCTCGCCGGCACCGACCTCGACCAGACGCTCCAGTGCGAGACCGAAGGGCAGGTGCAGAAGGCGGGCGTGTGCGCGCTGCCGGGCAAGAAGCTCTTCGAGATCATCAAGCAACTGCCAGACGCGGAGGTGCGCTTCGAGAGCAAGGAGGGCGACCGCGTGCTCGTCACCTGCGAGCGCGCGCAGTTCAAACTGGCCGGGATGAACCCGAAGGACTTGCCGGAGCTTCCGAAGTTCAAGGAGTCGTCGGCCCAACTGCCGGCGGACGTGGTGCGGCAGATGATCGAGCGCACGCGCTTCTGCATCACGCAGGAGGAGTCGCGCTATACGCTCTCCGGCGCTAAGTTCATCCTGCGCAAGAAGGGCGTGCGGATGGTCGCGACCGACGGCCACCGCCTCGGACTGATAGATAACCGGGCGATCAGAAGCGAGCACGAGTTCGACGTGCTGATCCCGCGCGCGGCGCTCGCCGCCGTCTCGCGTCTGGCCTCCGCGCACGAGGGCGCGGTCGGGATCAACTGCGACGAGAACCACGTGTACTTCGAGATCGGCGCGCGCACGCTCACGGCGCGCCTCTTGACCGGCGTCTTCCCGAACTACGAGATGGTCATCCCGAAGGGGAACGACAACAAGGTCGAGTTCGACTGCGCGGCGCTCTTGCAGATCGTCCGCCGCGTCTCGGTGATGACGGACGAGCGCTCGCGCGCGATGCGCCTCGAATTCACTAAGAACAAGCTGATTGTCCGCTCCGAAGAGGACGAGCAGGGCGCGGCGGAGGAGACGGTCGAGATCGAGTACAAAGGTGCGCCCACGGTGATCGGCATCAACTCCACGTACCTTTCAGAGTACCTGTCGGTATTGGGCAGCGGGGCGATCCGCTTCGAGTTCAAGGACGGTAAGACTCAGGTGCTTATTCGCCCGCTCGGCGAGGCCGGGTACAACTCGTTCAACATCATCATGCCGATGAATCTGGGCGACGCGACCCCATCTGTTCAGAGCGCGTCCGCGACTGAAGAGAAGGCGCAGGCGCAGGAAGAGGATGCGCCGGTCGCCCAAGCGGCCTGACTGGCAGCAGACTAATACCACGAGAGGCAATCGCCTCCTGTCAGGTTTTCATAAAGCCTGGTAGGAGGCGATTGCAGTTTCACAGCTCGAACGGCGGAGTGAAGTCATGAGCAAGGAAAAAATACTGAAGCCTTACACGGTCAGCGCCGTTTACGACGACGGCTTGGAAGCTGTCATCAAGCACTGCATGGCGGCGGACCCGCAGGCGGCGCGCGACCAAGTCATCATGGAAACAGAGGGGAAGGTCATCATCGCTTCCGTCTTCGACGGGCATTTACACGAGCCGGACTCCGTGATCTTCAGCGTCGAGCGCGACGAACAAGATGCGGATAGCGTTCCGGCGTAATCACACCTGACCACTTTCTCAAGGGTAATTCGTGTTTGAAGCGAGGTGTCTATGTCACCACGACAATCCACACTCAGAAAGTCGAAAAAAGCCAAAGCTTCGGCGGCGACGAAGAAAGATAATGTCAGGCAGTTCAAAAGCCGTTCGACGAAGCACGCCGCGCAGGTCGCCGAGAAGACGGGACGCGCGACGGAAGAGGTTGAGCGCCTGCCGTTCGATCTCTCCGCGCTCGAAGAGGAAGGCGTCTTCGTCAACGTGGACGCCTCCGGTTTCGGACTGCTCAACCGGCGTCTCGACTGGCAGGCGCTGGGCATCAAGCTCCCGGAAGACACTGACGTTGCCTTCCACCCGCCTCGTTGCGGCGTGCTCCCGAACCGCTACCGCCGCCCGCTGCAACTGCCGGCGGCGCAGGCCCACGCGGCCCTTCATAAATACTCATACCAGTTCCGCCTGACCGAGACGCTCTTCGAGACGCCAGCCTACCGCTGGGTCCCGTGGCGCGCATTTTCTGAGTTTGAAGCTGCCTTCAACGAGGCGATTAAAAATCTCGAAGATGCGAAGCAAGAAGTGTTGAAGGATTACGACTCCATTCGCCAAGAGGTACTCGACACTTTCACCAAGCTGGGCCAAGACTCCGCGCAGAGACTTCTTGCCACAGGCATCGTCGTCCCCGCCGACTTCCAGGAGCGAATCAAGACGAATGTTCTTGACACGCTCCCTTCGGAAGATGAGTTGCGCGGTCGGCTCTCTTTGCGTTTCCAAGTCGGCGTGATCCTCTTGGGGAGCGAGATGCTGCAAGAGCAGCGTCGCGCAGCCCAGGAGCGACACCGCTTAGAGCGCGAAGAGGCCCGAAACGAGCTTGAGCAGAAGAAAGAGCGCGTCGCGGCTGACGCCGTGCAGCAGCAGTTGTGGGCTGAGCGCGAGCGCGTGCGAATGAGTCTCGCGGCTGAAGAGGAGGAGCGCCGGCGCGAGGCCGAGACCAAAGAGCGCATCCGTCAATTAAAGCTTCAGGCGGCGAAGGAGAAGCTTCAGGAGACGCTCTCGCCATTACAAGAGGGCGCGGCGCAACTTCGCGCAAGCGTCTACGAGTCAGCGGTCGCAATCCACGAGGCGCTCACGAAGAACGAGTACCTGCCCGGTGCGACGGCGCGCAAGGCGCGCGGCATGGCCCACTGGTTCCGCCTCATGAACTTCCAGTCGGACGACGAGCTGGAGCAGTTGGTGACAAAGCTCGAACAACTCGCGGCCACCGGCGCGGGCAAGAAGAGGCGGAAGGCGGAGGGCGGTCAGGTCAAACAGGTTCTCGACCAGATCATCGAGCTTTGCTACCGCGACGCGCAGGCGCTCGCGCAGCCGAGTCGCCTGACCGCTCTCGAACTGTGAGACGGGTCGGCAAGTCAATCACAACTCAGAAGGGGCCCCAACTCCATGTCAACCGAGACGCTGCAAAAGCTCGTCACCGAGCTGGACGTGCTGATCCGCGCCCGCTACCCGCTCGTCGCGGCGAACACGCACGAAGAGAACCGCTTCCGCCGCGTGATGCACGCGGTCGCCAATCTCAAGACGCACAAAGAGAAGGATAAGGGCCTGTACCTGTGGAGCCGCACGCTGGGCTTGCGACAGACGGTAGGCCGTGAAGTCAAAGGCAAAGAGGAAGTGCTCATCCCCGAGACTTCTGACCCAATCTCTGTGCTTGAGTACATCGCCAAGCAGAAGAAAGGCCTCTTCGTCCTGTGCGACTACGGCCCGTACCTCGCGCCCTACGGGCAGGAAGACCCACAGCTCGTGCGCCGCCTGAGAGAGCTGGCGTGGGACATCAAGACGCGGCACGTGACGGTGATCTTCGTCGAGCGCTCGTTCCCGGACATCCCGGCGCTGGAGAAGGAGGTCAAGGCGATTGAACTCCCGCTGCCGGACGAGCACGAAGTCACGGTCATGCTCGACGTGCAAATGCAGAAGCTCGAAGGGGGCGGGATCAAGGTAGAGGTTGACGAACATCTCCGCGAACAGCTCGTGCAGGCTCTGCTCGGCCTGACCGAGACAGACATTGAGAACGTGCTCGCCAAAGCGATCATAGCGGGCGCGGGCCTGACGGCGGAGGCCCTGCCGGTCATCCTCGACGAGAAGAAGTCGGTCATCAAGGGCACAGGAGCGCTCTCCTACACGCACCCGGAGCCGGCCAGCAACCTCGGCGGCTACCACAACCTGCGCCGCATCCTGCAAGAAGCCGCCGTCACGTTCACGCCAGCGGCGCGCGCCTACGGCGTCGAGCCGATGAAAGGTTTACTCCTCGTCGGTCTTCCCGGCACGGGCAAAGATTTGACGAAGAAGATCGCCTCGTCGCTACTGGGTAAATCTCTCCTTGATCTCGATTTCGGGTCGGTCATGGGCGAGGGCGGTGGCGTGATCGGTTCGTCTGCTATGACGATTAAGCGCGCTCTCTCAATCGCCACGACGCTCAAGGGCATCCTCGGTATCTCGGAATTCGAGAAGGCGGTTGGCGGGCTGGAATCGTCGGCGAAGACGGACGGCGGCGAGACGGCGCGCACCATCGCCTACCTGCTCAATTGGATGCAAGAGCAGTCGGACGTGTTCGTCATCGGCACGGCAAACGACGTGCGCCAGCTCGCGCCTGAGCAGATCCGCCAGGGTCGCTTCTCACACCTAGTCTTCGTTGATCTGCCCACGGACGAAGACCGGAGGGAGATCAGTGCGGTTCATCTCCGCAAGCGCGGACGTGATCCGGAAAAGTTCGACCTTGATGAGTTGTCCGAAGTCACGAAAGGTTTCTCGGGCGCGGAGATCGAAGCGGCGGTCAAGGCGGGGCTGCTGCAAGCCTTCATGGACGGCGAGCGCGAGGTGAAGACGAAGGACATTGTCGAGCGCGCCCGGCAGATTCAGCCGACTTCAGTGGTCAAGCGCGAGCAGATCGAGTCCCTGCGCGCGTGGGCCAAAGAGCACATGGCGATTGACGCCGGCGGCAGCGGCCTCGCGCCCATCACGGAAGCGACCGCCGCCGAGCGCGCTTTGGAGATGTGAGCAGGGGTTTCTATCTCACTAGGTAAACAGAAGGGAAGGGATCATGCCTGAAGTCGAATTCACGATCAACACCGAGACGGGCGAGATGGAGATGAAAGTCGAAGGCATTCAAGGCCAGTCATGCGCAGACGTTGCGCGTCTCGCCAAAGAGCTGCTCGGCGAGCCTGAAAGGGAAGAGAACACGCCTGAGTTCTACGCCCGCACTCAAGTCAAAGGCCAAATCAAAGGCAACAGGTAAGCGGCTAGCTGAACGGTAGCCAGAAAACGGAAAGCCGAAGGTCTTAGAACCGTCTTCGTCGAGGTTCATCCATATGAGCAAATATCTCACTTTCACCGACATCGTCTTCAAGAACGAGGCGTTGCTCGTCGCGGCGCTCGCAAGTCTGGGCTACACGGAAGTGGAGCGAGGCGATCAGCTTCCGCTCTACGGCTACCAAGGCGATGAGCGCGTGGAACGGGCGCAGCTCGTCGTGCGTCGCCGGCATATCGGCCCGGCCTCGAACGACCTCGGCTTCGCGCGCACCGCAGAAGGCTACACGCCGATCATCAGCGAGTACGACCAGCGCACCATGATGGGCGGCAAGTTCATCGCGCGGCTGCGCGCCTCATACAACGAGCGCGTCGTCGAGGAGATGCAGCGGCGGCTGCGCGGATCGATCAGGCGCGAGCAGCAAGGCTCGACACTCAAACTCAAAATCCGTTACTGAGACGGGCGGGAAGGGAAGCCGGAGATGAAAGAGACGACGTGGATAATAGACGCCGCGACGGGCGCGCTCACCGTCGAAGGGATGAGCGAGAGCGAACTCGCGCGCGTCGCCGGCGATCTGCTCTCCGCACCTTCTCACGTCAACTGCGCGCGTCCAGTGAACGTGCCGCCGACGCGAAGAGTCAGCGCGAAAGTCGGTTGTGACGGGCCTTCCCTGCGTGTCCATCGCATTTATCACGGTTCAGTCGTGGAAGGACCTGGCCGCCGTTCCGTGCTTCAGCTCATGGGCTGTACTCTGCGCTGCCCTGGATGCCACACGCCGGAGACTCATCCGGTCGACGGCGGCGTGCTGATGAACATCGGCGAGGTCGTTAACCTTCTCCTCGACCCGGAAGGACTACCGCGCGACGGCGTGACTGTACTGGGCGGCGAGCCCTTCTTACAGCATGAAAATCTCAGCCTGCTGCTCAGTGAGTTGAAGGGGCGAGGGCTACACGTCACGCTCTACAGCGGTTACACGCTCGAAGAGTTGCGCGCCCGCCCGGAGCCAAGTGTGCGGGAGGCCCTCGCCCTGGCCGACATTCTGATTGACGGCAGGTTCGTCGCGCCCCTCTCTCACGGTGCCGGTGAATGGCGCGGCTCAACCAACCAGCGCGTCATCTACGCCCCTTCTGAAGCTTGACCGAAGAAAACGAGCGTGAGCTATGGCACTCATCGAGAAAGTCTGCCTCTATTACCGGGAAGGCACGAGCGACAAGGTCTATGAGATTCACCTGACGCAGGAAGAGGACGGCTACCGCGTCATCGGTTACAACGGCCGTCGCGGGACGAAACTCGTCGCGCAGCCCAAGACGCCGCGGCCCGTACCGTACCGCACCGCCCGTTACATCTTCGACAACCTGGAGGCCTCGAAGCTCAACCACCGAAGGACGCCCTACCGGATCAGTAGCCGCGAGACACCCGCGAGCGCGAATGAATATACCGGTGCCGCTGATACGAAGTGTCGTCAAGCGGAAACCAAGAAAGAAGAACAACAAGAGTACGCCGCGCGATTTCTCGACGCGCTAGAACTCTAGCCTCAACCTCTGCTGCGAGTAAGGGAGAATCTGAGCGGCGAGCAACGCACGTCAATCAAACGTTTTTGAAGGAGTCATGATTTCGATGACGACACAAGTGCCTGACGGACTCACCGACCTGATCAACGCCGACCGCGTGCGCTCTTCGATCCGACGCCTGTTCCAGAACGACATCGCCGAGTGCCTCTCAGAACTCTTCCAGAACAGCCAGCGGGCACGCGCGCGCAAAGTAGAGATCGTCACGCGCGAGGATGGGTTCACGTACCGGGACGACGGCCACGGGCTGCTCGGCGGCGTAGAGGGCTTTCACACGCTGCTGAAGATCGCCGAGTCGAACTTCGACAACGAGACGATCTCGGATCAGGACCCGATGGGTCTGGGGATTCACGCGCTGCTGGCCCACGACGCAATCAGGCAAGTGACTTTCGCCTCCGGCGGCTACAGGCTGTCGCTGGACACGAAGCGCTGGTGGGAAGATCGCGCTTACTACACTCACTGGTATAAGCAGCTCGAAGAACTGCCGGAGCCTGTCAAAGGCTTCGAGGTCACCGTCCTCGCGGACGCGAAGCTGGTTGAGCAGCTCAAGCAGGTATTCACCCATTCGACCTACCCGTATCGGAAGACCGGGCCGGCGGAAGGATACGAAGGCTATCTTAAGATCACGCTCGACGGCGCGAAGATAGACACCCGCCTTCCGCACTGGGCGAGAATCGAGCAGCCGCTCATTAAAACCAGCTATCAGGGTTCGCGCCTGACCATTGGCTTCGATTGCGAGTACGGCAGTCGCAAATCTAGCGTGAACTGGTACGGCCAGGTGATCGAAGTTGATTTCCACTCCGGCTTCAAGTTCCACCTGGACGTGCGCTCAGGGCGACCCGTCAACCCTCTGTCGCCGACGCGACGCGGCTTGATTAGCGACGCGGCGTATGAGGCGTTGATTCAGTTCGTAAAGGACGAGATATTCCGCTTCGTGTTTGACCTCAGTAACCGTCCTCAGGTAAAGCCGGAGTACGTCGCCGCCTGCTTCCACATGGACGGCGAGCGCGCCCGAAGGGAATCTCCTTACATCGTCGTCGCTGAGATGCTGCCACTTGAAAACCCGTCTTCGAAAGAGGACCTCGATTGCACTGGCGACAGCGAGTTGTTCACCTACGACGCCGCGCCGCGCCTCCTGCTGGAAGGCGTGACGGTGTTAGACGGGGAAGGGCAGCAGCACGAGGACGAGCATGGGCTGTCTTCTTTCATCAAGCTGATCGGAAAATGCTACGCGCTCAAGCACGGCGACCCTAAGCGGCTGAAGGTCGAGAATCTCTGGTGGAAGCCAGGAAGAGTATTGCGCGAATTCTTCTACGAACCGGGAGAGTGGGGCGTAGGCGATTGCGTTCGCCCACCGGCTGAGTGGCACGGGGCTGACCAGCAGCCCGTTTTCACGTTCAACGACGCCTCGAACTGGGACGTCGCCGACGTTGACTGGACGGTGGGCGCAACCGACATGGTCTCCTTCTTACGCAACGAGTCGTGGTCCGGGTTCGATCAGGAGAATGACGAGCACAACTACGAAGAGTTGCAGGAGAGCTACGAAGATTCAATTGACCGCGTCTTGCGTGAAGTGATCGGCAACTGCGTGCCCGTCAGGTTTACCGTCCACGACCTTCAAGCCTTCATGCCGACCAAAGACGCGCGTATCCAGAAAGTGCGCTACCACTACGAAGAGCAGAGAATCTCTCCCCATGAGATTACGGTGATGAATGCGAAAGGGGAAGAGGTGAGATTGAAGTTGCTTTAACGTTGAAGGTCGAAGATGAAAAAAGAACGTGCAGCCACGGGGTCGTTGATGAAAGAGGACATCAAGCGCGCCGCCGTGCTGGCCCTGCACACTTACGACGGCGCGACCGCAGCTGAGTGGCAGTACCAGGCGGACACGCTACGCGAAGGGGATGGAGGAGACGCTGACAGTGACGAAGACGTCAACCTCTCGCAGATGATCGCAGACGCTCTTCGCGAAATGGATGAAGACCTCGCGGAGAGGTTATGCCGATAATGAGCTTGACTCTAAAAGGCTGTTAATCAGTCTGGGTGTTGGAAAATGGCAGATCGTGAATCTAATCTTCAGCTCGCAATGCTCTGGGTAGCTCTCAAAGACATACAGGGCAGGATAGATAACGAGGCGATCCCGCTCGGGATGCACCTGGGGCTAGAGGACCCGGAGTTGATGCAAGCCCTTGAGACTTTGAGCGAGCGCATCGGAATACATTTCACGCGCTGGCGTCTGGTTGCCGAGCCGCGGAAAAAGAAAAAGCGGTAGGCATCAATATCGGGACCGGGAGAGATGCCCCAGCTCTAATCTAAATTCCCACACCAATTCATCAACGTAAAGAACCTTCATTGTGAGAGAAGGAGGGGACGTGTATGCCTGGGCGCGAGCGCGGGCTTTTTTTATTTGTCGGGGAGCGGCCGTCCGACCGCGCAATCCGGATGGGTGTGACGTGGAGTGACGGTGCGCTCGCTGG
>Ga0081539_10002949_pt1 | contig 22384 bp, 22 predicted proteins | sample TabmetS4T2R2_FD_71023 | JGI IMG/M metagenome (GOLD analysis project Ga0081539, IMG submission 71023) | Tabebuia heterophylla rhizosphere microbial communities from the University of Puerto Rico - S4T2R2 | ecosystem: Host-associated > Plants > Roots > Rhizosphere ...
TCGGTCACCGACCCGCTCACTGGGGCCTGGAACTACCGCTACTTCAAGCGCCGCTACGAGCAGGAGATCGAGCGGTCCCGGCGCTTCGGCCGGGTCCTGGCCCTGCTGATGCTCGACATCGACCACTTCAAGTCGGTCAACGACCGCTTCGGGCACCAGCGCGGCGACGAGGTCCTGGTCGAGCTGGCCCGCCGGGTCACCGGCAGCGTCCGCGACATCGACACCTTCGCCCGCTACGGCGGCGAGGAGTTCGTGCTCATCCTGCCCGAGACCAACCTGGAGGGCGGCCTGGCCGTGGCCGAGAAGCTGCGCCTGGCCACCCACCGCACGCCGTTCGGCGGCGAGGACGACCGGGACGGCATCCCGCTGAGCGTCTCCATCGGCGTGGCCTGCTTCCCCGAGCACGCGACCTCGCCCGAGGAGCTGCTGCGGGCGGCCGACGAGGCCCTCTACGAGGCCAAGCTCCAGGGCCGCGACCGGGTGGTCACGGCCGGGCCGCGGCTGCTGCCGCTGACCGCGCGGCCCGGCCAGCCCCAGCCGCGGGCCGGTCAAGGAGATGGCGGGCAGGGACGAGTAAGATCGGCGTCCGAACAGCGAATCTCGGGGGAATCGCCATCGTGAAGGTACGAAAGGCCGTGATCCCAGCGGCCGGGCTGGGAACCCGCTTCCTCCCGGCGACCAAGGCGCAGCCCAAGGAGATGCTGCCGCTGGTCGACAAGCCCTCGATCCAGTACGTGATCGAGGAGGCGGTGGGGGCCGGGATCGAGGACATCCTGATCGTCACCGGCCGCGGCAAGCAGGCCATCGAGGACCACTTCGACCGCTCGGTCGAGCTCGAGCAGCTGCTCACCGACAAGGGCGACGAGGACAAGCTGGAGCTGGTCCGCCACATCTCCGACATGGCCCAGGTCCACTACATCCGCCAGAAGGCCCCGCTCGGCCTCGGCCACGCCGTCAGCGTGGCCGAGCAGCACGTCGGCGACGAGCCGTTCGCCGTCCTGCTCGGCGACGACGTCATCGACGAGGGCGAGAAGCTCCTGGCCGACCTGGTCACCAGCTTCGAGCGCCACGGCACCAGCGTGGTCGCGGCCATGGAGGTCGAGCGCTCCCAGATCAAGGCCTACGGCTGCGTGGATCCGGCCGACGAGGTCGAGCCGGGGCTGTTCCGGATGGCCGATGTGGTCGAGAAGCCGGCCCCCGAGGACGCCCCCTCGAACCTGGCCGTGATCGGCCGCTATGTGCTGCATCCTGAGATCTTCGACGCCCTGCGGGCCACCGAGCCCGGGGCCGGCAACGAGATCCAGATCACCGACGCCCTCAAGCGGCTGGTCCACGGCTCGGAGCGGGGAGTGCTGGCCTACGCCTTCACCGGCACCCGTTATGACGCCGGCGACAAGAACGACTACCTGCGGGCCACGGTCGAGCTGGCCGCCCGCCGCGATGACATCGGCCCGAAGTTCGTGAGCTTCCTGCGGCGGTTCGTCGCCGATCTCGACCGGCAGGCGGAGGCGCGGGGGCCGGCGAGGCACTAGCATCGCCCCATGACCGCCGTCTTCCCACCCGACCGCCCGTCCCCGCCCGACCTGGTGCCGTTCGCCGAGGCCAGGGCCGGGGTGCTGGAACGGCTCGACCCACTCCCGGTCCGGGAGGTCGGGCTGGCCGACGCCCTCGGCTGCGTGCTCGCCACCGACGTGGCCGCCGCCGAGGACCTGCCGCCGTTCGCCAATTCGGCCATGGACGGGTTCGCCGTCCGCGGGGCCGACCTGGCCGGGGCGAGCGAGGATCGCCCGGTGGCGCTCACGATCACCGGCGAGGTCTTCGCCGGGACCGGCCGGCTGCCGACCGTCCAGCCAGGCGAGACGGCCCGGATCATGACCGGCGGGGCGGTGCCGCCAGGGGCCGACACGGTCGTGCCGGTCGAGCAGACCTCGGTGGAGGGCGACACCGTCCTGGTCCGCCTCGACCCCGGCCCCGGCCGGTACGTGCGCGCGGCCGGCGAGGACGTCGGCCGCGGCAGCGTGGTGCTGGAGCGGGGCCGGGTGCTGGACCCTGCCGCCATCGGGATGCTGGCCTCGGTCGGCCGCAGGGCCGTGCCCGTCCACCCGCGGCCCCACGTCATGGTCGTGTCCACCGGCGACGAGCTGGTCGACCCGGGCGACCCGCTGGGGCCGGGCCAGATCCGCGACTCCAACTCCTGGCTGCTGGTCGCCCAGGTCCGTGCGTCCGGGGCCGAGGCCTTCCGCTGCGACAAGCTCCGCGACGACCCCGAGGCGCTGCGCCGCGGGTTCGCCCTGGCCGCGGCCGAGGGCGACTTCGTGGTGACCTCGGGCGGGGTGTCGGTGGGGGAGCGCGACTACACCAAGCAGGTCCTGGCCGAGCTGGGTGACGTGCGCGGCTTCCGGGTGGCCATGCAGCCGGGCATGCCCCAGGCGTTCGGGTTCGCCGCCGGGACGCCGCTGTACGGGCTGCCCGGCAACCCCGTCTCCTGCTTCGTGGTCTTCGAGACCCTGGTCCGGCCGGCCCTGCGCCGCCTCGCCGGCCACGCCGACGACCGCCTCGACCGGCCCCGGGTGGTGGCCCGCCTGAGCGGGCCGGTGCGCAGCCCGCCCGGCAAGGTGTCGTTCCTGCGGGTCCGCCTCGAGGTCGGCGACGACGGCCTGGTTGCCGCGATCACCGGCAACCAAGGGTCGGGGATCCTGTCCTCGTGCGTGGCCGCCGACGGGCTCGCCGTGGTCCCGTCCGAGCACACCGAGCTCGCCGCCGGCTCGCCCGTGCAGGTGGTGCTGCTCCGCGACGACCTGGCGTGGGTGGCCCGGTGAGCGGACCGGACCGGGAGCGGCGGCTCAGCCACCTCGACGAGCAGGGCGCGGCCCGGATGGTCGACGTCTCGGCCAAGCCCGAGACCGATCGGGTGGCCACCGCCGGCTGCCGGGTCGTGCTCGCCCCCGCGACCCTGGAGCTGCTGGCCGCCGGCGACCTGCCCAAGGGCGACGCCCTGGCCGTGGCCCGGGTCGCCGGGATCATGGGGGCCAAGCGCACCCCCGAGCTCATCCCGCTCTGCCACCCGCTGCCGATCACCGGCGTCGAGGTCGACCTGGTCCCGGAGGACGGCGCCGTGCGGGTCACGGCCACGGTCCGGACCACCGGCCGCACCGGGGTCGAGATGGAGGCCCTGACCGCCGCCGCCACTGCCGCCCTCACCCTGTACGACATGGTCAAGGGCGTCCAGCGCGACGTCCGGATCGAGGACCTGCGCCTGCTGGCCAAGCGCGGCGGCCGCTCCGGGGAGTACGTGGCGAGATGAGCGAGCTGACCGGGATCCGGGTGGGCGTCCTCACCGTCAGCGACCGGGTGGCCGCCGGGGCCCGCGACGACGCCGGCGGCAGCGCCCTGTGCGAGCTGCTCGAGGGCGCCGGGGCCGAGCTCGTCTCCCGGGCCGTGGTCCCCGACGAGCACGCGCCCATCACCGAGGCCCTGCGGGCCATGACCGGCGACGCCGACGTGGTCCTGACCACCGGCGGTACCGGCCTCGGCCCCCGCGACGTCACCCCCGAGGCGACCCGGGCCGTCCTCGACCGCGAGGCCCCCGGCATCGCCGAGGCCCTGCGCGCGGCCAGCCTGGCCATCACCCCGTTCGCCATGCTCTCCCGCGCCACCGCCGGTCTGGCCGGCCGCACCCTGGTCGTGAACCTCCCCGGCAACCCCAAGGCCGTCCGCGAGGAGTGGTCCGTGCTCGCTCCTGTCCTGGGCCACGCCGTGGAGACCGCCCAGGGTCCGGTCCCGGACGAGCATCATCAGCACCCACCCCGCAACTGACACCGTCAGGCGGTCACCGCAGGACACGGTCGGCGAGCATGGCGACCGTCGCGTGCTGGGCGGCCCAGGCCCCCCACACGGCGGCGGCCCACGCCCGCACCGCCTTGGCATGACCGGCCACCGAGCCGACCATGACCCCGGCCGCGGCCACGTCGAACACCGAGATCGCCCCGGTGCGATCGGGCGCGGGCAGGCGCGGCCAGGACGGGTCGGGCCTGCCCATCCGCTGGTGCGCGGCCCGAACCTGGCCACCGGCGACGCCGCGGTCCAGCGCCAGGTGCAGCCCGACCAGGGCGTAGGCGACCGAGATGGGCGGAGGGTCGCCCACCTCGCGTGGGGCGTGCTGGGCGGCGTAGGCATCCACGGTCAACTGGTGGAGGTCGCGCACCAGCTCGAGGTGGCGCAGCTCGAAGCCCTGCACCTCGCCGTACAGCTGCCAGCACTCCGGCGAGGCGTTCCCGCGCCGACCCCACGGCACGCCGCTGGCAGGGAGTTGCAGCCCGCAGCCCGGGCAGGTGGTAGAGCCGCTCATGGGAACCAGGCTCGCGCCGGCAGACGGGATCGTTCAAGGACAGCTCGGGTCTGCGGCCACGGTACCCTCGCGGGAGGTCGTTGAACGGTCAAATGGCCCGTGTTACGGTGCCGCGGGCCCTGTCGGCCGAGAGAGGGTGGGACCGTGAGCCTGGCTGTGTTCGCGCTCGTGGTCGTGATCTGGGTGGTGCTGCTGGTGCCGCTGGCCCGCCGCGGGCGGGCCGAGCTGGCCTATGAGGCCTCCGAGGGCGGGCGCCGGCTGTCCAGCGGCAGGGCCAGGCCCTGGACCACCGGGAACCTCCTCACCGAGCCCACCGACGAGGAGCTGGAGGCGGTTGCCGCGGCCGCCCGGCTGGCCCGCCGGCGGGCCGCCGCCCGCCGGGCCGCCGCCCGGCGCCGCCGGGTCCTGCTGGTCCTGGTCGTGGCCACGGCCGCCGGGTCGCGGGCCTGGGCGGCACTGGGTGGGCGCTGGTGGCTGGCCGCCGTCGGGGCCGGGATGCTGCTGGCCGGCTACCTGCTCACCCTGGTCGCCACCGGCTGGCGCCGCGCCCGCCGCCGCGCCCGGGCCACCGCCGCCCCCGCCCGGCCCGCCACGGGCCGGCGCGAACGCTGGGCCCCGGCGGCGCCGTGGGCCGGCCAGGTGCCCCTCTCCACCGAATGAGCCTCGGCGAGGCCGCCGCCGGCCTGCGGGCCCGCCTCGACGCCAAGCACCGGGCCCGCGAGGTCGGCATCCGCAACGCCCGCCAGGCGGTGCGCTGCTCGGCCAACGCCATCCGGGCCGCCCACCGGACCGAGCTCGACCGGGCCGGCGAGCTGCTGGCCGAGGCCAGGGAGCTGCTCGAGGTGGCGGCGAGCGTCCTGGCCGCCCACCCCGACGTGCTCTACGCCGGCTTCCTCCAGGACGCCCAGAAGGAGTACGCCGAGGCCGTGGCCACCTGCGCCCTGGTCGCCGGCGATCCCCTGCCGCCCCCCAACGACGTCGGGGTCGGCGACGCCCCCTACCTCAACGGGCTGGCCGAGACGGTCGGTGAGCTGCGCCGCCACCTGCTCGACGTGCTCAGGGCCGGGGACGTGGCGCGGGCGTCGGCGCTGTTCGCGGCCATGGAGGAGATCCACGCCCTGCTCGCCGACCTCGACTACCCGGACGCCATCACCGGCAACCTGCGCCGCTCCACCGACGTGGCCCGCGCGATCATCGAGCGCACCCGCAGCGACCTGACCCTGACCGTCATCCAGCGCGACCTGGCCGACGCCCTCCGCGGCCAGGTGCCGCACGAGGAGCCCCCGCCATGAGCGCCCCCGTGGACCCCGGTGCCGGCAGCGGCCACGACCAGCTCGAGGTCGGCCTCATCAAGCACCTCGGGATCCGCATCGAGGAGGCCTCCGGGGACCGGGTGGTGCTGGCCTGCCCGGTCACCCCCGACCTGTTCCAGCCCTACGGGCTGGTCCACGGCGGGGTCCACGCCGCCCTGGCCGAGACCGCGGCCAGCGTCGGCGCGGCGCTGTGGTTCGGCGACCAGGGCGCGGTGGTCGGTGTCTCCAACCACACCGACTTCGTCCGGGCCGTGCGCGAAGGCCGCCTGCGGGCCGAGGCGACCCCCCTGGCCCGGGGCCGCACCACCCAGCTGTGGCAGGTGGTGATCGCCGACGAGACCGGCCGCCTGGTCGCCCACGCCAAGGTCCGGCTCCAGAACCTGGCCAGGGCGCCAGGCGCGTAATCCGCTCATCCACGCCCGCGATCTGCCGAAACAAGATCGGAGAGTGATCGTCGGGACGACAGGGAGGGATGGGCTGTGGGACGGAGCATCCGGCTGGTCGTGGTGGCGCTGGTCGCGGCGCTGGCGGTGGCCGCCTGCGGCGGCAAGGAGGAGGCGCCCGCAACCCAGGCGGCGCCCGACGCCTCGACCCCGAAGGTGGTCGACGACGGCACCCTGGCCGCGGGGGAGCAGATCTCGGCCCCCAAGGGCGACGTCGTCCTCACCGTCAGCGGCGACATCGGCACCGCCAACAAGGGCAGGAAGCTCGAGCTCGACCTGGCCAGCCTGGAGAAGATGCGCCGGGTCCGGCTGGAGGCGGCCGAGCCGTTCCTCAAGCGGCGGGTGGTGTTCGAGGGCGTGCTCCTGTCCGACCTGCTGGAGGTGGCCGGCGTCCCCGACTCGGCCAGCAAGGTCAGCCTGACCGCCCTTGACGACTACAAGGTCGACTTCACGGTCGCCGACGTCCGCAGCTCCCAGATGCTGCTGGCCACCAAGGCCGACGGCAAGCACATGGAGGTCGACCACTCCGGCCCCATCCGGATCGTGTTCCCCGACAGCTCCACCCTCGGCCGCAACCCTGACCTGTGGATCTGGAGCGTCGCGACCATGAAGGTCGCCTAGGGGATGGCCGACCCGCACCGCATCCCGCGCCGGCGGCGGGGGCCGCTTCAAGTCGCCCTGAGCGGGGTGCTGGTGGCGCTCGTCCTCGTCGTCGAGGTCCTGATCCTGCAGGCCTACGCCAACGTCAACCGCACCACCGCCATCTTCGGCGAGCAGTCGTTCCTGAACAGCACCCTGGTCAACGCCCAGCGCGAGGCGCTGCTGCTCGAGGACGAGATCGAGGACCTGCCGACCACCAGTGACCTGAAGGGCGTCCGCATCCGGCGCGGCCTGCTCGTCAACCAGCTCCGCCAGGCCGAGGGGCAGATCGGCGACGCGCAGGTGGCGCAGACCCTGGCGCAGGCCCGCCAGGACCTGGCGCTCATCGACCGCCACCTGTCCAGGATCGAGGCGGACCCGAGCAGGGTCAGCCTGCGGGTCGAGGTCGCGGCGATGAAGCCGGCGGCCCACCGGCTGCTGGTCAGCATCAAGCAGCTCTTCGACACCAAGGAGCAGGCGCTGTTCGGGGCGGTCAGCGGGGCGCTGAACGCTCGCAAGAGCTCCGAGCGGCTGCTGGTCGGCCTCAGCGCGCTGGTGCTGCTGGTCGGGCTGGCCCTGGCGCTGTCGCTGCGCCAGCGGGTCCGCAAGGACTTCGCCCGGGCGTACGCGGCCCTGACCGTCGAGGTGGACGAGCGCAAGGCGGCCGAGCAGGCCCTGCGGGCCAGCGAGGAGCGGTTCCGCTCCCTCGTCCAGAACTCCTCGGACGTGATCAGCATCGTCGACGCCGACGGGGCCGTCCGCTACCACAGCGAGTCGGTCCGCCGGGTGCTCGGCTACGACCCGGGCGAGCTGGTCGACGGCGACCCCCTCACCCTGGTCCATCCCGACGACCGCGAGCGGGTGGCCCGGTTCGTGGCCGAGGCGGGCCTGCGGCCGGGGGTGACGGCCGCCGAGACCTGGCGGGTCCGGCACCGCGACGGCACCTGGCTGCACTCCGAGACCGTGGCCGCCAACCTGCTCGAGGACCCCAACGTGCGCGGGTTGGTGCTCAACACCCGCGACGTCTCCGACCGCAAGGAGCTCGAGGCCCAGCTCGTCCACCAGGCCTTCCACGACGGCCTGACCGGGCTGGCCAACCGGACGCTGTTCACCGAGCGGGTCGAGCACGCGCTGGCCCGCTCCGACCGGGCCGAGCTGGCGGTGCTGTTCATCGACCTGGACGACTTCAAGCACGTCAACGACAGCCTCGGCCACGCCGCCGGCGACCAGCTGCTGGTGGCGGCGGCCCGGCGGCTCCAGGGCTGCCTGCGCCCAAGCGACACCGCGGCCCGCCTGGGCGGGGACGAGTTCGCCGTTCTGCTGGAGCGGGTCACCGACGCCGACGCGGCCGGCGGGGTCGCCGCCCGCATCCTCGACACCCTCCACCAGCCGTTCGGCCTCAACGGGCGGACCATCCCGATCAAGGCCAGCCTGGGTGCGGCCGTCGGCCGGCCCGGGGCCCACGAGGCCGACGAGCTGCTCCGCAACGCCGACGTGGCCATGTACGCGGCCAAGGCCGGAGGCAAGGACCGCTACGAGCTGTTCCACCCCGACATGCACGAGGACATGCTCCAGCGCCTGGAGCTTGAGGCCGAGCTGCGCCATGTGGCCGACCGGGACCAGCTGGTGCTGCACTACCAGCCGATCGTCGAGCTGGTCTCGGGCCGCATCACCCGGGTCGAGGCCCTGGTCCGCTGGGACCACCCCTCCAAGGGGCTGCTGCCGCCGTCGGCCTTCATCCCCCTGGCCGAGGAACAGGGGCTGATCGGGCCGATCGGCCGCTGGGTGCTGCTCCAGGCCTGCCTGCAGGCCCAGCGCTGGCAGGACCAGTTCCCGGACGCGCCGCCCCTGTCGGTCCACGTCAACCTGTCCGGCCGTCAGCTCGAGGAGCAGCAGCTCGTCGGCGAGGTGGTCCAGGCCCTGGAGACGGCCAAGCTGTCCCCGCGGCTGCTCACCCTCGAGATCACCGAGAGCGTGCTGGTGAGCGACATCGAGGCGATGAGCGCCCGGCTCCGGGAGCTCAAGGGTCTCGGGGTCCACCTGGCCATCGACGACTTCGGGACCGGGTACTCGTCGCTGAGCTACCTGCGGCGGTTCCCGATCGACATGCTCAAGATCGACAAGGCGTTCGTGGACGGGATCGGCCGGGGTCGGGAGGACACCGCCCTGGCCCATGCCATCATCAAGCTGAGCCACACCCTCCAGCTCCACGCCGTGGCCGAGGGCATCGAGGAGGCCGAGCAGGCGGCCAGCCTGATCGCCCTCGGCTGCCGGGACGGGCAGGGCTACCACTTCTCGCGGCCGCTGACGGCCGCGGCCATGACCGAGCTGCTCGGCAAGACCCTGGCCGCCGGCGGGTTCCACCTGCCGAACGCGGCCGCCCCCGTGGAGTCGCTCTCCGGGTAGGCTGACCCGGCAGTGACGCGGCATTCCGGGCAGGAGGCGACGCATGGCGGCACCTTGGCTTGACCACTACGACGCGGGCGTCCCGGCGACGCTCGCGCCCTACCCGGGCCGGACCCTGCTGGACGACGTGGCCGAGGCGGTGGCCCAGCGGCCGGACGCCCCGGCTCTGCTGTTCAAGGGACGCACCATCAGCCATGGCGAGCTGGAGCGGGTCAGCGACGCCTTCGCGGCCGCCCTGGCCGGTCTCGGGGTGGCCAAGGGCGACCGGGTGGCGGTGCTGCTGCCCAACTGCCCCCAGTTCCTCGTCTGCGAGCTGGGCGCGTGGAAGGCAGGGGTGATCCTGGTCCCCCTCAACCCGATCTACACCGAGCAGGAGCTGGAGGGCGCGCTGGCCCGGACCGGGGCCGGGACGATCGTGGTCCTCACCCCCTTCTACCGCCGGGTCAAGGCCGTCCAGCCCCGCACGGCCCTGACGACGGTGGTCGCCACCAACATCAAGGAGTACCTGCCGCCGGTCCTGCGGGTGCTGTTCACCCTGGCCAAGGAGCGCAAGGACGGGCACCGGGCGACCCTCCAGGACGGCGATCTGTGGCTCGGCGACCTGCTCGGCCGCCACGCCGGCCAGCCACGGCCGGCGGTCCAGATCGGGCCGGACGACCCGGCGGTGATCCTGATGAGCGGCGGCACCACCGGCACCCCCAAGGGCGTGGTCGGCCTGCACCGCCACTACACGACCACCGGCCGCCAGCTCGGCACCTGGCTCCAGGCCGGGACCGAGCCCTGGGACGACGTGCTCATGGCCGCCCTGCCCCTGTTCCACTCCTTCGCCAACATCGGCATCCAGAGCGTCGCCCTGCGCAACCACAACGCCCTCGCCCTGGTGCCCAACCCGCGAGACCTCGACGACCTGCTGCACACGATCGAGAAGACCCGCCCGACCGCCTTCAGCGGGGTGCCGACGCTGTTCAACGCGCTGCTCCACCACCCCAAGGTCAAGGCGGGCAAGGTCGACTTCAGCTCGGTCCGGGTGTGCTTCTCGGGGGCGGCGCCGCTGCTGGCCGAGACCAAGCGGCGCTTCGAGGAGCTGACCGGCGGGCGCATCGTCGAGGGCTACTCGCTCACCGAGGCCATGCTGGCCTGCGCCGTCAACCCGGTGGAGGGCCCGAACAAGATCGGCTCGGTCGGCATGCCCCTGCCCGACGTGGAGATGCGCATCGTCGACACCGAGAACGGCGCCCCGCTGGCCACCGGCGAGGTGGGCGAGATCCTCATCAAGGCCCCGCAGCTGATGGCCTGCTACTGGGACGACCCCACCGAGACGGCCAGCACGGTCAGGACCCACGACGGCGAGCGCTGGCTGCACACCGGCGACCTCGGCTACCTGGACGCCGACGGCTACCTGTTCATCGTCGACCGCATGAAGGACCTCATCAAGACCCACGGCTACCAGGTCTGGCCGCGGGAGATCGAGGAGGTGCTGGCCACCCACCCGGCGGTGGCCGAGGTCGGGGTGGCCGGCGTGCCCGACCAGGCCAAGGGCGAGGTCGCCAAGGCCTGGGTGGTGCTGGCCTCCGGGCAGCAGGCCACCGAGGAGGAGCTGCGGGCGTTCGCCCGCGAGCGCCTGGCCCCCTACAAGGTGCCGGCGACCGTCGAGTTCCGGACCGAGCTGCCGAAGACCATGGTCGGCAAGGTGCTCCGGCGGGCCCTCAGGGACGAGCCCGGACCAGCGCCTTCACCCGCGACATCAGCTCGTACGGATCGAACGGCTTGACCACGAAGTCGTCCGCCCCGGCGCGGCGGGCGACCTCCTCGTCGGCGCTGATGAAGTTGGCCGTGAGCAGGATCACCGGGATGGCGGCCCCGCGCTGGTCGGCCCGGAGCCGCTCGCAGACGGTGTAGCCGTCGATCCGCGGCATCAGGACGTCGAGCAGGACCACGTCGGGCTGGAGGTCGAGGGCCTTGGTCAGCGCCTCCTGCCCGTCCCGGGCGGTCAGCACCTGGAAGCCCTCGAGGCGGAGGTTGACCTCGACGAAGCGGACGATGTCGGCGTCGTCGTCGGCCACCAGCACGGTTCCGGTCAGGGTGGCTCCTTCCCTTGTCCGCCGCGACGTTCGCTCGCCGCGGGGAGGCATGATCTCACCCGGAGCGGACGACTTGCACCGAGCGGGCAGAAAGGGCCCGGTTGACAGTACCTGGCCGGAACGGTCAGCGTGGTCGCCCTATGATCGGCCCCTCCTTCGCGGCGGTGCTGGCCGCCGCCGCCGGCGGCGACGAGGCTGCCTTTGGCACCCTCTGGCGGGACCTGCAGCCCGGGCTGCTGCGCTACCTGGACGCCCTCGCCCCCGGGGCGGCCGAGGACCTGGCGTCGGAGACCTGGCTCCGGATTGTCCAGGGGCTCGACCGCTTCACCGGCGACGAGCGCGCCTTCCGGGGCTGGGTCTTCACCGTCGCCAGGCACCGCGCCGTCGACCGCTGGCGCCGCCGCTCCCGCCACCGCGACGAGCTCGTCCCCGCCGACGCCCTGACCGGGCTCCCCGCCCCCGACGACCCGGCCGGTGCCGCCGTGGACGCCATCTCCAGCCGCGCCGCGGTCGCCCTGATCGCCACCCTCCCGCCCGACCAGGCCGAGGTCGTCCTCCTGCGGGTGGTCGCCGGCCTCGATGTCGCCCAGGTCGCCGCGATCACCGGGAAACGGCCGGGCAACGTGCGGGTCCTGGCCCACCGGGCCCTGCGCCGCCTGGCCGACCGGCTTACCGCCGACACCCGCGTTCGTGGGGCGGTGTAACGCCATGGGTCCCGACGGCGTGTTCCCGGCTGAGATGCCCGAGCGCGGTCCGGCGTTGCCCGGCGCCCTCGACGACAACACGGTCGAGCGGCTGGTCTGCGGGCGCGTGGAGCCGGACGACGCGCCGCCCGGCTACGCGGGGGTCGCGAGGGTCCTCCAGGCGGCGGGGGGTCCGGCCGAGCCGGACGAGCTGGCCGGCCGGGACGCGGCCCTGGCGGTGTTTCGCGCCGCTGGGCCGGCGGGCGAGCGGGGCCGCGCGGGTTCCCGGGCACAGCGCGAGCCCGGCCCGCGCGGAGTTCCAGGGCGGGGTCGGCCCGGCCCGCGGACCCGGCCTGGACCCGCGGCGCGCGGCTGGCCCGGCGGCCGGGCGCGGGCCCGGGTGGTGGCCCTGGCGTTGGCAGGGGTGGTGGCGGCCGGGGGGCTGTGGATGGCTGGTGGAGCCCGAACCGTCCCTGGGCTACGCTCCCCCACCGGGAGGGCGGGGTCCCCCGCGCCCGGGTTGGTGACCCAGGCCCGGCCGATGACGCCTCCGGTCACGGGCGCGGGCGCGAACGCCCGGGCGTCGCTCCAGTCCTCGGCCCGCCAAGGGTCCACCAGCCGGAACGGCGGGGTCACGGCGAGCCGCTCGTCCGGCCACGGCTCCAGGCAGCACCGTCCCGGCAACCCGCCGACGTCCAAGCCCAAGCCCAAGCCCAAGTCGCCGCCGCAGGCCGAGATTTCCAAGCCCAACGGCAGCGAGAAGCCCAGGCACCAGCGGTAGCCCGAACGGCTCGACGCTAAAGGTCGGGCGCAACCTCCCGATCCGCTTATCATCGGATCACTGGCGTCCACGGGGGCTCGGGCTGCGATTCAGCGCTGATCGACGGTGGGCGACCCTGGCGGTCGCCATGCTGCTCGGTGCCGGTGGCGGCAGCCTCCTCGGCCTCCTGACCGACCCCGACCGCGCCGACGGCACCGCCCAGGCCGTGGCGCCCGCTCAGCAGGTCGCCTCGTCCACCACCCGCCGCCCCCGGAGCCGCTTCGCCGGCGCCTCCTCGACCACCACCCGGCATCGGCCCCGCGCCCTGCCCACCGTCACCGCCGCCCTCACCCCGGCGAGGACCGCGCGCCCCACCACCACGACCGCCCGCCCGACCACGACGACACGAGCGACCACCACGACCGGTCCCTCGACCACCACCACAACCACCGCCGGCGGCACCACCACCAGCTCCAGCGACCCGTCGACGACGACCCCGACGACCACGACCTAGTCGGGCTCGGTCACCTCCAGGCGCCCGACCTTCAGGTGCCCGATCTCCACCTCGCCGACCCGCAGCTGCCGGATCACCGCCCGTCGGATCGCCAGCCTCCCGATCGCCACCACCCCCAGGGCGACCGCCCCGCCGGCCACCACCAGCAACGCGGTGAACCCGGCACTGACCGCCCCCGTCGCCGCCGCCCCGGTCGCACTGGCCCCGGTCGCACTCGCCGGCACCGACACCGGCTCCTGCCCGGCCCCTTGCCGCTGTTCGCTCATGGTCCCAACTCCCACAGCTTCGGGCGCCCTGTGCCCGGGCAGTCTATAGGCTTGCTTCCAGATGGCCCCGGCAGGGCCGGGTGGGATGAGGAGGGAGACCCAGTCCGTGGAGCAGCCGCCGCAGCAGCCGTCCCAGCCCCCGCAGCCGCCGGAGCCGCAGCCATGGGGTGGGCGGCCGTGGGGGCAGCAGACGCCGAGGCCGCAGCCGGCGCCGCCGCCGTGGGGGGAGCAGCCGGCGCCGCGGCAGCCGTGGGGCTACCGGCCGCCGGCAGGGAAGACGCCGCGGCCGCCGGGTCCGCCGCCGTGGTGGCGGCAGCCGGTAGGGCTGCTGCTCATCGGGGCGGCGGTGGTGATCGTGCTCGCCCTCATCGTCCCGGCATTCACCGGTGGGGGAGGGAACCCGGCGCCGACGGTCACCACCGGGGCATTCGGGAGCCCGGTGACCACGGCCCCGCCGGCCGCGACCACCACCACCTCCAGCGGGCCACCGACCGTCGAGGAGCAGCTCGGCCAGGCCGTCCAACAGGAGCTGGGCACCGCCGGGCGGGTCGTCTCGGTGACCGCCCCGACCGGCGGCCCGGTCACCGTGACCTGGGAGATCACGCGGGCGGGGAGCCCCGGCCTGACCAAGAACAACGCCCGCTTCGGGGTCATGCGGATCATGCGGGCCATCCAGCAGACCTCGGCCGCGGCCGGGGGGGAGGCCCCAACGGTCCGCCTGCTCGGGCGCTACCAGCTCGCCGGGAGCCCCAACCCGGTCACCGTGGTGCGGCTGCGCTTCGACCCCTCGACGGTCGGGCGGGGAGACTTCGACGACCGTAACTACCTCGCGGCGTTCGAGCTCGCCGACGCCGCCGTCATCCACCCGACCTTCCGCGGGTAGGCTCCCGCGGGTGTGGCCTCTTCCGGGATCCTCAGGCCCCGACCGGCTCGGGTACGTGGGCGGGCTGGGCGGCGGCCACCGCGGCCAGGGCCTTGGCCCGGCGGCGCTGGCGGGACTGGCGCAGGCGCCAGCCGGCCAGGGCGCCGACCACGGCCACGATCGCCAGGTACAGGGCGACCCGCCAGGCCCCGTCGATGCCGAAGGTCCCGGCCAGGGTGCGGGTGTTGGTGAGCAGGATGGCCGCGCCGACGATCACCCCAAGCTTGCGGGGGGCGATGCGCCGGACCAGCCAGGCGGCCAAGGGGGCGGCGACCAGGCCCCCGACCAGCAGCAGCAGGACCACGTGCACCGGGACCTGGCGCCAGCTCAAGGAGACCAGGAAGCCGGTGCTGGCGCCGAGCGCGACCAGGAACTCGCCGGTGTCGACCGAGCCGATGACCTTGCGCGGCTCCAGGCGCCCGGAGGCGAGCAGGGTCGGGGTGCCGACCGGGCCCCAGCCGCCGCCGCCGACCGCGTCCAGGAACCCGGCGCCCAGCCCGAGCGGGGCCAGCAGGCCCGAAGGCAAGGGGCGGCCGGCCCGGGGCCGGGGGCCGCGGGGCCGGCCCAGGAAGCGCCAGAGCACGTAGACGCCGAGGACACTGAGGATGGCCGCCACCCACGGCTTGGCCGTGTCGCCGCTGATCGACGACAGGACCACCGCGCCCATGAAGGCGCCGACCGCCCCCGGGAAGGTCATCCAGCGCACCGTCCGCCAGTCGACGTTGCCGAAGCGCCAGTGGGAGACACCCGAGACGGCGGTGGTGCCGAGCTCGGCCAGGTGGACGGTGGCCGAGGCGGCCGCCGGGGCGGTGCCCGCCGCCACCAGCAGGGTGGTCGAGGTCAGGCCGTAGGCCATGCCGAGGGCGCCGTCGATGAGCTGCGCCAGCAGGCCCACCATCCCGAACAGCACCAGCTTGCGCAACGGTCCTCCAGAAGGTTTCCGACGAAGTTGGTCTTGTCTACCAGGTTACTGGAGATGGTAAGCATGACATGAGGTACCGCCATCATGCGTCCGCAGTACTCCGGATCCTCCATGCGCGAGTCTGAGGGCCTGACCGCGGCCGAGGTGGCCGAGCGGGTGGCCCGCGGGCAGGTCAACGACGTGCCCAGCGCCCCCACCCGGACCATCGGCCAGATCGTCCGGTCGAACCTGGTCACCCGCTTCAACCTCCTGCTCGGCTCCCTGCTGGCCGTGATCCTGGTCGTCGGGCCGCTCCAGGACGCCCTGTTCGGGCTCGTGATCGTGGCCAACACCGCGGTCGGGATCATCCAGGAGCTGCGGGCCAAGCGGACCCTTGACCGCCTCGAGGTGGTCAACGCCCCCATGGCCCGGGTGGTCCGCGACGGGCACGTGGCCGAGCTGGCCGTCGGTCAGGTCGTGCTCGACGACGTGCTCGAGGCGGCCGCCGGCGACCAGGTGGTGGTCGACGGCGAGGTCCTGGACGCGGCCGGCCTGGAGGTCGACGAGTCGCTGGTCACCGGCGAGTCCGAGCCGGTGGCCCGCCGGCCCGGCGACCCGCTGCTCTCGGGCAGCTTCGTGGCCGCCGGGAGCGGCCGCTACCGGGCCACCAAGGTCGGCCGGGAGGCCTACGCGGTACGGCTCACCGAGGAGGCCCGGCGCTTCACCCTGGCCCGCTCCGAGCTGCGGGCCGGGGTCGACCAGATCCTCAAGTACGTGACCTGGGCGCTGGTGCCCACGGCTGTGCTGCTGTTCGTGAGCCAGCTGCGCCTGGAGCACGGGGTCCGGGCCGGGCTGCTGGGGGCCGTGGCCGGAACGGTGGCCATGGTCCCCGAGGGGCTGGTCCTACTGACCAGCGTGGCCTTTGCGGTCGGGGTGGTCCGCCTCGGCCGCCGCCAAGTGCTGGTCCGCGAGCTGCCGGCGGTGGAGACCCTGGCCAGAGTGGACGTCATCTGCTTCGACAAGACGGGCACGATCACCGCTGGCGACCTGGCCGTCCAGGACCTGATCGCCTCCGAGGACGGGGCGGCGGGGGAGGAATCGGCGACGGCGCTGGGCGCCCTGGCCGCCGCCGACCCCAACCCCAACGCCACCCTGCGAGCCATCGGCGAGGCGTTCCCGGCCCCGGACGGCTGGCGGCCGGAGACGGCGGTCCCGTTCTCCTCGGCCCGCAAGTGGAGCGGGGCCAGCTTCGCCGGCCACGGCGCCTTCGTCCTCGGCGCCCCCGAGATCCTGCTCGGCGGGGCGCAGGCATCGGAGCACGAGGGGGGGCGCGAGCTCCTCCGCCGGGCCGAGGTGCTCGCCACCGAGGGCCGCCGGGTCGTGCTCCTGGCCGAGGCGCCGGCCCTGGACGGCGAGCGACCCCCGGCCGGGCTGCGGCCCCGGGCGATGGTGGTGATCGGCGACCGGGTCCGCGACGACGCCGCCGGAACCATCGCCTGGTTCGCCTCCGAGGGGATCCAGGTCAAGGTCGTCTCCGGCGACCACCCCCGCACCGTGGCGACCATCGCCGGCCAGGTCGGCATCGCCGGGGCCGGCCAGCCGGTCGACGCCCGCACCCTGCCCGAGGACCGGGCCGAGCTGGCCGCGCTGGTCGAGGGCCACTCGGTGTTCGGCCGGGTCGTGCCCCGCCAGAAGCGGGCCGTGGTCCAGGCGCTGGCCGGCCGCGGGCATGTGGTCGCCATGACCGGGGACGGCGTCAACGACGTGCTCGCCCTCAAGGACGCCGACCTTGGCATCGCCATGGGCAGTGGCAGCGCCGCCTCCCGGGCCGTGGCCGAGCTGGTCCTGCTGGACGGCCGCTTCGCCACCCTCCCATCGGTGATGGCCGAGGGCCGCCGGGTGATCGCCAACATCGAGCGGGTGGCCAAGGTGTTCGTGACCAAGACGGTCTACGCCACCATCCTCGCCCTGGCCGTCGGCCTGGCCGGGCTCGCCTTCCCGTTCCTGCCCCGGCACCTGACCCTGATCTCCAGCCTGACCATCGGCATTCCCGGCTTCTTCCTGGCCCTGGAGCCCTGCACCCAGCGGGCGACGCCCGGCTTCGTGCGGCGCACCCTGGCCTTCGCTGTCCCGGCCGGCCTCACCGCCGCCGCCGGCACCCTGGTCGCCTACCAGATCGCCGACGTGGCCAACGTCCTCCAGGACGAGGCCCGGACCGCCGCCACCCTGGCCCTGGCCGGGCTCGGCCTGGTCGTCCTGGCCCTGGCCGCCCGCCCCCTCAGCGCCGCCCGCCGCCTGCTGGTGGCCGCCATGGCCGGCGGCTTCGTCGTGGTCCTGCTGGTGCCGTTCCTGCGCCGGTTCTTCGCCCTCGACCTGCCGCCGCTCCCGGTCACCCTGGCCGCCCTCGCGGTGGCTGCCGTCCTCGGCGGCGCCCTGGCCGTCGTGGTCGCCCGCCTGCGGATCTGACGGGCCGCCGGCTCGGTCGCCCGGCCGGTCGACTTCAACGACGACGCCTTCGACGACCTGGCCGTCGGCGTCGCCCTGGACGACCTCGGCGACCGGCCAGACGCCGGCCTGGTCAGCCTCCTCCAAGGCTCGCCGGCTGGCCTTCAGGGCGTGAACACGGTCTACTTCCAGGGCGCCGACCTCGGCGGGGGCGCCAGGGTCGGCGGCGTCGCCGAGGCCAGCGACCTGCTGGGGGCCGCCGTCGAGTGACGGCGTCCCCCATCCGTCGGGCACGGGGGTCGGCAGTTCTCGAGACAAAGCGAGCCGACCGGCGCAATCTCCGCGTCGTAGTCTGGTCGCGGCGCTTCGGCAGAGCTAGGTTTCGACCATGCAGCGCCGTCTCAGGCCCGTCGCCGTGCCCCAACCCGTGCCACCGCCACCCGGAGTCGCCGACCGCCGCCGCTCCCGGCGGCTGTGGGGGCTGGGGGTGGAGGCCCAGGTCCAGCTGAGCACCGCCATGCGCCAGCTCCTGGTCGCCCTCGACCAGGCCGACGCCGACGACCCCGAGGCACATGAGGCCATCGCCGACGCCCGGCTGCTCCTGGCCAGGGCCATCGGCGACATCCAGGCCGTGCTCGGCGAGCTGGCCGATCTCAACGATCAGCTTCGCGCCCGTTAGAATCCCCGCGGACTGTCCCTGATCGGACGGACGTGCTGATGAAGCCTGGGCTCCTGGTGGCCGGAGCGGTCCTGGTCACCGCGGCCATCATCCACGTCTGGCGACCCCGGTCGACCACCACCATCACCGGCCTGCTGGCCGTGCTGGCCGGGGCGGTGGTCTGGAGCGTCTGCTCGGCCCTGGAGCTGAGCGCCGGCGACCTGACCGGGCGCGAGTTCTGGGGCGACCTCAAGTATGTCGGCGTCTGCCTGCTGCCCCCGGCCTTCTTCGCCTTCGTGCTCCAGTGCGGCGGCCGCACCCGCTGGCCCCGCTGGCTGGGGCCGGTCCTGGCCCTCGAGCCGGTGGCCATCCTGCTCCTGCTGGCCTCCGACGCCACCCACGACCTGGTCCGCTACTACCCGGCGGGCGCGACCGCCCGCGCGGTCGCCGAGGCCGGGCCGGTGTTCTGGCCCCACCTGATCTATAACAACGCCCTCATCTGGACCGGGACGGTCCTGCTGGTGGTGGCCCTGAGCCGGATGTCGGGGCTGCAGCGAAGCCAGAGCTCGCTGCTGGTCGCGGCCATCCTCCTACCCATCATCCTCAACCTATTGTTCAACTTGAGGGTTGAGCCGTTCCGGCAGGTCGACCTCACCCCGTTCGCCTTCGTGCTCAGCACGGCCGTGCTGGTCTGGGGCGTCTACCAGTTCAGCCTGCTCGACCTGCGGCCAGTGGCCCGCAGCCAGATCTTCCGCACCATCAGCGACCCGGTCCTGGTGCTCGGCCCCGACGGGCGGGTGCTGGACGCCAACCCGTCCGCCGGGCGCCTGGCCGGCCGGCCCCTGGCCGAGCTCGTCGGCCGGCCGGCGGCCGACCTGCTGCCGACCTGGAGCGAGGGCCGGGAGGTCACCCACGACGGCCGCATCTACGACCTGGCCATCTCGGCCCTGCCCGAGCGCCAGCGCCAGCCCGGTGGACACCTGGTCGTGGCCAGGGACGTGACCGAGCGCCGCCAGGTCGAGGAGCGCCTCTGCGCCGCCCTCAACCACGAGCGCGTGGCCACCGACCGCCTGGCCGTGGCCCTGGAGCGCGAGCGGGCCGCGGCCGAGCACCTGCGGGCCCTGGACGAGCAGAAGAGCGCCTTCCTCCAGGCCGTGTCCCACGACCTCCGGACCCCGCTGGCCTCGGTGCTCGGTATCTCCCTGACCCTCCAGCGCAGCCGCGGCCGCCTCGATGAGGCCGAGACCGGGGACCTGCTGGGCCGCCTGGCCGTCAACGCCCGCCGCCTCGACCGCATCCTCACCGGCCTGCTCGACCTCGACAAGCTCGACCGGGGCATCGTCGAGCTGCGCCGCGAGCGGCTGGACCTGGCCGGGCTGGTCGCCGGGGTGGTCTCCGAGGCCACCGACGAGCTGCTGGACGCCCACCCGGTCAGCCTGGAGCTGCACCCGGCCCAGGTCCTGGCGGACGCGGCCAAGGTCGAGCGGATGGTCGAGAACCTGCTCGCCAACGCCGCCCGCCACACCGACCCGGGCACCCCCATCTGGGTCCGGGTCGCCCCCGGCGACCGGGGCGCCCTGCTGTGCGTCGACGACGCCGGCCCCGGGATCCCGGCCGAGCAGCGCGAGTCGATCTTCCGGCCGTTCAACCGCGGCCCCGGCGGCGCCACCTACGCCCCCGGGTCCGGGGTCGGGCTGGCCCTGGTGGCCCAGCTGGCGAGCCTCCACGACGGCCACGCCTGGGTCGAGGACCGCGCCGGCGGGGGCGCGTCGTTCCGGGTCCTGCTCCCCGCCGGATGAGGGCCCTGCGCTCCTATCTGCTGCGCCTGGCCGGGGTCGTCGGGACGGTGGCCGGCAACCCGGGGCTGCTCCGGGCCGAGCTGGCCTACGTCGGCTTCAACGTGGCCGAGTGGGCGACCTGGGTGGCGATCCTGGCCTTCGCCTACCAGGTCGGCGGGGCGCCCGCGACCGGGCTGGCCGCGGTCGTCCAGCTCGTCCCGGCGGCCCTGGTCGCTCCCCTGGCCTCGATCGCCGGCGACCGCTACCGGCGCGAGCGGGTCCTGCTCGGCGGGTACGTGGCCCAGGCCGCCTCCATGGCCGCGACCGCCGCCGCCCTCCTGGCCGGCGCCCCGGTGCCGCTCATCTACGGCCTGGCCGCCCTGGCCGCGACCTCGATCACCATCACCCGCCCGGCCCAGGGCGCCCTGCTGCCCACCCTGGCCCGGACCCCCGACGAGCTGACCGCGGCCAACGTGGCCTCGAGCTGGACCGAGAGCGTCAGCGTCCTCGCCGGCCCGGCCCTGGCCGCGTGGCTGCTGAAGGTCAGCGGCTCGGGAGTGGTGTTCGCCATCATGGCCGCCGCCGTGGCCGTCTCGGGGCTGCTGGTGACCGGGATCGAGACCGGCCGCGAGCCCGTGGCCCCGGTCGCCGGGGCACGCCGCGGGCGGCTGGCGGCGATGCTGGCCACCGCCTTCGGCGGGTTCCGGGCCCTGGCCCGCGAGCGGCTGCCGCGGCTCTCGGTCGGGCTGCTCACCGTCCAGTACCTGATGGTCGGGGTGCTTGACGTGCTCCTGGTCGTGCTGGCCTTCGAGGTCCTGGACCTGGGCAGCTCGGGCGTGGGCCTGCTCAACAGCGCCGTCGGTGCCGGGGCGATCGGCGGCTCGGCCCTGACCGTCCTGCTGGTCGGCCGGCGGCTGGTGGTGCCGATCGTGCTCGGGTTCGCCTGCTGGGGCCTGGCCCTTGGCGCCATCGGGCTGATCCCGGCCAGGGCGTCGTACCCTGACCGCCGCCGGCGGGCTGATGCTGGCCGGCGCGGTGCTGCTCCGGCGGCGGCTGGCCACGGCCGAGGTCGCCGCCCCGCTCCACGCCTCCGAGCTCGCCCTGCTCCGGGCGATCCCGATGTTCGCCCCCCTGACCGCCGAGGTGGCCGAGCGGGTGGCCGCCGCCATGGCCCCGGTCCTGGCGCCGGCGGGGACGGCCATCATCAGCCAGGGCCAGGACGGCGACCGCTTCTACGTCCTGGCCAGCGGCCGGGTCGACGTCCGCCAGGATGGCCGCTCCATCGCCACCATGGGCCCGGGCGACCACTTCGGTGAGATCGCCCTGCTCCGCGACGTGCCCCGCACCGCCACCGTCCTGGCCACCACCGACGTCGAGCTGTTCGCCCTCGACCGGGTCCCGTTCCTGGAGGCCATCTCCGGCCATCCCATCAGCACGGCCCGAGCCCACGCCGTGGCCGGCGAACGCCAGCCGGCCGAGCCGACCGAGGAGCCGGACGGGCCCTAGCCCAGGACCTCGTGGCCGGGGTGGGGCTCGGCGGGGATGGTGCCGAGGCGGCCGGCCTGGTAGTCCTCGAAGGCCTGGATGAGCTCGGCGCGCGTGTTCATGACGAAGGGGCCGTAGGCGGCGATCGGCTCGCGGATGGGCTGGCCGCCGAGGACAAGGACGTCGAGCTGCTGGTGGCGGCGCTCCTGGGCGGGGTCGGCGGCCACGGTGACGACGTCGCCGGGGCCGTACACGGCCAACTGGCTCATGCGCACCGGATGCCGCCTGGTCCCCACCGACCCCGACCCGGCGAGCACGTACACGAGGGCGTTGAAGTCCGGCCGCCAGGGCAGGTCCAGGCGGGCGCCGGGGGCCAGGGTGGCGTGCAGCAGCGAGATCGGTGTGTAGGTGATCCCAGGGCCCTGGTGGCCGGCGATCTCGCCGGCGATCACCCGCAGCAGGGCGCCGCCGTCCGGGGAGCTCAGCAGGGTGACCGCCCCCCCGCGGATGTCCTGGTAGCGGGGCGGGGTCATCTTCAGCCGGGCCGGCAGGTTGACCCACAGCTGGAAGCCATGGAACAGCCCGCCCTTCACCACGACCTCCTCGGGCGGGGCTTCGATGTGGAGGATCCCGCCGCCCGCGGTCATCCACTGGGTGTCGCCGTCGGTGATGAGCCCGCCGCCGCCGTTGGAGTCCTGGTGGCGGAAGATGCCGTCGATCATGTAGGTGACGGTCTCGAACC
>Ga0081539_10002950_pt1 | contig 22384 bp, 16 predicted proteins | sample TabmetS4T2R2_FD_71023 | JGI IMG/M metagenome (GOLD analysis project Ga0081539, IMG submission 71023) | Tabebuia heterophylla rhizosphere microbial communities from the University of Puerto Rico - S4T2R2 | ecosystem: Host-associated > Plants > Roots > Rhizosphere ...
CTTGGAGTCGAGGATAACGCACTTGACGTTCTTCTCGGCTGCCTTGGCGCAGAACCCGTCGGTCAGCTTGATGTTGTAGGGGAACGACATGCTGTTCGGAATATACCCGAACGTTAAATCTTTCGCTCCAGCGGCCCCTGCCGACAGAGCCACCATGGATATTGCGGATAGTACTCCAAGCCTTTGGCGGCGCATTTCTTCCTCCCAATTGAATATAGGTGTCGATATGTTCTTCAGATCGTTCTTGACGCGACGGAGGCCAAATTTGGCAAGCTGCTTGATGTGCTGACCAGATATTTTCCGAAAAGCTCACACCTTGCGATCCTCCTTGCCTGAGTAGGCGCACCAAACTAATGCTCTGCCTGAGCGGCTACAATCGCGGTCGAGGCTAAGGTACTTTGCGTTTTCTAGGGAGTTCGGGCCGCATCGCTTGACGGTCGCATCGATCCCAAACTGGCTCTCCGCTGCTCCACGCCGAGAGACGTGCACCCCGTTCGATACCTCCGCACGCAGTCGGCTGGCTCGCGTCATCCGGCAACGCGAACTATTTCAGCGGCCCAGCTTGACGACATTATCCTGCAATGGGAGATTGTTTTACCGTGCGCCGCAGCTGAAGCCGGCGACGCGACCGGGAGTCGAGGACCAGGTTCTTCAGGAGGAAGGGGGTCAGTCGACTCCGACCATAGGGGAGGAACATGTCGAACAAACGGAAAATCAGCGTGCGTGCCATGGCGTTGAGCGTGGCACTTGTGGCTGGCGCGATCATCGCGCCACAAGTGGCGGAAGCCAAGGATTCGGAGGGAAGGTGGGTGATTGCGGTGTCGCTGCAGTCCGAGACCGAACCGATCTGGCACCTCTGGGTCAGGGAAATGGAAGCCGAGGCCGCAAAACTGAACGCCAAAATTGTTGTTCAGTACGCCAATCGCGATCCTGCCCGGCAAGCGCAGCAAGTCGAGGCCATGCTCGCTCAGAGCCCGGACGCCTTCATCTTCAACCCGGTCAACGGCTCGACCGCCGGGCCGATCGTCGATCAGATCAAGGCCGAAAACATCCCGGTGGTGGCCTTCGACGATGTCGTTCTGAACAGCAAGACCGATTTCCTGGTGCTCCGCGACAACTATCGGGTCGGCGTCCTGCAGGCCCAGGAAGCTCTCAAGGCGGCTCCGAAGGGCAATTATGCCTTTATCAAGGGCAATCCGAGCTGGAGCGGCTGGCCCCAGATTGTGAAGGGCTACGACGACACCTTCAAGGGAAACATGGATATCAAGGTCGTGTTCGACCAGAACGCGGACTGGGACCCGGCCAAGGCGCAGTCGCTGACCGAGAACGCGCTCTCCGCCAACCAAGACAACCTCGCCGCTGTCGTCGTTATGAATGACGGCATGGCAACCGGAGTCACCGCGGCGATCAAGTCGCGCAACTTGGCCGGCAAGGTGTTCGTCAGCGGCATGGACGCCGAAACGCAGGCTCTCAGGTCCATCGCAGAGGGCGCGCAGACGATGACCGTCTACACTGACGTCCCCGACTACAGCATCGCGTCGGTCCAGGCCGCCGTCGCGCTTGCCAAAGGCGAGACTCCACCAAGCGAGGCAATGACCTCCACTCCGGCGGGCGATGTTCCGACCCACCTTGTGGATATCGTTGCAGTGACCAAGGAAAACCTGTGCAAGATCATCCCGACGATGGCCGAGGGGTGGACTTCTGTCGAAGCGGTTTTCGGCAAGGCGGACGCCTGCAAGTAGTCTGCACGGCGTTTCAGCCGGGCTTCGGAGGCGGGCTCTCGGGCTCGCCTTATCTTTCGCGCTCCGCTTTCGCTTCGCGAAGCCGCAGCTCGGGTCATGCTTTGGCTGAGGAGCGCGAGCGTCTGCGCCGAAGGGCAGGGTCCGCGTCAACACGGTGGTCGTGGGGATGACGGACATGCCACTGGTGACCGCGCGACTGACCAGGCAGCTTGGTAAGGGCGCCGAGGAACTCGCCGCTCAGCGGCGCGAAGCTCGTCCCCGATGGGGGCGTATAGGATCGGCCTGGGACATAGCCCATGCGTTCGTCTTCCCGGCGAGCGACGAGGCGGGCTACATCACCACGACGAAATTGGTGATGGACGGCCGCATGACCGCATCGGGCTAAGCCCTTGAGCTTGGAGGCAACCGTCCGTAACTTGCAGCGCGATGAATACCACCGTGAGCGCCTCGCCCAACCATATTCCCGTTCGGCCCGACTGGCTGGCAACGCACGACGAGCCCGTTCTGGCCCCAGCCCTGCCGATCATCGATTCACACCATCATCTTTATGACCGACCGGGTATAAGGTATCTGCTCGACGACTATCTTGCCGATGTGGGTAGCGGTCACAATGTCCGCGCCTCAGTCTTTGTGCAAGCGCGCGCCATGCTGCCGGTCGGCGTGCCGTCCGAGCTTCAGCCGATCGGAGAGGTCGAGTTCGTCAATGGCGTCGCCGCCATGAGCGCCAGCGGCATCTATGGCGACACTCGGGTCTGCGCCGGCATAGTAGGGTTCGCCGATTTGAAATTGGGCGATCGTGTGCGGCCGATCCTGGAGCGTCTGATAATGGCGGGGGGAGGGCTGATTTCAGGAGGCGGAAGGTTCTGCGGTATTCGCCAGACGCTGTGTTGGGATGCCGACACGCCGCTACTGAATTCCGCCTATCCCACGACCGAGGACATGGTCGACGACGCGGCTTTCCGCGCCGGCTTCGCCAGATTGGCGCCCTTGGGGCTGAGCTTCGAGGTGTGGGCCTTCTTCCATCAGCTCGATACGGTCGCACGGCTTGCCCGCGCTTTTCCGGAGACCCAGATCGTGGTGAACCATTGCGGCGGGGTTCTGCGGGTCAGGAATTACGCCGAACGCTCGGATGTCTTTGACCGGTGGAAAGCCGGAATCACAGAGCTTGCGGCCTGCCCGAACGTGTTCATCAAGCTAAGCGGGCTGGGCATGAAGATGAGCGGTTTCGGTTTCGAGGACGCGCCGCAGGCGCCGAGTTCGCAAACGCTTGCCGAGGCCTGGCGCCAGTGGATCGAGCATTGCATCGAAAGCTTCGGGGCGCGACGCAGCATGTACGGCAGCAACTTCCCGGTCGACAAGGGCAGCTACGGGTTCAAGGTCGGGTTGAATGCCCTGAAGCGGCTGACATCCGCCGCGAGCGAGGCCGAGAAGGACGACATTTTCTGGCGCACAGCCAAGAGCTTCTATCGCTTGGCTGATACGGCCGTAATTTCAGCCTGACCATGAAGCCCGGGCGGCTGCGCTCCGGGTCGGCTCTGGATAGCCTTCGACCCCGCGAAAGCTGCCTCAGCGCCCGGCGGCCGCCATCACTGCTCTGGAAGAGCGAGCCGCTTCTAGCGCCTTTTCGATGACAGGTGCATTGGCCCGCGTAGTGTCGGGAACCTCGACCGCGAGCGGCAGATCCTGCGGAAGCGCGGCCAGCATCTCCCGCAAGGGAAGCCCGCCCCTGCCGGGGAGAAGGCGGCCGAAGCGCGCCTCCTTGGCGATGTCCTCGGGTGGCGTCGCCGGCGCGTCGCAGATCTGGAAACAAGAGATGGCGGTTGGATCAAGGGTCATGAGCTGATCCGGCTTGCCGCCTGAGCGCTGGAAGTGCAGTGCGTCAACGACAATGGCTACGTTCGGATGTTTGGCCAGCTCCCGGTAGCGGAGCGCAGCCTCCAGAGTTCCGATGTTGCGGAACGCCATGAACTCAATTCCGGCGACGATGCCAAAACGCGACGCTGCCTCGGCTAACTCCGCAAGCTTGGCCACGGTCGCGGCCTCGTCTCCCGGCCCGAATTCGGCCTTTGGCACGCCCGTCACCGCGAGCGAGCGAGCGCCAATGTCACCCGCATACTGAAGCATCGGCAGGAGGGCCTGCACATTGGTCTGCGGCGAGATGCGCACCACCTCGACGTCGAGCACGTCGAGCTGCGTCTGCGCCAGCCGCCTGGCGACGGCGTCGCGGAGCGGCTTGTCTGCCATGACGTCGATGTCCGTCGCAAGCACCGGGACCAGCCGCATGCCGACGGCGTCGTAGCCGGCGTCAAGCGCGGCGTCGATCTGCTCGAGAGGCGAGCAGGGCAGGACGGTCAGCGGGCAGAGCGAGAACATGGGGATCCTCTCCGAATCGCCTGAGCAATCCGGACGGTGCTCACTGTCCGGAAAAGGGCAGTCGATTCAGTTGCCGGCCAGTGACTCGGCGGTCACAACGATGCCTTCCAGGCCAAGCAGCGCACCCAGCTGGAAGATTTCGAGGATCTCGCCCTTGGTTGCGCCTTCGCGGATCGCGTTGCGGATGTGGATGCGCAGGCCGGGCTCATAGGTGTGCAGCACGGTGCAATCGATGCCGATGCAGATGAACTCACGCTCCTTACGGGTAAGGGAGCCGCGCGACCATGACTCGGTGCCGATGTCGGACAGTGCCGCGTAATACTCGGGCATCTGTCGGGCGACGGGCTCGCGGTCCTTGTTCCAGAAACCGCGAATCTCCACGAAACGCTTCTTGGCCTCCACCAGCGCAGGACTCGAATCGAATTCGGGATACTCTTCGTCCGGCATTCCGGCTGCTTTCCACTCGTCCTCAAGCACCGGCACGGAGGCGTAGAGGGAGTGATTCGCAAGCGCGACGCTGGAGATCAGCACGTCGATAATATCCTCCTCAGTGCCGCCAGCGGCCAGGATACGCTTCGTGTGGCGCCGGATGACGTCGACGTTCAAGGCGGACGCCGACGCGTTCATCGCGAAGTAGATCAGCTCCTTCATCCGCGGCGTCAGATGCCTGCCGGCCATCGGCGCGCGCCAGAACTCCGCGGCTGCCGCATAGGACGTCTCGGAGATGCCTTTCAGATGTTCGACGACGGCCGGGTTGCTGAACAGCTCGTCGAACGATGTCAAATCGATCGACGGGTTTTGAGACGACTTGTCGGATACCATATCCCACTCCAGGATGATCATTGGAAATTCGGCTGAATGTCCGGCTTCGCGCTTGGCTCGCCGGCCGGCAACCGCAGCTAACAATACTGGACGAAACCAGTGGCTCACCTTGCTTCGCTATTCCCGCCAGCTCTGCGGGAAGCAGCATTCATTGGCATCCGCGCCGGCCTGCCGGGCCGACGTGGTCAGGTTCGGAGTTGGTCAGAGACGGACGATCACCGCCTTGGTCTGCGTAAAGGCGTCGATCGATTCAGGCCCCATTTCGCGCCCCACGCCCGACTGCTTGTAGCCTCCGACCGACATCACCTGGTCGATCTCGCCATAGGTGTTGATCCAGACGCGGCCCGACTGCAGACGGCGCGCCACCTTGTGGGCGCGCGAGATGTCGCGCGTCCACACCGCGGCGGCCAGTCCATACTGGGTGCTGTTGCCTTGGAAAACCGCGTCATCCTCGTCCTTGAAGGCAATGACGGACAGCACCGGACCGAAGATCTCCTCCTGCGCGATCTTCATGGAGTTGTCGACACTGCAGAACACCGCAGGCTGTACGAAGAAGCCGACGTCGCCCATGCGCGACCCCTCGAGGCTGACCTTGGCGCCCTGCGATTTGCCGGCATCTATATAGGAAAGCACGCGATCCATCTGTTTGGCGGAAATTAGCGGCCCGAGCTCTACGCCTGCTTCGAAGGGCGAACCCACCTTGTAGCCCGAAGCGAGCTTGGTGACCTTCTCGGAGACCTCGTCGTGGATGGATTCATGGACGAAGAGGCGCGTTCCGGCGGAGCAGATCTGGCCGGAATTACGGGTGAAGGTGCTGGCGGCCGCAGCGATAGCCTTGTTTAGGTCGGCATCGGGGAAAATGATGTTGGGCGACTTGCCGCCGAGTTCCAGCGTGACCTTCTTGAAGTTGCCGGCTGATGCGGCGAGAATCTGCTTGCCGACGGCGGTCGAGCCGGTGAAGGAGACCTTGTCGACGCCGTCATGGTTGACGATGGCGTTGCCTACTGTGGAGCCGTAGCCCGTCACGACGTTCAACACGCCGGCAGGCAAGCCGGCCTCCAGCATCAGTTCGGCAAGGCGCAAAGTGGTGAAGTTGGTGAGCTCGGCCGGCTTTATCACCGCCGTGTTGCCGCAGGCCAGAGCCGGCGCGATCTTGGTCGCCGCCTGGTTTAGTGGCGCGTTCCAAGGGTTGATCAGACCGCAGACACCCAGAGGCTCGCGCAGGCCGTAGATCAGGCGACCGGGCTCGCTGGGAAAGGTGTTGCCCATGATCTTGGTCGGCCAGCCGGCATAATAGCGGAAGGTCTGCGCGCAATACTTGACGAAGTTTCTGGCCACGGTGATTGGAGTGCCGAGATCGAGGGTCTCGAGAACGGCGAGTTGGTCGGCATTCTTGTCGACGACGTCGGCGATGTCGCTCAGGAGCTTGCCGCGCGCATGCGGGGTCATGTTGGCCCAGCCGGGGGATTCAAACGCCTTGCGCGCCGATGCCACTGCCGTGTCGACGTCCGCCGCGTCGCCCTCCGCGATCTCGGCCAGAACCTCTTCGGTCGCCGGATTGATCGACTTGAACGTCTTGCCCGAGCGGGCCTCCATGGGCTTGCCGTCGATCAGCAAACGCTTGGGGCCGCTTTTGAGCCAGTCGAGCGCGGCCTCGTAACCGGGGATGTTCGAGACGTTCGATAAGGTGTCAGACACGTTTGACCTCCCTGGGTTCGATCTATCCTGGTGCTTTGCACGACCAGCGGATCATTCGGATCTGCGATGCGGCGATCGGGTAGATCAGTCTTCGCGGCCACAATAAGCCGGGTCGACAATGCCCGTCAACAAAATCCCGAATTGCGCGACTTTCCTTACTTGAACTGGCGCCGACCGGCGGAACGACCGAGAAATTGCTTCCGAGGCATATCGATTATCAGGGAGCTCAGTTGAACACGAAGACTCCCTTGCCGCCGGACTGTTTGTCGAATTCCTGATAGGCCCTTGCAGCGTCGTCGATCTTCCAACGGTCCGAAAATACGCGGTCGATCTCGATCCCATGATCGGCAATAAAATAGGCGCATTCATTCATTCGGGTGATGGAGAAGGTCCACGAGCCCATCACCGTCCGCTGCTTGGCGATCATGTCGTTCCAGGCGATCACGTCGAGATTGCCGCCCACGGCCACTAGCGCGATCCGGCCCCAAGGCGCGGTGCACTGCACGGCTTGCTGTTTCGCCACCTTGCCGCCGGCGCAGTCCATCGCGCAGCTCGCGCCCTTGCCGCGTGTCAGCTTCCTGATCTCCTCGACCGGGTCATGGGTGTTGCCGTTGATCACATGGGCCGCGCCGAACTCCTTGGCCTTTGCGACCCGGGCCGGGTCGATATCGATCCCGATCACCTCGACCCCCATGGCCGAGGCCAATTGCACCGCCGAAAGGCCAACCGGCCCCAGTCCGAAGACCGCCAGCGTGTCTCGCGCGCTCATATCCAGCCGCACGATCGCGCCGTAGGCAGTGCCGGTGCCGCAGGCGATGGCCGCGCCTCCGACAAAGGAGATCTCCTCAGGCATTTTCACCAGCGTCGATGCCGGTACCAGCTGGAAATCGGCATGGCCGCCATGCTTGACGGTCCCGTGCGGCTCCACTCCCTCCTCGCACATCTGCGTCCAGCCGGTGCGGCAATGGTCGCAGACCCCGCAGCCTTCGTAGTGGAACACGATGACGCGGTCGCCGACCTTGAACCGGTCGGGATTGACGCCCGGGCCGATAGCCTCGATGACACCGCAAGGTTCATGTCCCGCGATGATCGGCGCGTGGGGATCCATACCGCGCTCGGCGAAGCTCTTCATCCCGAGCTGAGCGACCAGCGCGTTCGGATCCTCGGCACGATAGTAGTGCAGATCGCTGCCACACATGCCTGACGCCTTCATCCGAACCACCGCCTGGCCCGGTCCCGGAATTGGATCGTCGAAGGTCATGATCTCGAGCCGGCGGTTACCTTTGAATACCACGCCACGCATTACGGCTTGCCCTCTGCTACGAAGTCAGTTGAGCAGGCGGCAGATCCGGTTGGGGAACGGCCGACGGCTCTGCGTTAATCTGGCTGAACGTTTCGACAAGGAAGTCGACAAAGACGCGGACTTTGCGAGACCGGCTTTGACGGTACCGAGTTTCTCCTCGTATCCATCTAGAACTCAGGCCCCCGCTCGTCGATAGCCTTCAGCAGCTTTGGCGGGTTGATCGGCAGAGAAGTCATGCGCCGATGCGACGCTGCCGCGACGGCGTTGGCAACACATGCGGGCGCCGAGACCATGCTCGCCTCGGCAACGCCCTTCACGCCGAACGGATGATTGGGGTTGGGCACCTCGACAACTACCGGCTTGATCATCGGCAGATCCGAGGCCACCGGCATTCGATAGTCCAGCCAGCTGGCGTTCTGCAGTATGCCGTCCTTGCCGTAGATGAAGCCTTCGTTGAGCGCCCAGCCGATGCCTTGCGCGACGGCACCTTGCATCTGCCCCTCGACATAGGCCGGATGGATCGCCCGTCCGGCGTCCTGCGCCGGCACGAAGTTTAGAATTTTCACGCTGCCGGTGTCTGGGTCGACCTCAACGTCGCAGAACATCGCGCTCGGGCCGGGCGCATGGCCTGTCATGGTCTCGCCGTGGGAAGCGCTGAAATACCCGCCGGTCGCGCCGGCATTGGCCGCCAGGTCTTTCAGCGTGAGCGGCTTGAAGTCGCCCACATTGGAGGAGGAGGGGCGCGCCTGGCCGGCGGTCCAGTCGACCGCCTCGACGTCGACCCCCCAGATGCTTGCCGCACGCTCTTTCAACTGTCGGATGACAGCGTTGCAAACAGCGACCACGGCCTTGCCGGTAGCGTAGGTGACGCGGCTGCCGCCGGTTACGTCGCCGTAGGGCACCGATGCCGTATCGTGTATTTCCGACCGCACCTGGTCATAGGGAATGCCGAACGTGTCCGCCGCCATCATGGCCATGGAAGCGCGGCTGCCTCCGATGTCGGGGCTGGACGTCGCGATGGTGACGATGCCGTCGCTGTTGACGAAGGCCGTCGCGCCGGAATGGTTGGCGCCGTTGTGCCAGTAGCCGGCTGCCACGCCGCGACCCTGGTAGGGGCCCAGCGCGCGCTTGTAGTCCGGATGGCTCTTCAGCGCCTCGAGTATCTCGACGAATCCTTCATGCGACATTGTGCGGTCGGCGAGTTGCGCTCCGCCCTTGCGGATCGCGTTCTTAAGGCGCAGGTCGACCGGGTCCATGCCAAGCTTCTTGGCGATCACGTCGAGCACGCTTTCCGCCGCAAAACACGCCTGGGTCGAGCCGGGAGCGCGGTAGGCGGCCGTCATCGGCCGGTTGGAAACCACATCGTACCCGACGCCGCGCTGGTTAGGGATGGAATAATGCGCAAATGCGCACAGGCAGCCGTTGATGAAGGGGGCTCCGGGGAACGCGCCGGAATTGTAGTAGAGCTCGATCTCAGCGGCGGTGAGCGTGCCGTCCTTCCGTGCGCCAATCTTGACACGGATGTTGGAGTCCGCCGCCGGCCCGGTCGCGCGGAAAATCTCTTCGCGCGTCATGGCCATCTTGACCGGCAGCCCGCACTTCCTCGACAGCATCATCGCCACCGGCTCGAGGTAGACCTTCGTCTTGCCGCCAAAACCGCCGCCGATCTCGGCCGCCGTCGCACGGATGTTGCCGGGCGAGATGCCAGTAAACTGGGCGGTAAGGTCGCGCATCTGGAAGTGGCCTTGGCTCGACACCCATAGGTGCGCGGTCCCATCCGCATTATATTCGGCCACGCAGGCGTGCGGTTCGATATAGCCCTGATGCACGGGCGCGCTGTCAAAGTTCATTTCGACGATCTCGTCGGCCTCGGCGAATCCGCGGTCGATGTCACCGAGACGCGCCTCCCAGCGGCGTGCAATGTTCGATGGTTTCGTCGGTTTCGGCGTCACGTTGCGGGTGTACATGTCCTCATGCACGAGTGGCGCATCTTCGGCGATGGCGTCCTCGATTGTGATGACGTGAGGCAGCGGCGCGTAGTCGACTTCGATCAGGGCCAACGCTGCCTGCGCCGTGGCTTCATCTCGGGCCGCGACGGCGGCGACGGGGTGGCCGTGATAGTAGACCTTCTCCTTGGCCATGACGTTGCGTGCGTCGTGCCAGAGGTTTTTCTGGAGTCGCTCGATTCCGGTATACTCGAACGGGAAATCGGGGAAATCGGCTCCGGTTACGATGGCCACGACGCCCGGCAGCGCCTTGGCCGTCGTGGTGTCGATCCTTGAGATGCGGGCATGGGGGTGCGGCGAGCGCAAAATCTTGCCGGAGGTGACACCAGGGGGGGCGTAGTCGTTGCCGTAGCGCGCCGCGCCGGTGACTTTCGGAACCCCATCCGGTCGGACAGGCCGCGTGCCGACCGAGCCGTGGTTTGCAATTCCAGCATTTTCAGCCTCGAATTTGTACATGGTTGCACCTGCTCCTGTTGCCTCGGCTTCGCTGCGCTGGCGTCTGCCGCGCAAGTCTAGCCGGCGCCAATCCTTCGGGGACTACGTTTCATAACGATCCGCGTGCGCAGGAACAGAACGCTCGACGATCACGCTTGCCGACCTGCGGCGCGTCGTCCTGCGCCGAATTGTGTGAAATTGTCCCATATTGTGCGATTGCGTCAATCCCAAAACGGCAGTCCGCTGTTGCGGGTTCTAACCGTGCGCCGCACAGAGAGGCCGCCTAGACAGGGCCGGCTTCTAACAGCCGTCCATGCGGTCTTGTCACTTTCCGCCTGCTGATCGGCTTGAAAGGGGCGAGAGGTCACCGCTGCCGGCGCGAGCGAACACCGCTTTCTCCCTGATTCGCGAAGACTGTCGCGCTCCTTATCCCACCGCCCGCGGCGGCAAACCCATGCCTGAGACTCCGACGGACATGCGCTGCGATATTTCTCGCGCCGCACGCTTCACCGAAAGGATCGTCTTATTCAAGTCGATGTCTTTGAACTCGTCCTCGGCAAGCGCGATCCCCACGCTGCCCAGTATGGCTTCCTCGCTGTTAAAAACAGGGGCGGCGATGCCTGCCACGCCGGGATTGAATTCGCCATGGCTGGTAACGAAACCGTCCTTTCGGATCTTCGACAAGGTATCGCGGAACTCTTCCCAGTTAGTGCCGAGGTTAGCCTCCGCGATGGCCTGCTGATTGCGATTGAATATGCTTCGCAACCGGTGATTCGGCAGGTGCGCCAAGATCACCTTGGAGATGGCGCCTCTCAACAGGGGGCGGCGTTGGCCCCGGCTGAACAAGTTCTCTGGGCTGAGGGGAGCAAGGTGTTCGCGGATGCACACCACAGAGTTCCGAAAAAGCATGCTGAGGAGCGCCGAATGACCGGTTGCATCGACGAGTTTTTCCAAAACTCCCTTTCCGGCCTGCAGCATCGGGTCTGTGTTTCGGATCTGCAGATCCAACTCGATGATGCGCGGCCCCAGGATGTAGTATCCGTTGCCGACCGCGGTTAACAATCCAGCGGTGTTCAGCGCCTTGATATACCTGTATCCCGTTGATCTCGAAGTTTCGAGCGCATCGATGATCTCGATCGTGGACCAGATAGGGGTTTTGGACGAGAAAAGGTCCAGGATCCCAAGCATCTTCGTCAGGCTGCTGGAATTGCCCCTGGCTGGTTCCTCGGAGACCGCCGGTTTGATACTCTTCTCCGCCCTGATCTGGCTCTGCCCTCGGGGCTTCTTTTTTGGTCTTCCAAGCGTCTGTGTCAGGTTGCTGGAATTGCCCCTGGCTGGTTCCTCGGAGACCGCCGGTTTGGTACTCTCTTCCGCGTTGGTCTGGCTCCGCTCCCGGGGCTTCTTCTTGGGTCTTCCAAGCATCTTTGTCAGGCTGCCGGAATTGCGCCTGGCCGGTTTCTCGGAGCCGATCGGTTCGGCTTTCTTTCCCGCGCTGATCCGATTCTGCTCGCGCGGCTTCTTTTTTGGTCTTCCAACCATAGCATTTCTCGCCACATATATTCCGGCAGCCGATCAGCTCCGTTCAAGAATCTGTCTCGCCGGTGCCATGTTTTGCCCAAATTCAGCAAAGCGAGCAAGAAGAACTGAACGCGGCGTTCACCAGTCATTCTGAATTCGCCGAAGCAGTTGCGGCAATCGAAAGGAGCACTCTACGCCTGAAGGGACGAATCGCATCCACGCGCCCGGATGTCAGCTGCGGCCATTCCGATCGAACTGCGGATGTTCCTGAATGTCCGGATGGGCCACTGGATGTGACCTCCTTGCGGATAAAAGGCGCGGCAGGTGATCATGCGTATCCCGCCGCGGCCCGTGCCTCTTGCGATCCCTCATAGTCTACGCCTGACAGGTGGATAGTGGGCGACGATCGGGACCGATTTGTCAAGGACCTACGCGGGGAAAGCTGAAGGGGCGTCACCAGGCGCGGTCCCTGCGAGGACACGACCTCCGAGCTGGGCCATCGATTCCTGGGGTGCTCGTCGCACCCAAGAGTCTCTACTGACAGGAATTGATAGTGACGGCTTTTTCCGTCTTTGATAGAAGCGACACTCGTGGAGGCGCAGCGTCGGCCGTCGCGAATTTGGCCGGAGGTACCGTCACGGGAGAACCTTCTTGAAAGGCTGAGGGATGGATCGCTTAAAGGACAAGGTGGCAGTCGTTATCGGTGCAGGGCAGAGCCCGGGCGAAGAGATGGGCAACGGGCGTGCCACCACGATACGCTTCGCCCAGGAAGGCGCGGCCATCCTGGCAGTCGACCTTAGCGAAGACAGCGCGCGAAAGACGATCGACATGATGGGCGACGCGAGCATCGACGCTCACCCATTCCGGGCCGACGTGGCAAAGACGGAGACGATCAAGGCCGCGATCGACGCGGCGATGGAGCGCTGGGGTCGCATCGACATCCTCCACTACAATGTAGGCATTTCCATCATGGGTGGTCCGCAGACGCTGGACGATGTGACCGACGAAATCTTCGACAAGGTTAATGCCATTAACTTGCGCGGCGCCATTATGGCGTGCAAGTTCGTAGCGCCGATCATGCGCAAGCAGGGCGGTGGCTCCATCACCCTGGTCTCGTCCATGTCGGCCATCGAGACGCTGACGCCGTTGGTCGTCTATCGCACCAGCAAAGCTGGCATGATCGCGCACATGCAGCTTATGGCCATTCATGAGGCCGAGCACGGCATCCGGGTCAACTGCATTCTGCCAGGAATGATGCAGACCTCGATGTCAGTCGATACGCGCATGCGCGTATCAGGGCGGTCACGCGAGGAAATCATAGCGGATCGCAACAAGAAAGTGCCGCTGCGTCACCAAGGCGGCACAGGATGGGACGTTGCCAACGCCGCCCTCTTCCTCAACTCCGATGAGGCCAGGTTTATCACCGGCGTCGCGCTCCCCGTCGAAGGCGGTACCCTCGTCAAGATCGGCTGGCATAGCTGAAGCAATTGCGTATGCGCGTCGGATCAGGACGATAGCCAGGCCCGTAGACGCGCTCACCCCGCCGCCAACAGCTTTGTCGGGGGATCGTTGCGATCCAGTCGCAGCTTGCACTGGCTTGGCAGGGATACTTAGGTGGTGCATCCTCGACTTGCAGAGGACGTGTCGCGGCGGAGCAAGCGCTTGAAGGGCAATCCCGGCTGCTTATTCGCCTGCTTGCGGCGACAAGGATTTACGGGTCATGACCATCTCGCGTGGCCGCGACAACGCCTCTGCCCTGAAAAGGCTTAGTCAACAAAATCATTGCGTTGAGCGTGGGCCTTGCGGACGCGCCGCAGTCCCAGCCAAACCAGCAGGACCACAACTGGGGCAGAGATGGCCGTGAGTGCTTCCGGCTTGATTATTTGGTTGCCCAAGAAAGCGCTTCCCTTCGCGAGATAGGCGATCAATCCCACCACGTAGTAGGAAACGGCCGCGACGGAGAGGCCCTCCACCGTTTCTTGCAGGCGCAATTGAAGGCGCGCCCGATTGTTCATGGACGCCAGGAGGCTACGGTTCTGCTTCTCGACCTCAACGTCGACCCAGGTCCGAAGCAGTGTAGTTGTGCGCGTCAACTTGCGTGAGAGATTCGCCTGTCGCTCTTCCACGGATCGACACGTGCGGATCGCTGGCGCCAAGCGGCGCTTCAGGAAGCCGGCCCAGGTCTCGTATCCGGAGATCGGTTCCTCGTCCAAAGCCTCCAGACGCTCGGTGACGATCCCGTCATACGCGCGACTAGCTCCAAAGCGGTAGAGGCTCGACGCGGCATCCGCCTCAAGTTCTGCCGCGAGTTCCGTAAGATCGCCAAGCAACGACCGGCTATCCCGCCCCTCCGCGGTCTTCATTTGGCGCGTAATCTCCACCAAACGATCCTCGATACGGCTGACGCGACTGGAAAGGGAGAGCGCGATCGGCAGGCCGAGGACGGCGAGAGTCCTGTAAGTCTCGATGTCGATCAGTCTCTGCGACAAAGCGCCAGCGCGTGCCGGGCTTAGTCCTCTATCCAGGACCAAAATGCGCGTGAGGCCGTCCCCGTCCGGACGGAAATCAGTGACAACGGCCGCCAATCCTCGTTCCACAACGGAGTAGCACACGCTGAATGGATCGAAACTGGAGACGAGCCTTTCGCTCTCCGCCGTGGCCCTGCATATCTCAAGCCTGACCCCCGATATCGCAGTGCCGGGAGCTCGAAAGCCAATGCCAAAAGGAGTCAGTTCAGGTTTCGATGAGGTGTCGTCGATTGGTCCTTCGTACAGAAAGGTGGAAAATTCTGTGTGTCGCTCCCAGCGCAGGGAACCTTGCCTCCACTTCATGGCGAAGTGGCGCGCTTGCTTGTCGGGCGGCGCCAAGCCTTGCTGGCGGGCTAGGTCAGCGAGGATGGCTTGGTCGACGACCGCCCCGCCCTCAATCATGAAGGCGAGTTGGATCAGGAGCCTCGGGGTCTGGATGAGCGGATGAGGTCGGGCGTGCACCTCGCCCAAAGCTCCCGCGCGACCGTGATGGCTTGGAAAGCCGAGGACGGAGCCTGTCATGGACAGAATGGACCGCGGTTCACTGGCTGACATGGCTTCCGAACTTCGTGTCGAATGGCTCTCAGACATACGCAATATTCACCCGGCCGACCGCCTCGCTCGGCGCGTCGCCGGTCGGGTGCGGCCTATGTCGTGCTATCGCTAGAATTGACAATGCGCAAGCAATCTCGTTAAATAAGATTTGTTAGAAAGAGCTCTGACAGCTGGTCCGCCGGATACCACCTGTGACCGCATACCACCTGTGACCGCTCGAGGATCGCCCTCCCAAGGCGAGGCTGTCGCTGATTTTTTCGGCGACAGCCCTTTTCAACTTTGGAAATTACGACGTTGGCCTGACGCGTTCGGTCCGACTGGCAGGACAAAATCACTCTCCACGTCCACGCTAGGAAACTGGCTGAGGTCGACAGAGCAGCATCCAATAAACAAATCTCATAGTTGACGACTTTTGGAGAGTTGTACAAATCTGCATCGCATATGCGGCGAACACTCCGGTGCGGAAAGCGGTTGGACTGCCCGATAGGCGCGGCTTTCGGGCACCTCCCAGGAGGAACTGGGCCGACGCTTTCCTGGTAGAACAATGCAAACTAGTCGCGAATGACGGGATTTTATTGACGACTCGGCGCGCAGCGAATATCGTGCTTATGTTGCCCAAGCCTTCAGCGCCCGGAACGTTCGTGTCGGATTGAGCCCGCGGGGCCACCCGTCCGAACATCCGGCCGAATGCCACCGGAAACCATTTATAGGACGTTTCGATTGGCTTGCGAGGACCCGCAAGGTCGGGGGAAAGCGATGGAATGGACCACTACGACTACATCGTCATAGGCGCTGGCTCCGCGGGTTGCGTGATTGCCCGGCGTCTAAGCGACGCTTCCAACCTTCGCGTGCTGCTACTGGAAGCTGGCGGGCCTTCGGACGGATTCTGGAATAGGACGCCGGCCGGCGTCGCGCGTCTGCACAAATCCGAGCAGTTCAACTGGAACTACACGACAGAGCCCGTGCCGGGCCTTAACAATCGCAGGATCTACTGGCCGGCCGGCAAGGCGCTTGGCGGCAGCAGCGCCATCAACGGCATGGTCTACATCCGCGGCGACCAGCGCGATTTCGACAATTGGGCCAGGCTCGGCAACGCCGGTTGGGGTTGGGAAGACGTTCTGCCTTACTTCAAGCGCAGCGAGACGAATGAGCGTGGCGGCAGCGGCATCCACGGCGCTGACGGCCCGCTGAACGTCAGCGACCCATCCGTGATCCACCCAACGGTGCGGGATTTCATCGACGCCGCCGAGAAGTGCGGGCTGCCGCGTCGTGCCGATTTTGCGGCGGGCGAGCAGGAGGGCGCGGGAACGGTTCAGTACACGATCAGGAACGGTGAGCGCCACTCAAGCTACCGTGCCTATATCGAGCCGGTCCGTGACCGCCGGAACCTGACCGTCGAGTCAGGCGTGCGGGTGTGCAGGATTGTGTTTCGCGAGCGGACCGCGATCGGCGTGGAGCTGATTCAGGATGGACGGAAACGGACGGTCTTCTCCGACCGCGAGATAATTCTGTCAGCCGGCGCGGTGCGGTCGCCGCACCTGTTGATGCTGTCGGGTGTCGGCGATGGGCGTCGCCTCCAGCAACAGGGGGTGCCGCTGGTCGCGCATCTGCCTGGCGTCGGACGCAATCTCCAGGATCATCTGACGGTGCGGGTGCAGGCCGAAACGAGTCGCGCAAGTTCTTACAACAGCGAGCTGCGCGGATGGCGCAAGTATCTGCAGGGCGCGCGCTACTTGGTGACCAAGGGCGGATATCTGGCGCTCGGCACCTCGACGGCCGCGGCGTTCCTGAAGAGCGGCCCGGATGTCGAATATGCCGACATCGAAATCAGCTTTCGGCCCATGACCTTCACCGCCCAGCCATCCGGCAAGGTCGAGATCGACAACTACGACGCCATTAGCGGATCGGTCTACCGCGTTAGGCCGGCTTCGCGGGGAGAGGTCTCGCTCAGATCGCCGGATCCGATGGAGCCGCCGGTTATCCAGCCGAACTATCTCGACGCTCCCGAGGATCTGGCGGCCACGGTGGCCGGCATACGCGCCTTCCGGCGAATACTGGGAGCTGAACCGCTCGCTTCCCGCGTTCAGAAGGAGATCGTTCCCGGCCCCGACGCGAAGACTGACGAGAAGCTCGCCGATTATGTTCGGCGGGACGCCTCCTCGGTGTGGCACCCTGCGGGCAGCTGCAAAATGGGCAATGACGAGATGGCGGTGGTGGATAGCAGTCTTCGCGTGCGGGGACTCGAGCGATTGCGTGTGATCGACGCGTCAATCATGCCCGTGGTGACGTCGGGGAACACCAATGCACCAACGATCATGATCGGCGAAAAGGGAGCGGACCTGGTGCGGGCCGATGCAGCCCCGGCTTATCGGTTGGCTTCCTGAAGATGCGCAGTGGAAGCAATTCGGAACGCCGCTTGTGCTTGCTCCGACGGCGATCCCTGACGCCGAGTCCGAGCCCGATCTGTTCGACCTGAGCAAAAGTCATCGACCGCAAGCAAGCATTGGGAGAAGCGGAATGTCGCGCGTGCCACTCGTCACTTTGAACAACGGCGTCGAAATGCCGATGCTCGGTCTCGGCGTCTACCTGACACCTGGCGACCAGACCGGCAATGCGGTGGAGACCGCGCTCGCTGCGGGATATCGGATGATCGATACTGCCGCGGTCTACGGGAATGAGCGTGAGGTGGGCGAAGGCATCAGGCGAAGTGGTTTGGACCGCTCGGATATTTTCGTCACGACCAAGCTCTGGATGGCGGACCACGGCTACGACAACGCCTTGCGCGGCTTTGATGCCAGTCTGGAAAAGCTCGGTCTCAACTATGTCGATCTTTATCTCCTGCACTGGCCGGCGCCATCGGCCTTCGATGCGACGATCGAAGCTTATCGGGCCGCGGAACACGTGCTCGCGCAAGCGCGCACCCGCGCCATCGGCGTTTGCAACTTCAATCCTGGCCATTTGGATCGTCTGGCGCAGGCTACCGGCACAGTTCCCGCCGTGAATCAGATCGAACTGCACCCGCTGTTTTCGCAGCCGGAGCTTCGCTCCGAAAACGCAAGACGAAACATCGTCACGCAGGCTTGGTCTCCGATCGGCGGCATCTATATCAATCATCCTGCCGACCCGGCGCAGATCACGCGTGTGCTCGATCATGCGGTACTTGTTGAGCTGGCTGCGAAGTATGACAAGACGCCGGCACAAGTCGTGCTGCGCTGGCACATTCAGCATGGCAACGCCGTGATACCGAAATCCGTCAATCCCGAACGTATCAGGCAGAATATCGCCATATTCGATTTCACGCTCGAAGAGGATGACATGAGTGCGATCGATGCCCTCGATACCGGCCAAAGAGGGGGGCGGGATCCGGAGACGTTCGACATGGAGTTCATCAGGGCGCGTGCGGCCGCGTCGGCGACCGGTCGGCCCTGACAGAAAGCGCTTCGCGGGAAACCAGGGCAGTGGAGCAGCGTAGGGACGGGCCGCCGGATGAGTGAGACTGCAAAGGACATCGCCACAGGGCCGCTGGTCAAGTTCGTGCATGAGTTGGACGAGGCCACGCTGCCGACCGCCGCGCGGCATGAATGCCTTCGGGCGCTGCTGGATGCCATCGGCTGCGCCATAGGCGGGGCTCGCCATGAGATCGTCGAGCGCGCGTACGGCGCCCTGCGCGAATTCGCGGGGCCCGCGACTACGTCCCTTCTAGGGCGCGCGGAGCGGACGGATCCACTTCATGCCGCCCTCATCAACGGCTTGGCGGGTGCCGCCTATTCGTTCTTCGACACCTATTCCGACGCGTTGCTGCACCCCGGCGGTCCCATCGCCGTTGCGCTCTTGGCGGTGGCCGAGCGCAAGCGGGTCAGCGGAACAGAATTCCTCACCGCCTTCGCGGCGGGCACGGAGGTGGCCTGTCGCTTGACGAAGATGGCGGTTTTGCCGCCGGCGGAGGGCAACATCTCCTGGTCGCAGTCAGGCGTCGTCGATGGGCTTGCCGCCGCGCTCGCCGCCGGGAGACTGCTCCGCCTAAGGCCCGACCAGCTTCGCTGGGCGGTGGGCATTGCGGCCTCCGAAGCCGCCGGCACACGCGTGGAGCACGGCAGCATGGCGGCCTCGCTGATTTTTGGTCGCGCCGCTCAGGGCGGGTTGCGGGCAGCTTTGCTGGCTGAAATGGAGTTCACCAGCTCGCCCAGGCCTATTGAGGACCGGCACGGGTTCGCAAGCGTCTATTCCAGCAAACCGAATTTTGGCGCCTTGGTGGACGGACTCGGAAGTCATTTCGAACTGCTGCGCAACACCTATAAGCCGTTTCCCACGGGCGTCGTCGCCCATCCGGCCATTGACGTCATGCTGCGGCTGAAGAAGGAGCATCCGTTCCAGGGCGGTGATGTGAGGCGGATCGAACTGCACGTGACCCAGAACGCGGTCACCTTCGGCTTCCGCCCTCAGCCCGCCAACGATCTGGAAGCAAAGTTCAGCATCCATCACTGGGCGGCGGCAGCCGCAATGTTCGGCAAGGCCGGGATCCAGGAAGGCGCGCTGGCGGTCGTCATGAATCCTGAGATCGTGCGGCTGCGCTCGGTCATAAGAATGGAGGCGGATACGTCGCTGCCGCCTTACGGCGCGCGGCTGGCGGTCGAACTGGCCGACGGCAGGCGTCTTGAGGCGGCGGTCGCGCATTGCGTCGGCAGTCCCGAGGCTCCGATGAGCGACGAGGCGCTGGAAACAAAGTTCGTCGACCAGTGCGAGCCGGTGATCGGGCGCCCGCGAGCCGAGGCCTTGGCCGCGATGTGCTGGCGCATCGGCGACCTCGAGGACGCTGCGGAGCTGGCGCGGGCCGCGTGCTGAGCGTCCAGTCGGAATGCGCAGGCACCGCCTGCTGCGGCGAGCTCGCGTCAAGACCGGCAGCATTGCCCGAAACCGAAATGCCGCAAGTTCACGCAGCGACTGGATTCGGATGAAATCTTACATAGTGAAATACATTGAAAATGTCGCCTGGGTGTGGTTGTTCAGATCGGACCCCATGAAGCGACAGCACTGTGACCGGCGCGCGTCGCTCTTGCAGGCCTGGATCAATGCGGAATCGCAAGCCTATGGAACCGTTTGAACTCTTCGCCATCCGCTACGCTCACAACGGCCCCCGCACGCTGGGGCAGAACGTCGTCGGCGGCGACCCGCACGAAACGCACTCGGCGCTGGACTTTTATGTGTGGGTCGCGAAGCGTTCCGACAGGGTCTTCCTGATCGACACCGGCATGGCAGATGAGACGGCCAAGCGCCGCGGCGATCAGTTTATCCGCGCCCCGGCTGACGCGATCAAGCTGCTCGACATCGATCCCGAGCGGCTCGAAGAAGTCATCCTGACGCACATTCACTACGATCACGCTGGCGCCTTGCACCGCTACCCGAAGGCGCGGTTCTATCTTCAGGACTCGGAGATGTCCTACGCGACGGGTCGCTGCATGTGTACGCGCCTGCTGCGCCGCGGATACGAAGTCGAAGATGTCGTGCACCTCGTCAGATGCGTCTACAATGATCGCGTAACCTTCCAAGACGGCGCCATGGAGGTCACTTCCGGCTTGACGCTACACCGCGTCGGTGGCCATACCGACGGCCAGCAGGTGGTGCGGGTATGGACGGAGCGCGGCTGGGTGGTCATCGCGTCCGACGCCTCCCACCTCTATCACAACATGCAGAACGGGCTGATCTTTCCGTCGGTATACAATGTCGGCGATATGGCCGAAGGCTTCCGGATGCTCTACCAGCTATCCGGCGAGTCTTGGGACCATGTCATCCCCGGACACGATCCGCTGGTGATGCAGCTCTATCCCGCGCCGAGCAAGGAGCTCGAAGGCATCGTCGCGCGACTGGACAAGTCGCCGCGCTCGAATCGCTGACATACTTTCCCGTTGGGACAGCAAACCGCGCGGAGAATTTGTCGAGTCAACAGGTTCTGACTATGCGGCCCTGGCCGCAGTCAGGAAATTAGCGGGTTGTCGGACGTTGCTGGAGAAACACTGGTTCCCGCTTCTGCTCGTCCACGCCTTTCTCCTCCAGGCGTTGGTCATCCTGCTCCGCATTGGTGCGATCTATCAGGCGGTCGCGATTGACCTGGGAACGCTCTGGATTGGTATCGTAGGAGGAGCCTTCGGCATTCTCCCGGCCGCGTTCGGACTTCACTTGGGGCGTTACATTGATCGGCATGGGGAAGCGTCGGCGCTCATCTGGAGCTCCGTGGTGATGCTGCTATCGTCGCTCTGCCTCGCTCTGGTTGGTCCCACCCTCGTCACGCTGTTGGTGGGCAGCACCGTGATGGGAGCGGGGCAATTCCTCGGGATAGCAGCCCAGCAGAGCGCGGCGGGCAAATCGGACAGTTCCGGCAGAGCCCAAAACTTCGGCACGTTGACCCTTGCGATCGCGGCTGCGCAGGCGGTTGGACCACTGGGCATAAGTGTGTTTGCCGGTGATCGGCTTCTGCCCGACACGCAGTCGATTTTTTGGGCCGGGTGTGGCATCAGCGCCGTTTCCGTTGCTTGCGCCCTGATCATAAGGCTGCCGCGGCACGTGCAGTCAATGCAGAAGCAAAGCCTTCTTCAGACCGCCAAGATGCTCATAGGAACTGTCGGCTATCAGATGGCGACCTACGCCTCGCTCGTCATCTTCTCGGCAATGGACCTGCTGCTCATATATCTGCCTCTCTATGGCTCGGAGCACGCGATCGGGGCGAGCACTGTAGGCGTGCTGCTTGCCGTTCGAGCGGTCGCTTCGATCTTGTCCCGGCTCTTCTTCGGCCGCATGCTCGACATTGTCGGTCGAAACCGGCTCCTGCTCCTAAGTCTCTCGCTGTCGGGTCTGGCCATAGGAGTTTTGACCCTGACGACCGAACCGATTCTGATGGGCGTATTGCTTTTCTTCGCCGGGCTCGCGCTGGGGCTGGGCGCGCCTCTTACGCTGGCATGGCTTGCCGACATCGTCCCGACGCACATGCGGGGCAGCGCTTTTTCACTGAGGCTCGCCGTGAACAGAGTGGGCCAGGCGGTCATACCCATTGCCGCGGGCTTCATTGTGGGTCCGCTCGGTTTGACGGGCGTGCTCCTTGCGGTCTCGGTCTCGCTTCTGCTGAGTGCGGCCATTTCGGGGAAGAAGCTGGCGCGTCGGCGCTGACTGCATCGGACGGCTAACTCCCGCCACTAAGAGCGACGATCTCGGCTGTCCGAAGCGCCATGTCGATGGCGATAGGTTGATGGCTAGTCCGTAGCGGTGATCCGGATGGTGCCCGCCGGCTTGTCCCGCAGCTCGCCGAGTACCTCGATCTGAGAGTCGATTTTCGTCGAAGTGGGGGCCGACGCTTGAGCAGCCATTTCCAAGCTTCGGTCAGGCCGACCGTACGCGTGGCGCGTGAGAGCCTTG